>Ga0209777_10000714_pt1 | contig 52087 bp, 53 predicted proteins | sample FrelakmetHBP12HB_FD_187147 | JGI IMG/M metagenome (GOLD analysis project Ga0209777, IMG submission 187147) | Freshwater lake sediment microbial communities from the University of Notre Dame, USA, for methane emissions studies -HBP12 HB (SPAdes)... | ecosystem: Environmental > Aquatic >... | reverse complement strand
CCGGGGCCCTTGTAGGAACAGGGCTTTTGCCATTGAAGAAAAGCAAAATGGAGCACCAACTGAAGCGGAACTTTAAAGGTGAGAAGCAAGCCCTGAATTTGAAGGCCTTTGAGCTGGGCTACGGAGCCGCCGATGGGTCAGAGTAGGAACGGATATCTGCCGGCAACGTCCGGAGCCTATTTGGATCCGTACCAAAATATCAGCATCTATGGAGATAGGTTATGAAACAGAGTGGTGCAACAGAATATCTGCGAGAGCGCGTGATCGACACCGACCTTTGTACACACTGCGGGGCCTGCGTGAACCTATGTCCCTATTATACCTCTCATCATGACAGGGTCGTTGTACTTGATGAGTGTAATATTACGGATGCCGGATGCCAGGACGTCTGTCCAAGGCTGCCCACGGACCTGCCGGCGCTCAGCAGTCTCCTCTTCGACGAAAGGGACATCACCCCTGAGGTAGGGGCCGTCAAAGGTTTTTATGTCACCAGAGCTGCGGATGTGACCGTGCGTAGAAACGCACAGCACGGAGGCACGGTCACCGCCCTTATCGACCTTGCGCTGAAGGAGGGCTTGATCGAGGTAGCAGTCCTCTCCGGGGCAGGGGAGCCCCTTCTGCCTGCCGGCGTGGCAATCACCGGGGCCGGTCAGCCCGGTCCTTTGAGCAAGAGCCGCTTCGTGACCTCGCCGAACGTGGCCATGTTCAATGAACTCGTCAAAGGGGAAGCGGGGTCTATCGGTATTGTGGCCACCCCATGCCAGGCTCTGGCATTAGCCAAGATGAGAAACAGTCCCAGCCCCAGAATCAGGGAGAACAGCAAAAGACTGCGCCTGGTGATGGGTCTCTTCTGCGGCTGGGCTTTCTCGTCATCAGCCCTGAAAGAGCTCCTGGCAGGGAAGGTGAATCTGGCTTCAATCATCGGCATGGATATTCCTCCGAGCAAGTATCATAGCCTCGACGTGTTCACCACGGAAGGCAAGTTGAGCATTTCGCTGGATGAGGTCCAGGGGTGCGTTCGTCCCTCCTGCCATACCTGCTCCGACATGACTGCAGAATTCAGCGATATCTCCGTGGGATCGGCACGATTACCCGAGGGATGGGAAGAGGCCCGGTCGTGGAATCAGGTTATTGTAAGGACAGACGCAGGGCAGAAGCTCGTAGAGCTTGCCCGGAGCAAAGGTGTACTGGAATTCAGGGAGGTGCCCGAGGGCAACCTGGATAGGCTGAAAAAGGCCTCCCTGAAGAAGAAACGAACCGGGGCGGAGAACCTGAAGACCATGGCCCCAGGGAAAGCGTAGTGTGCATTCCGGACATCAGAAGACCATGACGATTCCCCGTTTCTTCACCGACTTTGACATGTAAAGGATTTGCTGCCAGGTTATGCGAGTGAGGAGGAACCATGCGTATTGATCCGGAAAAATGTGTGGGGTGCATGGAATGCCAGGACTACTGCCCCATGGGTGCCATCTCCGGTGTCGAAGGAAAGGATGGGTACATCAGTGAGATCAATCAAGACGACTGCGTGGAATGCAGCGGGTGTTTAAGATCCGCTGTGTGTCCCACGGATGCGATCTACATGCCCGAGCTCGAGTGGCCGAGGTGCGTCCGTGCGGAGTTCAGCAACCCTGCGGTATCGTATACGTCCGCGGAGAAGTTCGGGTTTCGAGAGCCCGGAGGCGGCTTGGGGCGCGGTACGTACGAGATGAAAACCAACGACGTGTCGGGGAGATTCCGGCGCGGCTTCGCGGGAGTGGCCATAGAGGTGGGCCGCCCCGGTATAGGCACTACATTCCGCGACATTCAGACGATAAGCATGGCCCTTGCCGAAATGGGAATCGAACTGGAGCCGATGAATCCCTTAACCGCTTTCATCGATAAAAAAACCGGGAAGGTGACAGAGGCTATTCTGGATGAGACAATACTCTCGGCAATCCTTGAGTTTATCGTCAGGATCGAGCAATTAAAGGAAGTGTTGCAGAACGTTAGGGCCGTATCAAGTAAAATCGACACGGTGTTTGCTCTTGACCTGTTTACCCGGGTGAACGAAGACGGCAGCGTCCCGGTCTTTTCCATCGCGAAAGAAGCGGGATTTACGTGCAGCCAGGCAACAAAGACCAATGTCGGACTCGGGCGACCTTTGGCAAAGGATTAGAAGAGGGAAGAGGAAAATGACCCATACATTGCACAGAACTGGGGATACGGATAGCCTTCAGATGGATTTCGTATTACTCGTTCTGCCCGATAAAGACTTCAACGCCGAAGGGTCCTCTGAAAAAATGAAACAATTCTGGGATCTCTTCTCCCGACACCAGGGTGGTATCGTCAACTATGGTAACTGCAGTAGCGGTAACAGCCATAGGTTCAGCATTGCAGACCTCAAGGAAACAAAGAACTCTATTTTGAATGTGGTGTTTAAGGATCGAGGCGGGCTTAAGGCTTGTTTACAGGAGATAAAGGATCGCGATTTCGGAATATCTATAATTATTTCAGGCCTTTATGAAGAAGTGAGAAAAATCTGCGACGAGATAGGTCTTTCGCCCCATACAGTCGGAGTTTCCCTCGGGTTTCACGGAAAGACCGAAAAGCTGCCGGATAATAGGGTACTCGATATCACTACTATGTGCGGCCACCATATGGTGTCGCACAATTTGGTCGGGAAGATGGTTAAGGAGATTAATGACAAGAAGAGGACATGCAACGAGGCGGCGACGGAGCTTTCAAAACAATGTGTCTGCGGTGCCTTTAATCCTTTCAGAGCCGAGAAAATCCTTGAGAAAATGGCAGGACTGATGGTAGAATGATCTATCCGGCAGTCACCGCTGGACTGGATCGTTTCGGTCTTCAGTGTGTGGGGACGTAATCCGAACAAAAGGAGGTAGTGTATGAGAAGTGGAGCTTTTTTGAAGTGGGTCGAGGCTGTAATGCTGATTGGTGTTCTGGTTTTTCCTGCAGCTGTTTTGGCCGCAGACATTACGTTGAAGCTTGGCCATGAAAACCCCCCCGGAACTCCTTACGACGTGGCCGCTATCAAGTTCGCTGAACGGGCAGCAGCGAATACAAAAGGCAAGGTAGAGGTCAAGATCTTCAATAACTCGCAGTTTGGAGGTCCCGTCGAACACTGGGCCCAGCTTAAGGGCGGAGCGATAGACCTTCATGTGACGGACGCGGGTGCAGTAAACATGATCGAGGCGGAACCGAAGAATTTTATGATTACCATTGCCCCCTATCTCTTCGAATCCCAGGCTCAAATGCGCGCATTTGCCAGATCCGATCTTATTAAGACAATGATGGCCAAGGTGGAGAAAGCGAGTAATTTGAAATATCTCGGCTACATTGGAGACCGGGCGCCCCGGGGTTTTTCTACCACAAGCAGAAGAGTTACCGCGCCCGACGACATAAAAGGGCTGAAGCTCCGGGTGCCCCAGTTGCCTTTGTTTGTCGCGACGTACAAGGCATGGGGGGCCAACCCGACTCCCGTCATCGTCAAAGAGATTTATACGAGCCTGAAATCAGGGATGGTTGACGGCCTGGACTGGGATATCCTTTCCATCTATACGGCAAAGTACTATGAGATCCAGAAATATTACACCGCCATCGATTGGATGCGATCCGGCATGGGGTTGTTCGTGAATGCCAAGAAGTGGGATTCCTTCCCTGAAGATGTGAAGAAGGCCTTCACGGTATCGGTACAGGAGACCGAAACCTATGTGAACGATTGGACTGCAAAAAGCATAGGCGAAGCGGAGAGTGCATTCAAGGCGGCAGGGCTGGAGGTCATCCATCCGGACCTCAAACCATGGAAAGAGCCGGCCGAGAGAGATCTCCTGCAAAATGAGGGGAAAGTCTGGGAGGCAGGGCTCTACTCCAAGATAAAGGCTGTGAAGTAACGGGGGAGATTTATGGCGAGACTGAATGCCGTCATCGACTTCGTCGTCTTCTATTTTCTCGTCACAGCATTGACGCTGTTAGTGGTAATCTGTTTTGCCCAGGTGGTCGCCCGGTACGTATTCGGTGTCTCATTCTCCTGGGCTGAGGAGGTGAGTATCTGCCTCATGATCTGGGCAACCTGGGCAGGGGCCTCCATCGCCATGAAACAGGGGAACCACCTGCGGGTCCTCATCGTTGTCGAAAAGATGTCGGAAAAAACGAGATTGATACTCCAGGTGACGCTTAATAGCGTGGGTGTTATTTTCCTCGGCCTGGTGGCATTCACCAGCAGGGCCATCATCGATGGAATGGCCAACGCGACCTTTTTCAGCCTGAGCTGGGTCCCCTTGAATACCATGTACGTGAGCGTCCCCGTGGGTTGCGTTCTGATGATCTACTACATCGTACGCTCAGTGGCTGCCGACTGGAAAGTCCTTCGTGCACAGTTAGGGAAGGAGGGGTAACATGGAGTTCATTCATCTTGCCGCCCTCATGCTTCCTATGCTTGCCCTCATGTTCCTCGGCGTTCCTATCTTCCTTGCCATGGGCATGACCTGCGGTCTTTTTGTCCTCCTCTTCGATCTGCCGACGATGATCCTGGCCAAGTCATACGTCACCGGCCTTGCAAGCTATGACTTCCTGGCGCTCCCTTTCTATTTCCTTGCCGGTGATCTGATGACAGGCGGGGGGATCACGGAAAGGCTGGTGAAATTCTGCCAGAGCCTGATCGGTCATATCAAGGGCGGCTTATCCCACGTTACCGTCGTCGGCAATATGATCATGGCCGGGGTCTCCGGGTCGGCGATCGTCGATGCCTCGGCCATTGGCTCGGTCATGATCACGTCGATGAAGAAGAATGGTTTTCCTGCAGCCTATACGGCTGCAATCAATGCGTCCGCTGCCACGATAGGGCCGATTATTCCACCCAGCATTCCGCTGGTAATCTACGGCCTTGTTGCGCAACTGTCAGTCGGGAAGCTGTTTCTGGCCGGAGCCGTCCCGGGGGTCCTGATGGGGGTATACCTGTTGATTGTCTCCTATGTCGTCAGTCGCAGGAGAAACTATCCTGCCACCAAGCGGGCCACCCTGAAGCATATCATGAAGACGACCATCAATGCCTTTCCCGCGCTCGTCATGCCCGGGATTATTCTTGGAGGCATCCTGACGGGGATGGTCACTCCCACCGAGGCGGGGGTGGTAGCCGTGGTCTACGGGTTCCTGGTCGGCGCCTTTGTATACCGGAGCATCAACCTCAGAGAACTCCCGAAAGTCGTCGGCAATACGATGATCAACTCGGCAACCATAATGATCATCATCGCCACCACCGGCCTTTTTTGCTGGATCATCGCAAACATGGGGCTGGGTGCTGCGATCGTCAAGACGATTCTTTCAATTACTACGAACAAATGGGCGATCCTCGCGATCATCAACATCTTCTTTCTCCTGTGGGGTTGTTTCTTTGATGCCATTACAGCGCTGGTGATCATTGTCCCCATATTGATTCCCTTAGTCCAGCAGGTGGGAGTAGATCTCATCCATTTCGGTCTGGTGGTGGTGCTTAATCTCATGATCGGGCTTCTCACTCCGCCTGTAGGATTGCTTCTGTACCTCTGCACATCCATGGCCGGGGCGAAGATGGAGGAGGTCATTAAGGAGATTTGGCCCATGATCATCGTGCTCGTCCTGGTGCTGGGCATTTGCACCTATGTCCCGGCGATTGTCCTGTGGCTGCCGAGTCATTTTCTGAAATAGGAAAAATTCGTTCCGGAACTCATCCATCCCCCCGTAACGGAGACAATTCGCAGTCGCTCTGGGAAAGCAGAAGTCGATGAAATCTAAAGAAGGAGATAATTAGTGGAACAATATTTCTTGCAGGGTCACGGCCACAAGAGGTATTTCGGACTGCCGGAAGCGTGGAAAGTCCTCAACACCGGAACAATAGCGCCTGAAAAAACAACCCAATCTATTTTCCAACTGGTCAATGAAGCGCTGGCTCATCCCATAGGCACGCCTACGCTCGCGGAACTTGTTAAGGATAAAGGGAAAATCGTCATCATCGTGGACGATCCTGCCCGGCCTACCCCGAAAAAGGCGATTCTGACCCCTCTTCTGGATTACCTCCGCCAGTGTGGCGTAAGGAACACCCAGATCACGGCTATTATTGCTCTCGGGACCCATGGTCCGGTGCCTGAAGCGGAAATAGAAGAGATCTATGGGGAGACGCTTTGCAGGGATATCAAGGTTATCAACCACAACTGTTACGCGGATGACCTCGTTTCCGTAGGAACCCTGAAGCACGCGGGAGACCTGAAAATCAATCGTCTGGTTGCTCAGGCTGATTTGCGAATCGCTGTCGGATCGGTACTTCCACATCCTTTTGCGGGATTCGGAGGAGGCGCGAAGTCGGTCTTGCCGGGCATCGCCGGATATGAGTCGATTAAGAACCACCATATTGCCCTGATGCTGGAAAAAGGGGTCTTCGTGGGGAATGCCGACAGCAATCCCTTTCTCAACGAAATCCGCGAAGCCGGCCGGCTGGCCAAACTGGATTTTATCGTCAACGCCGTCTTTGATGCTGATGAAGACGTGAAGACCGTCGTGGCCGGCCATTTCGTAGAGGCCCACAGGGCCGGGATAGAGATCTGCCAGAAGGAACTGGGCGTACATTTCGATCAACCCGCCGACGTGACTCTGATGTCGGCTTTCCCTTATACCGATGGCCCCCAGGTACTGAAGCCCCTGTCCACTTCAAACATGGTCACGAAAAAAGGTGGAGTAGTGATACTTTATGCGAGCAAGATCAAAGGTGGCGGCTTCTCTCCTGTTCTTCTCCAGACCTTTGACGCCATCTTTGCCAAGGCGGGTGGCGACACGAGACGGATTGTCGCCGATCATATTCGAGAGCATAAGCCCATCATTCCCGGCATACCTATGGATTTCAATTCGGCCCTCAACATGACGCTCCTGTATGCAAGTCGCACCAGGATGATCCTTGTTTCAGAAGACGCCGATGAGGCACAGGCTGCCCGGTTAGGGTTTGAATATGCAAACTCTGTTCAAGGCGCCATAGACAAGGTTGCCAACGGTGTCCCCAGTGCGACGGTCAACATACTTCCTCTCGGAGGAGTTGTTTTGCCCATAGTCCCCGAGAACATGCGGACCCAATGGTAAACCCGGGACGCGGGATTGGCACCACATGCCTCCCTCAAAACAAGAGCTTACAACATTGAGACGATGAGTCTGAGCTGTCGGCTTACAGCAGTTGATCTTTCATATGGTTGGGTTACTTTTCCCGACTGCGTATTGAAATTCAGCGCCTTTTGTAGAGAGGGATCAAGTCTCTTTGAGAGTACCGGGGATGCTATCGTCATTGGATTAAAAGGAGTGCAATCATGCAGGGAAAATATAGTAAGGTACACAAAGAGGGCCTCTATCGAACCACAACAAGGAGTTTATTTAAGGCGGCGGGGTTCACAACAGATGAAATCAGAAAACCATTTATCGGCATCGCAAATTCGTGGACGAATGGATTCCCGGGACATATGCACCTCAACCAGCTTAGTGAGGCTGTTTCGGCCGGCGTTTACGCTGCCGGAGGCATGCCCATCACCTTTTCGACGATAGCCGTTTGCGATGGCATTGCCATTGCTACGAGGGGGATGAAATACTCCCTGCCCAGCAGGGAGATTATATGCGATTCGGTAGAAACCATGGCCATGGCCCATGGCTTTGATGCGCTGGTACTCGTAGCAGCCTGCGATAAGATCATCCCCGGCATGCTGATAGCGGCCGCCCGATTGGATATTCCGTCCATCATTCTGACGGGCGGCCCCATGTTGCCCGGAAAGATCAATGGAGAGCTCTACAGCATTGCCAAAACCGACATTCGCGACAGGGCGATTCGTGGGCAGGCTACCGAGGAGGAGCTTATGGCCTATGAGGATGGCCAGTGTCCCGGTGCCGGTTCCTGTTCGGGGATGTTTACCGCAAATTCTATGTCCTGGATGACGGAGGTGTTGGGCATGGGACTGCCTGGGAATGGCACCATACCTGCCGTTAATGCCGCGCGGATACGGTTGGCCAAGGAGACAGGAAAGGCTATTATGGCGCTGATGGAGAAAGATATAAAACCATCGGATATCATGACGCCCGATGTATTTGAGAACGCGCTGAGAATGGATATGCTCATTGGCTGCTCCACCAATACCGCTTTGCATCTGCCCGCCATCGCACACGAACTTGGCATCAAGATCGGTCCCGATGATTTCAACCGGGTTAGCAAGTGCACCCCGACCATTTGCTCGCTGTTGCCCTCAGGCCAGCATTTTCTCGTCGACCTTCATGACGCGGGCGGCATGCCTGCCATGTTACGAGAGGCGCTGGACGGTGGTCTCATAAAAGGCGATGTCATGACGGTGACCGGCAAGACCCTTGCAGAAAACGTTAAGAATGCCAGGGTCCTTGATGAAACTGTGATTCGCCCCCTTGACAAACCGGTTTCCCATGAAGGCGGACTTGCTATTCTCAGGGGGAGCCTTGCCCCCGATGGCGCCATTATAAAAATTGCTGCTGTGAATGGCGACATGAAGAAGTTCAGAGGTACCGCAAAGGTATTTGATGGGGAGCAAGAAGCCTTTGAAGCGGTGGTCGCTGGCAAGATTGCCAGGGGTGATATCGTCATTGTGCGCTACGAAGGACCCAAAGGGGGGCCGGGTATGCCCGAGATGGCGCAATTGATTGGCATCATTCAAGGTTCGGATTTGGGAGAATCCATTCCCCTTATCACAGACGGTCGATTCTCCGGGATCACACGGGGAGCGTCGTTCGGACATGTCGCCCCCGAGGCTGCCGTTGGAGGACCCATTGCCCTGGTCGAGGACGGGGATATCATTACATATGATATTGACGCTCGCACTTTAGACCTGCTGGTGGAGGAGAGTGTAATGAGTGAAAGAAAATCTAAATGGGTCTGCCCTCCGCCCAAAATATCAAAAGGATATCTTGGAAGATATGCACAGCAGGTTAGTTGTGTGTCCCAAGGGGCCGTAATGAAGAGAAACGAGGGCTAACTGTTGCATTTGACGAGCCTATGAGGGTCGGGGGATTTACATCGGTTTCACAACTACTGGAAGAAAGAACACAAATATAAAGGAGGGGTATTTTAAGATGGCAAAAAAGAAGAAAACTATTCTTGATCTTCAAGAAATGAAGAGGCAAGGGATACCCTTCTCCATTGCCGTCGTTTACGATGCACTGTGGGCCTCGTATATTGATCAGACAAGTATTGACATGATTCTATGCGGGGATTCCATGGGGATGATTGTTTATGGGTATGATAGCACTATCCCTGTTACCATGGAGCAGATGATTGCTCACTGCAAGGCTGTACGTCATGGCGCGCCTAACACCTTTCTCATGGGCGATATGCCATTTGGCTCATATCAAGAGAGCGTGCCTGACGCTGTCCATAATGCTGTTCGAATTATCAAGGAAACCGGAGTAGATGCTATTAAGCTTGAAGGCGGCCGTCCAGTTGTTCCCCAGATCAAGGCCATCAGCGATGCGGGAATCGTTGTCATCAGTCATCTTGGGCTAACACCGCAAAGTGTTGGAGTATTAGGCGGCTTTAAAACGCAGTCTCGCACAGTAGAATCCGCACGGGAGTTGATTAAAGATGCCATTGCTGTACAAGAGGCCGGTGCTAAAGCTGTGCTGATCGAATCGGTACCGGCAGAAGTGATGAAGTTCCTATCTGAAAAGCTTTCAATCCCGGCATTTGGCGCAGGTATCCCTTGCGATGGACAGGGCCTGAATTTTGCGGATATGTGTGGCATGTTCCAGGAGTTCACACCCAAATTTGTCAAGAAATACCTCCGCCTGGCAGAGCAGATCATTAATGCCTTCCAAACGTTTGATTCGGAGGTGAAGAACCACCAATACCCATCTGATGAGCACGCTTACCATATAAGTGGGGATGTCTTAGAATTCGAGAAGATGTTCAAAGAATTTGACTTGGATTCCAAAGAATGACGATAGTCTTATCAAACTAAAACTTCTTTGGACGAGAGCGATAATCAATGAGTATGTTATAACATGATTACCAATCATGAGGAGGAGGGCTAACTATGGAACTGGAAGGGAAGATTGCACTGGTCACAGGTGCGGGACGGGGAATAGGCAAAGGCATTGCTTTGGCCTTTGCGAGAGAGGGGGCTGATGTGGCAGTCAATGACATCAACCCTGAAACTGCTGAAGCGACAGCGTCAGAGGTGAGATCTCTGGGGCGCAGGGCAACGGCAGTCAGGGCCGACGTAGCAAAGCAAGACGAGGTCAACCAGATGGTGGAGCAGATCATCCGGGAGTGGGGAGGGATTGATATCCTGGTGAATAATGCGGGGTTCGGTAATCCTCTGATGGTGGAGGATATGACTGCGTCAGATTGGCATAGTGTCATAGGTGTCATCCTGGATGCAGCTTTCTACTGTTCGAAGGCCGTCATTGGGACGATGAAGAATCGGGGTGGAGGAAAGATCATTAATATCGCCTCGCTGGCGGCGAAAAAGATGAGTCTCGGGAATTGCGTTGCCTACACAACAGGCAAATCCGGGATCCTTGGATTTACCCGCCATCTTGCCTATGAAATCGGACCCTACAAGATTAATGTTAATGCGATCTGCCCCGGTGGTACGCTGACGCCTATGGTCGAGGGGTCCCCCGTTCACCTGAAATTGAAGGACAGTAATCCTTTGAAGGACCTCTGTAGACCCGAGGACATTGCTGAGGCAGCTCTCTTTTTGGCGTCGAACAGGTCAAAGATGATTACTGGAACCACCATCGACGTGGATGCTGGTGAGCCTTTAGTCAGCCAGGACTGGGAGGGTTACGTCAGGAGACGAAAAGAGGAGTTTGCAAGGGGGCAGCAGCCCCGCTGAAGCGACATCAGTAAAAAGCGTTAACTTCCGAGGAAGCCGTGAGGCCGCTAAAGAAAGTAAACGTCGATACCGACATGGTCCAGGCAGCTAAAGCAATCGGCGTGAGTTTTGAAGATTAGGCCCGAGAAAAGGGGACATTCTCCGTAGACATATTCGAAAAGATTGAATGTCCCCTTTCCCCTGAGCAGCGGACTTGCCCTTAAGGTGACCTGCAGGGAAATCCACTCTACTCGTCGATCATCATGCGGTCGTGGGCATCCTTGGGTTGTGGCGGAGTAAAGATATTAAAGGTCAATAATTCTTTGCCGGGAAGCGCACGTGTTGCATGGGCCACGCCACGGGGACAGACGTGAAGGTCGCCGGCTTTTACCGGAACCCATTTGCCGTTGATATACATTTCCCCTTCGCCCTTGTACACAAAGACAATTTCATCCACTGTGACGTGAATATGCCTCCCGATGCCTTTGGGATCTTTACTGGTCCCGACAAATAGGGCGGAGCGGGGCGATGAAAAAATATTATCCGAACGGCCCACTTCGCCTTCTTTTACGGGGTGGTTCGCAAACCATTCGTCAAGATTGACCAGCACAGCTTCGCCCGGCGTTGCGTCGATGAGGTATTTTGCCGTGGGAGCTGCCAATACTTGCCCCATTACAAAAGCCGCCAATATGGACGCGATAATTAAGATCGTACGCATTTGACAATCCTCCTTTCTGGTTTTTGAAATTCATTCCTTTCGGCCAAAATCAAGAAAAAGTTGGGATGGTCTTCATAAGCGGAAGAACCTTCCCCCTGGATCGATAACAGGCTTTTCCGGAAAACTCACGGCCCATCAGAAGCCGGAAGATGAGAGAAAAGATTGTGAGTTAAAGTCCAATACGTTTAATGGGAAGTTTGCGAGATCAGGGAAGGCTCCAAAGGGAATTGAAATCCCCCCTTTGGAGCCATCAACTTATCATCCTCTGATAACCAGACCTGTTCCTCATGCTACCCCACAAAGCCGATAGTTGAATAGGAAGGCTTGTTAGTGCTGAAAAATGATCAGTTGAGATTATAGCAACGCTGGAAATTCTGTCAAGCTATTTTTTAGTCCCTGTTTTTTAGTCCTTTAGTCTGGGTCTTCGAGGTCGATGACTTGGGCGCCTTCTTCCGGGGCCGTAGAGGGTTGGATTGAGGGGATGAGAAGGAGTAGGTTCTGCTTTGACACGGATAAGAAGGCGATGTATGATGAAATGTATCGAGCATTCATAGAGAGGTCACGAGTTTGTTGCGAATAGTCCCGAAGCAGGTAGACATTGAATCTCAGCAGGAAACTGCCTTCGTCGTTCAGACGATCTTTGGATGGGAGAACATGTTAGAAGGCCGACCTCCTGGCCGAAAGGCATCCTCGAAGAGAGTCTTTTTGATTCGCCAGTCAAAGGCTCATTGTTTTAAAGACCTAAACTGTTACGGGTGTCCAGGATGAAAGAAAGACTGTTGCTGAAGGACCTGTGCCGGTATACCATAGGAACCTGGGCTGACATTATCTACAGAAATGCCCTCCTCTACCCGGATCATGAAGTGTTCATTTACGGTGATGAAAGGATCACCTTTGCTCAATTCAACGCGAGGGTGAACCGGTTGATCCATGGCCTTCATTCCCTGGGAGTAAAAAAGGGAGACGGGATCGGAATCGTTTCCTGGAATTGCCTTGGGTATTGTGATGTCTATGGAGCGGCCATGAAGGGAGGATTCATCGTCTCTCCGTTCAGTCCGAGATTGGGACCCAGCGAACTGGAATATCTGGTCAATGACTCAGGGATCCATACGCTCTTTTTCGGTCCTGACTTCACAGAAATGGTGAGTGAGCTTCGCCCACGCTTTCCGAAGGTTAAAGCCTGCGTCTCTCTTGAGACGTGTACGCCTGGCATGACCTCTTACGAGGACCTGTTATCGGCCTGTTCAGAAGAAGAGCCGGATGTCCAGGTGAGAGAGGAAGATCCCTTTCTCATCTTCTACACGAGCGGGACTACCGGTCGACCCCGCGGCGCCCTTTATACCGAAGGCCGAAATATTGAGAATACGAGGACAAAGGTCATCTTGTTAGGTCTGGAAACGGGTGATAAACACGTCATGATCTTACCTCTTTTTCATGTGGGCGGGTATAGCCACTTCTGGGCCTTCTTCTATATGGGGGGCAGCAATGTGATCATGACGCAGAAGTCCTTCGATCCTGCAGTCACTCTTGAAGCCATTGAGCGGGAGAAGGCAACGGATCTCCATATCGTCCCAACCCATCTCGTCTCAATGTTATCCCTGCGGGAGATTGAGAAATACGATCTCTCAAGCCTTAAACGCATCTGGTACGCCGCTTCCCCTATGCCCACGGAGCTGTTGAGAAAGGGGATCCGGAGGTTCGGACCCATTTTCATGCAGGGATACGGCCAGTCGGAGTCAGGGCCGGAGATCACCTGCCTGGCGAAAAGAGCCCATCAAGTCGTGGACAAGCCTCACGAGGAGCAGAAATTACTGGCCTCATGCGGTCAGCCCTGCGTCGGAGTCCATGTCAGGATCGTTGATGAGCATAACAAGGATGTGGAACCTTACGCGGTGGGAGAGATCGTCGTCCAGAGTAAAACGGTGATGGTGGGATACTGGCATAAGCCCGATGAAACGCGGGATGTCATGGCTGATGGGTGGCTCCATACGGGCGATTTGGGATATTATGATGAAAATGGATACCTTTACATTGTCGACCGGAAAAAGGACATGATTATTACGGGAGGGGAGAACGTCTATCCGAGGGAGATCGAGGAGGTTCTGTACCAGCATCCCGCCGTTCGTGAAACTGCGGTCATTGGCGTGCCTGATGACCTGTGGATCGAACGGGTTCATGCTGTGGTTGTTTTGAAGGAGGGGGAGCACGCCACGGGAGAGGAGATCATGGAATTCTGCAAGCATCGCCTGGCCCGTTACAAAGCCCCCAAATCGGTTGAGTTCGTTGAATCTTTGCCGAAGAACCCGCAGGGAAAGATATTGAAGAGGGAGATCCGAGAAAAGTACTGGCTCGGATTGGAGAGAAGGATTTAACGATCCACGAGGCAGGATGGGGCACAGTTTCGATGAAGGGCTCGCCTCGAACCCTGTCCGAACGGCTCACCGATGTCCTTTTCGTGAAGGATTTATGCATCGGGGAGTGGAATCGATCAATGAATCTTGGAGCAGTACTTCAAAACGAACTGGAGGTAGTCAAAATGAGGGAGGCAGTGACACTTAGGCGGGAGGGCGGGATCGCGGTAGTCATGTTAAACCGACCAGAGGCGTTTAACGCTTTCGACCAGGAGATGGTCGAACTCCTCGCCCATTGTCTTATCCGTCTCTCAGTGGACGATTCAATCTTGGCAGTCGTCATCTCCGGGGAAGGCAAGGCCTTCTGCGCCGGCGGTGACTTAAGATCGAGTCTCAATTTCCCTGGAGGAGCTGCGACCGCTTTTCACGTGCTGGCTGCAAGATACCATGAGGCGATCTTGGAGATCCGGCGGATGAGAAAGCCCGTGATCGCAGCGATGAACGGTGTGGCGGCAGGGGGCGGCTTTTCCATGGCCCTCTGTTGCGATTTCAGGGTCATGGCCCGATCGGCTGTACTACGGCAGGCCTACACCTCGAATGGTCTCTGTATCGATGGTGGCGGGACGTTCACCCTGCCTCGAATCGTCGGATTTGCAAGGGCCATGGAAATCGTTGCCTTTGACAGGCCGATCTCCTCCGAGCAGGCCCTGGCATGGGGGCTGGTGACAAAGGTTGTGGAGGACGGGTGCGCCCTGGAAGAGGCGTTAAAAATGGCCCGTCAATTGGCGGAGGGTTCTCTTCACTCCTTCGGGTGGTGTAAGGAACTTCTCACGAACTCCTTTAACACCCCTTTCGAGGCCCATATCGAACGGGAGCGTGTGGGACTTTCGACCTGCGCTGCTCATCCGGACGGTCAGGAAGGCATGAAAGCCTTCGTAGAGAAGCGAAAGCCAATATTCGGTGTGATATGAATCAATGGTGTGGAGGCATCTCTCACAGCGCGGCGTAGCCGCAACCAAATCCGAAACTCGAAATCCGAAACTCGAAACAAATTCGAATGACCAAAATTCGAATGATCTAAACAAGTTAGAAAAAGGGCTAAGCAAAAATCTTAACAAAATTTCAAGAAATTGACTGTGAGTAGCACAGAGTCCTCAGAATTCGCAGAAGATTCTCGATCATGCAGAGGAGAAACGATGGAAGAGAAGATCACATACTTTGAGAGACCGGGAAAAGAGAATACAGTTGAGGTCATCGAGCTGATCAAGGAAAGGGCCCGGGCGAGAGGGATCACCAAGATCGTTGTAGCATCAACCCGTGGAGACACTGCCAGGGCGATGGCAGAGTCCCTCGAAGGTACGGGCCTCAGCCTGGCAATCATTCCCTGGCAGTACGGGTTTCACGATCCCCAGCCCTTTCCTCAAGAACTCGTGGCCGAGCTTCAGGGAAAGGGGCATCGGGTACATTTCGGGACCATGCTTTTTCACACGGAGGAGTTGTATGGGAACAAGACGCCGCAGGTAATGGCGAACCTACTCCGCATCTTTGGGCAAGGGATAAAGGTATGTGTCGAGATCCTCATGATGGCCTGCGACGGAGGCTGTATTGAGGCAGGGGAGAAGGTGATTGCCGTGGCAGGTGCAGGGGCCGGAGTGGATACGGCAATCGTTGCCATGGCATCCCCGAGCACCAGGATGGCGGGGCTTCACGTTTACGAAATCATTTGCAAGCCTCTGTGACGGACCACTGCAGACGGCACGCCTTTGTTGGACATTTAGCCATATGGTGCAGAAAATGGCTAAAGTGCGACATCGCATTTATGAAATTGACCACTTCGTAATAATGTCCCATGCCTGGGGGGCAGCCACGCCTACGGTGAAGCTTCGGCGGGCAAGCACGCCTGCGTGCCAAAACGTGATACCAGCGCCAGACCTGCATGGGCACTCCGGCGTGCAGGCACGAACCATGAAAATCCCGTTTAATTTCCCTCTCCCGCTGGCGGGAGAGGGTGGGGTCGCCGACGCGCCATAGCCACTTAGACTGGGTCGGCTAAACCATGGTCGCTCCGGCGACGGCGCGGTGAGGGTGGGACATTCCGGGTTTCCCCCTCACCTCAATCCTCTCCCACGGAGGGGAGAGGAAGTATTCGGCGCTATTTTGTACATAATGCCCCATGCCCGGAGGGCACCCACGAACCATGAAAATTAACCCTATCCCCTCTCCCCCGGAGGGGAGAGGAGGTTCTTTAGATGTTATTTTCTAAGTAATTACGAGGCGAAATTTTCACACAGCGAAATTTCACTTGACTTATCTGAAATCTGATATAGAATAACTTTCACGCCGTCGAGGCGAGACTCGCTGAGTCCTTCAGCCTTCAGTTCTGCGGCCCTTCCTAAGCCAAAACATCGATCGAAGAAAGGAGGTCATTATGGTTTCTCTCAACGTGAACGGGAAGAACTACAGGGTAAACGTCTCAGATGATGTGCCGCTGCTCTGGGTCATCAGGGATTACCTGAAGCTCACGGGCACCAAATACGGTTGCGGAATTGGGGAATGTGGGGCCTGTACGGTTCACATTAACGGCAAAGCAGAGCGGTCCTGCACCATTCCTGCCAAGGAGGCGCAGGGGAAGAAGATCGTTACCATTGAAGGACTTCCTGAGAATCATCCGGTAAAGAAGGCATGGATCGAAAACCAGGTTGTCCAGTGCGGTTACTGCCAGCCGGGTGTCATGATGCAGGTGGCCTCTCTTCTTTCGGAGAGCCCGAGCCCTGACGCCGATAAAATCATCGGCGCTATGGATCATGTGATCTGCCGGTGCGGCACTCATGCGCGCATCAGACAAGGGATCAAAACGGCTGTCCAGATCGTGCGGAAGGAGGGTAAAAGAACATGAAGACATCTATCTCGCGTCGCGCATTTTTGAAGGTCTCCGGCCTGACCATAGCCATCTCTGCTACTCCTTTCGGGTACGAGCTTTTGAATGCATCGGAAAAGAAAGAGGAAACCCTATCCGGTTTCAAACCCAATGTATGGTTTGAAATCACACCGGATAACAAGGTGGCGATCACTTTAGGCGCCTCTGAGATGGGTCAAGGCACTCACACCGCCCTCGCCATGGTGATTGCGGATGAACTTGAAGCCGATTGGAAACAGATTAAGGTGGGCCATGGGCCGGCCGCAAAGGAGTTTAAGAACCCTATTTTGAACGACCAGCTCACCGTGGCGAGCGCAAGCGTGAGGGCCTTTTATGAACCTTTGCGCAAGGCGGGCGCTGCCGGTCGGGCCATGCTCATCAAGGCTGCGGCTTTGACCTGGAATGTGCCGGAGGGTGAATGTAAGGCCGAAAAGGGGACTGTTCAGCATAAAAAATCAGGTCGCAGCCTCACTTATGGGAAACTGTGCCTGAAAGCAGCCAAAGTTGAGATTCCAAAGGATCCTCCCCTCAAGAAGGAAAGCGAGTTTAGATATATAGGAAAGCCTATGCTTCGGCTGGACATCCCGGAAAAGGTCAGGGGTGGAGCCATATTTGGCCTTGATTTCGCTGCTCCCAATATGGAATTTGCTGTTTTCTCCCGTCCACCAGCCTATGGAGCAAAACCTCTCTCCTTCGATCAGAAGGCGGCTGAGGGGGTGAAAGGCGTGCACAAGGTCGTCCCTGGCCCTCAGGGCATTGCCGTGTGCGCAGAGTCACTCAATGCCGCATTGAAAGGTCGGGATGCCCTTAATGTAAAGTGGGACAAAGGGACCCATCCTCAATTAGACAATGATTTCATTGAAAAGAGTCTGATGGGAGATCTGGAGAAGCCAGGCGCCAAGGTGATCGAAAAAGGGGATACTAAGAAGGCATTAAGTGAAGCCAGTAAGAGGGTTGAGGCGACCTATTTCGTGCCGTTTGTCGCCCATGTAACCATGGAGCCGATGAACTGCACAGCTTACGTTCGGGATGGTCTGTGCGACGTTTGGGTTCCCACTCAGGGTCAATTGGTTGCTCAACTCGTCGCTTCACAAGTATCGGGCGTGCCACCGGAAAAGGTCCAGATCCATACCACTTTTCTGGGATGCGGGCTTGGCAGACGCGCTGCTCCGGATTTTGTCGTCGATGCGGTTCTCGTTTCAAAAGAAGTTGGAAAACCTGTTAAGGTTGTCTGGACGAGGGAAGAGGACATAAAGCACGATGCTTTTCGTGCTGCCATGTCTCACAGGATTGAGGCTGGAATTGACGATCAAGGCCGGGTGACCGGGTGGTCCCACAAGGCAGTCAGCGGTTCCATCATGAAAGATATCGCTCCGCAGGCAGTGCAGGGAGGAGTCGATTTTATGAGCCTTTGGGGTCTTGTCGACTTTCCAGGTTCCCCGGACAATAACAGAATCTTGTACGATATTCCCAACCTCTACATTGAATTCCTGCTGTCCGATCTGCCCATTCCCGTGGCACCCTGGCGCTCGGTTCAGAATGGCCCGAATGCCTTTGTCATAGAGTCCTTCATAGACGAATTGGCCCATGCGGCGAAGAAAGATCCCCTGGAGTTTCGTTTGCAGAATCTAAAAACGAGTATGCGGGCTTCCCGCGTGCTGGAAACTGCCGCCGAGAAGGCGGGCTGGGGAAAATCACTTGCGAAGGGACAGGGGCGCGGCATTGCCCAGCATTGCTGTTTTGGAACTTATGTGGCCCAGGTCGTTGATCTGTCTGTGAATGAAAAGGATGGAAGCGTTAAGGTGAACCGGGTTGTCGCTGCCGTCGATTGTGGCCCTGTCGTTAATCCAAACACGATCAAGGCCCAGATAGAGGGAGGGGTGACCATAGCCTTAAGCACCGCGCTCAAGGAAGAGGTCAAGTTCGCAAGTGGCGGGGTGAAATCAGCTAATTTTAGCGATTACGGTGTCATCAGGATGAGTGAGGTTCCGGAAATTGAAGTCCATATTGTTGAGAGCAAGGAAAGCATGGGAGGGATTGGGGAGCCCGGTGTACCCCCGACCGCTCCTGCCGTAGGAAATGCAATCTTCAGTGCCACTGGAGCGCGCATAAGACGGATTCCTTTCACGCCGGAAAGGGTTCTGGCAGCAATAAAGAGTAAGGCCTAATGCTGCATCCAAAAGGGAGTTAACAGTGAGCCCATAATTGAGAAGGCGATATCCTTCCACATCTCCCCTAATCCAATGCTGTTTACATGAGCCGTTCGTGCTTCTGCGCCCGTGGTTCGACAGGCTCACCACGAACGGCTTTTTCCGAATGTCCTGAGCCGTGAGCCCGTTCTTCCTTCGACAAGGTCAGGGCGAATGGTCGAAGGGGTGAACGGTTATTTTCTTTTCATGAAGAAAGGGAAGAAAAATGTTAGTCTCCAGTGTCTATACAATTATGGACCGATTAATAAAAGGAACGAAATGTTACAAGGAGGGAGAGATATGGATCGCAGGACCTTTTTGAAGGCGTTTCTGGCGGGTGGCGGATTAACATTTTTTGGATCAAACAGCTATGCCCTGAAACTGTTTCCGAATCCGGGCAAGCAGAAATGGGCAGTCCTATTCGGTTCGAGATATGGCAGTACCAGAGACGCGGGCCTCTGGATCTCAGAGGGGATGGGAGGGATTGCCGATGCCTTCGATGTCCGGGAGAATCCTGACCTTTCATCCTTTGACTGCATCATTGTGGGCTCCGGAATCTATTTCCAAAAGATCGATCAGCCCCTTGAAGCCTATCTGGCGAGAAATACTGCTTTGATTTCTGGCAAACTAAAGGCCCTCTTCGTCGTCTGCGGAGCCGGTGACACCCCGAGGACGCAGGGGTTTCTGGACGCTCTTGCAATTTTCTGTAAGACCAGGCCCCCTCTCGTAAAGGTTTTCGGTGGAAGGATAACCAAGAGACTCCTCAACCAAGAGGATTACAAGTTAGAGGAAGAAGTCTTCAGACGGCGAAATCAGCCCTTTGAAGATTATGACCGGCTCCAGAGAGGCGACTGTCTGAAGTTTGGGGAAGAGATCCTCGCCAAGGGATAAAACAGGGAGCTGAACCCGACAGGCGCTTGGTTTTGTGCGCCATCCGGGCGAATTTTTATCTGCAACCCCTGAAGAACGTTCTCAAAGAAACCGTTCTCGGCCCCCGCTGAAATCGTGGTCGCCGTGGAGATTCCTGCTCCGGTTCGGGGGTCGAAAGGCGTCTTTCTCAAGTTGAAAGAGCGTGAGGCCTTCGATTTCGCCATTGTCAGTGCGGCTGTCATGGTTGCGATCGAGAACAACCTCCTCCTGGGTTCGCGGATCGTCCTGGGTGGGATTGGCCCCGTTCCATTCCGGAGAAAGGTTGCTGAGGCAGTTCTTAAAGGGAAGAGGGTTGCGGATGCTATGGATGCTTTCCCCAAGGCGGTCGAAGGAGCTCAGCTCCTGAGCAAGAACGGCTACAAGGTGAAGGCCGCAAAAGGGATGCTGGAAGAAGCCTTCCGCTCCATTGTCTGAGATGGTTTTCAGCCGGATCACACCGGAAGAATCTTTTGGAGAATAGGCCATATTGCTACATAATGCCCCATGCCCGGATGGCACCCGCGAACCATGAAAATCAACTGTATCTCCCCTCTCTCTTGACGGGAGAGGGCGAGGGAGAGGGTGAGTCAAAGCCTTTGCCCCCTCACCTCAATCCTCTCCCCCGGAGGGGAGAGGAGCTATTTGGGATTATTTTCTACATAATGGCCATGGGCACCCCGCTCTTCAAGGCTTCGGAAGGCGATTGAATTGACATTTCTATGGAATGCTTAAGTTGCATTTGAACGCACGTCCCGCATTTTCCCTCATTGGCAGGGGAAGGGAGGAATCATGGCAGGGGTTTTCGAGGTGTACGTTAAGACGCATTTTTCGGCTGCCCATTCGTTGGCGGGCTACCAGGGGGACTGTGCTCGGGTTCATGGGCATAACTGGATCATCGAAGTCTTTGTAAGATGTCAGAAATTAGATGAGATCGGCATTGGCATTGATTTTCGTGATATCAAGGCAGGCGTCAAAGGAGTCCTTCAAGAGCTTGATCACTTTAACCTAAATGACCTTCCGGCGTTTGCAAGCGTAAACCCCACCTCGGAAAATATAGCGAGGTTTCTCTATCACGAATTAAGTCAGAAACTGAACTCAGATTCTGTAAAAGTATCAAGAATTAAAGTATCCGAAACCCCTGGCGCAGGGGCGTTTTACTGGGAAGAATGAATGACTCTCCGGGTTAACGAAGTCTTCTACAGCATCCAAGGCGAATCGTCCTACGCAGGGCTCCCCTGCGCCTTTGTTCGACTGACGGGGTGCAACCTCCGTTGCTCGTATTGCGATACCCGATACGCCTACGACGATGGAACTGATCTCACCGTCAAGGCCATCATAGACCAGGTATCTTCCTATCGCTGTCGATTGGTGGAGATCACGGGAGGGGAACCCCTGATCCAATCGGAGACTCCCGAACTCGTATCTATTCTACTGCAGGAGGGTCACGAGGTCCTCATGGAGACAAATGGCAGTCTCGATATCAGCATGGTCGACCCCCGATGTGTGAAGATTATGGACATCAAATGCCCATCAAGTGGTCAGGCAGACAAGAACGATTTAAACAACCTGAAGAGGCTTTCGGAGCAAGACGAGATCAAGTTCGTCATTGGCTCCCGTGGAGACTACGGATTTGCCAAAGAATTGATGATTCGCCATGGGCTAACTCTCGCTACACGAAAGAAAATCCTGTTCTCCTGTGTTTTTGATAAGTTACTTCCCCGGACCCTTGTTGAATGGATCCTGGAGGATCATCTGGATGTGAGGTTTCAGCTCCAGTTGCACAAGTACATCTGGGATCCGCGTCAAAGAGGCGTTTGAAGGACGAGACTGATGGCAGAAAAGAGAAAAGCGGTCGTGCTTTCAAGTGGCGGGGTTGATTCAACCACCGTTATGGCTATCGCCAAGTCGGAAGGTTATGAAATCTACAGCCTCAGTTTCCGCTATGGACAGCGACATGCTTTTGAGCTTGAGGCAGCCAAAAAGGTTGCCGAGAAGTTGGGAGTTGCCAAACATCTCGTCATTGACATCGATCTGCGAAAGATCGGGGGGTCCGCCCTCACGGATGAAATTGAGGTACCCAAGAACCGCGAGGAGCACGAGATGCGGCATGAAATTCCTGTTACCTATGTTCCGGCCCGGAACACGATCTTCCTCTCTTATGCTTTGGCCTGGGCCGAGGTGGTAGGAGCTTCCGATATTTTCATTGGAGTGAATGCCATCGATTACAGTGGCTATCCTGATTGCCGGCCTGAATACATTGAAGCTTTTGAACGTATGGCGAATTTGGCGACAAAGGCCGGGGTGGAAGGACGCCTGCGTGTGACGATTCGGACACCCCTCATCCAGATGAGCAAGGCTGATATTATCCGTAAAGGTGTCGATTTGGGGGTGGATTATCGCCTTACGCACAGTTGTTACGACCCCTCTCCTGAAGGGAAAGCCTGCGGTCAATGCGATAGCTGCCTTCTTCGGAAGAAGGGGTTCCGAGAAGCTGGAACACCCGATCCAACCGAATATATATAACCCAACGCGAAACCCCTCGTTGGGATCGATGATCGATATTCAGAAGCAACCCGTTCTGAACGGGATCGATATCGACAAGGATGGTCTGTGGGGTCAGGGTTAGGATCTTTGGACTTCTGAAGTATAATGGCGGCATGGCAAGGAAGGCGAGGATTTACTATCCAGCCGCTGCGGAACCGGGCCAGCGAGTTCACCGGGATTCTTCGACATTGAGTGCTGCTGCGAAAGAGTTGGAAGGAGAAGGGCAAACGGATAGAGAACTGAGGCGGTTGATGACCAAGATCCGGGAGGAGTTGTCTTAAATCCAAATATCCCAAGCCTGCCCCCAACGACTCTCCCCTTTCCTTCCCTCCCCTCTTCCCTAATGTTGATACCGATATTCAACCTCCCTCGAAGGCATAGACCCCTGCATTTCTATCTTCCCTAAATTCAAAAAAAGGTTTATATTGAACCTGTTGCGTGTCAGTGCTCCATAAATCGAAGCAAAGGAAGCTCGAATGTCTAATGGTAATGACAAATCCCTTGAATCCTGGATTTGGGACGCCGCTTGTTCCATCCGCGGTGCAAAGGATGCGCCCAAGTTCAAGGACTACATCCTTCCGCTCATCTTCACTAAGCGTCTGTGCGATGTCTTCGATGACGAGCTCAATCGGATCGCCAAAGAAGTCGGCTCGCGGGCCAAGGCGTTCAAGCTGGTGAAGCACGACAAGAAGCTCGTCCGCTTCTACCTGCCGCTGCAACCGGCCAGTCCCGACGACGCCGTCTGGTCCGCCATCCGCAAGCTCGCGGACAAGATCGGTGAACAACTCACCACGCACCTCCGTGCTATCGCGGATGAGAACGCGCTGCTCAAAGGCATCATTGACCGCGTGGACTTCAACGCCACCACTCACGGCGTGCGCGACATTGACGACAACCGCCTCTCCAACCTCATCGAGCGCATCAGCGAAAAGCGCCTCGGCCTTGGCGACGTGGAGGCGGACATCATCGGGCGCAGCTACGAATATCTTATCCGCAAGTTCGCAGAGGGCGGCGGACAGAGCGCGGGCGAGTTCTACACTCCCGGCGAGGTGGGCGAGATTATGGCGCTCATCATGGACCCCGAGCCGGGCATGACGGGCTACGACCCCACCTGCGGCTCCGCCGGCCTGCTCATCAAGCTCGAACTGGCGCTGGAGGAAAAAAACAAGACCGCCGGAAAAAAGAAATCCGCCCCGCTCAAGCTCTACGGCCAGGAATCCACACCCACCACCTGGGCCATGGCCAACATGAACATGATCATCCATGACATGGAGGGCCAGATCGAGATCGGCGACACCTTCCGCCATCCGAAATTCCGCAAGGGCAACCGCCTCCAGACCTTCGACCGCGCGGTGGCCAATCCCATGTGGAACCAGACCGAGTTCACCGAGAAGGACTACGACGCCGACGAACTCGACCGCTTCCCCAAGGGCGCGGGCTTCCCCGGCAACAAAGCCGACTGGGGCTGGGTGCAGCACATCCTCGCCAGCCTGAACGATCCTTCGACCCTTCGACCCTTCGACAGGCTCAGGGCTCAGGGCTCAGGACAGGCTGGTCGCGCCGCCATCGTGCTCGACACCGGCGCCGCCTCGCGCGGCTCCGGCAATGCCAACACCAACAAGGAAAAAGAGGTGCGCCGCTGGTTTGTGGAGCAGGACTTTATCGAGGGCGTCATCTACCTGCCGGAAAATCTTTTCTACAACACTACCGCGCCAGGTATCATCCTCTTCCTGAACAAGGCCAAACCGAAGGAGCGCAAAGGAAAACTTTTCCTGCTCAACGCCGCCACAGATTTCGCCAAGGGCGACCCGAAGAACTACATCCCGGAGGACGCCATCACTCGCATCGCCGACACCTTCAATGCGTGGCGCGAGGTGGAGAAATACAGCCGCATCGTCACCCGCGAGGAGATTGCGAAGAACGATTTCAACATCTCGCCCAGTCGCTACATCCAAACGGGCGCAGGCGAGGAGTACCGGCCCATTCCGGAGATTGTGGAGGAGTTGGAGGCTTTGGAGAAAGAGGCAAAAGCCACCGATGCCGCGATTAAGATTATTCTGAAGAGGATAAGCGTATGATCGGAAAAGCTACCCCCGCAGGACAGCCACGGGTGTTGACAACATTGCAAAGAAGTATTACTATGAAATTATGTAATGCTTACAGGAAAGGTAAGGTGAAATCGAATGGCGACCGCAGCGGTAAAGATTACGCGGAAGGGACAGGTGACGATTCCGAAGGAAATTCGGGAAAAACTGAAGGCCAACTCTGTCTATTTCGAAGTGGAGGATGACATTGTCATGGTAAAACCGGTGAGAGACGCAGCCGGTTCTCTCCGGGAATACGCCAGGAATGTCAAGCCGGGTGTCTCTATGAAGCAGATGAAAGACAGGGCATGGGAGGTTGCGATCCGTGAAAAAACTGGTAAGAAGTCTACCTGACACCAACATCATCGTCCGGTACTTGGTGGGGGACGATCCCGCCTTATCTGCGAAGGCGAAGGAATTCTTTGATAAGGTGAAAGACAGCGACGTCAAGGCCGTTATCCTCGAAAGCGTCATTGCCGAATGCATCTACGTCCTTACGAAGATTTATCTGGTGCCCAGGGAGAGGGCAGCCGGAAGTCTTATCGATATGCTGCGCTATAAGGGGATCGCAAATGACGACCAGCAGGAACTCATCCGGGCGCTGTCCTTGTACTCGGAACAAGGTCTTGATATTGTTGACTGTATCTTATTCGCCAAGGCCGCGGCTGTCGGGGGCCACCTGTTCACCTTCGATGCGGACCTGAACAAACTCGCGACACGTATAAGCAGATGAAGAAAATGGAAATTTCACCCGAGATTCGCGTTCTTGCCAGGCGAATACGGCAAGTTTTCTTCCTTAAACCGGAAATCATAAACCATTAAAACAGTGTTGTGGTGGGACGTGGGGGTAAATGCAAATTACTTGTTCCGCGAAGGCGTGGCGCGAGAAGGGGAAATACAGCCGCATCGTGAGTTGGGAGGAGATTGCGAAGAACGACTTCAACATCTCCCCCAGTCGCTACATCCACACCGGCGCAGGCGAGGAATACCGGCCCATTCCGGAGATTGCGGAGGAGTTGGAGGCGCTCGAAAAAGAAGCGACGACAAATGATGGCCTACTTAGGAGCATCCTTGCGAAACTGACGGTGGTATGAGCGCACTCTTAGAAACAGAAATCGGCACGATTGGGCCTGACTGGAAAGTCGAGCCGCTCGCAAGGGTGTGCGAGCCGCCGCAGTATGGCTTCACAGCATCAGCGGAGGAACAGGGCAACGTTCGCTTTCTGCGCATCACCGACATCACGGACTCCGGCGTCAAATGGCCAACCGTTCCTTTCTGTGAATGCCCGGCGGAGCTTCTGAATAAATACCTCCTCGCATCGGGCGATATCGTCTTTGCGCGTATCGGCGCGACGACAGGTAAAAGCTATCTCATCTCCAACCCGCCGCCATGTGTATTCGCGTCTTACCTCATTCGCGTTCGTGCGAAGGAGGAAATTGATCCCGTTTTTCTCAGCCAGTTTTTCCGTTCTGTCGCGTACTGGCGTCAGGTGGATGCTCAGAAGAATGCTAATCTGAAAAAGGGCGTGAGTGGTTCTCTTCTGAAAACATTGATCGTCCCTGTCCCACCCGTCGCCGAGCAGCGGAAGATTGCGGGGGTGTTGGGTGTGGTGCAGCGGGCGATGGAGCAGCAGGATCGGCTGATCGCGCTGACCACGGAACTGAAAAAGGCGCTCCTGCACCAGCTCTTTACCCAAGGTCTCCGCGGCGAACCGCAAAAACAAACCGAAATCGGCCCCGTGCCGCAGAGTTGGGAGGTGGTGCCGCTCGGCTCGCTGGCAAAAGTCGGCAACGGCTCGACGCCGAAGCGTGACAATGAAGGCTATTGGCAAGGCGGTACGATTCCGTGGATCAACAGCGCAAAAATTCACGAGCGATTCATTACGGGGGCCGACCAGTTTGTGACTGATCTCGCTGTCAAAGAATGTCATCTCCCGCGTGTGAAGCCCGGCAGTCTGCTCGTAGCGATCACGGGGCAAGGCAAGACGCTCGGGAACACCGCGCTCGTATCCTTTGAAACGTGCATCAACCAACACCTCGCCTACGCTCAGTTCACCATGGGAGGAGTTATGCCTGAGTTTGTCCTGTGGTTTATGCAGACTCGCTACGACCATTTGCGATCAGTCAGCCAAGCAGGCGGAAGCACAAAAGGCGCGCTAACCTGCGGCTACCTCAAGACTTATCCCATGCCAATTCCTTCACTGAATGAGCAACGCGAAATTGCCGATGTGTTCGCCGCTCTGGATCGGAAAGAAAAAGTCCATCAGCGCAGGCACACCGCGCTCACTGCCTTGTTCCGCACGCTGCTGCACCAGCTCATGACGGCGCAGCTTCGGGTCCACGACCTCGACCTGGACATTTTGGAGTGCGGCGGCACGACGCCGCTTTCAGAAGGAGCGACACCTCGTCCCGATCAAAGCGCAGACGCGTCTGCGCACTCCCAAATGCGAAAAGCCCCAGCGCACTCCAAAAGGGGGAGAACGTGAACTGGCCGCATGCTCCGCAGCACTGGCTCTTCGAACCGGGCACTTACATGGTAACGGCCGGCACCTACCGGAAACAGCCGCATCTCAATACTCCCGAACGGCGCGACTACTTCCTCGAAACGCTCTTTGCTCGCGCCGCTGAATTTGGCTGGTTGCTTCGTGCCTGGGCGGTACTCTCGAACCATTACCATTTCATCGCGGCATCGCCCGCAGACCCCGGCTCGCTTCGTCGCTTGCTCGGTAAACTGCACATGACCACCTCAAAGCGGCTGAATGAACTGGACGGTCAACCCGGCCGCAGGGTTTGGTTTCAGTTCTGGGACAACCACCTCACCTTTGAGCGGTCTTACCTGGTGAGGCTGAATTATGTTCACCACAATGCGGCTCATCACGGAATAGTGAACAACGTGGAGAGCTATGCCTGGTGCTCAGCGGCATGGTTTGCTCGGAATGCACCAGCCAGCTTTGTGGTAACAGTCAAGAGTTTCAAAACCGACGAGCTCGAAATCCCGGATGACTTCTGACCTTGCCGTGCGACGACAAGTTGCCTCTTTCAGAAGGCAAAAGGCGCGACGCGTCGCGCAGGACAAAGCGCGGACGCGTCCGCGCAATCCAAGAGAGGGGCTATCAGAGGACTTAAGGGAGGAGACGCAGCAGGCTGTATGAGCGACGACCATCGCTCCGATTCAGAGGTCATCCTCTACCAGACCGAGGACGGCAAGAGCCGTCTGCAAGTGCGGTTTTTGGGACAGAAGGCGCGGCTGTCGCTCAACCAACTTGCGGTACTGTTCCAGCGGGACAAGTCGGTCATCTCCCGCCATATCAAGAACATCTTTCAGGAGGAGGAACTGGAGCAGGATCGAGTTGTTGCAAATTCTGCAACAACTGCGGCCGACGGGAAGACGTATTCAGTGAGATTTCCTATGCGACAGCAACTGTTGCAAAATCTGCAACAGTTCAAGGCAAGGGATTTCAAAAAGGCGGTGAAGAAGCTACCGAAATCCAATAAAGGCCACTGATGCCTGCATCCACCGAACACAAAACCGTCCAGTCCCGCATCTTGAAATACGCGCAGGAGATCGGCTGGACTTACGCGCCGCGCGATGAGGCCGAGCGGCGGCGGGGTTTTGACCCAGCGGGGGTGACACCGGAAGAGGTTTTACCGCAAAGGAACGCAAAGGAGAACGCACGATGAGCGACGAACCCCAATCCCAGTTGCTCTTTTATCAAACGGAGGATGGGAAAACGCGGCTGGAAGTCCGCCTGGAGAACGAGACGGTCTGGCTGACGCAGAACCAGATGGCCGAGCTGTTTCAAACCTCCATTCCGAATGTGAGCATGCACATTCGGAATGTCTTCGCGGAAGGCGAGCTGCAGCCGGGTTCAGTGGTTAAGGAATTCTTAACAACTGCCGCCGATGGCAAAAACTACCAGACCAAGTTCTACAACCTGGATGTCATCATTTCCGTTGGTTACCGCGTGAAATCGCATCGCGGCACGCAGTTCCGAATCTGGGCCACACAGCGGCTGCGGGAATACATCGTCAAGGGGTTCGCGCTGGATGACGAGCGGTTCAAGCGGGCCGGGGGCGGGAATTACTTCGAGGAACTGCTGGCCCGCATCCGCGACATCCGGTCGTCGGAGAAGGTCTTCTGGCGCAAGGTGCTGGAGATTTACGCAACGAGTATTGACTACGACCCGGGCGAAGAGGCGTCGCAGGTTTTCTTCGCTACGGTGCAGAACAAAATGCACTGGGCGGCGCATGGACATACGGCGGCGGAGATCGTCCACAAGCGGTCGGACGCGGCCAGGCCGACCATGGGACTGACGAATTGGCAGGGAACCAAACCATCGAAGGAAGAAGCGGTCATCGCGAAGAATTACCTGACGGCGAAGGAACTCGAAGCCCTCAACCGCATTGTCAACGCCTATCTTGAATTTGCCGAACTCCAGGCGCTGAACCGCAAGCCGATGTATATGCGGGACTGGATCTCCAAACTGGATGATTTCCTGCGGCTGGGCGAGCGGGAGATCCTCACCCATGCCGGAACCATTTCCCATGAGGAAGCGCTTCGGAAAGCGGAGCTGGAGTTTGAGAAGTTGCGGGTCCTTCAGCTTGCCCAGCCCTCGCAAGTGGAAAAGGACTTCGAGGAAGCGGTGAAAAAACTGCCCAAACCCAGGAAACCAAGGAAAGCCGACTGATGCCCGTCCCCGGAGAACACAAAACCGTCCAGGCCCGCATCCTGAAATACGCGCAGGAGATCGGGTGGACTTACGTGCCGCGCGATGAGGCCGAGGGGCGGCGCGGCTTTGACCCGGCCGGTGCGACGCCGGAGGAGCGGGCGCGCAAAGTTTCCTTGTTCTTCGGCGATCTGCTGCACGCCCAGGTCCGCGCCTTCAACCCGAAATACAAGGAGGCCGAGGGCGCGTTGATCGGCGAGTTACAGCGTTTCCACGCCGACATCTACGGCAACCGCGATTTCCTCCAGGCGCTGCGGAATCAACACAAGTTTTTCTGCGCGGAGGAGAGCCGCGAACTGGACCTGACGTTGATTGATTACGGCGATCTCGCCCGCCCGTATGAGCAGTGGCGCAACGTGTATGAGGTGACGGAGGAGTTCTACACGCACAACGGCAAATACGGCACACGCGAGGATGTGGTGTTTCTCATCAACGGCATCCCGGTGCTGGTGATCGAGTGCAAGAACGCCAGCAAGGACGAGGCCATCGCGCTCGGGGTGGACCAGATCCGCCGTTACCACGTCGAGACGCCGGAGGTGATGGTGCCGGAGATGATCTTCACCACCACGGAGGCCATCGGCTTCGCCTACGGGGTGACATGGAACACGGTGCGGCGGAACATCTTCCGCTGGAAGCACGAGGAGGTCGGTAACCTCGAAGCCAAGGTGAAGAGCTTCTGCGCCGTGCCGCACCTGCTGCGGTCCCTGAAGGATTTCATCCTCTTCACCGAGAAGGATGAGGAACTCCAGAAGATCATTCTCCATCAGCACCAGACGGCGGCGGTGGACAGGGTGGTTGCGCGGGGGCTTGATCCGAAGCGCACGCGCGGCCTTGTCTGGCATACGCAGGGCAGCGGTAAAACATACACGATGATCAAGGCCGCCGAACTGCTCTTTAAAGCGCCGCAGGCCGACAAGCCGACCATCCTGTTGATGATCGACCGCAACGAGCTGGAAGATCAAATGCTCAAGAATCTCGCGGCGGTCGGCTTGGGCAACGTGGCGCACGCGAATCGTATCGCGGAGTTGAACAAGCTGCTCAAGCAGGACTATCGCGGCATCATCGTGACGATGATCCATAAGTTCCGTGATATGCCGGCGAATATGAATACGCGAGCCAACATTTATGTGTTGATTGACGAAGCGCACCGAACGACCGGCGGCGACCTCGGCAACTTCCTGATGGCGGGATTGCCGAATGCGACGTTCATCGGTTTTACCGGCACGCCGGTGGATAAGACCGCCTATGGCAAGGGCACGTTCAAAATCTTCGGATGCGAGGACGACAAGGGCTACCTTCACAAGTATTCCATCGCCGAGAGCATCGACGACGGCACGACGTTGCCGCTTTATTACAATCTTGCGCCTAACGAGATGCTCGTGCCGCACGAGATCATGGAGAAGGAGTTTTTCGCGCTAGCCGAAACCGAGGGAATCGCCGACATTGAGGAGTTGAATAAAATCCTTGAGCGGGCGGTGAACCTGAAGAATTTCCTCAAGGGCCGTAAGCGTGTTAATAAAGTAGCCCGTCATGTGGCCGATCATTACCGCGAAAACGTCGAGCCGCTCGGTTACAAGGCGTTCCTCGTGGCGGTGGACCGCGAGGCGTGCGCCTTCTACAAAGAAGCGCTCGATACTATTCTCCCGCCGGAATACTCTGAAGTCGTCTATACTGGGAATAATAATGACCCGCCGCACATGAAGAAGTGGCATCTGGATGAAAAGAAAGAAAAGCAGATTCGCAAAAACTTCGGTCACTTCGGCGATCTCCCGAAAATCCTTATTGTTACTGAGAAGCTGCTCACTGGCTTCGACGCGCCGATCCTCTACGCGATGTATCTGGACAAGCCGATGCGGGACCATACGCTGCTCCAGGCCATCGCGCGGGTGAATCGCCCCTACGAAAACGAGGCGGCCGAGATGGTGAAGCCTCACGGCTTCGTTCTCGATTTCGTGGGTATCTTCGACAAGCTGGAGAAGGCACTGGCCTTCGACAGCGACGAGATCAACGCGATCATCAAGGACCTCAACCTGCTCAAGCAGGTCTTCAAGGCAAAGATGGAGACAAAGGCGCCAGCGTATCTCGCGCTGTTGACCCAGAATTTCAACGACAAGGACGTGGACAACCTCATTGAACATTTTCGTGACAAGGAACGGCGCAAAGAACTCTTCAAGGAATACAAGGAGATCGAGATGCTCTACGAGATCATCTCACCCGATGCCATCCTGCGTCCGTTCATTGAGAATTACGCCACTCTGTCCGGTATCTATGAGGTGGTGCGTAACGCCTATGCGCGCCGGGTGTATGTAGACCGCGCTTTCCAGAAAAAGACAAACGAGCTGGTGCAGCGCCACATCGGGGCAGTTATGGAACACCCGAAAACGGAATACCTGGCGATTGACCGGTCAACCATCGAAACGATCAAACGACGCGACGAAGGCAAGGCGACCAAGGTCATCAATCTCGTGAAGGCCATTGAGAAGTCGGGGGAGGAAAACAGCGATGACCCGTTCCTCGTGGCGCTTTCGGAGCGCGCGAAAGCGGTGCAGGAGAGTTTCGAGGACCGCCAGACCAGCACCGAAGACGCGCTGGCCGAGTTGCTCAGGGAAATTGAAAAGAACGAGCAGCGGAAGAAGGAACAGACGGCCAAGGGATTGGATAGCTTGACCTACTTCGTGCTCTGTAAACTGACCGAAGACAGTATTCCAAACCCTGAGCTTGTCAGCCGGAAGGTGGCTGAGGCCTTTACGAATTTCCCCAACTGGAAGAGTAGCGAGGCTGAACTACGGGAGGTGCGGAAGAAGGTGACCTTCGCTCTTTTCGCCGAGGAGGATGATTTGACCAAGGTCACAACAACCGTTGAAGCCCTTTTCAATCTCTTACAGAAGAGTTTTCGTCCATGAGGACCTGGCACAGCAAAGAGGAGTTTAAGGCCCGCGTGCTCGAATGGGCGGGTAAGTTGGGCGTGAAAAGCCGCTCACTTGCCATCCGTCCGATGCGCAATAAGTGGGCGTCCTGTTCAACCTCCGGCAATCTCAATTTCAACTCTGAACTTCTCGATCTGGATCGGGACGTGGCGGATTACGTCATTGTCCACGAGTTGCTGCATTTCTTCATCCCGAACCACGGTAAACTCTGGAAGACCCTGATGCACGCGCACCTGGGGGATTATGAAAGTCTGGAATCCAAGCTGAAGCAATCAGTGCATAACAAAGCGCTGCAATAGTTGTGACGTGAATTTAAAATCTCGGCTCTTGATACGACTCCTTTGCCTTGCCATCGAGCCGTAAAGGTCAGGGAGGAGAATTTATGAAATCAGAGGCTGGCTGCCGCCTCAAGGACAGGGAGCCGCTTGATTTTCCGGATTCGTCTGGCAGCAGGTGAATGAATCAGATGATAGAGATCCCATGCCATCTGGAGATTGAGCCAGAATTGGGCCTCCATTCCAAAAAGTCTCTCAAGGCGAAGCGCCGTGTCCGGGGTCATTCCTCGCTTGCCATGGATCAGTTCACTAACACGCGGGTAGGACACACCGAGTTTGGCGGCAAGCTCCTTTTGGGACATTCCGAGTGGTTTCAAGAACTCTTCCAGGAGCATTTCTCCCGGATGGGTTGGGGGACCATTCGCGGGAATACGAACCATGTTTCCTTTCTCCTCAACCACTCGATTGAAATATAACGGTTAATGTTATACATGTCAACGACATCTTCAGAGGAGAGGCTGTGTATTGCATTTGGGGACGGCTCTCATGAATGGCTGTGATATCGATTTGTTACAAGACAATTTTGTGGTGGTATCAGAGGCGAACAGGACCCGGCACAAACCAGGATATGAATTGGATGAACAATTCTGTTAGGAGGCCTTGATGGAGTTTGCGGTTCGTGATTGTGGACAGGGTGAGGCCAAAGAGAAAATGTTTTCGAGAACCGTCCCCATGCGGCCGACGCAGCCAGGCGACCGAGATATGTTCTGAATCTCCGCTTAAACCAAATTCTTACCAGCGGGAAACCGAGCCTATTGACTGCGGATTTTTCTCTCTTTGGGACAAAAGCTTTTGGGCGGTCATTGGGTCTTGACCGGATAGAACATCTGTTCTTGGCGCTCCCTGCGGATTCCGTGAGCGAGGTTCCGTGTAACCGACGTTTTGATGGTTTGCCGAAATTGCTTGACAGACTCTCCCCCATTTGATAGAAGACTGAAAGTGCTCTAACAGGTTGCTGAAAAACGCCCATCTGCGGCGTTTCCCTCATCCTTCGGCATTGCGGCGTACTGCCAAGTACGCCTCATTTCTCAGGATCTCGGGTGCCTTGCATCTGGGCATTTTCGAGCAACCCGGGAAAGGTGACTTTTTCAGCATCCTGCTAAGAGCAAATGAGGAAAGAAAAGGGAGGAAGGACAGAATGTATCCGTTAGAGTTGATCCAGAGTGTGCGATTGATTACCGATGTCTGTCTGGAGGTGGCGCCTGGCGAGGATGTCCTCTGCATTGCCGACAGAGAGGAGAATATGGAGATCCTTACCCTGATTGCGGCGGAGTGCAGGGCCCGGGGCGCGGAGGTGGGCGTTGTGCTGATCGGGCCGAGAAGACATCACCATCACGAGCCGCCCCGCTCGGTTGCACGGGCAATGCGAGAAGCTGACCTGGTCATCGCCATGACATTCGGGAGCCTGGTCCATACAAAAGCCAGGAAAGAGGCCACGGACGCCGGTGTTACGTTTGCCCTCATGGGAGAAGTCAACAGGGAATTCCTTACCCGTTTTGATCTTACCAGGGAGGACCTGCTCAAGGTGCGCGCGATCACTGAGGAGATTGCCCGGCGTCTCACTTCGGCTTCTTCAGCCCATTTGACCACCCGGAGGGGAACGGATCTCACGATGTCCTTAAAGGGAAGAGAGGGTATTCCCTTGGTTCCCTTCAGGAAAAAGGGCACCTTTTTTGGCGTTCCGGGTTATGCCGAGGCTGCGTGTCCTCCGATCGAAGATTCTGTGGAAGGCGTTGCCGTGATTGACGGGACGATGATCGGCATGGAGAATTTCGAGGGAGTGGTGGAAGAGCCTTTTGAGATCACCTTTGAGAAGGGCCGGATTGTCAAGATCTCCGAAGGAAAGGATGCCAGGAGATTGAAAAGTCTGCTGGATACGCTGGGGGCGGAAACGCGCACTTTTGCCGAGCTGGGCGTAAATAGCAACCCCTTTGCTCCAAAAAAATTCGTTGGGGGTCGCCTCGACATGGCCATCGGAGGACACGTTCATCTGGGACTGGGCCGAAACGATATGATCGGTGGAAACTCCAAGGGCGAGAATCACCTGGACGTGGAAGTTATGTGGGCGACGCTTCTTTTGGATGGCAGTCCGATTCTTGAAGATGGGACCTTCAAAATCTGATTGGTACATGGTGTTACTACAGATCATGGAAACTTTTTCCAAAGGAGGTGGTGGTGATGAAAAGAATCTCTTATTTATTCGTATTCGCGATGGTTATCATTTCAAGTCTATTGATGGTGGGATCTCCTGTTACCGCGGCGGATTATCCGACGAAACCCATTACGATCATCTGCCCCATGGCCGCTGGAGGAGAAGGCGACCTTCACGCCAGGGCATTCGCAGCCTCTGCCGAAAAGATCCTGGGGCAGCCTGTTGTCGTCGTCAATAAAACAGGCGCTGCCGGGACGATAGGCCTGCAGGTATGTGCCAATGCCGCTCCCGACGGTTATACCCTGTGCCTGGGTTCGAACAACTTCCTTCTCCCCGTGGAATGGGAGATTTCGGAGGGCAGGAAACCTCTGGCGACCTCGAATGATTTCGTTTCCGCCGGGGCCTTCGGACAGGGCCTTTTCGTGATCGCCGTACCCTATAACAGCCCGTGGAAGACATTGAGTGATCTCGTCAATGATGGGAAGGCCAAACCGGGCCAATACATTTTCTGCTCCGGCGGCGTAAATCATCCGTCTCACATTGCTGTCGAGATGCTTATCAAATCTGTCGGACTGAAATTCCGCCACGTTCCTTACACGGGAGGGGCGCCCGCGGCTGCTGCCCTGGTGGGCAACCATGCTGCCTTCGGCGCTATGAGCTTTACAGCGGCATTTCCTCTTGCCCAGGGCAACAAGTTGAGAATTCTTGCGGTCACAAGCCCCACGAGATACAAAATGTCGCCGGAAATCCCAACGCTCAAGGACTTCGGCATCGACTACGAGTGGGTGACGTTGTCGGTGATCTGGGCCCCCCAAAAGACTCCGAGGCCTATCCTCGAAAAGCTTGAAGGGGTCGTAAAGAAAGTAACTGAAGATAAGTCATTCGTGAAGGTCCTGGAGAAGCCGGGCTCCGATGTCGTTTTCATGGGAGGTGACGAGGTAAATAAGTATATGAAAAGTGAATCAGAAAGATTTGCCAGACTCTTTAAGCAGCTCACTGAGGAGGAGAAAGGTAAGAAATGATTATCTATTGATTCTTCATTTGGACAAGCTTGGGATGACATGACTCCTCCTGCCTGAGGACATTCACGATAGGAGTGCTTGGGATGGATGTTCTGAATAACCTCTATAACGGGTTTTACATCGCGCTCAGCCTTAAGAACATTTACCTTTGCTTTATAGGGTGCCTGTGGGGCACGGTTGTAGGAGTTTTGCCGGGGATCGGGCCATTAGCCGGGATCACCCTTCTTATTCCAGCCACGTTCGGGGTCGATGCCACCGGCGCGATCATCATGCTTGCCGGGATTTATTATGGGGCCATGTATGGCGGATCGACCACCTCTATTTTGATGAACATCCCGGGCGAATCCGCTTCCATCGTGACCTGTATCGACGGGTATCAGATGACCCGCAAGGGCCGGGGGGGAGCCGCCCTCTTCATCGCTGCATGGGGGTCCTGGATCGGGGGGACGTTGAGCGTCATCGGGCTCATGCTCTTAGCGCCGGTTCTGGCCAATTTTGCAATGAAATTCGGTCCTCCGGAGATGTTTGCCTTCTTCCTAACCGCCTTTCTTCTTCTCGGGTCATTGGGGAGCAGCTCCTTCTTTAAGACCATGCCCATGGTTTTTATGGGCATGCTGATCGGCACCATCGGGATAGATCCTCTTACCGGAGCGCTTCGTTTCACTCATGGCATCAAGGATCTCTATGACGGCCTTGGGGTGCTCCCGGTTGCAATGGGGGCATTCGGGATCGGGGAAATTCTGTCGTCCACGGAGGAAAGCTTAGTACGGACGATACACAAGGTGAGGCTTCGGGAGCTTTTGCCCACCCGTCAAGAGCTCCGTGCTTCGTGGGGTCCCATCTTTCGTGGATCAGGCCTTGGCTTTCTGATCGGCCTTTTACCTGGCGCGGCCCATGTCCTGTCCAGTTTTGTCAGCTACATGGTTGAGAAACGAGTCGCAAAAAGACCGGAAGAATTCGGGACGGGCCGCATCGAGGGAGTGGCCGGCCCTGAGACAGCAAACAATGCCGCAGCCGGAGCCGCAATGATCCCGTTTCTGGGCATGGGCATTCCTACGGGACCCGCGCCTGCGGTCATGATGATCGCCCTGTTGATTCACGGCATTCAACCGGGTCCTCTATTCATCTCACAACAGCCGCACATCTTCTGGGGCCTGGTTGCGAGCATGTATCTTGGAAACGTGATCCTGATCATTCTCAATCTTCCTCTGGTGGGTCTCTTTGTCAATATCCTCCGGGTGCCTTTCCGTATTCTGTTTCCAATCATCCTGTTGATCTGTTTTGTTGGAACCTATTCCGTCAACCTGAGCACCTTCGATTTGTTGATTCTTCTCTTTTTTGGGGTCCTGGGTTACGTCTTCCGGAAGATCGAGTACGACATGGCTCCGTTCATCCTGGCGATGATTCTGGGACCCAGTATTGAGGTGGCCTTCCGACAATCGCTGATGGGCAGCGGCGGGTCTTTTTTTGTTTTTGTGGAGAGGCCGATCGCGCTTACGCTCATTGTGTTATCTTGTGGGCTGTTCATCTATAACACTCTTAAAGCCCTCAGAATAAGGACGACGCCGGATGAAACAGGAATTTGAATCAGACGCCTTTTTCGGCGACCCCAAAATCGACGATCTGGCTAACCCATTACGAAATCCGGCGCACAACGGCATCGATAACACAAGCGAAAAGCAAGTCCGTGGGCTTGCGATGTTGAAATCTGGGAGACAGCCCGAGGGCATGTGCGTTTTTCCTGCAATGCATTGGGTTGGGATTCCCAAGGGGCCCATCGGGGTCGGACCGGGACAACGAGATGACATTGTGAATGAAATGTGAAAAAGGGGCTGATTCTGGGCTTTGAGGGGAGGGAAGTGGATGGCTGACGATTGTTATTGGAAGCATGGATCGACTGAAGAGGACCGCTTTATCTGTCTGGATGGTGAGACCCGTTTCGGCGCCCCTCAGTTTTCTCTGTCATTCCACTGCCCTCCAAGATCTTGACATGATACTATTTTGTGATACTATTATACCATGACCGGCAAACATCGGAAGACGCTTCAAGCCATCTTCGCCGACCCGGTTCGCGCGAACATTAACTGGGCGGACATAGAGGCACTGCTGATGGCGCTCGGAGCGGAACGAGATGAAGGAACCGGATCGCGGGTGTGTTTTGCCCTTAACGGGATCCGAGCTATTTTTCACCGGCCTCATCCGCAGAAGGAAACGGATCGGGGAGCGGTTAAGTCGGTCCGCCGTTTTCTGGAAGAAGGAGGTATCAGGTCATGATGCAGTACAAAGGATATACAGGACGGGTTGAATTCGACGATAAAGCGGATATCTTCCATGGCGAGGTCATCGGTCTGCGCGATGTGATTACCTTCCAGGGGCGGACTGTAGATGAGGTGAAACAGGCATTCCGTGACTCGGTGGATGACTACCTTGCTTTCTGCGTTAAACGCAGGGAGGAGCCGGAAAAGCCGTTCACCGGTAAGTTCATGGTTCGCCTTCCCCCCGACCTGCACCGCAAGGCCTACGTTGCCGCCAAGCAAGCAGGCACCAGCCTGAATGCCTGGATTACAGAGACATTGCAGCATTCTACAGAGCACGTGGATTGAGTTCGGGACCGAAGGCACGGAACGTAGTTGACTATGTTGAATTACTCCACTCACATGGAGGACGCACCCAGGTACGTTGGGGCAAAGAGGAATAACTCTCGATCCGAAATCGGAAACGGTCTATGGAAGGTATCGGAGGTGTGCGGGCAAGGATAAACGATGGACGATGAGCCATAAAGCCATCGTTTCTGCGACCTTTGCGCCTTTCGGTGCGTAACGGTTTCGCTTCAGGCTCATTCCGTTTTCAAGAAGAAGGTCAGGACAAAGAAGGTGAGGCATAGGACCGCGAAGAAGAGCGTTCCAGCCCAAAAACCTCCGGTCATATCGACGACAGCTCCCATGACCAGAGGCCCCGCAAATCCTCCGATCTCTGATACACAGAAGAACAGTCCTCCGGCAGCCCCCATGTAAGCTGAGCCCACCTCGGGAGTATCCATCAAGATCAAGGTCAGGATGGAGACCATAGGAGAGAGGATGATCCCACAGAGGACCAGTGCTGCGAGCTGCAGGATACCCGAGGTGTTCATTACGAGGATCAGTGTGACCAGGGTCAGCAGGGCAGAAAAGGCCAGGAAGTGGTCGCGCAATCGAAAAGGCACCAGCCGGGGAACGATCAGGAGGGCAGGGATGCCAGCGGCGAGAGGCAGCGAAGCGGCGACCCCGGCTGAGGCCGGAGAGAGGCCGCTCGACTCGAGGATTCTGGGAAGCTAGTTCGTCAGGGCGTGAAAAACGGCAAACGTCAGAAGCCCAAGAGCGAGGACGACCTGGACATTCCGAACCTTGATCAGCCAGCCGAACAGGCCCAACATTCCGACGTCGCCTGCAGCCCCGCAATCTCCAACGTCCCTGGCAAAGAGCCACCAGACCAAACACGCCGCGAAAGTCACGATGCCGTAAAGAAGAAACGTGTTCCTCCAGCTATCGCCCACCAAAGGCATGATGAAGCTGTTCGTAAGGGTAAGGGAAAAAACGCCCCCGATCCAGGCTCCCGTTAGATAAATGCCGACCGCTGTGCCCCGACTTTTTCCTTTGAACCAGATTGAAATCGCCTTAGGAGAACCGACGGAGATCATGGGGCCGCCCACGCCGGATAAGGAAACAGCCGCGAGCATTACACCAAACCCATTCGCGAAATACCGGAGGGCCGATGAAAGCCCGAGGGTCATCGCTCCGGTGAAGAGCGATTTGCGGACTCCCCATCTGTCAATGATTGTCCCGGCGATGAAGGCGGCGGCGATGTACGTGAGCTGCCAGGACCCGAGAATGAATCCCATCTGGGTGTAAGATAGATGAAGGTCTTTGAGGATCGGAGTGACGAGAGGGGCGATGGACCGCTGGATCAGGCCAAAAGCGGCGTAGAGAAGCCAGAGAAGGGACAGCATGACCCATCTGTATCGCATCTGGTGTGGAGCCATATCGCCACCGGCTTCGCCAGAAGGTTTTTTCCGTTCCAATGGAACTCTCCTACTAAATCTCTTCATTCTGGTGGGCAATGCCCACGCTACGGCTCCTGCCTCAACGGTTTGGATCTTCCCATGGCATTCATTTTTTGTAGGGGCGGTCCACCGCGGCCGTCCAATGCCAAAGCCTTTTCAGAATCGTTGGTGGGGGCGCTGCTTGCCGGGCCTTTGAGGGCAGGGGCAAGCCCTGCCCCTACACGGGAACCAAATTTACCAGGATTAAGACACTGATCTCCCATGCGTTATTTATGCCCCCACAAGGACACGGTGCGCAAGAGGCTTTCTTCTGTTCCCTGGTCTTCTGATCTTGCGGGAAGAAGAGAATATTGATATATTAAGGGACAAAGGTTCAACGTCAACTTAGACCAGGAGAGGAATGAAATGGCTGAAACGAGCTCATCACCCCCGTCGGACTTTATAAGGGAGATCGTCGAAGAACATATGAAAACAAATCGCTTCGGAGGGCGTGTGGCCACCCGGTTTCCCCCTGAACCGAATGGATACCTTCATATCGGACACGCCAAGTCCGTCTGCCTCAACTTCGGAATTGCCGCGCAATATGGAGGCGCCTGTAACCTGCGCATGGATGATACGGATCCCAGCGGAGAAAGCCAGGAGTATGTGAATTCGATCATTGGCGATGTGAGATGGCTGGGCTTTGACTGGGAGGACCGTCTCTATTATGCGTCCGATTACTATGAACAACTCTACCAGTTCGCCATTGAGTTGATCAAGAAGGGCAGGGCGTTTGTTTGCAGCCTGACTCCGGATCAGATCCGGAATTATCGAGGAACCCTCACGGAGCCGGGAAAAGAAAGCCCCGATCGGAATCGGCCGGCGGAGGAAAACCTCGACCTGTTCCAGCGTATGCGAGCCGGGGAATTCCCGGACGGCAAGTATACGCTTCGGGCCAAGATCGACATGGCTTCACCCAATATCACCCTGCGAGACCCGATCATGTACCGGATCAAGCGGGAGCCTCACTATCGGACCGGCGACAAATGGTGCATCTATCCGATGTATGACTTTGCCCATTGTCTCTCGGATTCGATTGAGCGTATCACCCATTCGATCTGCACCCTGGAGTTTGAGAATAACCGTCCCCTTTACGATTGGTTTCTGGATGAATTGAAACTTGAGAGCCACCCCCAGCAGATCGAATTCGCCCGTCTCAACTTGAGCTATACCGTGATCAGCAAGCGGAGGCTTATCGAATTAGTAGAAAATGGGTCTGTGAGCGGGTGGGACGATCCTCGGCTGCCGACCCTGGCGGGAATGAGAAGGCGGGGCTATACACCTGAGGCGATCCACAATTTCTGCGACCGTATCGGCGTCGCCAAGAACGACAGTATGATCGATGTGGCCCTCCTCGAGCACTGTGTGCGGGATGACTTAAATGATAGGGCTCCGCGCGTCATGGCAGTGCTCCGTCCCCTGCGGGTGGTTATCGACAACTATCCTGAAGACCAGGTGGAGGAGTTTGACTGCCCGTATCATCCACAGAATGCCGGGATGGGATCCCGAAGGGTTCCCTTTTCCCGGGTATTGTATGTAGAACGAGACGATTTTCTGGAGAACCCACCCAAGAAGTTTTACCGGCTGGCTCCGGGCAAAGAGGTGCGTCTGCGCTATGGATACTTTATTAAGTGTGTGAGCGTTGTTAAGGATCCAGGGACAGGCGAAGTTATCGAGGTCCACTGCACCTACGATCCGGAGACGAGAAGCGGATTCGCTCCCGACGGCCGGAAGGTCGATGCGACGATTCACTGGGTATCGGCAGCCCATTCCCTCCCTACTGAAGTGCGTCTTTACGATCGTCTCTTCCGGGTCCCCAATCCCCTGGAGGGAGGATCTGACTTCGTGGAGTACCTCAATCCCAATTCACTCGAAGTCCTCAGATCGTGCCGCGTGGAACCGAGCCTGGCAGGTGCATTGCCTGGAAGCCGTTTTCAGTTTGAGCGAGTCGGGTACTTTTTTGTCGATCCTGTAGATTCTGCCGTTAAGGCCCCGGTTTTCAACCGAACCGCCACGCTTCGAGATTCCTGGGCAAAGATCTCAGAAAAAGGGACGAAGTAGATTCATCTATATTGACGGTCCATGATTCTGCCTCCGGGAGAGGCCCCACTCCCGGCACCGGAGCGAGGAAGCGTCCTGGAAGAGCCTCCGCCGGGAGGAGGTGTTCTCGGAGCAGGCAGAAACGACGGGACGGAGGGCGTCCCACCGGCATTGTTAGAACCACCCTGGAGGCGCAAGGAACCGTCTCCCATGCTCGGGGGGATGATCCCTGCCTGGTTTCCGTTCATCCGCTCGGTAGCAGTCGGCGGCCTTGTTCCAATCACTCGACGTCCGGACGTTGACGTGTTTCTGTCCCTGTTCGAGGGGACTTCCCTCCCGGGCATATTAGGAGCGTCGGGGGATCTGAAGTTTTCGGACCTTGCCCGATCCTGGCTGTGCATCAAGATTGCAGCGGCGCCTCTCTGGGCATCCGGGGAGGCAAACCCTTTTCCACGGGGCAGGTCCACTCTATCGTGATGGGGCTTTCCGGTCCCCCTCGATACAGGGTCAATCGGGGAGACTCTTTTCGTCCTGGGGTCGACAACATGGTTGGTGATTCTCGCTTCCCTCCTGTTTACGTAAACGGTCCTGTGAAAATCGTGCAAGATAAAGAACCCCGGGAACCAGATCCGGGAACACCAGAATGGATAGGGAACCCAGGCATATAAATAACGATAATCCGGGGGCGGGGGATAATAAGTGACAACCGGAGGACCTTCATCGTAGTAATAATTGTTGATCACTGTTGGGTTAGAGTACTCACCGGAGTCTCGGGGCTGTTCAGCTCCGGGATCCCGGCCTTCGCTATCCGTTCTCAGAGGCAGGTCGTCCTGGGCAGTCAGGTCCTGAAACGCCTTCATTGCCTCATCCTTCTTCATTGCCAATTTACCGGAGTCTGCTGCCTCACTAATAGAGTTTTGAAGCTCTCCGATAATATCAGGGGTCAGGGGATAATCGGCAATCCATCCATTACGGGGTGCAATACCGGCCGAGACCAACATGCTTTCAGCCTCTGCCTCGCCGGTGACGGGTCCTAACTTGAGTGCCCCAGCCAGTGTGATTGCAAAATCCCCCTCACGGATCAGAGGCTGTGAAATGGAAGGAGCTTGCATCCCCGTCCTCCCAGTTCGTGAGTCCGCCGCTGCCTTTGCGAGAGAGGTCTGGGAAGGGGTTGATGGCCCTTTCGTGGGGAAATTTACCTCTTCGACCTGATCGCGATAGGCCGGAGGAATTCTTTCAGGATTATCTGTAAAGTTCATCGCCCCCCTTTCATCCACCCACTTGTAGATGGTGGCTGAAGCAGAGGAAGCAAAAAGGAACGACAAGAATAAGATGAAAATGAGTTTCTTCATTTTTTCCCCTCTAATTCTTCCGTTGCGGCCGGGCTGATCATCCCATGAGTTAGCATATAACTTATATCCGATCTAAGTTTAAAACAGATGTTTGAAAGGTTCAAGCAGCTGTTTCGAATTTAAGTTGGGCAGAGAATGATCTGCGGGAAAGAAGCTGCAAATAGTCGAAAAAAGGAGGATAACCGATTAGAAATACAAACTTTTCAATGAAATCACAGGTAAGAACATCCACCATAAAGTGCCTTTGACGAATTACAGGCAGGATAGACGAGAACTCCCGCTTTCTGCGTCGGCCATGAATGATGAGGGATCAGGAATGAGGAGCCATTCACTGTTTGATGCGGGATTTGTCCTTAAGCTTTTCGGCCACGGCCAAGACGGTGTTGGCGTAGATAGAGCTCCTGTTGTAGTCGAGAATGACTCGGAACTGGCCGGGTTTATCGACGGTGCATTTCCAGCCGTGTTCCCGCAGATAGTTGGCAATGCTGGAGAGGGCGTCGGCCTTGGTAAAGAGATCGATGCGGCCATCCTGGTCGGCGTCTACGGCATAGGATAAGACATTGGAAGGCATGAACTGGCAGAGGCCGATCGCTCCGTAGATAGAACCCGGAAGGCTCAATGGATCGAGTCCGCTCCAGTTGGCGTATAGCATAAGAGCCTTAAGCTCTGCGTAGGCCCACTCCGCTTTCTGTCGACAGACGATTCTGGCAAAGTCTTCATTCGCGGGACGGATCAGCTTTTTCGGCAGATAAGCCCGGATGGTTTCGATGTCCGCGCAGAGGGCCATGCAGGCCAGAGAATTGAATGCCCACTTGCCTCCAAGAAAATCTCCAAGCCGGGTTTCTACCAGAAGGATCGACACGATGATTTCCTTGGGCACGCAGTATTGGCAACTGATTGTTTCCAGGAGATCAGTGTTCTCACGGAGGTAGGCACGCGCCCGGGTGATCACCTTCTCTTTCAGATAGCCCTTATAGACGACGTTTGGATTGTAAGAGGGAGGGCTTCCAGGTTTCTTGTGGGCCCATTTAAGCAGTTCCTCAAGTTTGGTGATCATGGCACTCGGCTCAAACTTCACCTCAGGACGGGAAAAGAGAGCTTGGACGGCCGGCTCCTCAAAACCGTCAGCCACCAGTCGGGCAACAAGGGGAGACCAATCCCCAGAGGCGGAACAAGGCAATAATAAGAGGACGGTAAGAAACAGAAAGGGCAGGATTCTGGACCTTCGATTGCCGATCATAGACGCCTCATCTCCTCGGTAAGATAGCTTTCTGTCTGAAAATCTCGAAGAACGACTTTATTCCGCAACTCAGAATTTAAGGCCTCAAGAGAGGTGCTAACAAATCCCGTCAATTTTGATGCTAAAAATGTGCCAAAATGGAGAATATCCCCGGAAGAAACTGGCCGGGCTCCGCGATTTGAAAAGCCCTTCTGATTTCGAAGGAGTATGGATTGAAAACCGGAATCTGTCAATAGAAGAAATAATTGAGAACGTATGGAAGGCGGACAAATTCTTTCCACTGATGTCCCGAAATTGGCATCCCGGTCCCCGTCGTTTCTCATCCCCTCTCGGCATTGGCGACCTCAATTCGCGGAATCGCCGTATGGTATGGTAAGGATGATGGTCTCGTAAAAAGTCGTCTCACCGGTGAAAACCGGTGTCCAGTGTTTTCATACTTATCGAGATTACTGGATTCCGGCTGGAGTCTATCCCGGTGAAAACCGGGACCCGAATGACGGTCATCGCCCTTTTCGACTCTTTACGACTTCATCAAGGATAGGCTTTGACTGGGGAGACATTCTTCATGTAAGATGGGAGTGGAGAGAACAGATGAAATGTAAAAATCATCCGGAGCGGGAAGCGATTGCGATTTGCCAGAAGCATGAGACACCGTTCTGTCAGGAGTGCTGCGAATGCCTGAATATCGATCATTGTTGCGAGTGCATTGATCCAAAGCTCTATTGCAAGTTCAGGACGCAGTGTATGATCTGGGAGATGTCGAGGGATCGAAGAAAGAAAAGGGCAAATCAGACAGGAGGAGGGTGTCATGACGAAGGAGCAGGGGGTACAGGAGATTAAAATCAACTTCCCGCAGGATCTACAAGGGGGGGTCTATTCAAACAATATGGTGGTCAGCCACACCAAGGAGGAATTCATCCTTGATTTTATTATGGTGGCCCCTCCAACGGGCACGGTCACTGCGAGAGTCATCGTGAGCCCTGGCCATATGAAACGGATCCTTGAGGCCCTTCGGGACAATATCTCAAAATACGAAAAGGCCTTCGGCAACATCCAGATCGCTGAGGCTCCGAAGGGGACCATCGGCTTCAGTTGACGTCATCCATCCTTTGCGTTCTCTGCGACTGCGGTGAATCTATCCTATTCTGTGCGGCAAAAGGGGAGCCATCGACCGTCTCTAAAAACGACGCGGGTTGTATTATCATCCGGCCGGGAAGGCCTTCCGTGGTTTACGGGATCAGGGAGATCGCCGCGCCGGAAGGTTTCATACTCTGGATCCCCGGGGAAGAGAATAAAGGCTTCACCCGAGACTTTTGTGAGGATGGGAAGGACGGGTTGGATTCTTTTCTTCGGCAGAGAGTCGATGATCTCGTCGATATCGTCACATCGAGAAAGGTCCTCCAGGGTTTTCAGGGTCGGCGGACTGAGGAGTACATCTCCTTTTAAGTTTTTTCCAAGCGCCTCGTGGGGGGTAAGCCATACGCCTTCGGTGGTCTCCCTTTGGTCATGAATCGCCTCCTGTCCTTCCGGATGGGGAGCCAGAAAGAACCGTGTGTCGAATCGCTCCGATCGAGCTTCGGGCGTGATCCAGTGCGCGTAATAGTGAAGCTGGTCGAGGGCGAAAAGGAGTCTCTCTTTTTGAGCCAGCTCCAGAAGATTTATCTCCCCCTGCTGGAGCAGATTCCGGTACTTTAGGAAGAGGTCTTTTTTGATCGGATCTTTTTCGATGAACGGATTGCCTTCTCTGTCGCAGGCCAAAAGAACGCCTGCTTCCTCGTAGAGTTCCCGAACCCCCGCGATCCAGTGGGCGAAGCTTTCTGGTTCGGGGATGGTTTCGCCGAGAATCCGGCGCGCCTCGCTCGGTGTCAATCCCCTGCAATGAGGAAAAATGTCCGGATGTGCATCATCAGGATCCACCCTGCCTCCGGGATAAACAAAGTTTCCCCCCATGAAGCTGCTCTTTTCGTGGCGTTTCAGAAGGAATACCTCGAATCCCTTTTGGCTTTTCTCCCGGAAAAGGATGACCGTAGCGGCGTTCTTTGGGATAGCAACCATAACCAATTCGTAACATATAGCGAGTTTGAGGTCAAACCTCCAGCCGCTGGATCATCACTGGCCGAAGTATCACCTCACTCTCCCGTGGAGTGGGCGACTTTAGTCGCCCTTGTTGGCTTGTCCTAAGCACCGTCGAATGACGGGCTCAGGGTGCTCGGCTTTTTCCGAATGTCCTGAGCGGAGTCGAAGGACAGGCTCAGGACGAACGGTCGAAAGGACCGGCTGAAGCCTCTACTCCCACGTGTGAGTGTGGTATTGCTGGCCGAAGCGTTTCAATGTTGTAATCCTGAGGTTTTAAGATTAAAATAGCAGGTGATCTGGAGAAGCTCCGGTGAATTCTGATGGCGGGAGATAGAAAAATGGAAAGGAAGAATCTGAACAGATTCCACGCAACTCGCAGACGGATGTGCCCCTTGTCGACCTTGCTCGTCTGTTTCCTTTTTGTTGGGTGTTCGGTTTTGTCACCAGTCAGCAGACCGGGGTATGTCCCTTCCTATGTCAGCGAAAAATGCGAGGCCCCTGTTTTTCGGGAAGGGGACTCGTGGAAGTTTATTGGATCCGGCGGTCAGGAATGGGAAGAGAAGGTCGTCGCTGGCGAAGGGCGGCTGCAGCCGGTACAGAGTCAAAAAAAGGACTTTTACGGCTTCACGTTTTCCTTCAGTGAGCTCGAATTGCAGAAGTTCTTTCCTCTCTGGGTTGGGAAAAGCTGGAGAGGGTCTCCCATGCTCTACACGGTTGAAGGCGCTCCCCTTACTTATTTCCTTTCCCTTAGAGTGGTGGATTACGCAACGGTGAAAGTAAAGGCAGGGACTTTCGAATGTTATGTCATTGAGCTCAGTATATCTTACTCCCTGGATAGAGGGACTGGCTTTTACTATTACTCACCCGTAACGAAGAGTGTGATCAAATTCGAAACCCAATCTCCATTCCTCCACAAGTGGGAGAATTATGAACTGTCGTCGTATCAGGTGAGATAGACAGGAGGGGAATAGGCTGAACCAGGTAACAGTTGAATTGTACTGGCTTTCATGTTAGAAACTTTTCGGTCAGAGGTGTCATCCATTTTCTGTGAGGAGGGAGTTATGAAGAGAATTAGCCCGGTATTTCTGCTTGTCATGGTTTTTGTGCTCTTTTCCGTAGTCACCTTTGCCGCAGAAGCGCCTGCAAAGAAGGAGGCCCCTGCAAAGGCTCCTGCAAAGACAGAGGCCCCTGCGAAGGCTCCATCTCCGGTAAAGGGTGGAACGCTTACCTGGGGCAGGGGAGGGGATTCGACCATCCTGGACCTTGCCCAGGCTACGGACGGGGAGTCGATCAAGGCAGGGATTCAGATCCTGGAGAATCTTGTGATGTTCAACAAGGACACCATGGACGTTGAACCCCAGTTAGCCACGTCGTGGGAGGTTTCGAAGGACGGCCTGATCTGGACCTTCAAGCTGCGCAAGGGGATCAAGTTTCACGATGGTACACCCTTTAACGCCAATGCCGTTAAGGTCTCTTTCGACCGGGTCATCGACAAGGAAAATCCATACAACAAATACGGTAACTGGAAATATCTGCAGCTCGGTCTTGGTCCGATCAAGGAAGTGAAAATGATTGACGACTTTACCGTTTCTTTAAGAACCGAGAAGCCCTACGCGCCATTGCTCGCGAACTTGGCCCTGTGGCTCTGCCCGATCCTGTCGCCTGCAGCCATCGAGAAATACAAAGAGGAGATCGGAAGGAATCCGGTGGGAACAGGACCGTTCAAGTTCGTTAAATGGGTCAAGGACGATCAGATCCTTCTTGAGCGGAATGATGAGTACTGGGGCCAGAAAGCCCATCTCGACAAGATCATCTTGAAATCGATCCCGGAAGTGTCTGCCCGGTTCATGGCGCTCCAGTCAGGGGCCATTGACATTGCGGACGATCTCGATCCGGATTCGATCAAGATGGCCAGAGGCAATCCCAATTTCAAGATGGTCGAGCGGCCCAGCATCAACGTCGGCTATCTTGCCATGAATACGAAGAAGCCCATCCTCAGCAACAAGCTGGTTCGTCAGGCGATCAACCATGCCATTGACAAGAAGACGATCGTTCAGTCCATCTTCCAGGGGTTGGCTATTCCCGCGAAGAACCCCTTTCCACCCAGCATCTGGGGTTACAACAACAAGATCGTCGATTACGACTTCAGCGTTCAGAAGGCGAAGGATCTCCTCGCCAAAGCCGGGTATCCGAAAGGCTTCGATATCGAGCTCTGGGCCATGCCGGTTTCGAGGGTCTATATGCCCGAGCCCGTAAAGACGGCGGAGCTGATCCAGGCCTACCTGGCGGCGGTGGGGATCAACGCCAAGATCGTACGCCATGAGTGGGGCGTTTACCTCGACAAGACGTCCAAGGGCGAGCACGATATGTGCATGCTGGGATGGCTCGGAGGAAATGCCGACCCGGATACGTTCCTGTACGGGCTTCTGGGTGGAGACAACGCGAAAGTTCCGGCGGCCAACATCGCCTTCTGGGAGAACGAGGAGTACGATAAACTGGTTAAAGACGCCCAGCAAGTCTTCGATAAGGCCAAGCGGAGCGCTTTCTATATGAAGGCCCAGGAGATCTTTCATGAGGAGGTGCCCTGGGTCCCTCTGGTCCATACGACTATCGTCAGGACCTATAACAAGAAGGTCCATGATGTCCCGTTACGGCCCAATGGGTTGAACTCGTTCCAGATGATCTGGAAGGAAAAATAACGATTATCCCCTTTTAAATTCAACTACTTTGGATTTTTGAATCTGTTCATGTGGGGGATTTTGTGACCAAAGTCGATCAAGGATATTGACGACCTTCGTTTTATGCCCTGGCGACAGGTGGGCATAGCGAAGGGTCATGTCAATTCTCTTATGCCCCAGGAGTTCCCGCACGTCATTCAATTCGACGCCTTCCTGCATGATGAGGTTTGAGGCGAAGGTGTGCCGGAGATCGTGAAAGCGGAAATCTTCAAACTCTGACTTTTTGACGGCGATCTCAAATAGGTATCTCACCCCAATCGTTTTGCCTTGTGCATCCTGGAAGACATGGGGACTTTTTCGCTCGATTCCTTCCAGGACCTTCCTGGCAGTCTCGTTTAAGGGGATCTGCCTGTCTTCATGGTTTTTGGTATCCACGATCAAGACCGTACTGGTGTTGAGATCGACGTGCTGCCATTTCAGGTTAAGGAGTTCGCTCTTCCGCAATCCGGTGTTGACGGCGATCTCAACAATCGGTTTAAGCTCGTCTGCACAATTCGAGAGCAACTTTTGAACCTCATCCGGTAAGAGATACCGTAAGCGTTTGACTTCACCCTTTAGCGTCTTGACCTTCCTTCCAGGACTTTCCTTCAACTTGTTCCATTCGACCGCCTTAGAAAGCATTGCCTTCAAGGTGTTCACTTCTCGGTTGACTGTCGCCGGTTTTACCGCGGCCTTCCTTTTCATTTTGTATTGCTCAATATCCCAGGTCGTGATTTCATGAAGATTCTTGCCGAAAGCCTTCTCCAATGTCCTCAAATTCGAAAGCTCTCTCTTCCAGGAAGAGGGCTTGTGGTTTTCCTTCGCCCATTTCCAATACTCTTTCGCAAAGTCATGAAACTTGACCGGCTCCGGATCCTTCCTCACATCCAGGTACTTGTTCTCCGCTATCTCTGCTTTCTTCTTCGATATGACCTTCTCCGCGCCCTTCCGGGATGGTCCTATGGACTCCCTGACCCTCTGCCCCTTGAAAGTGAAGTCAATGTACCAGTTCTCACCCCGTTGATAAATGGACATTTCAAATCACCTCCTTTCATGGGGGAGATCCCCCTATGCTGCCTTCAGCAAAGTCTATTGATATCGAGCCCGGACCTTCTGAGGATATGCCTAATCTTGAGTAGGAAGGATCTCGTATGTTGAGTTTTGCTGCCACACTGGTGCATTACCCAATAGAGACCCGCAACGGACAGGGCATTTTGAGCAATTTCCTTTCCTACTTTTCCCTGAGCCCTGACCCCTTTACAGAATTCTCTTACAGCATCATACCACTGTTCAGTTCCTTCATCTTTGCGCTCCTTCTTCATGGTTTCACCCCCTTTCCCTTCCGTTCCTGTGACTTCGTGTAGCTCGCCCAGAGTTTTGGGGTGAGTCCAGTATCAACGATCATGAGGCAGGTTTCCTTCCCTGGAACCTGAAACACCACGGGCAAGGACTCCACCTTTCTTACCTTGACAGTAATCTCATGCTGCTTCTTCTTCATGTCCTCACCTCCTGGCTCTGTGGGGCCTTGTTTCTCTCTTGCCAGATGTCGAATAGTCTTCTGACTTTCGCGTCCCCCTGAATTATCTTTCTCGTTTCATCCAGTTCAGTCCACATATCATCCAGCAGAATACTCGTCTCTTCCCCTCCGAGATCGTCCAAACTCTCAGAATCCGCTGCAATGTAAAGCACGTGTCGAAACGCCTCAGCTCGGTTCAAATGATGGATGATCGAATTCAGGTCGCTCTGGGTAAGATTTCTTACGACTTTCTTCATCTCCTCATCGTGAGGCCCTTTCCTTAGCTTCTCCATCGCTCCCTTCCTCTCCCGGCCATCGGCCATCTAAGTGTGATCGGGTTCACCTCCTTTCTGGTTAAACTGTTTTTGTTTCTTTCAAAACGTTCATAATCCCAAAAACAAGCCCCTTTCTGAAAGATTCCTCCCCAGTTTCTTCATCATGCAGGATTCTGTCTTCACCATAACCATGCAAACAAACAAGACCCATTTCAATCAGATATTTTTCCCCCTCGCTATTCAAATTTCCCTTCATCCAATCATCATAAGCAATTTCAAAATCTTTCAAATTGGTTTGCTTTTGTGCCCACTCATAACCCATTTTATAGCCGTCCCTTTCGAGTCTGGCCTTTTTGTAATTTACTTTCTTTGATTCCTCCTCAAAACCCCATCCAATCAATAAATTCTCTGCTTCCATTTCCAACAATCCTGTTCTACCCTTTCTAATTATTTTATGGGCCATTTCATGAACTATGCCGTAAACAATTCTATCTTCCCTATCGTTTTCAGGATTCAGCATTGATTCATTGAGAGCAATAATACTCCTGATAGGCTTTTCAAATGTTAGCTGAAATCCCCTTGAGGGTTTAAAGCTTACGATTTCTAATTCTGAATCATCAAGTAATCCTTGAAAACAAATGTCTTCCGGTAACCTCATCAGAACTTTTTCAATAAAGGGATAAAATTCTTCATTGCACACCGTAAATCTACGCACCTTTTGACTGATAAACTCTTGTCTCATCTCTCTCACCTCCTCCTGTCTGGATTGTCTGAAATGAAAAAGGCCCCTTGATAGTCAGTGTGCGACGAGTAGCATGCTTTATGGGCAGGTACTCCACCGAAAATCTCAGGGCCTACACTTATGAGTGGATGTCCCGAAAACAAGAAAAGCATACTAAAACTCGTCGCAATTGTGATTAAAGCACACTCCTCAGAGGAAGTCAAGCTTTTTCTTTGGACTTTTGCAATTCAGACACTATGGGAGTCTGCGGTGGGGGTGGAGAGGGGGTTGGGGGGGACCGAGAGCCTTTGTTGCGGTAGGCATGGGTGTCAAGGACGATGGTCGAAGTGGGTTGCG
>Ga0209777_10000713_pt1 | contig 52098 bp, 63 predicted proteins | sample FrelakmetHBP12HB_FD_187147 | JGI IMG/M metagenome (GOLD analysis project Ga0209777, IMG submission 187147) | Freshwater lake sediment microbial communities from the University of Notre Dame, USA, for methane emissions studies -HBP12 HB (SPAdes)... | ecosystem: Environmental > Aquatic >... | reverse complement strand
TTGGAGAAAGGCTATATCGAAAAATGACCCACAGCTTGTCCCATCCCGCCACAGGCGGGATGGGCGTGGGCGAAAAGTAAACGATCGCGATGTCGAAATATGTGCTCAAGCGCTTGGTTCTTGCAATCCCCACCCTCCTCGGAGCGTTGACGATTCTCTTTATTTTGATGAGACTCATCCCTGGCGACCCGGCCCAGATGATTCTGGGCCAGATGGCCACGGCAGAAACTCTCGAATCACTGCGTCATCAACTGGGGCTGGATAGACCTCTCCACATTCAGTACCTGATCTTCCTCCGTGATTTCTTTCAAGGCAATCTCGGGAATTCGCTGACAACCCAAACGCCGACCCTTACGAGAATCTGGGAAGTATTCCCCTACACCGTTTCACTCTGCCTCATGACGATGGTGATCCTCGTCATCATCTCCCTCTCGGCAGGGATTGTCTGTGCAGTCTTTCGGGACTCATGGATCGATTACATCGTCTCCCTGGTCGTTTTCCTTTCCATGTCGATGACCCAATTCTGGTTTGGACTCCTCCTCCTTCTTGTCTTTTCGTTTTACCTCGGCTGGTTCCCGATGTTTGGACCTGGTGATTCAGACAATTTGATCGATCTCTTTGTACACCTCATCCTTCCCTCCCTTGCCCTGGCGATCAGCTCTCTTGGACTATGCACGAGGCTGACCCGATCGAGCATGCTCGAAGTTCTGAGTCAGGACTATGTTAGAACGGCAAGGGCCAAGGGTTTAACAGAGAGAAAAGTGATTTTAAAGCATGCACTGAGAAACGCGATCATCCCGGTCAGTACCGTCATCGGCATGGACCTGGGGCAACTCCTTGGGGGTGCTGTCATCGTCGAGGTCGTCTTTGCAAGGCCGGGGCTCGGGACGCTCATCTGGGACGCCATCCTTCAGAGAGACTATTCTCAGGCCCAGGCCTCTGTGGCGGTCTTCGCTTTGCTCTTTATCCTGGTCAATGTTCTCACCGACATTTCGTATGCTCTATTGAACCCCAGGGTTAAGATGTGAATCTTAACGGTGCAAGAATTTTGCAAAAACAGACCCGCTGGGGACACTGGAAAAGGCTTGTAGCGGAACCTCTTGAACGCGAAGCACCACGATATACCAACTTTGCTGAACCACATTCTTGGCGAGGTCCTCTATGACCTATTCCATGTCGACCAAACCCGCATTACAAGCCCTTGGAAGTGTTCCCAGCGGGTCTGCCCAACGCAACTGTGATGTGACGAGAGGTTGAAAAAACCCTGATGGAGATTCTCAGGAGAATTTGTCAAAACAGAAAGGCCTTGACAGGGGCTCTCCTCATTTTATTTGTATCCCTTTCGGGCATCTTTGCCTCCTGGCTCGCTCCTTACGACCCGATCCAGATCGATCCCCAGAACGGCTTCAAATCTCCCAGCAGCAATCACCTTCTCGGAACCGATTTTTATGGAAGAGATGTTTTGAGCCGAATCATCTGGGGAGTCCGGCCCTCTCTGGCCATCGGGCTCTTCAGCGTTTTGCTGAGTTGCTTGATCGGGACGCTGATCGGTTTTGTCACGGGATATTTCAGGGGGTGGACCGACCATCTCCTCATGCGGCTGATGGACATCCTCCTCTCTTTTCCGATCATTGTCCTGGCTCTTGCCATTGTGGCGACGATTGGCGGAAACCTTATTAACCTTGTCATCACCATCAGTATTCTTTTTATTCCCCGGTTTGCGCGGATCATTCGGGGAGAGGTGCTATCTCTCAAGGAGCAAGACTTTGTTGAAGCTGCCAGGGCCGTTGGAGCGAGCGATTTCTCGATTATCTGCAAACATATCTTTCCCAATTCCGTGCAACAAATCATCGTAACAGCAACGGTCTTCGTCTCTTCGGCGATCCTGATCGAGTCGGGACTGAGTTTCCTCGGTGTCGGTGTCGTTCCTCCAAGTCCCTCCCTGGGAAACATGCTGAGCGAAGGGCGATCTAACATCTTGGGCGCTCCGTGGCTCACCGTCTTCCCCGGGTTAATGCTGATGATCACGCTGACAGGGTTAAACCTTCTGGGAGATTCGATCCGGGATATTCTTGACCCGAAGCTTCGACACCGAGGGAACGGATAGTCTTTGAAACTTCCCTGGCCCCGTGAAAAGGTAGCCTTCCCTCTGAGAATACAGCTTCTCCTGTGACCAAATACTGTTTTCACCCCATTTACCTTCAGGGAGGTCTGCGGTAGGCTAAGAGGAAAGCCTCGTCCCTATGCCATCTCGATGTACGGCCGAGCCTTGAATTTGAACTTTGGGATAATTACATTTTTCTTGAACAATGGGGGAAAGGAGGTCATTTGCGATGAAAGACGAGCGGAATTATCATCAGAGGCTTCAGGAATTCTGCGATTGCTTCTTGGAGACCGATCCGAAGGAGGAACTCGAAAAGGCGAGCAAGGGAATATCCGGGGATCCCGGACGCGATCTGGACGAACTGGCCCTTAAATTTCTTGGCCTCGGAATTTTCTACGGCGCCAGCGAGAAGGTGAACAGGGTTTCCCTGCAGCGGTCAAAAGACGGTAAAGTCCTGTTCACTGTCGATGGAAGGGGGAAATATCAGCTTCCGCCACCGAGTCCCCAAGTGGCGGACCGGATCATTTCGATTGCCCGTTCCATTACCCACATCGACGAGGATCAGGGAAAGTTGCCCGTATCAATGGGTTTAAGGAGTGATCGGGTGGACCTTCACTTCCAGTTCGACCGAAAGGACAGCGGAGAAACTTTCTCCATCTCCTTCCCGGAGCTTTAGGGTTCGGGCATATGAGGGTTAGCCCTGAACGAAATCTGTAACGTTGAATCACGGAGACCGAATAAGTTCAGCCTTATTCGTCTTCTTCCCCAGCGGAAGTTTGTTTTTTGCTATGACGAAGGGGCAGGACTTGCCCTGCCCCAATAGTTTCTCTCCCAAAAACCAAAAACTGCAGGGTGGAGTAAGCGACTCGCCGCGCTCGCCGTGCTGACGCACTGTCGCAGCAGGCTGACGCTCTGGCGCAGCGGGAGCGAACCCACCCTCCTATTTTGGAACATCTAACCCGGCGTAGCCGGAACGAGAATGATCTTCCCTTCGTCTGTCATGCTCGCGACAGCCCAACCGCGTTCGCACATGCTGCCCCGCCTGGTCCTTTTTTCCGGTTGCCGGAATTCCAAGAGAGGAACCAATTGTAAGAATGAGCTGGATATGCTACAAAACGGAGTCATGGTTGGGCTCTCCTCAGGGTTCAACCGGTAAAGCGATTAAACAGGGACAGAGTACTGTAAACGATTCGCTTCTCCGAGTAATGACCCATGCCCGAAGGGCACCCTCGAACCATAAAAAAAGAACTCTCCCTCTCCCTTGACGGGAGAGGGTGGGGGTGAGGGTGAGTCAAAGCCTTTGCCCCCTCACCTCAATCCTCTCCCCCGGAGGGGAGAGGAGCTATTTGGGGTTATTTTCTAACAAATGCCCCGCTAATCAGGACCCAAAAAGGAGGGATTGCGATGGGAAAGGAAGGCTTAAACGTCGATGTTCAGTTTACCGTACTAAATCCGAGCGGGTTGATGCGAGAGGCTGAACCGATTCCTCTGGCGCCCCGGATTTCAACCCTTGCAGATAAAGTGGTTTATTGTATAAGCCAGCATGTCGGAGGGGCAGATACTTTTTTGAAGAAGGTAGCAGATGCCTTGCCTCATTATGCTCCTGGTGTGAAGGCGATCTATAAACGGAAGGCAACCGCTTATATGACGGATGACCCTGATTTGTGGGATGAAATCAAAAAGGAGGCAGATGCCGTCATCTATGGCTGTGGCGCCTGAGGATCCTGTTCCATGTGGGGTGCCCACTGGACGATTCAACTGGAGAAGCAGGGGATGCCGGGGGTCTTTATTGTGGATGAGCCCTTTAAGGCCGATGTCCAGATCACGTGCGACAAGGAGGGAATGTCTCTGCTCCGTCGGGTTGTTGTTCCTCATCCCTGCGGAGAAGTGTCCGATGAAAAACTTCCAGAGATTATCCCCCAGCTCATCCATGCATTGACGGCACGCTTAACGGATGAAGAGCGGTCTCCAAGAGCAAGAAAGGTGGAAAAACCCGCGAGAGTCGTCTTTAAGGGTACCTTGGAAGAAGTGAACCAGTTCTTCTATAAAAGGGGATGGACCGATGGCCTTCCGATCCTGCCTCCTACGGAGGAAAGAGTTCAGGAGATGTTGAAGGGGACGAGTCATTCTCCTGAGGAGATCGTAACGACCAACATGCTGCCGGAGAGTTGTACTGTTACAGTGGAGAAAGTGGCAACCGTTGGCGTCATGGCCGGCTGTGAGCCCAAGTATATGCCGGTGCTGCTAAGCATCGTGGAAGCCTTCGCGAGCGACCCCTTTTCCTCCTCTGTACGTTCAACGACGTCATTCTCATTTGCGGTCATCGTGAACGGCCCCATCGCAAGACAGATCGGCATGAATTCGGGGATGAACGCATTGGGTTCAGGTACCGGGAACAAGGCGAACGCGACGATTGGACGGTTCTTAAGGATGGCGATCATCTGTTTGGGAGGGTCTCGGACCGGACTGAATGATATGAGCAGCGCAGGGAGTCCCAGCAAATACAGTTTTGCCTTTGCCGAGAACGAGGAGAAGAGTCCCTGGGAACCCTTTCATGTATCGCGGGGCTACAGGCCCGATGAAAGCGTAGTAACGGTCATGAGTGGTGGATGGAGCCATAGCGGACCTTTTGGGTATGTTGATCTGAACCAAATCGCCAAGACCATTACAACATACGAATTGCCCACAGGCGTCCTGATCATTATGGACCCGATGTCAGCGAGGAAGGTATTGGCAGAGGGCTACTCAAAGCAGGAAGCAGAGGAGCATATCTGGTCTAAGGCAACGAAGACAGTGGCAGAGTTCAAGGCTGATTTCTTCTACGCATGGTTTATTGAACCAGTCCTAAGAGGCAAACCCTGGCATGGAGCGAAGCCGCTATGGCCGGCCCATTATCTCGATCTTCCTCCTGATGAGATGGTGCAAATCTTCCCTCGTGACCATGTGAAGATTGTCGTTGTCGGAGGAGAGACGAATCCCTTTACACAGGTCTGGCAAATGGCCAGGCCATCGTCCGTGATGGTCGACAAGTGGAAGTAGACCCAATTAGCGAATGTTTATTACTTCAATAGGTCACCAGATGAAGCGCACTGCCTTTGACACACACTTCATTCGTTTTATCTTGGCTTGTTTCACCTTTCTGGTATCGGTGGGCGGTTGTACGACGATACCCACGGGTCGAGTCGAGGAATTCATTTCTCTCTATGGGAATGAACATGCCTCACCGTGGCGGTTCGAGCACTGCAGTAGGTACGGCTGTCAGACGCGGCAAACCATAGGATTTTCAAAGGAACAGTGGGAGGCCATCCGAGGGATCTTCAGCCCCCCATCGAAAGACGCTGCTGATGAAAGGGATCGGATCTCGCGGGTGATTGGGCTCATGGAAAGCTTCACGGGACCGATGACGGGCACCGCTAACGATAAGGGGGGGACCTTCGAGGGTCTCTTCAGGGAGGGTCAACTTGACTGTGTCGATGAAGCGATCAATACCGGCACTTTCCTTTTTCTGATGAAGCGGGAGGGATTAATTCGCTATCACGAACTGAGAGGACCTGCCTACCGTGGGTGGTTCATCGTCCGTGGATGGCCTCACGTAGCCCCGGTGATCATTGAACATGAGACGGGGAGAGCCTTCGTCGTGGACTCCTGGTTTTTCGACAATGGTCAGCCAGCGGTGATCATTCCATTTGACCTGTGGGTAAAAGGATGGCGGCCCCCCAAGGAGCCGAGGCTATGAACTGCCATTCGTCTCTTTGTGGCGTAAGCTTCATCGAGGTATTTCTGCTTATTCTCCGAAATATCGGTAAGACCGAATCGACCAATCCCCACGATGTTCCGGAGGGCGTCCCTTGCCGAAATCGCCTATCGGTCGATGGTTCAACTATGTGCCGAGATTCTCCCGGTTCGATTTATGGACACGGAGAAAGCCCTCGAAATTTCGAAAACGGTCGAAAGGATCACCTCCCGCGATGCAATCCATGCTGCCACCATGATTAACAATGGGATACGAGAAATCATTTCCACGGATGCTCACTTCGACCAAATTTCCCAAATCACACGAATTGCTCCTGAAGATTTTCGGCCCGGATAACACTCAACGGTGGCGGTGGACGAGGATCGCCGGGAGAACGACGAATGGAAAGACGTCACCCTGGAGACATGGTCATGAGGTTTCCGCATCGTGCAGACCTCTCCTGAGTCAACTTTGATCCGGCCATCGGGTCGGAGATCAAAAAGACCCGTCCATGCGTCGTCATCTCCCCCAACACCGCCAATCAGGCAGGACCTCTGGAGAGAGCAGTTAGTTATAATTTCATGAGCCTCCCAAAGGTGCTTCCGGCATCTGCCATTTACCGATAATTGACAAACCACACGCCATAATCACTGACCAGTTCAAAATTCTTCGACTTTCTCGGCTTGACCTTCAAATAGTCTAAAGGCAGGATAAAGATCTTCTTATCGGATAGCCTCCTGACCTGGGCGTGGAGTCCCTCGTCTCCATCGGGGTCGATAACGAAATCGATGAGATCAAAGGTGTCGAGATAAGAGGCCTGCTCTTTTCTCAGCTCCTTATGTTCTTCTTTGCTCCCGGGGCCCAGGATGTAAAATTCCTCCCATTCAAAGTCCTCGCTCCCTGTCAGCACGCACGGAAACTCGACGTTCTGCTTTAGATGCTTGAGGAAGATCTTCAAGGTTTTTTCTTTCACCTCGGGAGGTTCTTCCTCGCCAAAAACCTCAGCGATCCTTTTCAGTTGTTTGTCTACTGCATTCAAAGTAGGTCCTCCTTCGCTGTGATTGACGAATTGAATTTTCACGTTCTGATGATGTTTTCCCCTGACCGGGTCCCCCATCACCGTGGCCAAACAGGCTTTCTCCTGCCGTGGCCATCTTCAAAGCCCCCTTCTCCGTATAACGAATCTCTCCAAAGGAACAGTCCCAAGAAAGTTATAATTTCATGTATGTCCCCAAGTGTTTTCTGAGGCCGAATAAAAACACAATGACTATTGACAAAATAAATGTGCGCAATTATGGTTCACTTAAATCGAGCACTGAGGAGACACAATGGCCTCCATTAGAATCAATGTAAGTCTTACCAAAGATACGTTTGACGAGCTTTCAAGAGCAGTTGAGCCACGGAAAAGGAGCCGGTTCATTTCCAAAGCCATCAAGAGTGCGATTAGACAGGAGAAGGCCCAAAGGCTTGCGGCGGAGTATGAGGAAGCGTCCACTGAAATCCGCAGAGTGAACCAGGAGCTGGAAGGGGTAATTCAAGATGGTCTCGATCAGGCGAGGTGATCTCTTCCTGGTCATCGGGGTTTTCTCTCCGTGCCGGTCATCCTACCATAAATGAGAACCCATTCATCGACAATTCGCGTTTAAAAATAATGAGATCCCGGTTCTCGATAACGTCAATCAAAAGATTATGTAATCGACATCCACCCCATTGGGGTATTCATTATCGGTCTTCTTCCGTACCGCCTTGATTTTGGTGCCGGATCACCCCGGCCTTGGGCCGCTGCCCCACCGTTCAGGAAGTTATAATTTCATGTACGTCCCTGAGTGAATTTCGTTGATGCCATGCCTCATATGGTTCTGGTCATAACACGGCCGGTGTGAATGGCATGGTTATGTCTATTCTTTCTTTACTTTTATATTACTTATTCTTCTGATAGCTAAGGTATCCGAGGTGAGTGGCGACTCAAAAAGCCTTTTAGGCGTTTGATCTGAAAATGATATGTGGAATGCTGATGACAGATTGCTTGGTCGGATTCGTACCCAACCATCACTGATCTCATCTTCAGTAAACTCCACTGGAATTTCCGGGTTGAAAGCGGAGGTGTCAATTTCAAAGTCAGTTTCAGTTATCTCTCGAATCTTATACCCGTTCGCATAGATGTGAATCGCTTTAAGTTTAGATCCCAAAGAGACATTCAACATTGGCAAAAACATCGCGTCGTCAAAATCAAGAAGTCTCAGTCTTGGCAAGAGCCTTATGAAATCATCCTGGTTGTACCGAATATGAATAAATTCTACGGTATTCATCCCTATTGATGACGAAAAACCAACACGCTTATACTTAAGATTCTCCTTTTCATCCTCCGGCGATTCCGCCTTCTCTTCTTCCTCTATATTGATATATGACTCCCATTGTCCGCCGGAAATCCCATGCCTAATTCCTGGTGGTTGCTGCCTGAAATCTTGCACGGAATCAGTTCTCATCCTATTCGATCTGTCGCTTGAACCGAACAATATGCCGAGAATATTGTGTTTAGGTTCTTTTAGGTGCATAGTGTTGAATGCTCTAAAGTGTCCGATCTCATCTGCGTCATATACTCGGTCTAATTGAAAGGCAAAAATCAATGAAGATACCACCTCTGACGCTTCCTGCAGAAAAAGGATACGATCAAGCTTCTTTTCGACCTTCTGAAATCCAGTGGAAATGACTGAATTAATGTCGTCGCCCCATTTTGCAAAAAAGCTAGCCTGCTCTGCTTCTGAAAGTGGTAAACTAAGGAATTGAAAGCGAATAGAGAATCCGTCAGGTGAGTCTAAAGTGATTCGAATACGTTCTCTGTCCATCAAATCGCAAAATTTAAACCCTTCCTTTTTTGCGTGGTCAATTAATTGATTCTTCTCTCCGCTGGTAAAATTGATATTAGTAAAAAATACGAAAACTTCAGGGTCTTCTCCGGACTCTAATGCACTTCCAACGTCATCCTTAAACTTCTTTTTAATTTGCCTCTTCTGCTCATCAGAGTCGTTTGCCTGATTTACGAAGCCGACAGCTCCAAACGCTTTTTGTTCCTTTTTATAGGTAGCCTCGATGTCTCGTCCGCCATCCGGACCACCTCGTGGATGCCTAGGACGTACATCAGAAAACCGCCTATCGATAGCCAATATCGCACGACACATTTGCTCTCGGCTCAATTGGTTTGTATCGAGATAGCTTTTTAGTCGTTCATCTGTGGTGTAAGGCATCTGCGTTCTCCAATTTATTCGCATAACGGCCCCACTGACCCTTCGGCCCAGCTACGCGACGATAGGCTCCAGCGTGTTGTTGGGTGCTCCTAGATTATCATCTGTTTGCCTCGCTTCACCTTGAAAATGTCGTACGAATCGTCTGCTCCGGTTTCCATGACCAGATCGTTGAAAACCACGAAAAGGTCGTCGGTGACGGAGACGATTCTTTCAAGTTTGGCGCGTAGGACCCGTCGATTCCGGCGGTGCGTGAACAGGTAGGATTGATGCACTACGTCGTTCCGTTCCTTTCGGATCTGGTCAATCCTTCGGAATAGAGCGTGCTTTATCAAACCAGTGACGAGGGCAAGGTTCAGGGCGGAGTAGAAATCCTGTTGGTTGCAGAATTGCCTGAGCGACTCTGTCTCACGCTGGGGCAGAACGCGCCCGGATTTGTCCCACAGGACCTTAAGAAACACCAACCACTTCAAAACGTTCTCAATCAGGCTGTACATCAGAACGATGCCTTCGAAATATCGAGTCGACTGACGCTTGCTCAGGATACTCCTGATGTCGTTCTCGACGCGCTCGACCGCGTTTGTCAGTTTGTACGCGCGACGCTTTGCCATGATAACCTCTCACGCACCCAACGGCCCGGGTTGAGCTGAATCCCCCTGCTCTGAGCCGAGGGGGATTTCAGCTCGAATCCCGCCTCTGCCGAGACTCCCCTCACCCGAATCAGCGCGCAAGGGAACAATTTCTTCCGTTCGAGCTCTTCGGCTTGAACCGATTGGGCGGATTTGGCCCCGCCAGTCATTACTGATGTTTCTCCCATTCCTTTTGCCACGCCTTCAAACTGATGCCATCGCGTCCCCACAGTAGCGCGGTAACCATTTCGTCAACAGCGCGCTCCACATCGGCCAGTACAGAGACGGCCGCAGTCGGGCCGACAATGGTCCCGCCTGTTCCGACGCTGCCAGGCTCCGCTAAAGCTCGGTGCCAAATAAAGCGCGTTGAGACGAACTCGCTAAAGTACTCGGCCGCCGGCCTGCCGTTGAAATGCATATCTGGAAACCATGAAGCAAGATGGCTGAGCATTTGTACAACTACATCAATCAGGTCATAGGTCGCCTCCATCATTTCGGCCGTGACGCCCGTGTCCCATCGGGGCTGGGCAACCTCGTAGCCTTGGGCGAGGACGGCGGGAAGGTTACGCACGTAGCTCACAAGTGCCTCGTCTGCAGGAACCATCAATGCCTCGGCCTCAGCCTCTGTAGTTGGGATTTGCTCTGCGGAGCCGGCCATACGTAGCGCCGCAAGCTCATCGGTCTTGTCGCGACGGCTTGATACCCTGTCTTGCCAATCATCCCTGTACTGAATGACCAGCTCGGCGTTCAGCTTTCGGCCGAACCCCCCTTTGATTTGGGTGTCGTCGTGACACAGGAGGCAAAGAACCGACAAGTTGCCGATTTCGTTATTGCTTGGATCTTCGTCTATGTGGTGTATCTGAACCGGCCGGCCGCGCTCCCGGCAAAGGCAGCAAGTGTGATCCGATGCAAACAGCACCTTCGCCGCAATGTTCGGGGGAATCAGGACTCGATCCTTAGTCATCGTCTCTCAAGACGCCCAACGAGCCTGTAGGAAAAGTCTTTTTGACCAGTGAAAACGATGTTTTCGGAGGTCACTTGACCCTTCCCAAGCATGAGATCGTTGATTGTGGCGCATTCTATGAGGTCATTTTTTTTCTGCATCTCGCCCAAGAATCTGCTCGGGGACTTTTTCTACAGCCTCAACGTCGGGGGTCACCGGGAGCCCGATTTCTGCGCGATCCGGTGGACCCGCTTGTGTACGCCCGGCATGGGCGTGAACTGATGGGGTGACCTGCCTTCGCCAAAGGCTACGGCGAGGCAAGAAGTCCCCTGTACGAGAACCGATGGTGTTCATGCTAATGAATACTACCAAAAGTACGAGCCAAAGGCAAGAGCCTGCCCCGGACCTGATCCGGGGGCGTCTCCGCGAGGAGGGGTCCGAACGAAGCCGGTGAAAAAGCTATCCATGGATTCAAAGCCAAACTGCGTCGCCTGACCGGGCGGAGTTGGGGGGTATCCATGCAATAGCGGTATGCATCCCTCCTCCTTTACATCCGGGGGTGGATGAATTATTTCGGTGTCGGGATGAAGTACAACGACGCGGTTGAACTGGATCATTGGCTACGCAGGCCTATTCGCATGTGTTACTGGAAACAGTAGCGCAGGACAAAAAGGCGTATCGGTGAGCTGATCAAACTGGGTTCCTCCGGGTATCAGGCGATACGGACCGGACTAAGCAGAAAGAGCTACTGGCATCTTGCGAAAACATTGTCAACGAACATGGGGTTGTCCAAGGCATTTCTCGAACAACAGGGGCTTGTCACTATTCGCACACTGTGGATTCAGATTCACTATCCGGCTAAGGCCCGATGACTTCTGCGAACCGCCCATTGCGGACCCGCATGATGGGTGGTGTGGGGAGGGACGGTTAAACGCCGTCCGTTACCCGATTATGTGGTATGTGGTCAGTGTTTTGAATTGCTTTTTCCACATTTTGGATTCTGGGACGTTCTGTTAACCTGCCATAATCCGATGAACAAAACAGCGGTGGTAACGCCGATCCCGATCAGGAGGACAAGCACAGGCCAGATCCATGTCATATGCTGCTCGGCTACAATCCTATCGAAGATATCTCCCTTTTGCGCCAGTTGATTCTGATGGACTGCAAAAGATATAACCCCTGTGATAGCCAAGAGTAGCGCACATACGAGAAGGAGAAATGCCTTAAACACTTTCCTCTGTTTGTCGTTCATCCTTTTCATCTCCACATAACGCACCGGTCAGGGGCGCCGCGATGTTTGGGGCGTCCCTTACAGCGGTTGGTTAGACCCACACATCACTTCTCGTATCTGGCCCTCGTGCCAAATAAAAAAGCTCTGTAGGGCAGAAAAAACGTGGCGCTCAGCGTTCATAGCAACTCTTCTGTTCATCGTTCCGACGTGGCCCGGCTTAAGCTTGACTACTGGCCGTAGCGGAGTCTCGAATACCCCGTAAAAGCCGATTCTTCGCCCAAGGGGGAAGAACACTTCCGTTTCCGTCAAAGCGTACCCCGCTGGATCACTTCTTCGATTCTTCCAGACCAAGGTCACGGGGTGATCTGAACATATAAATTCTGGTCCATCTTTCGGCGCGACCAAAACGGACCACGTTCGCTGACCAAGGATTGGCAGAAGCTCGTCGAAAGCGTGAAACTCGACGCGCAGATTTCCTTCAGTAAAGAATTCGATTTTATATCTGCGTTCTTCGATGAAGCGCTTCATATCCTCGAATGAAACATCGTCACTGATTGTCCCTCCAGCCTCTCGCGCCTTCTTCACATGGTGGTCCCAAATCTTCCTATCCGACACAAGAAGATCGCCGATGCGATGCATCACTTGCTCGCGCGAATGATTGAAGGAATTGCGGAGTAGTGGATTACGAACTGCGATAAGCCCGAGGAGGTTCAAGATCAAATTGCAATCCTCGTCGTTCGGAAACTCTTCGCTCTCTAAAACATTTCGGATTGCTTTTGCGGCTTCCCCCTCGAATGGCGAAAGCGCCTGCTCGATTGTGTCCGGTAACTTACCTTCGATGTCGATGCGATTAAAATCTCTCTCCGCCGCTACGTTTCTAGGGGATGTGCGAAACGTCCGACCGCTATCGATATCTAGCACAAAGAACTGATCATCATTCGATCCCGTGCTGGTGAATGCGGCCAGATATGCCTGCGGCAAATAGTGATGTCGCCTAGCAGTGGGTTTTGTATCCATAATTGTAGGTCGGAGAGCTCAGCGGGAGTGGCCGCCTTTTGCCACGATCCGCTGCAGCGCCGGGTTAGGGTTCCTCTTTTGGCAACAGCATCGATGCATTAGTGTAGCCCAGATTAAATGTCATCAGTGGTCTAGTCTTGTACTTGGCCTCAAGGTATGCGAGGAGTGGTCCTTCGTCTTTGCGATTTAGATCGCAGTCCAGGATGAAAGCGGTACCCCTGGCTTCAAGATCCGCCGGGTCTTCGACTGGCATGCTGAAGAGCGACAGCACACTTGATTGCCGTAACGCTGCATACCTTGGGGACAGCGAATTCAGGCATAACTTGGCAGTAATGGAGCTTCCATCTAGGTAAGCGACAACTGCCCCGTCTACTACTGTCGCACGGCGATAGAAGTCGCTGTTTCTAAAATAGTAGCAACGCCTATATCCGCCCGCGTTCTGCTCTACGATGTACGTACGACCATACAATGTGGCAATAAACTGCTCGTATTTAGCTTGCGCATTCACCCCTGTTGCAGTGAACCACATCAGCCGGAAATCATGAGGCTTGTCTGTGGAAGAGCGCAACTGCTTCGCCGCGTCCCGGATGATGCCTGATAAAGTTTCGTTGCGAATGAGCGAAATGGTTTCTTCATGAATCCCACCTTGCTCCAACTCCTTCGCACGAGTGGATAGATAGTTCGGCTCGTCCTCCTTCGTCTTCTCTTCGATGAGTACGCGCACCTTACCGAAACTGGCGAGGAAATCGGCTTCCTTCTTCTGCTCGCGGTCAGAGGTTGGGATATCCTCGACCGCGATACCCCAATACTCCAGTAATAGTCGAGCGTAAGATACTTGTGTCATATTGATTGCCCTAACGGAATTGAGCGCCGGTCAATTCCGTCGGTGCGCGCCATTTGGGCGCGCACCATTTACTTTTATATTGTTGTATTTATGATGAGAGTATATGAAAGCAGCAGATGGATGTCAAGATTTTTTTGTTAAAAATATCCTGACAAGAGGGCAATGAACGCGAGATAGGCCCTTTATATCGGTGATTATGCTGCAATTGAATGGGATGTTATTGAATTATGCTGGGCAAATTTCATCAATTCCTCACGAAGAACGGCAACATCAGAGAGAAGAATCTTCCCTATTATCTCAAATGGGTCTCGGAATGTTATGCTCACCTGAATGAGCCCATCGAAAATAGAGTCGGCTCTGAACGAAAACAGCAATTCCTAACCCACTTATCCACGAACCATGAGGACTGCCAGGTAAAACAGGCTGACCATGCGCTCCGGCTTTGGCATTTTTTTCTTTCACGTCAAGAAGTTAGAACTTCTTCCCAACCCACGGATTCCAAAAAAGAATGGAATGCTATCGAGGAGGAGACGAGAAAGACTCTTCGCCTCAGGCACCTTTCACTTAATACAGAAAGGTCCTCCCTGATCTGGCTTCGCTGGGACTGTCCCCAGGAACGTTCATGAGTTCATAAGTTTCTCTGTGTTTCAACCTTACCCAGCCTTCCTTTCAACCAATTCTCTCAGATCCACCAGGTCTCTGTCTTTCTACGGGTGGGTCTTCGCTTTTGTGATCACATCGAATTTTCGGGGCGCCGGTCCATCGCTATCTCCTCCTTTTATCTGATGGGCCTTCCTTTTTGGGGTGCACGGAAACAATTGCGAGGTGGATCCGCTTCGCTTGATCCGCCCTACTCCTGTTTCTTTTCCGGGATTGAGCGCAGGCTGAAGCCTGCGGCTACATCTCAAAATGGAAGTCGGCATGATCCGTTCGCATTACTCCGGATGTTCGCCGTGTTCGTAAATGTAGTCAAAGGTATACTTGGCAAATTCATACTCCTTCCCCAGGTCGAGGGGCTCTTCATCAAGGTCTTCGTCTTCTTTCGCGTGTTCGATCCAGATATTTTGATACAAGGAACGATTGAAGGCCTTGAGTTTTTCGGCCACCTCATCACAACTTGGCCCCAACATGCCGGAAAAGCGCATTTGTTCCGCAATCCCCTCGATGATCAACCGGACAACAGGAAGGTATTCCTTATCGTCCAGGGAATTCTCCGTATAATAGTCGAAGTATTTCCGGAGAATCGTCCTGCCGATTTTAAGATAGGGCTGGTATCTCATATCTGTGATCCTGACATCCCGGTTGACGGAGTATCCCAGTCTTTCCAAGGCATCCGTCAAATCCTGCGCGCCCTTCCTGTAGATGTTTCGCCATGTGATAAAGACTTCCTCTCCGAGGGAAGCAAGTGTCTCTGGATGGTTAAAGATTTCTTCGCTTCCGAAGGTCTTAACCAGTGCATTCTGAATCCTCACAGACAGCTCTCTCCTCAAGGGAGGCCATTTTCTAAGATTCTCCATGTTTTCCTTTTTCTTCTGGCAAATCTGTTCGACCCGGCTACGACTGAGGTCAGATCGGTCGGCAAGCTGAGAGGACGTAGCCCCTTCGTTTCTCAGCCTCCAAATCTCTTCATTTCTTTCGTTAATCGTCATCATTCACAAGTCCCGAGCACTGTATCGGACAGGCCGAAGCCTTTTAGTCGGTGCCGCAGTGTAGGAGAGCGACATACTTGACACCCAGTCGATGAAGTCTTAACATGAAATCAGATTTCCCGGAAAACATGGAGGTACTTCCATGACTACGGTTACAAAACTGAGTCGAATTCGAAAAACCGTCGAGAACCATCTAAAATCAGGCGACCTTGAGTTGGTCGTCATCCCCAGGACCAAATACGAAGCCCTCATCGAGAACCTTGAAGACTTGAAGGACCTTCGTGACTCGATCGAAGCACTAAAAGAATATCGGTCAGGCCGGACGATCTCCTTTGATAAATACCACGCCCGCAGGACAACGAAACGTGTATAAAATTGAACTTCCTAAGAAAGTCGTCAAGCAACTTGATAAGGTGCCCGACAAAACCTATCCAGCCATCTCCACAGCAATTCAAAAGCTCAAAGAAATTTCCCGCCCTGCGGGATGAAAAAAGCTGGGCGATTCCCTCTATCGAATTCGAATCGGGGAGTGGCGTGTTATCTATTGGATCGACGACAAATCGAAAACTATCGTGATCACCAAGGTGGATAGAAGAAAAGAAAGAACTTACAGTCGTCTGTAATAATCTGCTCATTTTTCTACTCAATTAGCACTTTTCTCTTTTCTACGCGGATGCCGTAGCGTTTGCTGCCATGCTTTCCTACAGAGGTAATCAGGAAATAAGGCCACAATGTGTCATCCTCGATATTCTCCATCAGCGTTTTGTTGATCTTGCTGATATTCTGTCGCAATGTGTCCTGGTCAATCCCCCCCTTTTTCTCCCAGTGATTTAGGAACTCCTCGACCCTTCCGGAGGATGGGCCGTAGATCTTTCGGTAATCCTGCGCCATCCCTTCAAGGGCCTTCTTCTTTGAGAGATCAGCCAAATAAGGAAAACATTCGGTGCACTCAAGGCAGTAGGGCCTTTCGGGAAACTGGCAGGCCTCTATCTTTCGCCTCAGGAGATTCACGTAAATCAACATCTGGATCGGGACCATATCCACACCCGATCGACCGATGTAAACGACCCGCTCATGGAGGTTGAGCCTTAAAGGCGGCTGGATAGAGGCAACGTCAATTTCCTTTTGTCCCTCCTGGACCAGCTCCTTGAACCCCTTTCCATCCAATCGAATTTTATCTCTCAACCGGATGAAGGGGAGTTCTGCAAGCGAGATCCGGGCATCCTTCGTATTCAATTTCCTGACAACCTTCCCATGGGAGTCCTTTAACTCAAGGACCTTGTCTCTCAAGGGCTTGTAGTAAAATTCCGGGTGGGATTCGAACTCTGGACTTACGAGAACATGATACAGTTTATCCCAGGGCCGGCCAAAGAGCTGAAGGGCAGAACCGAGATAGAAGGACATGGTTTTACGACCCCCTGCCAGGGAGCAGTGAAGCCGGTTTCCCGTATGCGCCGCCTTCTCTCTCACAAAGCGAACAACAAAATCCCCCACTGCTTCGTTATGGGATACATCCCGGATATCTTCGAGGGGCTGGCCATTCTCGTCCGAAATGATATGAATCGAATTCGCATCGAAAGGCACCGGACGGACATCAAATTCCTTGAAGAATGCGGAGAGACGTCCATTCCGGACCAATTCGGCCTCGACCTTTTCTTTTCCGAGAGAGGTTGTGATGATGTGAATCTCATCGGGAAGAATGGGAGGATTGACACCCTGGGTGAGACAGTAAAGGGTCTCAGTGACGATCTGTGGAGTCGTGCCGGTGACAAAGATGAGAATTTCGCGGAAGGCCTTTTCGCTCATGGGGCCATCGTATGCCTTTTTCAGACAATGGTCAAGAAAAGAAACGTTTTGGAAACGTTTTTGCTATCACGTTCACCCTCACCCTCGCCCTCTCCCATCAAGGGAGAGGGAAAAAGCGGAAAGGAGGCCCTCTACTCCGAGTCTTTAATAATCTTGTACTTGCCGAGGCCGAAGCTCGTTGCTTTCCCCACGTGGATGTATTCGCCAAGCAACAAGAACGGCAGGAATGGTTCCAGATCTCCCTCAAAGGCGACTGAGCCGATAAAGCCTCCCAGCATCATCGTTGTCTCCTGGCGGTTGGAGTAGCGCTCCCAGTCGAACCAGGTGAGGTCCGTCTTTGCGACCTTAACCTCCCTGGATTTCTCGATTAATCCCTTGAAGTCCACGTCAAGTTCCGCATCGCAATGAAAATAAGAAAGGAGGGAGATTCGCCTGAGGAGGTTCCGGATCAGGATGTGGAATTCCAATTTCGGGGAAAGTCTTCCATCGAATTTCAGACGCGTAGGGGTCAAGAAAGACAGGTGTAAGGTGAAGGGTGAAAGGTTAGAGGGAAAAGGTGAAGGGTCAAGGGTAGAAGGTGAAAGGTTAGAGGCACGGTCAAAGGACAAAGATGAAAGGTTAAGGGTAGGAAGATCCTCACCATCGATAACATCAAAATTGTTATGAAGAATTTTATCTTTTCCGGAATAGACCAGCTCTTCCCTTTCACCTTTCTCCTTTGACCTTTCACCTTGGTTTGCCCTGACTTCCTCCAACTGGTATTTTCCCTTGGCTTTTCCGATTCCGATTCTCCCCATTTCATCGAAGGTGTAAATGAAGTAGGGAAGGTAATCGATCGATTTCCCGATGAGGGTCAACTCAAAACAGAGGGGCTCGTCTTTTCGGTATTGCCTTTTTCCTTCCAGGGGAGGAGTGATCACGAAGGGATGGGGCGCATAAGGGTATTTCCTCATCTTGGAGGTGTCAGGAGGGGGCGGGGTTTCGAAAACATAAGAGTATACGCACTTTCCCTTCAGGAGGCAGGAACTGCACAACTTTTCCCGGTTTACGCAGACAACCTTCTTGAAGGCATGGCCGAAGGCACCCCTCAAGGTTGAGCCTTTATATTCCGGAAGGTAAAGGAAATCCAAAGATTTCAGAAAGAACTGAAACTGGGCTAACTTAAAGTTGGGGAAGGGGCTTTGCATGTCTTCGGACCTCCCACCGAGCCGTAAAACAGGACCCCGAAAAGAACAATCGTCATTATATTGAAAGCAATATATTCAGTCAAGAAAAAAACTACCCTCGGTGTCCCCTCACTTAAACCCGGGATTTCTCTCTCGCAGAGTTCACAGAGCAGATCACGGAGAGTAGATTTTCCTCTTTACCCGGTCGCGAGAAATACTGCGGGCTCTGATAGAGAGGAATTTTTTCACGACGCCCATGAAACCTCAGACGGGCGGACGTAAAACCCGCCCCTACATAAGACGATAAACAAACGGTTGAAAAGAATACAAGAAAGAACAGGGCTTTCCCACCTGTAACAGCTATAGAACCATAATGTGCCGTGACGGGGTGTCGCTCTCGAACCAAGAAGATTTGTCCTTGATTTTGACGTGACCTTTTTTGGGAGGCCGTCCTGCGTGATCACCCCATGTCCTGATGTTAAAAGGTGGATTCGCTTCGCTTAATCCGCCCTACTTTTGCTCAGGGTGAACCTGGGGGAAAGCACGACAAGGAAAAATAGGATCACCGCCCACTCGTCGTGTTAAGACACGCCTCATTCGAGGGGCATACAGGGTTCCAAGGCACTTTTGTCGAATTGCCCGACAATATTGTCGAAGTCCGCAACTACTTGAAACGAGGCACAAAGCCAGCTCGGCCGAGTAATGACCGACAAATTCTTCCCCTGATCCTTGGTCCAGATTACAGCAAGGATTCTTGGAGAGATGGGCGCTCTCAAAAAATCATAAGCGGCCAAACAAGTTGAAAATATTAAGAAGTTGAATCGGAGAAGCCCTGAAAGCGCTCGTCAACCTATCGCCTAAGAAGGATTGGCACAGGCCTTGCTTAATTCAAATGCATATTTTAAATTTGTATTTAAAATATGCATAAGAAAATTACCGGGTGAGAATGAGATGAAGGTTGCAAGGGAAGATGCCGTAAGAACCCGAAAAAGACTGCTTTCGGCGGCAAGCGAGGTTTTCGCAGAGAAGGGCTACTGTGATTCGACAATTGCGGAAATCTGCGAACGGGCCAAGGCAAACGTTGCGGCCGTAAACTACCACTTCGGCGATAAGGAAACCCTTTACATCGAAGCGTGGCGGCATTCCTTTTCTGAATCCTTGAAGGTCCACCCGCCGGATGGCGGTATCCGTGACGACGAACGACCCGAAGAGCGTTTGCGAGGACAGGTCGCAGCCCTTCTTCGCCGGATCGCTGACGAGAACAACAAGGAGTTCCTCATTGTCCACAGGGAACTTGCCAACCCTACCGGGCTGCTGGAGGAAGTTGCGCGGAAAGAGCTCCGGCCCTTGCGCGAGAAGATGGAAGCTCTGGTCCGTGAGCTCCTCGGCCCGCGTGCCTCGGACACAGAGGTTCGGTTTTGCGCGATCGGCATCGTAAGCCAGTGCATTACTCCGATGCTCGTAAGAAGGATGGAGAGGGGAAGACAAGATGATTCTCCGGGAATCGACGATATTGAGTCCTATGCCAACCATGTCGTGAAGTTCTCGCTGGCTGGAATCGGAGCAATTCGCGAGGAAGCTGAAAAAAAGCGAAGAAATGTCAAAATGAAACGAAGAAGTGGAAAAGCCTTAAAACAGGAGTAACTCATGAGGGCCCTGTACAAATCCTTCTTCAATCAACCGATGTCGTGGCTCCCCGTGGTCCTCGCGATCCTCATCCTCACCGGGTGTGCTGCAGTGGGACCCAATTATGTCCCGCCCGGCAGATCGGTGTCTCAGAGCTGGCACACCGGGCTCAAGGGTGGGCTGAGCGCCGGGGAGACGGATCCCCAAACCCTGGCGGCTTGGTGGACCACGCTCGACGATCCGGAACTGTCCAGTCTTATCGATCGCGCGGTCTTTGGTAATCTCGATCTGAAGAAGGCATTAGCGCGGGTTCGCGAGGCGCGGGCCCGCCGGGGCGTGGCAAAGGCCGATCTCCTTCCGACTTTCGATGCTGCTGGCTCTGCCACTTGGAGCCGCACCAGCAAAGATACAGGGACCGGCAAGACCAGTGACCTTTATGCGGCGAGCTTTGATGCAGGCTGGGAGCTGGATATTTTTGGCGGTGTCCGTCGCTCCGTGGAGGCAGCAGGCGCGGATTTGCAGGCAAGCGAGGAGGAGTTGCGAAACGTCCTCGTCTCCCTGCTTGCGGAAGTGGCCCTGAACTACCTCGATGTGCGCACCTATCAGGCCCGACTTGCCGTGGCAGAAGCAAACCTGGCGGCCCAAAGCGAGACCTGCCAGTTGACCCAATGGCGCTATGAGGCGGGCTTAAGCGACGAACTTGCCGTGCAGCAGGCCCGCTACAACCTCGAAAATACCCGTTCCCAGATACCGACCCTTCGCACCGGGCTGGAAGAAGCCATGAACCGCATTGCCGTGCTGCTGGGAGAGCAGCCGGGCAAGATTCATGGGGAGATGGAGAAACGAGGGCCCATACCGGTCACGCCCCTGAGCGTTGCGGTGGGTGTTCCGGCCGACCTCTTGCGACGCCGACCCGACGTGCGGCGGGCCGAACGGGAACTGGCTGCGCAGACAGCCAGGATTGGTGTGGCCACCGCGGATCTTTACCCCAAGTTCTCGCTGAGCGGTTCCATCGGTCTGGAGGCCCTTTCATTGAGTAACCTGTCCTCGTCCGGCAGTTGGACGCTCAGTGGCGGCCCCCGGATCACCTGGGCAATCTTCAATGCCGGCGCTATCCGCCAGAACATAGAGGTCCAATCAGCACTTCAGGAGCAGGCCCTGATCCAGTATGAGGCTGCTATCCTGAGTGCGCTGGAGGAGGTGGAAAACGCCCTCGTGGCCTATGTCGGGGAGCAACACAGGAGGGATGATTTGCGCGAGGCAACACAGGCCGCCCAAAAAGCCGTTGAGCTGGCACAGCACAAATACCAGGCAGGCCTGACGGATTTCAACAATGTCCTGGATGCCGAGCGTTCATTGCTTTCCTTTCAGGATCAATTGGCCCAAAGCAATGGAACTGTAACGTCCAACCTGGTTCGCCTGTACAAGGCTCTTGGAGGCGGATGGACGTCCCTGGCCGCCGATGACAAGAAATAGGCGGCCAGGGAAATTCGAAATGCGAAGCACGAAATCCGAAATAAGCACGAATTCCAAAATATGAATAACTCCAAGAAATCGGATTTGATGACGAAACGGTTTCAAATACATTTGGTTGGCTTTCAGAATGGAGAGAAGAGATGAAATCTAAGATTGATCCAGGCGCCGATGTGGCTCGGACCCTGGAAATTGATCAACCCCGGGGATACGGCAAACGGCTGAAGCAATGGTCTGTCGTAGCCTTCCTGGTGATCGCGGCTGTAACCGCAGGGGTGATCTGGGGGACATCTGGTAAGTCCGATTCGACGCAATTCAAAACTGAGGAAGTTAAGCGTGGAGATCTCACTGTCATCGTAACCGCCACAGGCACCCTGCAGCCAACGAACAAGGTGGACGTGGGCAGCGAGTTGTCGGGCATTATCAAAACCGTTGAAGTGGACTACAACGACAGGGTTAAGGTCGGCCAGGTCCTCGCCAGGCTCGACACCTCGAAACTCGAAGCGCAAGTAACACAATCTCGAGCCGCTCTGGAATCAGCAAGGGCGAAGGTCTTGCAGGTGCAGGCGACCGTCATGGAAACCCGCAGCAAACTCGCACAGCTCCGGAAGGTGCGGGAATTGAGCAACAACAAGGTGCCGTCGCAGTCCGAGCTTGATGCGGCAGAGGCGGCGTTTGAGCGGGCCAAGGCCGATGAAGCAAGTGCCAGGGCAGCGGTCTCCCAGGCCCAGGCCACCCTGCAAGCTAATGAGACTGATCTCTCCAAATCGGTTATTCGGTCTCCCATTAGCGGCATTGTCCTTGTCCGCAGCGTGGAGCCCGGACAGACGGTTGCCGCATCCTTTACTGCCCCGGTGCTATTCACCCTGGCAGAGGACTTGACTCAAATGGACCTGCACGTGAATGTGGACGAGGCGGATGTGGGCAAGGTGAGGGAAGGCCAAAAAGCTTCGTTTAGCGTTGCCGCGTATCCGAATCGAACATTTGAGGCACGGATCACCCAGGCCCGCTACGGTTCGTCAACGACGTCAGGGGTTGTGACTTACGAAACGGTGCTGAAAGTCAACAACTCCGATCTGTCTCTACGGCCTGGAATGACGGCCACCGCGGACATCACGGTCAAGAAGGTCGAAAACGCGATCCTCATACCCAGCGCTGCGCTGCGGTTTACCCCCCCGGTACAGGAAGAGAAAAAGCCTTCTGGTGGTCTGGTTGGCGCCCTGCTTCCGCGTCCGCCCAGATCAGGATCTCAGCAGCGCGATGACGCGACGGAGAACAAAAAGCAGCAACGGGTCTATGTGTTAAAGAATAATCAACCCTCCCCCGTTTCCATCACGGTTGAATCGACAAACGGAGGAGTGACCGAAGTTGTGGCCGGCGACATCCAGCCAGGCATGGCAGTGGTGGTCGATGTTGTTACGGGTGGCAAATGAAAACCGCGGATACTCGCGAAGCAACTTGTGAGTCTGGAAGGCACCTCATCGAGTTCAGAGGCGTGACCAAAGTCTATGGCGAAGGACAGGCCGCGATGGAGGCGCTGCGCGGCATCGATCTCAAGATCGATGAAGGCGAGTTCGTAGCGATCATGGGGCCGAGCGGATCGGGCAAGTCCACCTGCATGAACATCCTGGGCTGCCTGGATACGCCAACCTCCGGGATTTACACGTTTAAGGGGATTGAAGTGGGCCAACTGACTCGCAAGCAGCGCGCACTGCTCCGTCGTCACTACCAGGGCTTTGTGTTTCAGGGGTATAATCTCCTGAACCGCACCTCGGCGTTAGAAAATGTAGAACTCCCCCTGATCTATCGGCATGCTCCCGCCCACGAGCGGCGACAGCGCTCCTTACAAGCTCTGGAGACGGTGGGTCTCAAAGGATGGGAATCCCACACGCCCGGTGAACTGTCGGGAGGCCAGCAGCAGCGTGTTGCCATTGCCCGGGCGATTGTGACCGAGCCAGCTGTACTGTTGGCCGACGAACCTACAGGGAATCTGGATACGGCGTGCAGCCGGGAGATCCTGGAATTACTGACTTCTTTGAACTGCGACCAGGGGATCACTATCGTCATGATCACTCACGAACCGGATATGGCGGCCAATGCAAAGCGCGTCGTCCATTTTCTGGACGGCCTGGTCGCCTCGGACAAGCAAAACGGGAGAGCCCAATAATGCTGTGGAATACCATCTTACTGTCCCTGCGGGAGATCAAGCGCAATGTCATGCGGTCGTTTCTGACCATCCTGGGAATCGTCATCGGGGTAGGCGCGGTCATCACGATGGTGACCATCGGCGGGGGTGCCACCCTCCAAGTTAAACAACAGATTGCAAGCATGGGAAGCAACCTGTTGATGGTCAGTCCCGGAAAGAGGCTCGGGCCAGGCCAGTCTACAGGAAACATCCCGTTCAAACAGACCGATGTTGAGGCCATTGCGAGGGATGTCCGCTCGGTGGCTGCGGTGGCCCCGGTCTCATCCCAGGCGATCAAGGCCATCTTCGGCAATCAAAACTGGTCAAGCCAGGTGACAGGAAGCGATAACCAGTATTTCACAGTGACAAACAGATCCATCGGTGCGGGGCGACCCTTCAGCGAAAGCGAGCTGCGTGCCGGCGCAGCGGTTTGCATCGTGGGGGAAACGGTGCGGAAGAAACTGTTCGGTGGGCAAGAGGCATTGGGGGAAAAAATTCGCCTCCAGAAGCTTTCGTGCGAGGTGATCGGTCTGTTGGAAGGAAAAGGTCAGAGCACCATGGGTATGGACCAGGACGATATCGTAGTGATCCCATTGAGCACCTATCAGCGACGCATTGCCGGCAATCAGGACGTGGGTCTTATTCAAATCTCGGTTCAGCAGGGTGCCTCGACCGAAAAGGCCCAGCAGGAAATTGGGCGGTTGATGAGGGAACGACGTCATCTGTCGCCGAGCGATGACGACAACTTCAACGTGATGGATATGAAGGAGATCGCCAGAATGCTGACCGGGACGACGCAACTGCTCACGGCATTGCTCAGTGCAGTGGCAGCCGTCAGCCTCCTCGTCGGTGGCATCGGCATCATGAACATTATGCTGGTGTCGGTCACCGAGCGGACCCGTGAGATCGGCATCCGCCTCGCCATCGGTGCACTCGAGAGTGAAGTGCTTATGCAATTCCTGGTCGAAGCGGTTGTGCTCTCTTCATTCGGCGGACTAATCGGGATTGTTGCGGCCCTCGCCGGATCCCTTTGGCTTGCAGGTATTTTGCACGTGCCCTTCGTCTTCAACGCGGGCATCATCATCATCGCCTTTCTCTTCTCGGCGGCGGTAGGCGTGATTTTCGGCTACTTTCCGGCACTGAAAGCCGCCCGGCTGGACCCGATCGAGGCGCTGCGCTACGAATGATCTATTGACACTGCTTTTCTTAGGATGGGGGAAAGGCTGCAGGGTGCCAGGAATGACTGCCCTGAAATGTTAACCAACAGGATCAAGATTCAACGATCTAAATTGATACAAAAACCTAAATTGTTGCGTGATTTTTAGCGGAGTTTGCCGCGGGCAAGGGAGGCGAAGACACCCGCGGAGCAGAGGAAGGCAGAAATCAGAAAGGTGATCTTTACACATTTCAGAAAGGAGGGATAATATTCCGGCGTGATCTGAACCGGCCCCATCATGACTGAAAAGATGAGCATCACCATTCCCATGCTGAACATCATCCCCGTCGTGCGCATGGTTCCGACCGTCCCTGAAGCGACACCATAGAATTTCTTTTCAACAGAGCTCATCACCGCATTTGTATTGGGAGAGGAGAAAAGGGCGAAACCAAACCCGAGGAGCACCAGGCTCCCAATGATAAACTCCACTCTCGTTTCCGGGGTTAAAAAGATGAGAAGAAAAAGTCCCGCCACCGTAACTCCCATCCCTATGGAGGCAACGATTCGCGGTTCAATGCGGTCCGAAAGCCTGCCCGCGTAGGATGAGAAGGCAGCCTGCAATACAGGCTGAGAGAGCAGAATCAAACCCGCCTTCTCAGGGCTTAGCCCCTTGATATACTGCAAGTAGAGACTCAAAAGGAAAACCACCGCAGAACCGGAACTGTAATGGATCAGCGCCGCCAGATTGGAGAGAGCGAAGACTCGATTGTTCTTGAACAGATGGATGTCAAAAACGGGACTTACCGTTTTCATCTCGTACTTCACAAATGTCCAAATTCCCAAAAAGCCCGCTAACAATGAGGAGGTTCCCCAATACGAGGGCAGCTCCGAAAGACCATAGATGATGGCGGACAGCGTCAGACCGTAGATCACGGAGCCGGTGAAATCGAACTTCTCTCCTTCCGCGTCAGCCCGCTCGCTCTTCAGTTTCCAGTACCCCATGGCCAGAATGATCAACCACAGGGGTGACGTTATAAAAAAAATGCTCCTCCAGCCAAGATACTGGGTGAGAAGGCCTCCCAGGAACGGACCCGTTGAAAGGCCCGCATAGACGGCGGTGACATTGATCCCTAACACTTTTCCCCTTTCTTCAGGAGAAAAAAGGGACATGAGAATGGCCACGCCCGTTCCAAAGGCCATCGCGGAGGCGATTCCCTGTAAAACGCGAGAAGAGATCAGCATTGCGGGGGAGATAGAAATCGCCGCGATGATAGAGGAAAGGGCATGAAGCAGGGCGCCTGACAGAAAGACTTTCTTTCTCCCCTTAATGTCGGCGAGTCTTCCAAATGGAACTTGCGACATGGCTGACGCAAGAAGAAAAGCAGTGGTGACCCAGCCCAGAGAAATAGCGGTCATTCCAAATTCCCTTCCGATGGACGGAAGGGCAATATTTATCGAAGACCCCAAGAAAGGATTGAAAAACGAGGCTATCGTTATCACGAGCAAGACAGATCTTTTCTCGATCGTTCCACCGGGTTTCATCGAAGGGATTATAATTGATTGAAAAGAAATAATCTAAGCAATACCGCATGCCCGGAGGCTCCCTCGAACCATGAAAATTGATTCCCGTCGGGCGTGGTATTTGGAGGTCCCGCGTGATCGCTCAGATTTCAGGGCAGACACATCGGTCCCCCCTGCGAAAAGATTAAATCAGGGGCAGATTTTCATGGGTGACCTTGGCATCCTGCCTTCAGTCACCGAACTTAATGCCTTGGGCCAGGGGTAATTCTTCAGACCAGTTGATGGTGTTGGTCTGGCGGCGCACATATCCTTTCCAGGCGTCGGAACCGGATTCCCGGCCTCCGCCTGTCTCCTTTTCGCCTCCAAAGGTTCCTCCGATCTCTTCACGAGAGGAATCTCGATCTCTTCGCCGAGCATTCTCTCGAGTTGAGCTTTGAGCGCCTCTCGCTCCGGGGTTCCAGGGGCATAACTGAAGACAGGTTCATTGGAGGGCTTTTGAATCGTCATGGCTGTATTCATACTGAATACCTCCTCACTGCGCCGGGTGTCGTCCTTAACAATCTCCCTATTTATAGGATAAGCAAAAGGAAGGGGTCATTCAAGGAAAAAGATGGGGTGTTTGCCACCTAAGCAAAGCCCAGTACGTAACCATCCCATCTGGACGGACCCGTGGTAACGGATGACGACTCTGTGAAGTGGTGTCTGGAGGATGGACTTCTTTCTCTAAGTGTGATTTCTTAATCCCAGCCCACAATGCAACCTTTCAACCCGTAACGAACGGAACAAATCCGGGGTCTTGGGTTTGTCCGTCATATCACCGCTTTCGCGAAGGGGGGTAAAGTGGCAAGATATGTGCACTTTTGGGATACTGATGACCCCAGTAAATTAGGGTTGCCAGCTTCTTCCTGGAGCGGCGATTTTCTAAGTCTATCCTGCTACCCATCTTCTCAGTAATACTTAAGGGAAGAATCTCAAAAGTCTCTTGTGGGATTGACACAATTGCCGGTTTATATCAAACTCATTCAACCTTGGACGACCCTCAAGGTGCTGTAGATTTTATGGGCTGCGCCCTTTTTTTGGCACCGTGCCATTTTTGTCGTTTCAAAAAATACCCAAAAAATACTTGACAAGGATTCTGCACAGTAATATAATGCATTGCAATATTTGATGACGCAAACCGAAATATCGATGAAACGACCTAGACACTTCATTAACTCTATCGAAAAAGGCCTTTCTATCCTGAGTACATTCTCTGAGAATAGACCCGAACTCACTCTCACTGAGCTAGCACGTTCTAACAAGATGACAATGGGAACTGCTCATCGTTACCTGCTTACGTTGAAGGAGTTGGGGTTTGTTGCTCAGGGCGAGGACAACAAAAGGTATCATTTAACTCTTAAGGTTCTCTCTCTCGGGTTTTCTGTCTTTCATGGCCTGGATTTGAGAAAGCGGGTCCTCTCTTACATGATCCAGATGACCAAAGAAATGGGTGTCACTACGCATTGTGCGATTATAGATGATACTGAGATCCTCTATGTCGAAAAAGTGCGATCCAATGATCTTGTGAATTTGGACCTCACTATCGGCTCCCGACTTCCGGCGTACTGCACTGCCATGGGGAAGACCATACTTGCGTTCATGGACGAAAAGGAAAGTCGTGAGATCATTAGCAGAGTGAATCTCATTCTACACACACCATTTACGATCACCAGCAAGAAGGTGCTCCTAAAAGAACTCGAAACCATCCGGGAACGTGGTTTTGGAATCAGCAACCAGGAACTGATGGTGGGTCTTCGGACACTTGCTGCTCCGATCTTCATGCATGGGAGAGTGGAAGCCGCTCTTGGGGTTTCCTACCCATGCCACCGCGTCGAAGGCAATAACCTTGAGGCGAAATTCATAGAAAGACTGCTGGAGATCGCCGGGAAAGTCTCCATCGGCTAGACGAAATTCAAATGGGGGGCTGGCAGACTTCCTGAGGCCAACTTTTGATTTCCCATAGAACCTCTGTCCTGATTCTCCGTCCTTGCGGGGCGCTCGTGGGTTAAGCTCCTAAGGTACTTGTGAAATCAAGCAAAGAATGAAAACGACAAATGCTTCCATTATCAGTGGAGCATGGACGGCAATTGGTTCTTTGGGACCGGGTCGCAAGGATATCACGACTGCCCAATTGTAAGCTGGGTCAGCCGGAAGACCTAAACACGGCTCTCAGAAGACATCAAACTGAGCATCACACCTTGTTTCTCGGCAATACCGCGCAGCGGTGCCTCCAGAGAGGATATTGTTGGCATCTTAACACATTCCGAATCAATCGCCAGAAAATAGCGAGTTTTTCAGCAACCTGCTGGAAGACTTAACCAGTTCCCCGTTTTCCATAGTTTAAGAAAATATCTGACTTTTTGAAAAAAATCTTCAATTCAGACATAAGAAGTAGGCCCTGATGCGGGACTTTGGCGCTCATTTGAACTGACCCACCATTGCTCGGAAGAATTGACCCACCGATAAGATACTCAGGTTTGTTGACCCACCCCTTGCCCTTCGGAGAGAAGAAGGGCTGATTTTTCTTTCCATTCTTTTAAGAATTATTGTATTGGCTTTTTGAGGGGCCAGAAAAGAGAAAGCCCGAAGCGGCAACTTCGGGCCTTTAAGGAGAGCTCCGCAAACAATCGGAAGCTCAACGAGCTTGTTTATTTTTATCATGGCTTCTGACTGTTTGCAAGGTCGGAGGCCATTTTATTTTGCTTTTGGTTGAGGTGTGTTGCCGCTGGTGTGGTGCGAGGTTCTACGTATGTCAGCGATGCTGGAGGGGACAGGGTTATTGTAGTGAGGAATGCCAGAGCTTAGGAGGACACCGAGTTCACCGGGAAGCGCAACGACGTTACCGGCAAACCCTGAAAGGGAAGAAGGCACATCGGCAAGGAGAGAATCGCCGCCGGCACGGAGTAAGTCAAATCAATGGAAAAAAGATGGATGATCGATCTTCAAAAGGATTGCCTTTGTGTGCTACAGACCTTCTTGTCAATGTCCGCGTTGTCAGGGTTGATGTCAGGGGAGGGTTTGACCGCAGGAGGCGGTGCCATTTTTGTGGATGCAGGGGGCGGGTGGTAAATCGCTTTCCCCGTCGAGACTGAGGTGGTCATGGATTCTGCACATCTTCGAGAAGTGAAAGAGATCGAGATCGTTCATCTGCATCTTCGCTATGCTCATACCCGGATTTACAGGCCGGAGAGGGTTTATGCCCTGGCCAGTTCCATGGAGCGCTTCGGGCAGATCCTGCCGGTGATCGTTTTGAGGGAGGGGGTCAACTCCTTTGTCCTGATGGATGGCTACCTGAGGGTGGAGGCGGTAAGGCGGTGTGGGCGTGACACGGTGATGGCGGAGATCTGGGAAGGCAAAGAAGAAGAGGCCTTGGTGGAGGTCCTGGCCAGGGCTCATAGTCGTAAATGGGATCTGCTCGAAGAGGCGGCGATGATCCGGGAGCTTCACGAGCAATACCATCTATCCCAGAGCAAGATCGCCTCCCTACTGGGGCGCAAACAGAGTTGGGTTTCGGGGCGACTGGCCCTTTATCATGCGCTCTCGGAGGATCTTTTAGAGTTGATCCGAAGGGGGGCGATCTCGGCTTGGGCAGCCGCCCGGGTCATCGCCCCTATTGCGCGTGCAATACCGGAGCATGGGAAAGCGCTTTTGGAGAACCTTTCTAAAGCCTCTCTGTCTACGCGGGAGATGGCCTGCTTGTTCCAGCACTACCGGAAGGCCAATCGTCAGCAAAGAGAGAACATGGTGCGTGAACCCATTCTCTTTGTCAAAGCTCTCCATGCGAGGGAGGAAGTCGCAGAGACCAAGGGCTTGAAAGAGGGGCTTGAGGGGAAATGGCTCAGGGAGTTCACAGTCATCGCTCACATGCTACGAGGGCTCCGCAAGACAGTCCCGCCCCTGTTTTATCCAGGCCAGTGTCGTCTTGACCGTCGCATTCTGCTTACTGCCTTTGAAGAGAGTCAAGCGCTGTTTATGAAACTGGAAAACGACGTAAGGAGGTTGAGTCGTGAAGATCACCCAGGAGACCCAACAAGCCATTTTGAGCCTCTATCAGCGGGCAGTGCCAAGGCGGCAGATCAGCCAGATCCTCAAACTCTCTCGGAACACGGTCAGACGGGTCATCCGGGGAAAGTGGCAAGAGACATCGCTGAGACAATCCTCCTATGAAGAGCTTTCTCCCATCATCCAGGAGGTATTCAAACTCACTCGAGGGAATGTGGTCAGGGTTCAAGAGATCCTCCAGGACCAATACGGCCGTCGTGTCCCCTACAGCAGCCTGACCCGAATCGTGCGGCGTCTCGATCTGAGGGAGGATAAGAAAGAGCACCGTTCGGGAACCTATGAGTTTGGTCCAGGCCAGGAGATGCAGCATGATACGTCCCCTCATTCGGTGCTGCTGGGTGGGAACAAGGTGAAGGCCCAGTGCGCGGGGTTGGTCCTGGCTTACTGCAGAAAACTATTTATCCAGTATTATCCGGCCTTCACACGATTCGAGGCCAGAGTCTTTCTGAACGAGGCCTTTCAGTTCATGGACGGTACCTGTCTCAGGTGTGTCATCGACAACACCAGCGTCCTTGTGGCCCACGGCAGCGGCCCGGAGGCAGAGATTGCCCCTGAGATGGAGCGCTTTGGCCAGGTCTTTGGGGTGAAGTTCATTCCCCATGCCGTTGGCGATGCAGACCGGAAGGCAAAAATGGAACGAAACTTCTCCTACGTGGAGCGTAACTTCCTTGCGGGTCGCACGTTCACGGATTGGCAGGATCTCAACGAGCAGGCCAAAAGATGGTGCAAAGAAGTTGCAAACCAAAAAGTGAAAAGTTCCCTGGGCATGAGTCCCGAAGCCGCCTACCTGATGGAAAAACCCCATCTCACGCCCCTTCCGCCTTATCTTCCTCCTGTCTACCAAACGCTTTACCGAACGGTGGATGTGGCAGGCTATGTCCCGGTCGATACCAACCGCTATTCGGTACCGGAACGGCTGATCGGAAAGGAGGTGGAAGTCCATAAAGTGTGGGACCGGGTCGAGGTCTTCTTCAAGAACCAAAAGGTGGCTGATCATCCGAGGCTCATCGATAAACGTGAGACCCGAATCACCGCAACGGGACACCACCCTCCCTTTAACCGCCAAAGAGCTCATGAGGGTCCATGCCAGGAGGAAAAGGCCCTTGTTGGCCAACACGAGTGGCTCGATCAGTTTGTCGAAGGACTCAAAAAGCGTTCAAGCGGCAGAGGCGTGATGCAACTGCGCAGGCTCTTGGATCTGAAACACACCTATCCTCCGAAGGCGTTTGAAAAAGCCCTTGTCCAAGCCCTTCCGTATGGGCTTTATGATCTATCCCGGCTGGAGCAAATGATCCTCTCTCACGTCCAGGGAGACTTCTTTACGATCGAAGAGGATGAAGAGCCATGAACGAAAAACTCCACCCACTCCTTGCTCATTTACGTCTCAAGGGTATCGCCGGCGCCCTCGATCAAGAAATCCAAAGGGCAGAAAAAGAGGCCACCCCGGTTTCGGAGGTCCTGTATCGGCTCCTCCTTGAGGAGCAATCCTACCGCCAGAACCAAAGCCTTCTCTATCGGCTCAAGGGGGCCAAGATCCCCTGGGATTGGACGCTTAAGACCTTCCCCTTTGATCAACAACCCGGTGTCCGTAAGGCCCAGATCCAACAACTCTCAGGATTGGACTTCCTCGAGCGTAAAGAAAATATCGTCTTTATCGGAAACCCCGGCACCGGAAAATCCGGCCTCGCGGTAGGACTGTTACGTCAAGCCCTGCTCTCCGGATACAGGGGACGCTTCTATCTCGCCCAGGATCTCCTCGATGAACTCTACGGCTCTCTGGCCGATCGATCTACCCCTAAACTCATTCATCGCCTCTGTCGCTACGACGTGCTCCTGATTGATGAACTGGGGTATCTGACCCTTAAACCCGAACAGGTCAATGCCTTCTTTAAACTCTTGGGAGAACGATATGGGAAAAAATCCACGATTGTGACGACCAATTTAGATTACCCGGAATGGTATGACCTCTTTCAAAGGAAAACCCTTGTCGACGCCCTCTTGGATCGTCTCAAACACCACTGTATCACGATTCGCATCAATGGCCCTTCTCTAAGAGTATCCTCCCATGCCAACGGAAAAACCAACACCAAATCTTGATCTATTGTCCCTCCGTCTCTCCCTACAAAGCCTTCATATTGCCGCCGTCAAGTTACCCTCAAAACCCCCCTGTATCAGAATTGCCAACTTGTCAACTGTGCATTCTGAGGGTCATTCAATACGAGCACAAAAGGGTCATTCTTGGTGAGCGGCGAAGCCTTCAAATTACTTTTCCTGGATGTTTCAAATTCTCAGAAAAATTGCGTTCACTGGGGAGTTCGCACTGGGGGGTTGCGGCTGCGGCGCCGGCGTGGTTGCTCCCGGTCCTCGAAGCGAGGGTGATGCTGGCTGGAAGGGATGGAGTCAGAGAGTGGAGGCGCCTACCTTTCTAACTTTTCCAAGGATGGACGTAAAAATGCTTAAAATCCCAAAACCCTGAAAAGTTTACCACCCACGAGGGTCAGTGGTGATAATTCTGGTCCCAGGTTCTTGTCCGCCAAATTTTTGGCCTCTCTTTTTTGGGTCTATAAACCATTATTATCATTTGGGACTTTTCTTCAAAAAATGTCGCTTCTGGATAATTATCATGCTCTGGATGTTTCACATGAGATGACCTGTCCTAAAAGAGCCTGCCGCTTACGATGGATTTGACAAGGGTTACTGGTGCCTGTAAAATAACTCTTAAATATTGCAAAGCCAAGAGCGATAAACCCGGAACAGCGACCTGTTTTTGAATACAGTCTTTTGCCCCCGTTGAATGCAGCAATCACCATATCTTAACCCTGTTCAATTGAAAGAAAACTGAAATCAGGAATTGTCTTTATGACGAGGGGTATGATGGAAAATCCGAATCAGCTATCTTCCCTGCGCATGATTTTCGTCGTATCAGTGCTAATTGTAGCTATTGCTACCTTCTCATTATCCGCATCCGTGGTTCAACAGATTAAACCAGAGGAGTTGAGGAAGCTTATCGAGAGCCACGATTCCAATATCCTCGTTGTGGATACACAGCCCAAAGTGGCTTATGACCTCGGCCATATCAAGGGGGCAATTAACTTTCCTTGGGCCAGAGACATAAAAAGTCCCGGAACCCTACCGAAGGACAAAATGCTCGTACTCTATTGCGACTGCGGCCAGGTAGAAGACTCTGCCGATGTAATTATCCCGTTTACCAGTAAGTCCGATTCCTGCAGTGCTGACGAAGATTCCGCCGATTTGGCTGATCAATTGATGACTAAATTTGGCTACACGAATATCAAAGTGCTGGAAGGGGGATGGTCGGAGTGGCTGGAGTTAGGATATCCCGTTGAGAAAAGTGATTAAAGGGCCTACGAGAAGGGTGTACGAAAGGTTGGATGGTCTTCATGGGCTCAAGTATGAAATACTTCTTCCCGGTAAGAGCGAGAAGATCAAGGCCATAAAAATCCTGGAACTGACGGATACTGGAGAGGGGATTGAGGGTTCGTAAAGAAAGATTGGGGGTTCGTAAAACAAAAAACAGGTTTAACCTTTGAGAATTATTCGCGAACCCAAAACAACAATATATATTAATAGATATAAAGGATTTAAAATCCAAAAACCTTCCCTTACGGGTCGGTTTTCTCTTGTACCATTTTTGTTTGTTTCTACTTCCTGATGATAGATCTTCTTCTACAAAGAATTTTGTTGGAAAATGGTACTATTCAAATCTAAAATGGGGGGGAAGTAGAAGTGGAAATGGTGAGAGAGGAGAAGGATGGTAGACGCCAGCACGTTCCAGCACATACGAAGAACTCTGAGCTGGTTGGTAATGGTGACCAGTAGAGGTGGAGGCACTTACTTTTTTCAACTTTTCAAACTTTTTAAGGGATGGCATAGAGGTGCTTGAAATGGTGAAATCTTGAAAAGTTTATCTCTGAGCATCTTCAACCCTAAACGTGATTTTTTTTCTGGTCCCGGTTCTTATTGAACGAGTTCCGAGATTGACTTTTTTAGGGTTCTAAATTGTTAGAATCATTCAGGCATTTTGGCGAGAAATTCGTGGCTCTGGGTAAATACCATACTCTGGAATTTCATCATTTTATCCTCATTTTGACCATGTCCCATTTTTTGCTTGACAAATCCCTGAGCTTGAAATAACATTCCAACGTCACTCTATGCGGAATTGAACAAACCCACGGCCACTTTCTCTGCAATCTTTGACAATCAACTTTGAGGGTGGAGACATCGAGAGAAAGAACAGACCCTTTTTTCAAATATTCCTAACCGCCATCCTCTATTCGTGCTTGGCTTTCACTACACCTCAATGCATGGAAAGCTTAGACTTCTATCCTGACGAATACCTTGCTCTTCTTGGAATACCCAGCCAGCCTCTCTGTTCTCCGACAAAATTGACGCCCTATCAACCAGGTTTCTTTCTTCCGTATCCAATCCCAGGCTTTCTCTCTTCCGATCAGGCTATGCTTATTTCTAACTATTCCTTCATGGAGTTAGTCCTATCACGCGCCTTGCGTTGCTGATATGAAGTGGATATCCAGTACCCGTGGCAATGAACCTCACCGCCCAAGGGGCGGGGAGCTAACCCTTTAGAGATTAGAATCATCATTAAAAAGGAGCAATAGGATGACACACATTTCTAAGGCTAATTTCTTTCTCTTTATTTGTCTTATAGCGCTTGTGCTTTCGTGTCCTGAAGCTATGGGACAAGGTAGGTGGGTTAAATACGAAGGGAATCCACTAATGGCCAATGAGTTCCCCTATGAATATTATGATGTAAGTGTGACTCAGCCCACTGTAATTTTTCAAGATGGCGTATATAAGATGTGGTTTATATATGCACGTGGAGGTATCTACCCAGAGTATGCAACGTCGACTGACGGGATTAATTGGAGCAGAAGTTTGATGCTTTGGGACCCATATGTCAATAATTTAGTATACGACATTGCAGATTTCACCCTGGTTCGGGATAATGAAGGCTATAAGATGTGGTATCAAGCTTGCGGAAGTTGCGCTATTTACCTCGTGACTTCGGGTGATGGCATTCATTGGGGGGGGTTTAGTAATAACTGGAATAACTATGTTCTCGATGGGTATTGGGCAAGGCTACCATTCGTGCTATTTGACGAAGATGAAAACAATTATAAAATGTGGGCTGCGCTTGAGGATACTGGTACGGCGTGGAGGCAGTGGTTACATCTTAGGACTTCAGACGATGGAATTCACTGGTCTGATATGATTCCTGTTGAAGGGCTTGACAATTTTGCACCAGGTTACTATGTAAAGCCCTGGGTTATTAAGAAGAACGGGATTTATGAAATGTGGTACGCAGGCGTCGACTACCCTCCCGTTAATATAGGCCATGCAGTTTCCACAGATGGTATCCATTGGGTTAGGGATGAAAATAACCCCGTGTTGAGAGGAGGCGGACTTGGAAGTTTTGACATTAATGTTGAGTTCCCGTGTGTGATCGAAGTGAATGGAAAACGAATGATATGGTACGCTGGAGAGCAGAGTTGGATATGGGGTGAAACTCGGATAGGGCTTGCTTTATTTGAAACGAACCAACCTCCAGTAGCCAATGCAGGCCCGGATCAAACCGTCAGTGAGCGGATTCCTGTGACCATGGATGGCTCAGGAAGTTCTGATCCTGATGGAGATCCTCTGACTTACAAATGGAGACAGATTCCTGGTCCGCTGCCAGTGATCCTCAACTTAACTGATCCAATCCATCCGACTTTTACTGCTCCAGAAGTGCCGCGTGGGGGAACCACTTTGACCTTCGAGCTTATCGTCAATGACGGACAGATTGATAGCCTACCTGACACAGTGAACATAACGATCGTAGATGTCCCCCACCCACCAGTGGCGATAGCTAATTGCCCTGATAAAGTTGCAGAAGGAAGTCCGAATGTCCCCCTATACGGAGACAAAAGTTATGATCCAGACAACGACCCTATCACCTTTTATTGGGAGAGCGTGGGTGATATAGTCAAGCTTTCCGACTCCACTATTCTAAATCCTACCTTCACAGCTCCCCTTGTTGGGCGGTCGGGTAAGACACTGACTTTCAGCCTAACCGTTGATGATGGACTCGCAAGTGATACAAAATACTGCGACGTGTACGTTGAGAATGTCAACCATTGCCCAACGGCAGACGCAGGGGAGAACCAGACAAGGGATGAGAAGAGTCTTGTGACCCTTAACGGATCAAAAAGTCGTGATCCTGATGGGGATTCGTTGAACTATAATTGGACTCAGGTTCCTCGTTTAGAGGTTGATCTACTCGATGCATCTACCGCAAATCCCCATTTTATCGCTCCTTTTGTAGATCGTGGGGGGGCGACCTTGGTCTTTAAGCTTCTCGTGGACGATGGGCTTTGTGTTTCAGAACCTGCCTACGTGACTATTCATGTCCAAAATATTAATGATCCCCCTCGGTGTGATCTGGCAAAGGCATCACCCTCTGAGCTTTGGCCTCCGAATCATGGACTTATTCCTGTCCAGATTGTGAATGTGGCTGATCCTAATAATGACCAAGTGACCATTTCCATAACAGGAGTTACCCAAGATGAACCGGTCAACGGTCAGGGTGATGGTGATACAGCCCCAGATGCAGTGATCCAAGGAAACAAGGTTCTTCTCAGGGCAGAACGAGCAGGAGAAGGTAACGGAAGGGTCTACAAGATCAATTTCACAGCCATGGACAGCTTCGGTGAAAGTTGCAATGGGTCTGTTACGGTCTGTGTCCCTCATGACAAAGGGAAGAAGACCAGTACCTGTGTTGACGACGGTCAGCATTTTAATTCTCTGATACCATAATCTCGGGACGTATGACTGTTAAAGCGGGATGGGAGATGGGTTTGTAGTGAGGCCTGTCTCCCATTTTTTTCTTTAAAGGGAGGATTTGCGATGAAGGGAACATGCGAATACCCGCATTTTTTACTTGACAAATGCTTGAGTCTAAAATATCCTAACACCGATATCCTGGGGTACGAATTAAGCGAATGTCTGTCTAATTGCTCCGCACTGTTTGCCAATCGATTTTAGCAGAAACAACAGCAGGCCCAAGGGGAGTCTTCTTAAGAAGGGAGGTGAACGAGCCTGGTTTAGAAGGATGGGAGTTCAAAACTCAAGCAAAAGGAGGATTAATGATATGACTGGAAGAGTATTTTTGGCGGTAGCTATGGCGCTGGTTATTTGTGTTCCAATTTCTGTTTATGCTGGAAATGGTAAAGTCCCAGGACAGCCATTCCAATATCTGCAACAGCAAATTGATGAGCTTAAGGACCAGGTAGCCGGATATCAAGTAGTGGAGGGAGGATGGCTGTACGCCGGTAGAAATAAAGGTCTAACATACAGCAGCGCCGCCTTTTGTCCTTTGGGCATGAAACCAGTCGGATCTGGCGGTGAGGCGATAGCATGGGAGGGAGTTTACGACGAGAATGGAAACTCCACTGGGAGTCAAGGGGTAATAATAGACGGTGTTTTTTTGATGGTTGGATCTACGCCCATTGAGGGATGGTTATGCGGCGTAGTAGGTTCCTCCAAACTATATGGTTGGGAGGTCAGCTGGTACAACAACTATCAAGGACCGGCGCCTTACATATGGTCAGCTACTCATGCGTATGTGGTTTGTCTCGGGAAGATGGAGCCCGAGCCGCCAGGAGGATGCAATTGATTTTTCGTGGGAGGGTCAGAAATGGCTCTCCTTTTTTTTGCTGGGTAGCCGACCACATTTTAACTAACTTGATACCTTGGAGATCCGAGTATCTTTGGACATCGAACATGATAAGGCTTCTGGGGTAAAGCTGGCTGGTAATGGTGACCACTTGAGATGGAGGCGCTTACCTTTTTAACTTTTCAGACTTTTCAACTTTTCAAAGGGTGGACACAAAAGTGCTTGAAATGGTGAAAACTTGAAAAGTTTACTTTTTCGGGATTATCAAATGGGTCTCATCTCTTCGGTCTGGTCGGATTCATTTTTATCGCAAGAGTTCTGAGATTCATTCTTTTGGGGTTCTAACCTGTTAGAATCATACAGACATTTTGGCGGCAAATTGGCGGTTCTGGGTAAATCATAATAGGGATTTTAGAAGCCAGTACTTCTATATTTTTTAGGGTGAGGATACTCGATCGTAAAAGGAGTGAAAAAGCCGGAAAGAATACCAGCCTTTGAAGAAAAGGCTTTGGAGAAAAGGCTTGACACGTCATGGGAAGAGGGAGTAGACTCCTTCCTGAAGTCTATAATTAAGGCGACCCGAGGGAGCGTTCTATCTTTCGTCTGGAAAGCGAGTATACTGGGCGGGAAAGTAGGCATGTCCGCCATTATTCAAAGCATCGTTAAGTGGCTGACATCCAGGACCACGAGTGAGGTATCGCCTTTCACCTTCATCTAAAATGCCTGAAATATTAGAAAGGAGGAAAAGAGCGGAATGGGCTCCCTTGGTCGCGTTGGGACAATTTTAACCATATTTCTCATTCTTGCCGGTTGTGCTACTACGGCTTCTATCGAACAACCAAAGACAATTGAAGGCTTTAAACACCTCGTTTTTGGCCGAATAAGTGTTGCTTCTGACGGAAAGCCATTGACCTGGGAATCATGTGGTTCTTGGAAGCACATGATCTGTCCAGACGAACTTACAGTCTTGGTACTACCAGAATCTGCGTCGACCCCTGTGCGGCATGAATTGAGGGACGATGGCTCCTTCTTCTGGAACTTACCCCCAGGAAATTACACGATCTCCGAATTCGAATGGGTTAAATACGCTCCTAAGAGAACGATGACTGGGCGAATATGGGTAAATTTCTCTGTGCCAGCAGACAAGGAGGTTGTGTACATCGGGACGCTTGCATTAACCTTTTTCACAAACAGGTATAATTTTGTCGTTCAGGATGATTACGAATTAGCCTTCGACAGATTAAGGGTCCAGTTTCCAACCTTACAGACAGAGCCATTCAAAGCACTTCTCCGAAAAGAGGAGTCACCACAGGCTCAACATGTCAAAGATATCTGTACGGAGAACTGGGGTATTAAATGTACTCAAACCAACCGAGGTGTCGTTCCTGTAAGTCCCGAATGCGAGAGGCTTGCATTTCCTGCCGTTGATAGCCTTTTTCCGACATTAAGGTGGCAACCCTCATCGAAGAACGGGATAACGTACGACTTGATCGTTTACGAGGTGATCACAAATACCAAGTTTTTAGAGACGAACTATTTTCCTGGCCGTATTGTCATCTACAAGGAAGGACTTGAGGACCCCAATTATACGGTAGAGGCATCTCTAAAACCTAATGCCAAATACTTCTGGTCTGTACGGCTTCGAGAAAAGGATACGGTCTCAGGATGGTCACACCTTAATTATAGCTCGTTTCAATTCTTCATTGTCGCGTTTGGCTGGGAATCAGCAAACAATCTCCTGTTCAACTTCAGCACGCCGCCAAATTAGGAATCTGAAGGAGTGCGGTAGCTGCCCTTTCTGACGCTGTACAGTCTGCAAAAGCAGAGATTACTTCCTGAACTGGTGCTTTTTTAATTTCGACTAACAATGCGGCATTTCAAACGGAAATCAACAAGACAAATAGAGTATTCATGGTGCGCAAATAGATTCGCACTTGTCGGTTTAATCTGCGCAATTTAGTTTACACCTGACCGAATCTTTCTAACAATGCTTCTCCACTTCAATGATATTAAAAAGCTATCAAGTTTTATCTTTGGCCACTTCTATGGCATGGAGTTTGCTCTATCGAAGCCTGAAAGGAGCAAACATGAAACGAGATCCCATCGTTCAAAGGTTTCTAGCCTGTGTGGCATTTTTAATCTTTGCCGTTTTGACCTCTGGATGCGCAGGACCGACAGTAAGGACTTACAGTGGAGATAAGTTACAAAAATCGGAGGTTGCAGTTATAAAGGGATGGTATTATTTTGGTCCCCTCTATTACAGCAGCATTGATATCTACAAGATTGATGATAGCTATCCGAAGGCCTCCAAAGTTGAAGTCTTACCTGGAAGGCACGAACTGGTAATAAGGGATTATGTGATCAGTCTTTCGCCTTTAGGACCTGCCCCTGGATGCCAACATGCCGTACGAACGCATTTTAATTTTGAGGCCGGACACAAATATAAAATCAAGATTTTGTACAAAGGCATACTTATGGAGGGTATAAAACTTTTGGACGTCACCACAGGCGATATAGTTTTCAGCGGATTTTGGGGGCCGTGCAGTAATTTCTAAGCGAAAGTCGTGAATGACTTAACGGCCAAGAGACTAAACTATGGAATTGGGTATCTCTAAGACCGCTTTACGTCCCAGGTGTAATAAGTATTCTCTTGGCAGGTCTGCCCCTTTTGCTTCCTGTTTTGGGTGTTCTTGCGGTCACCTTGCAGCACAGGGGAAGCCCAGGCTGTTAAACTCAATCAGTTTTAGACAAACAATAGAGTGAGAATATAGAATAATGTTAGCCAGATTCAATAACTCAAGGAGAATACAATGAATAAATGGGTATTTCTTTTTACGCTCGCTGTAGGACTTATAGGATGTGCAGGTTGGGAGACAAAGTATTCTCGCATAGGGGAATTAGCCACTCCAGCCACTGTCCAGCCAATCGCTTCGCCAGAGGAAATTGCAATTTATGTCGACGAATATCCCGCAGGCTTTATAGTCTATAGTGGATTGGTTGACGAAACTGTTTTAGTTGAGCCAGGTTCGAAGCATAAAGTACTGGGGAGAATTTCTGTAAAACATGGTATGTATGGTATTTTTCTCAACCCATTATCACGAGAAGAAATGCTCTCAATGCTTCGGAAGAAAGCTAGTGAAGTCGGAGCCAACGCAATTATTGGAGTGCGAGGGTTAACTGATAAAGGTTTATTCCCTCTTATCATCAGCAAACGTAAATACAGCGGTGCAAGTGGTCTTGCAGTTATTATTTTCAAGGAATGAGGATCTGGCTAATCATCGGATGATGCACTACAAACTCGTCGGCACTCATGTCATTCTGCGCTCGTGTACGCCTCGTTTGTCTGCATATCCTCAGTCGTTATACTTACTTTCAACTCATAATCTTCAATTCCTTGACATGAATCCATCTGACGATTGGTAGGTGTAACCGCTGAATTCGACATGATAAGCAGATTGTTCTGGAGCAATTGAGGAGTCTAACACAACCCATCTCGACGGACGCAGACCTCGAACGAACAAAAGGAAGGAAGGAAAGATGCGGAAAGGGACCTTCTTACTCATTTTGTCCCTCTTTATCTGGGGTGGAGTTGGATGTCAGCATATTCAGAGCTCCGACGGTGCCAAAGGGAAAGAGACTGCTTCTTTAGATAGGCGGGCAGAGCCTGAAACGAAGGAGGAGAAGCTCATTAAGCAGGTTTACCGCATAATCTATGAAGAGTATGTTACTTCAGTGATTTCGCTTGAGCTGATTCAAAGTGCTGTAGAAGGAATGCAGAACTTGCTGGGGAAGGATCGGCTGGCCTACATGAAGACTGATAAGGCTCTCGTTATTTTTTCATCAGGAGAGACGATTCAAGCAGCCGACGTTAAATACCGGGAGCAGGGACTCAAGGAACTAATGGCGATTTATTCTTTTGTTGTGAAGAACAATGCCGAATCCGATCCCTTAGCGATTGCTTATGCTGGACTAAAGAGGATGGCCATGGTAGATCCTGGTTCTTCTTTCGCTACTCCTGATATGGTTAAGGAAGGACAAGAAGAGGCAAGGGGTCGGTTTGTGGGAATAGGTCTTGAATTAACAATCAAAGAAGGAGTGCTTACGGTTGTTGCTCCTATTAAAAATGCCCCCGCTTTAAGAGCAGGTATCATGCCAGGAGATCGGATCTCCATGATTGATGGCAAACCCACAAAAGATTTGACTTTAATCGAAAGCGTTAAAATGCTGCGTGGTCAGAAGGGGTCATCACTGGCAGTCACAATTATGAGAGAGGGATTTAAGGAGCCGCAGGAATTTAGAGTGGTTCGTGATGAGATCCCGTTCACAAATATTCGATATGAATTGCTGGAGAAGTATTATGGCTACATCAAGATTTCCCAGTTTCAAGAAAGGACAGACGTTGACTTCGATAAAGCCATAAAGACGTAGATACCCACGGGCTTACGCCCGTGGCACTTCAAAGGATAATGCATTTTAGTTGAGGGCTTCACGCCCTCAAACTCCCTGTAAGGATGGCATTCACCCACGCCCTGATGGGTGTGGTCCTCTGCCATGTGTTGATAGAGGAACAGGCTAAGGGAAACCTAAAGGGATTGATTCTCGATCTGAGAAACAATCCAGGAGGTCTCCTCGACCAAGCGATTAAGATAACAGACCGATTTGTGGAATCAGGTGTCATTGTTTCAATCGAGGGAAGGAGGGAAGATCAGCATCAGAAATTCTACGCCCATGAACGAGGCACGTTACCTTCTTACCCCATGGTAGTTCTTGTCAATCAGGGGAGTGCGGCTGGCTCAGAGATCGTTGCAGGAGCGCTACAGGATCATAAACGGGCAATCATCTTGGGCACCCAGACATTCGGAAGGGGAACGATCCAGACGATATACCCTCTCTCGGGCGGGTCCGGTTTGAAATTGACGACATCTGTCTTTTTCACTCCCCATGGACATAAGATCGAAAAGAAAGGCATTTCTCCTGACCTCACGGTAACCTCCAAGAAGGCTAACCCCGGCTCGGATTCGCCTCCATCAGATCACAGCAAGATAATAGCGGATGAAGATGGAAAGGATATCGCTTTGCGTGTTGCCACCAAGATTCTAATGAGAACCACTTCTGGTAGGTTCCAAGACCTGATGGAAGCTGCAAGAGAGATCGGGGATCTGGAACAGCGAGGGGAGTAGACTAATGCCTCAGCAAAGGAATAGTGTCCGTTACACTCTTTTTTTACTTGAAGTGATCAACCGTTGATGCACGGCGATCCTCATTTATGGCAGGTGATAGCGTTGAATGTCGCATCAGGAGTCGATCGTCCTGGCAAACGGGAGGACTTCTTCGTCCTTTCTTGTAGAGATTCCGAAACTGATGCACCTCACACCCATAAATAGCGACTGACATAGGCAGGGCACATTTCTTTTGGGAGGGACCAATCCACTTTTCCATCGAACCTCCCATTCAGGGGGTTAAAGAATCCTCGTGTGTTAACAACTGCACTGTAAACGATAATTGAGGAAATAGATTACGGATCGATATTCAGATACCCTAATTCTTGTAATTGTCCGGGCCTACGAGATCGATATTTATATATCCTAATTTTCGCACATCCCCTTGGTCGAATGGAGCAGGGAGCTCGGATTGATCTAACAATGCGCCTGGCCAGGAGTAATCCATCTCACTCCCTAACTCGATTGTCAATGGGAAAACCACTTCATTACTTTCTTTCCCGGCCCTGTCGACGATGAAGAGCTTTACAGTAATCTGAATCTTATCTCTTAAATTATTGATGTTCCACTGAAGATATCCTTTTAGATAGTCTTCGTATTGTGGTTTAAGGTAGACCCATTCAGTTGGGTAATGGCCGTAGCCAACTTGATCCATCATAATGCCAATTCTGTCCATTTTCTCATCCAGACCCTTTGCCTCAATAAAGATCTTCCAGATCGACCCGTCACCCCTCCTCTCCATGGCATAAACGTTTGTAATAATGGGGCCTTTCGTCTCTGGTGCTGCTTGAGCCCATCCCCGAGGAGGGATTAGTAACAAAACCCCGAAAAGCAGCCCAATCAAACAGATGTGTCTTCTACTGTTCATATCTTTTCCCTTCTTCTATCGACCTCTGCAAAAAATCTTAATGACTCAGTTGAAGAATTTCAATACAATACGAAGATATCCTCTAAAAATGGACGTCATCCAACCTCTACACGACTGCCACAGTTTATAGATTCTCCACTGTTATCGGAACAAATCCTTCGCAGATGCTATTCAAAATACTCTTTGATCTCTTTATGGCTATTGGGATCTTGGAGTCGCTCGATAGCCCTTGCTTCAATCTGCCGAATCCTCTCCCGGCTCAGCCCAAATTGTTTCCCGATCTCCTCAAGCGTGGACTCCCCATTACACCCAATTCCAAACCGCAGGCGGAGAATCTTTTCTTCCCTCGGCGAGAGGTTAGCCAGCATCTTATGGGTTTGATAGATCAGATCCTTCTGGAATAGTAAGTCACCTGGGGAAACGCTCTTTTCATCAGCGATCAGGTCCTTAAGGGTACTGTCTTCCTCACCGATAGGCAGATCGAGAGAAATCGGTTCCCCCACGAAGTTCAGGCTCCTTTCAACGTCCTGTAGAGGAATACCCGTGTCCTTAGATAACTCTTGCGAGGTCGGTTCCCGTCCCAGTTTCTTCACCAGGGACTTGAAGGATTTCATTAATTTTCCTTTGATCTCAAATAGATAATTTGGGATACGGATGGTTCTCGACTTCTCTGAAAAGGATCTTAGAATCGCTGCCCTGATCCACCATGAGGCATAGGTGCTAAACTTGTAGCCTTTCGTGTAATCAAATTTAACCAGAGCCTGCATTAGGCCGAGGTTCCCTTCTTGAATCAGGTCCAGGAAAGAGAGTCCCCGATTGCCATACCGCTTTGCAATGCTGACGACCAGTCGCAAATTGGCCTGAATAAGCTCGTTCTTCGCCTTCTGCGTATCGAGAGTGGCCTGCTGGTACTGGGTCAGTGCCTTCTTGTAATGAAGGGTTCTTTCCTTCATCTTGGAAGGGCTGGACTTCGATTTTTTCAGGCTTTTCTTCTGCTGAGCATCGAGACGCTCTATCCTTTCCTTGAGGAGCTTTATCTGACGTTCCCCCTCTTTAATCCTTTTCGCCAGATCAATTTCCTGATTACGGGTAAGAAGTGAAACCTTTTTAAAGCTTTTTAAATATCCCGATGTAATGTCCTGCGGATAAAAAGGAATTTCTTCTTCCATGAACTCCTCAGGTTCAAGCTCTTCTCCCTCTTCAGTTCCCAGTTCCACCTCTTCCCTTTCAAGTTCAAAATCCTCAATGGGTTCATCGATTTCGCCTTGGTTGTAATAACTTGAATTAATAGGAGCAATAGGATTCGGTAACTCCTCGAAAACTGACGTAGAGGAAAGAGGTCCCACGGTCAGGCTCTCCGTCTCAATATCGATAGGTATTTTCTGTTCCACGTCTATAACCTCCGATCCTATGTTCAAGGAAACACTTCCATTTTTGGAAAGGGTTAGTTTGAAACAAGCCGTCTTGTTTGATCTCAACCTGTCGGAGAAATGATCAGTGCCAGGGCATTCTAACAGCGGAGAGAGAAGGTTATTTCATTTGGAGAAGCAGGATGGGAATAGAAATAAGGAATCGTTTTGAAATGATTGTTTCCTGAAAAGAACGCAATTGAGAACACATTTGATAAACTTGCATCTGATCCACACTGAGGGTCTTTAAGTTGATCATCCTGATCTGACTTTTCGAAATTTAGATCGGTAGATAAAGGGGGAACTCTTGACGAACCAGCGTAACGCAGGGGAGAGGCACAGGATGCCAAGATGAACGAGCAAATCGTAATAACCAGGAAGATTTGGATCGCACTTCTTTTCATGTTCACCCCAAATCAATTGCAGATCAGAAAATTACCCCCCAAGCAGCAACAGATTGTTGTCCCACTGGGATTGTTTTCAACTTTAACGCTATTGTCTGTGTTTGTCAATAAAAGACACTTAACGACTTTAGCCGACCATCCAACTTCTGTTGCGCCGGTTTCAGAATCTGAACCAAATGATACCCTGACTCATCCTCTTCGGCTTCCCTTTCGGTGTCACAAATGGGATGGATCTAACAAGTAACTCTTTCCGCGCTAAAGGGAACCGTCGCCCGGTTAAGCTGGAAATGACCAGACAGGAAGATCCCCGTGAAGATCAGAACTATCAATATAAAGGGACCAATCCATTTGTCCATCGAACCTCCCATTACATCTGACTATTCTGATGCATTCCAAATCGGTTCTTTAGAATCACCTCGTCGACAATGTCTCCACAAACGAGGCATCGCCATCCGGTACATTCCCCTTCTTCGCTGTAGAATCGTTCATAAATCATAGAACCATTACATCGATGGCATTTCATTATGACCTCCTCATGAATAGAATATCGAAGGGTCTTTGAGTATTTATGTGGAATTAATGATTGAGCCGTTCTTTGATCAAAAAGTCAGAATTATAATTTTTTCTACAGCTCTATTCGAATAAAATGGATACGCCTCGGATCCACATAACTACCCGCAACTAACCTTCCCCATTTCATAATAGACCGCCAGGTTATTCGTCGTGGATGTTTCCTTCTCTCCGGTAGAATTCCAATCAAATCAGCCTCCCCAGATCCATCGTCCAAATAGAATTCATAACCGATCATATTCAGCCTCCCTTCTGTTCTCTTCCAAGAATAATAGCCTCCCTTTTAATGGCATTTGCCACACAAAACCCCGTAGAGGATTCAAGCTCCTTGGAGGCTTAGAACGGTACCCTCTGGAATCTTCTTTTCATAATTATCTCTGATAACATTAGAGGGTGAGTTGGCAGGTTGGTTTGAGGACGAAAATTGCGGGCTACTGTTGACTCAAACGTCAACCGGCCAGGATGTGCTACTAAAAAGCATCTTATGTGCCAAGAAATAATAAATCGATAAGTAGTTAATATTAAATACGTTTCTTGAAGCATTAATTCTTATTGAGAATCTTATTATGGAGTGTTTACCCTACAGTCATATAAATGAAATGTCGATAAAACGGTTCAAAATCTTCGGAATCTTTAGCCTTTTTCGTTTGAAGGCTATTTCCTACACACCATCCATAAGATTATTTCATAGGCATCATGAAATATCAGGTCCGAAAAAGAATTAAGGCAGAAGTTTACTGTTCCCACCCAGATAGCAGCTAAGGATAGCTCTCAAAACACTTTTTCTTTTACAAACTCGTGCTTTGAAAGAAGTTGATCATCCAGATTTGTTTAGAACCTGTCCGCTCCTCCCCCCGTTACCCTACCTGCTCTCTGCCTTCCATACTCCCAGTCCGATTCTCATTCGCATTCTCCATCTGATCTGTCCCAATTCGTTATGATTATGATCCAGGTGCTCAGTGTCCCAAGTTCATTCAATTTCTCGACGAGATCTTCATGGGTGATGATGACAAGATTGAATTTATCCAGGAGGTCGTTGGGTATGCATTTCACAAATCTCTTCCAAGTCCGGCTATATTCTTTCTTCTTGGAGCTGGGAGTAACGGAAAATCTGTCTTCATCAACACCATCTCGTCACTTGTGGGAAAGAACAATACGAGCAATGTAAGCTTCAACAGGCTTTCAAATGAATATTACATCTTGGACCTTTTCCAAAAGATGATCAATATTTCAGGAGAAACACCGAGCAAGAAGCAACTGGACACGGATCTAATAAAGCAAGTAGTAGCCGGAGATTGGGTCACGGGAAGACATCCCTATGCTCAACCCATGAAATTCAGACCCTATGCGAAACATTATCTTGCGATGAACCAAGCTCCCAATATTGGTGACACCACTCATGGAATGTGGCGAAGAATCTGGGTAATAGACTTTTCAAGGACTTCCAGTGAAGAAGAGATGGACAGGAACCTTGAAAACAAACTGGCCTTGGAGCTCTCAGGGATATTCAACTGGGCTTTAGTACTACTGCGTTAAGTTAAAAATCAAAGTTCAATGGTTTCAAGTGGTTCCATATTTTGGCAAAATTGAACCATGTTTTGAAACTCAATTGCAGGCCAGTAAATAGGCCTCCATAATTTTTCTCAAATGAATTTAACGTAGTAGTATTAGAGGGTTATAAACGGTTAAGAAAAAATGGTTTCCAACTAAAAGATGTTCCCTCTTCCCTCTTTGAAACTGGCCAAACAGAGATACCGGAATGAGGTGGACAGTATAAGAGCCTTTGTAGGCGACACTCTGAGGAAATCGAATAACCCAGCGGACAGATTGAAATTCAGCGAGACCTATGACAAGTATCTGTCCTATTGCCAAACGGAGGGAAACGAGATTCAGAAAAAGAATGAGTTCAAGAAAGTCCTGAAGGAGTTGGGATTTGAGATCAGAAATTCAAGCAAGGATGGGAATCAGGTTTGTATCTTTCAGTGTCAGCCGAATCAAGAGAACTGATTAGGACCAGAGGTAGAAGTGATCTTGTTTTCCTTCTCAAAGTTTCGGAGTCTCAATGGGGATTAAGAATTAGATTATTGAATTTCATACGAAAATAATCTGAGATCCAGAATTATTTGAAAGAGTTAACCCAAAAGATTAATGGATTAATGTAAATCTGAACAAATATTTTCGAACAGATTTTTATATTTATAAGGCTTTATAGGCTTTGAGTAGCAATTCTATAAAGTGTTCAAAATTTCATTAATCTGTTAATCTTCTTGTTAAGCCTTTAAGATCTTTGGGAAATCCGGATTAATACATCCTTTTTCAAAATAATCTACTTTTTAATCCAGTTCCAGCTCCACCTCCACTTTCATGCAACTTCTTCGCATAGATTCATAAATTAAAGCTCTCGACCTTTTGGGAAAAGTGAGATTGGCTCTGGGTCAGGTTCTCCTTTTGCTCGCTATTTAAAGTCTTTATCAAGTTCTTCTGGACAATCAAATAAAAAAAAATGCTTTTTTAGCACCCCTGCTCCCAGTAAAAGATAACCGCAGGGACAGATGGGACATATTTACAACTTGACAAATCATTTTACCATTTCGAGAAGACCATGCTTCAAGATCCCCTTTATAAGAGGAAGGAACATAGAAAACATTGGCGTGCTCTCATAACACAGTCCGAATACAAGGATAACGTTATAACTCCGAAATGGTCGGTTTGGAGACGTAGTCTTTTGTTGCGACCTGTGTGAACCCTTTGAAAAACCGTTATCAGAACCTTTGACTCCCTCATTCTTTCAAGGAGATTACTTTAGGAATTATGATAAGACTGGAAATACGATCCTCGTAAGGACCATTAAAAAAGCCTACTTTGGAAGTCCCTCAGTAAAGATGAGTCAGGAGAGGATCGAGGAATTCTTTGATAATCCGGCCAATTTTATGCCGATGCAGGAGAGTATTGTAAAGCCACCAACCCCTTCCCTTTTTGATGGGATAGCGGTGTGCTGCACATGAGGCTGTTGGTCAGGAACGTTACTGCGATATGGTTACCAGTGGTAGAAGATTGCACCTACCAAGAGTTAGATTAGTGTGCTTTAAAGGTTGTTGATTTCCGATTGAAAGAGACGACAAACCATCAGTACTAACTCCTCACTTTTGGTCAGTGGGCGGCGCACCAGCATATAATTATACTACCAAGTGTAGATAGTAATTCGTTGCTATCACCGCTAAGGTAACTTCTTCACCATCCCTGCAAACTCTTCCTTCGTGTACGCCCTGAGCGTCGTCGTCCTGACATTTCCAAGCGAGCCAAGTGCTAGGGCGAAGGTCGTTGCGACCTCATCACTGGGGGCTTCACCGACGGCCACGTAGTCGTATTCCCCCATAACTACGTAAAAACCAGTCACTTTGGCTCCCATCTTTTCGAAGGCTTCGATGCCTGCTTCGATCCTCCCAGGTGCATCCTTGATGGTCTTGGCCCCCTGGTCTGTCAGTTTCATCAAAATAACGTAGTTCAGCATAGCCTTGCCCTCCTTTCCGTCTTAAAGATATAGCCAGTGCGCCCCCCCTCTTCCCAACATCTTCTTCAACCTAATCCCAAGCGGCACATAACTTGTTTCCCCTTGAAATATTCTTGGAGGACAGATAGAGATACAGAGCAAAATGTTCGATAAGAAGTTAGAATTTCTGTGGGGAGATTTTAAAGGTCTTTTTCCATCCACCACCCCCTTTTCATGGAAAGAGAAAGTTGAATAATGGCTGTTGGCTTAATGATACAAAAACCGATGATTTTGTCAATACCTAAAATGAGCTTGTGAAAATTATCTTTTGAGGATTGTGACTTGAAAAGGTGTATGAAAGGAGGATTTTTGAAAATCATGACTTCAGGAAGAACTCTTCGACCGGATGCCCTCAAATGTCTTCCCAAAAGGCGGTTAATTAGTCCAATATCTGGTGGAACATGTCAAAACCATTGAAGATTTGTATTCATAATTAGTGAAACCATACCGCCGACCTGCCCATCTTCAAAGGAGATTCACCAGAACCTGCATATTGACTTCGGACCGTAATCGACGAAAGCATTCCCCAGAATGGCAGGACTGGTTCCTGGAAGGACCAGAGTATTTATCCGTTTCAATAGACGTTGGCCATAAGATAACCTAATTGTAACCCCCCGTTCTTAGTTAAGAATCAAAGAGGAGGATAACCAGTTCAATCTTCCAAAAGAGTATCAAGGAACCCTACACCCTCGAAGGCTTTCACCTACAAAGGTGCAATCTAAGGTAGCTTTGATGGCCAAGGATTACCAGTTGAAAGTGAGCATAACTGTGCCTTTAACCGGATTGTTGGGTGTCACGCCGCCAAGAATCGATCGCCAGATCGCTTTGGGCCGTGAGCTATTTCCACTCGATCTCTGCTGCCTCGTATGTCGTCGATCCGATATTCTCTAAGGAATCGGTGGTGCCGCCTTCGTACCAGCGATAATCGCCAGGTCTTGTCTGCAATGTCTTGGGGGTTTTCCCCGTTTCGTGGATGGAGATCATGCTCTGCGTAATCGATATCCTAAGCCAGGGCAAAGTGCGTGAACGAATGCCAGTTGCCTGTTTAGGATCGATGGATACGCGGTAGACCTTCACGCGATCATTCTCCAGCACCAATTTGTGTCCAGGTACGGTATCCAGAGCCGCCGGGACGTCCCGGGACCCAGAGGAAGAAAGTATCTCAGGGACAACAAATCGAAGAGGGGTTGTGCCGATATTTGTAATACGGTGGGTATACGGAGCGTTGGTGGCCTTGCTGAAACCAACCGCACCAGTGATCGCATCAAACTGAGCCGGCGGCTTACCCTGGAATTCGTTTATTCCCTTTCCACCGGAAACCGTAATGGCGACATTATCGAACGAGTGTGTGTGAAAAAGTGTTATGTCTCCAGGGGGAATAAGGCAGTCGTAAATTCGCGTGTATTTGTTCTGGAAGACAACCCAGTGGCGAGGCTCCTGCTCAACCGGTACAACCGTCTCTTGGGATTGGGCGAATAGTTGTTGCGACAAAAAGAGCCAAATTGCAATAGCGAAAAGGCCCCAAAGAAACCCCGTTGATTTTCTTTTAGACATAATCGTTTCCTCCTTTCGATTTTTTTAAAGATGAAAACAAGAAAGGCCCCAAAGGGATATTAACTCCCCTTGGAGCCTTCATATTGGGTCTCTCTGGAAAGTCCATTTCATGATTACTCCAAAAGGTTAAGGGTTGGGTAGGGAGGTTAATTTAGGTCCTTTGGTTTGATGAAAGGATACCAATTCTCGAAAGAAAAGTAAATAAGAATTATTGATTACTATTTCTAATGTTGTATTGGATGTCGAAATTCAAAAATCACGAGTTCAGGAAGGAGTCTACACTATCTGCCCATGACATGTCAAGCATTTATTCCAGGTCTTGCAATTCAGACACTATGGGAGTCTGCGGTGGGGGTGGAGAGGGGGTTGGGGGGGACCGAGAGCCTTTGTTGCGGTAGGCATGGG
>Ga0209777_10000712_pt1 | contig 52104 bp, 51 predicted proteins | sample FrelakmetHBP12HB_FD_187147 | JGI IMG/M metagenome (GOLD analysis project Ga0209777, IMG submission 187147) | Freshwater lake sediment microbial communities from the University of Notre Dame, USA, for methane emissions studies -HBP12 HB (SPAdes)... | ecosystem: Environmental > Aquatic >... | reverse complement strand
TGGGCCTGGGTCTCGCTGAACCAGAGCACCACGAGGAAGAGCAGCAGGGTAAAGTGCACCCGCAGCTCGATGCCGAGCAGGCGTCCTGCCGGAATGGACCACGTCATCATGATTCGAGAGTTGCTTCTGCGGCACTTTCGCGGCGCCGCCTCTTCCTTTACAGTACGCGAGACGGCAGCGCATTGCCAGTGACGCAAGGAGATGGCTTCTCGATGAGAGTGATCGCCGGAAGATTCCGCCGCCGCACGCTGGCCTCGCTCACCGGGCAGGACACCCGGCCGACCTATGACCGCCTGAAGGAGACCCTCTTCAACGTCCTTGCTTCGGCGGGGAACCTGGAGGGTGCGAACTTCCTCGACCTGTTTGCCGGCACCGGCTCGGTGGGGATCGAGGCGCTCTCGCGCGGCGCGGCGCACATTGTGTTTGTGGAGAACAGCCGCGCTGCCGCCGGGGTGATCACGGCGAACCTCAAGTCGCTGAGCATCGGCGAGGAAGCGGAGGCGCTGGAGTGCGACGCCGCCGAGGCTCTGCGGCGGCTGGCCGCGCGCGGCGACCGCTTTGGCGTGTGCTTCCTCGATCCGCCCTACCGCATGACGGGCGCCTACGAGCAGATGCTGCGCCTGCTGGGCAAGGGCACGCTGCTCAAGGAAGAAGGCTGGGTCATCGCCGAGCATGAAAAGCGCTTTGACCCCGGCGACGGCACACAGAAGCTGGTGCGCTTCCGGCGGCTGGAGCAGGGCGATTCAGCACTCAGCTTCTACAAGACCAGAAAATAGGGAAAATTCGGCTACTTCCGCAGGCCGGTCCATTCTTCGGTGACGACGATGGAGTTGCCGGGGCTGAGCGGATCGTAGCGCACGCTGGTGGCCACGCCCATGCGGCAGGACTGCAGGTCCACCAGGTGGCGCAGGCTGGTCACGTCCTGCGAACACTCATAGGCCACGCCGGCCACGTTGTAGTGGTAGATGATGAGCTGCGCGGGGCGCCCGTGGATGGTCATCTCCTGCACGTCGCTCACACTGCCGTCGGTGATGCGCCCCACGGTGTTGATGCGCTGCCGGCGTTCGCGTTCGCGCTCATCGTCGGTCTTGCGGCGGGAGCGCATCATGAGAATCAATGCCAGCAGCGCCGCCCCGCTTCCGGCGGCCGCGGCGATCCAATACTGCTGAAAGAACTCGATGACCGGTTTCAGTTCCATGGCGCCTTACAACACAAACATACACTGTTTCCCCGCGCTTCCGCATCGCCGCGCAAAACGCCGGCCTCACGTCAGTAATGCGGTCTTCCCTCTATCGGGGATGCGGCGCGCGGTTCAGTCCTCATCGCCGACCGGGTTGCGCAGCGTTCCAATCCCTTCGATGGTCACCTCGACCACGTCGCCGGCCTGCAGCGCGCCCACGCCTTCGGGCGTGCCGGTGGCAATGACGTCGCCGGGCAGCAGGGTGCAGAACTGCGAGATGTGCCGGACCACGACATCGAGCGAATAGATGAGGTCGGCGGTGCTGGCATCCTGGCGGAGCTCGCCGTTCACGCGCGATTGCACGCGCACTCCCACCCAAGGGTCGAGCTCGGTCTGGATCACCGGACCGAGCGGGCAGAAAGTGTCAAAGCCCTTGGCGCGCGTCCACTGGTTGTCTTTGCGCTGCAGGTCGCGAGCCGTCACATCGTTCAGGCAGGTGTAGCCGAGGATGAAGGGTTTTGCGCTCTCCTCCGCACCCAGGCGATGGCAGGTGCGCCCTATGATGACGCACAGTTCTCCCTCGTAGTCCACGCGCTGGCTGATGCGCGGCCGCAGGATCTTCCCGCCGTGCGCCAGCAGCGATGAGGGCGGCTTGGAGAAGATGAGCGGCTCGCTCGGCACTTCGCCGCCGAACTCCTTGACGTGCGCTGCGTAGTTCTTGCCCACGCAGAGGATCTTGGAGAGCAGTGGCAGAGGAATGAGCACCTTCGCCTCGTCGAGCGGCAGCGGTGCGGCCAGCGGCTCACCCGGCTCGCGCAGCACGATGCACTCGGGCACGCCCGTGGCCGAGACCTGGAGCTGCGGGCCCTCCATGTTGCGGGTGATGGTGTCGCGCCCGGCCACGTTCTCCACCAGCCCGTAGCGGGAGCCTTCTTCTGTGCTGTAACGGCAGAATCTCATGTTACTTGGGGATGCTCTCGCTGGTCTCCGCAGAACGCGCGCTGCGGTTGCCGCGCAGGTCAACGGCCTGCACGGAGTACGTGTAGGTGATGCCCGGAGTGGCCTGATCGTCGCGGAAACTCGGCGACTTCAGGAGTCCGGAACTCAACTTCTGTTCGGCTTCACCGGGCGCTCGCCGGAAAACGTCGTAGCCGGCGAGGTCGGGCTCGAAGTTCGGTGCCCAGGCCAGGTCAATGAACGGCCTCTGCCCCGCCCCGGAGAAGACCGCCTGCAGCCCGGACGGCTGCGCGGGCGGGAAGACATCATGGGCAAACACCCGGATGACCTCCGAGTCGTCGCCCTCGAACTGCTCCGCCGTGCGCGCGCCCGTGGCCACCGTCGTCATCGAGGTGACCTTGTACTCGTAGGTCTGCTCCCACTCGATGTTGCTGTCTACCACGACGGCCGCAGGCCCGGCGCTGCGGATGTCCTGCAATGCCGCAAACTCGCCTTTGTCCGCGGGGCGGCGCCACAACACATATCGGAAGGTGACGCCCTGCGGCACATTGGACACGGCATTGGCGTCCACGCCACGGAAGGCCAGTGTTACGCCCTCCGCAGTCAGTTCGAACTTCAGCCCGTTGGGTGGCGGCAGCACCGGCGCGAGTGGCACCAAGACTTGGTTGGAGAGTCCGGCAGAACGTCCGCGTTGGTTCATCACCTCCACGGCGTAGGTCGCGAGAGAGAGTGCGCCACCCGTTGCCTGCGGCAGAACATCCTCAAAGACGACCTGCTGCGGGCGGCGTGAGCCGGAGGCCGTGGGCATCTCCGCCGGTTGCAGTTCCCTGACAACCTCGCGGCAGGAGTTCATGGGGAACTCATTGACCGCCCGGCAGATTCGCGTCACCCCGGGGTGGCGGAAGGTGCTGCGGTCCGTGGTGACGGAGGGAGGCGTCCAGACCAGGGTGACAATGTTGCCCTTGCGTGCGGCTGCCAAGTCGTCGGGCGGCTTGGCCAGGTCCAGCGAGGGCGGCAGCGGCGTGCCGGGATTGGCGCACCCGGCAAGGCACGCCAGCAGAAGGGCGGCGGACGACAGCTTGCAGACAAGAGAGTTCATGGGTCGCAAATCAGCCTATCAGAAGGCGGTATGCGCTGAAAGCAATGTCTAGCGGCGTGTCCCAAGAAGGGAGAATTCATTCGTCTTTCGAAGAATTCATTGGCCTTTGCGGCCACGACTAAGCACAATTTTGCCGGAGGAAAATTCTCATGTTGCGCCGCATCGTCATTCCTGTACTCTTCGTGTGTCTCGCACTCGCCCTCTGCGACCTTCTGGCAGCCCAGGGCACAGCTCCTTCCGCCAACAGCGATGCCCGCTACCAGGCTCTCCGCCACCCCACGATGGGAGAATCGTTCCAGGTCACCAACCTCCTCCTGAAACGCGATGTTGGGACCTTCCTGTTCGGCAGCGGCACGCTCTGCCTGTTGGCCCCCGTGGACGGCATGGTCACCGGCGCTGTTTTCTACGGTTCTGGTTCGTTCACACTTCATGCGGAGTCCCCTTCTGAGCAGCGTCAGATTCAGCTCCTCACCAAAGGGAGGGAGTTGTCGGAGAACTTCGCGAATCTCGCCTTGCTGTTCTCGGACTCAACTGTCGACGAGATCAGAGCCTCCGGCAGCGTGAAGCCCTCCAGCACCCCCTGCTCAGCAGATGTGATGGAGCAGTTCAACCACGAACTGCGCAAGGAGTTGAAGTCCAACGTTGCCGCCCGCCTACTGCAGCCAGTCCTTGCGCATAAGCCTGATGGGTACTTTATGGCCTTCATCAAGGGGAACATATTCAGCAACCGCATGATCTTCGAAATCGACCCGTTTGCCAGCGATGAGGAAGTGACCTTATTTACCTATCAGGAGAGCCGGTACGGCACTTGGTACAGCGGCCGCCTTCACAAAGCGCGGGCGGACGAGCGTGAGGTCGAACATCATTATGGCTTTGTCATCGACAAGAGCTACAACCTGAACACGACCATCGAGAAGAGCGGGATTCTGTCGGGCGAGGCGAGTGTGACCTTCGTTGCCAACGCAGATTCGCTCTGGGTGGTGCCCCTGAACTTGCACTCCACGCTGCGCGTCAGCAGAGTGACCGACGCCGGCGGAAACCCACTGGCTTGGATCCAGGAGGACAAGAACGAGGACGCCGACTTTGCCGTCATCCTGCCCAGGGCGTTGCCGAGGGGCGAAGGCCTCACCATCACCACCACCTATGAGGGCAACGACGTAGTAAAGCGGGAAGGCAATGGAAACTACTACCCGATCGCACGTCAAACCTGGTACCCCCATGCCGAGGGCGCGCGCTTTGCGGATTACGAGCTGACATTTCACACGCCGAAGGGATACCTGATCGCCGCAACCGGTGCGTTGGTGAGCAGCAAGGTGGACGGCGGACAACTGGTGACCGTTTGGAAGAGCGAGGGCCCGATGGCCCTGGCCGGGTTCAACTTCGGCGATTTCAAGACGGAATCCGTGAAGCTCGATGCCATCAACACCACCGTCCAGGCCTTCGTCAACCGCGCGCCACCGGATAGTCTGGCGGCCCTGACCCATGAGGAACCGTCGAGCATGAACCCCGATCACTACGGCGACACGGAGGGCAGGACGAGCCTCGGCAACCTGAGCACCACACCGTTGATGAAGAAAGCGCTCGCCGAAGCCCAAATCTCGATGCAGATTTACACAGACTTCTACGGCCCCATCCCATTCAAGAGCATTCAGGTGACTCAGCAGGCGGCATGGACTTACGGCCAGGGGTTCCCAGAGCTGGTCTTCCTTCCGATCACCTACTTCCTCGACACCACTCAGCGCCATGCCCTGGGGTGGGACGAGACCACTCCGTACTTTCGCGTGGTTGAGCCACACGAGGTGGCGCACCAATGGTTCTTCAATACCGTCGGCGTAAGTTCGTATCGGGACGTGTGGTTGAGCGAAGGTTTCGCGGACTTCTCAGCATCCCTCTTCCTTCAGGCGGTCTACCCCAACCAGACGGAGTACCGGAACTTCTGGATGGACCAGCGCCGCCTGCTCCTGGAAAGAAACAAGGAAGGATTTCGTGCTATCGATGTCGGCCCCCTGGTCATGGGGTACCGCGTGAACAGCTCGCGAACTGGGGGCGACATCTATCGCGAATTGATCTACGCCAAGGGCTCATACGTGCTGCATATGCTGCGTATGCTCATGTTTAACGCTGATAAGGACGGCGATGCCCGCTTCAAGACCATGATGCACGACTACGTAAAGACTTATACGGGCCGTGCCGCCTCCACCGAGGACTTCCAGAGGATCGCTGAAAAATACATGACGCCGGGCATGGATCTGGACGGCAACCACCGCCTGAACTGGTTCTTCGACGACTGGGTGTATGGCACGCAACTGCCCGACTACAGCGTGAGCTCCCAGTTCCTGCGTGACGGGGAGAACGTCCTGATGGACCTCTCACTTACGCAACGTAACGTGGATGATTCTTTCCGCAATGCAATGCCGATCTACCTGGAGCTCGCGGACGGTCGCATCGTGCGTCTCGGCACACTCGGCATCAAGGGAAACCAGACGACGAAACAGAGGGTACCTCTGGGCAAGATGAAGGACCTACCGCGCCGAGCATTGATCAATGCGAACTTCGATACACTCTGTACGATAGACGGGAAATAGACAGCGGCATGGTGAAAAGCCGCGCTCCGGCGCGGCCTTTCTTCACGGCTGGTGCGGAATCTGCTTTCCTCGGGATCCTCAGTACAACTGCTCCTGCCGGCGCAGATTGCCGAAGCTGCCGATGTTGGCCAGCATGAAGACGAAGCGGTACTGGTTCTCATTGCGCACGCCGGGCAGCGCAAAGCGGCGATACTCGAAGGAGAATCCGCAGCAGTCCCAGTTGTAAGTGGCTTCGAATGCTCCGTACTGGATGTAGTCGAAGTGCTGGTCGTAGCCGATGCTGGCGCCGCCGCTGAAACCGCGCTTGTTGGGATGCCCGTAGCCGATGAGCCCGCGGAACTGGTTAAAGACGTTGGGCGCGTCGCTAGAGCCCCCGCCCGTCATCCCCTCCGGCAGGCGCAGGTAGGCGTGGCTAGCGCCGATGAAGAACTCGCCGATGCGATAGTCGGCCAGCACGGTGGAGGCATTGATGCGGCCCATGGTGGTGTCATAGTCCAGCTGCCACTCCACGTCGGTGTTAGCCGAGGTCTGCACGCGCAGACGCGAGACGACCGGCGACCAGTGGCGCTGCCCGGTGAGAAAAGCGATGCCGGTAAGCTCCGAGGTAGCGCTGAAGACGTTGCGCTGACCGGCGACGACCGCTCCTCCGAAAGTCGGGTCGAAGAAGTAGATCTGCTTGACCTCCCAGGTCAGAATCTCGCGCGTGTGCGTGCCCAGGTCTTCGCAGCGCACCGGCGTGGCGCTGGTGCCGGAGACATACTCTCCGGGCAGGCCGCGCCGTTCGCGGATGGCGGCCTCTTCGTCGCAGCGCTGATCGCGCGTGCGCGTCGTGCTCTTGCGGTAGAGGCGCTGCACCAGGCCCCACTCCAACTGGTTGGTGTTGGAGTAGATGTCGCGCTCGTCGAAGCGTATGACATCGCGGAACTGGTCCACGCCGTTCACGTAGTGATAGACGACACGCGGCTCCACCACGTGCTTGTACTTGCCTTGACCGTCCTTATCGCGGAAGACGCGGACGAGCACTGGTGGGCGCAGCTCGACCGTGCCCTCCACGGCGTGCCGCACCAGTCCCCTCTCCAGCGGCGTGCCTACCGCGGGAGGGATTCCAGGCAGGATCTGCTGCGTGTAATACGTCTCGCGGACTGCCACCTCGGGGCGGATGTCCCAGCCCTTCCACACCATGGGCAGCGCGAGATGCGGATAGATGTCTAAGCGGCCCACCAGCGTGTCCGTATGGAAGTCGGGCTCGGTGCGGGAGAGTGCTTCGGTGGATGCGTCGAAGCTCCAGCGCAGTGGCGTGTGGAAGAACGGTTTTTCGACGGCGGACGCCTCGAACGTGGGTGCGTGCATGATCTTGATCTGGCTGGAACCCAGGGCGATGGAGAAGTTCTGGTAGCGCGCGCCCATCAGGTCAAAGGAGAAGCCGCTCCGCTCGTGCGAAACGAACGCCACCGACTTGACCTCAGAGTTCACCGCCTGCGAATAACTCTCCGCAAACGACTGGCGAAAGACGAACGAGCTCAGGTAGTCCACGTTGGCGGCGGCGCGGTAGCCCCGACGGCTGAGGTCGGCGTTGAGCGTGACCTCCTGGCCGCCCTGGTTCTGGCCGCTCTTGGGGGCGCCGCGGTCAAGCACACCGAAGAAGCGCATCAGGATGGCCGAGTCCTGGCTGGGCCGGGCACGGAATTCCATCCGCTGCGACCAGCCGCGCTCGGAGAATAGCTCGGCGCCGGCGGTGAGATCCATGCTGCGATTGATCGCCCAGTACGCCGACTCGCCCAGAATGAAGCCCTTGGTTGAACTCTGCCCGACGGTGGGAACAAGGAACCCGCTGCTCCGCCCCATGATGCGGAGAGAGTGCGCGGCAAAAGGAAAGTACATGAGGGGAATGCGGTGCAGCCGGAAGGTGGAGTGGTAGATGCGGGCATCCTCGCCCGGCACCACCTCAATGTGCTCGGCGTTGAAGCTCCAGTTGGGCTTGGGCTGGTCGCAACTGGTCACGGTGCCGTGTGAGACCACGTAACGGTTCGGACCGGTCTTGCGCACCTCGCGGCCGGTGATGATGAACGGCGTCTCCGTGGTAAGCACCACGTTGCGCCCACGGGCCGCCAGGTGGAATGACGCCACCACGTCGTAGAACGTGCCCTCTTCCGTCTTGACGTTGTAGCTGGCGCGGCTGGCCTCGATATGGGCATCGTGCGGGCCGCCGTCGAGAACCACCGTGCCGGTCGCTTCGACCTCGCCGCTCGCCGCGTTGTAGGTGACGTGCTCAGCCCGCAGGACGTAGTCGCGACAGGTGATCTCCACGTCGCCGTTGAGGCGGTAAATGTCGCCCTGCTTCTCTTGTTCGCGCGCCCGGATGTTGACTTCCTCGGCCAGTGCCGAGGGCGTGCGCAGGCGGTGCGCCGGGGGCTGCACAACCGAGGGTGCAGTCTGTCCGAGCCCGGGCAACTGGATAGTAACCAGCAATAACAACACCAGGGAGTGACCCAGGAGCGCGGCTGTGATATTCCTTTGAATACGGGAGATCATCGGCGCAGTCATCCGGCTTGAAGTTGTTGACAGAATGCCTCGCATGGAAGGTAGCACGCGACGAGCGTTTTGCCAAAGCATTCGCTGGGTGGGTGGTCCACGAGCAACCCCGCGGCTCTCGGCGTTCCTCACATCACGGATGGGCCTGACCGCACCGCGGCAGGCTTGTGGTGTGCCCGCCTACTCGATCGAGAGTTCCAGTCGCAGGTTCGTTATGCATGACGACAAGAGACTCGGTACCACCCAGGGCGCGTGGCGCAGCGAGGTCCACGCGCGCGTGCGGGGCTATCGCGCACGCAGACGGTGGCGCGAGAACGGTACCATGCCGCTGGACTTTGACAGCGCAGCGGCGCCCACGCTCGAGTCGGAGATGCCTCCGGCCCCCGAGCCGCGTCGCGAAATCTGCGACACCAGCTTCTACCGGCGGTTGAACCAGGAGAACCTCACGCAATCGGCCGGCTTTCCCCAGCGCGAGCGCGAACTTGAAGTTGCGCCCGCCATGGAGCTCCCCGCGCCCGACCCCCTGCCGCCGCTGCCGCAACCCGCGCCCGTCGTCCAGGCGGTTCCCGAGCGCCGCAACGTCATCACTTTCCCGCGGCCCGCAGTTGAGCCGCCCCTCGCCGCTCGACCCAATCCGGATGAGCTCGCCTACGCGGTCACTCCGCCGCGGATTTTGGATGTGCCGGAGGACAACGCCCCCGCCATCCAGCAATCGCTATTCCCGGTTCGCATGGAGCCGGAGGTGGAGGTACAACTACCCCCGCTGCCGCAGCCGCGGATCGAGGTGCCGCTGCAGGTGGCGCCCATCCCGCTCCGTGTGGCCGCCGAAGCGGCGGATGCACTGCTGGTCCTCAGCGCCAGCCTGATCTTCTATGCCATGACGTGGCACACATACGGCACAGTCCATCACGGCAAGACCTTCTGGGGTCTCCTCGCCCTGGTGCCGGTCCTCTTCGGAGCGGTGTATGAGTATTTGTTCCTGGTGCACTCCGGGCGCACGCCGGGAATGCAGATGATGGGCATGCACCTGAACTGCTTCGACCGGCACGGCACCGGGCAGCGCGAGCGCCGCCGCCGCGCCATCTACAAGATCATCTCCGCCATCTCGTTGGGGCTGGGGTTTCTCTGGGCCTTTCTCGACGAGGACCTGCTCTGCTGGCACGACCGCATCACGCGGACGTTCCTGGTACAGGATTCGTAGCGAGCAGTTTCTTCTGACGCCCTCCTATTGCTTCTGCTCGGGCGCCTTGTCCGGCTTCTTCATCTCCTCCTTCAGCAGGTTCAGGACGCGCTCCCGTCCACCGGGATCGTTCTCCATGATCTGCTTCAGACGGGTGAGCGCCGCGCCCACAATGTGGTAGTGGTGCAGCGAGGCCAGCTCCGGATCGGCGGTAACTTCCCGCCAGAGCTGATGCAGCAGCGTCAGGTCCTGCGGGCGCAGGCGGGGAGAGTGCGGACCCAGGCGGTACTCGCGCGCGCCGCCGTCGTGGGTGTGAACTTCTAGCGTAAGTCGCGGCCGCGGCTCCGGCAGGCGCTCCCAGGCATCGCCGGTAAGCTTGCCCTGCTCATCGAGCGTGAGCTTGTTGCTCAGGCCGCAGACGATCTTGGAGGACTCCAGCCGCTGAGCGGTCTGCAGAATGCCGTCAAAGACGTTGGCCGTCGGCACCACCATCAGGCTTACGTGCTTGCCCTCTTTCTCCGCCAGTTCGACGACTTTTGTGAACAGTGACTTCTCGTAGTCTTCGAAGAGCGCGTCGCTGGCGTAGCGGCCGCTGCCGCTGAAGGCGGCGCCGCGGTGGTAGATGCGCGCCGTCATCACCACCACATCCTGGCGCGTGATGTCAGTCGTTCGCAGCACGTCCTTCAGGTAATAGAGATTGCGCGGGTCGCGGATGGTGACCAGGATGTTACCCGGCCTCACGGACATTTCGTCGCGCGTGACCAGCGGCTGTTCGGCGACGCGGAACTCCTCCTTCATCTCGTGGTCGCCCTTCCGGCCTCGCCGCGTAAGGCGCTCGGAGACGGTGAAAACGCAGAAGAGGAACAAGCTGAATGTAATTCCGGAGACCGTTGCCAGCGGCTTGGTAAAGAGGTTCACCAGCGCGGTGAGGAAGAGAACGATGGTAATGACGCCCAGGCCGACTGGCAGCTCGAGCTTGCCGAGGTGCAGGTTGCCGGGCACCTTGAACTCGCGGTTCTCCGGCTCGGTGAAGCGCAGCACGAAGACGGCCATCCCCTTAAAGGCAAAGCTCCAGATGACGCCGAAGGCGTAGAGAGAAGCCAGCAGGTAGACGTTGCCGCGCGAGACCACAATGGTGAGAAGTTGCAGCCCGACAATGAGATTGATGAGCCGGTAGCTGGTGCCGTACGTCGAGTGCGGCCTGCGGAACCACGGCGTAAGCACGCCGTCTTCACTGATGCGGTTCAGCACGCCGTTGGCGCCGACGATGGCCGTGTTCACCGCCCCGGACAGGATCAGCGCGCCCACCAGCACCACGAATCCCTGGAACACGAGCCGGAGGCTGTACGGGCCCACTACGTGCATAGCCAGCCCGCCAATCAGGTTGGCGAAGTGCTCGGGACGGACCTTGTCCGGGATGATCATCACCGCGAAGAACGAGACCAGGCCGGTGAAAAGCAGGCTGTAGAGGAAGATGACCAGCCCTGCCTTCTCCAGGTTCTTCAGCTTGGGATGTTCAATCTCGCGATTGACCTGGGCGAGGGACTCCTCGCCGCTCATGGCCAGCACGGAGTGCCCGAAGCCGACCAGCATCAGGATCCAGGGCAGTTGCGCGAGGAAGGGTATGTGCGACAACCAGCCTAGGGTTTCGCCATGCGTGGCCACATTGCTTGCCAGCAGGTCAGCCTTGGCAGGCAGCGGCGGCAGGTGCGCCGGATGCAGGATCAACGTGATGGTGCACCATACGATGAGCATGACCACCATGACGGTGGTGATCTGCATGATGCGCAGCGCCTTGGAGCTTGATTCGTGAATGCCCTGCGTGTTCTTCCACCAGAAATAGATGGTCACCGCTGCGGCAAAGAAAGCTGCGAACCAGTTCATCTGTTCGTCTGTCAAATGAACCGGATGCCCGAGGCGCGTGCTCAAGTCAACCAAAAATCCACCGAAGTACTGGCCCGCGGAAACCGCGCTGATGGGCCCGGTGAGCACGTAATCGAAGAGCAGCGCCGAGACCGAGAGCTTGGCCAGCGACCCGCCCATCGCCTCCTTGACGACGCGATAGACGCCGCCGCGCACGAACATGCTGGAGGACTCGATGTAGATGGAGCGCACCGCGTAGCTGAAGAGCATGACGGCAAGCACAAAATACGGCGCGCTCTTGCCGATGACCTTCTCGGCGTCGCCGCCCACGTAGTAGGCGGAGGAGGCAAGGTCGCTGAGCACGATGGCCGCCGCCCGCCAGAAAGTGATGAAACTCAGCATCACCGTGGTGGCGACGAAGACCTTGATCGCCGGACGCTTGATATCGCTCAGGGGATGAGGAGTGCTCGACATAAGGAAAGGAGAAGGAATCTCCCGCTCGGCGTGTCTCTTCTCCGGCGGTTCCTGCGATTGGAACACGATACGGCGCGGGCGACAAGTGCAGTGCTACACCCGGCCCGGTGTCGCTACTCTTCCTGGTGAACCTCGCCGTCCGGCCCGGCGCTGAAGACCCGCGGCAGGCCTTGCGGTGCCGAACCCTCGAAAGTGGCCGTCGCTTCAAAGCCGGCGCCGGTGGCCTCGACGCGGTAGCGATAGCCGGCGCGCTCGTCCTCCGGAAGGCCGGTGTCACCTGCGTCCCGCATCTCCTGCAGCGACATGTAGCGGCCCTGCATGGCAAAGTGCTGGCGCTCGGCTTGCACGATGCGCAGCAGGTCCATGCGCACGCCGGTGACGTCGATGGGCGCACGCAGGGGCTGGGTGCCTTCGTGAGTGATCGTCCGGATCTGAGTGGCGTAATACCACAGCCCGAGGGCAACAACGAGAAGCAAAGCGATGAAGCTGAATACGCGTGACATGAGAGCTCACCTCGGAAAAATCACTTTGTGCCCTGCGCTGGCATGGCCTCGAGCGGCACTCCGTCGAGAGTTTGCAGCCTGCCCACAGGATACAGCCCGATGCGCTGGTCCCACCACGGCGAGTGCTGGTACCACCAGTTCAGGCGCGCGTAGGCGTTGGCGGCGAACTTCGGATCACTTGCCACCTTCTGGTCGAACTCGGCTTTGAGCGCGGGATCGCGCTGCGCCATCTCCTGCGCCAGGCGCTCGAGCACGTAGCTCTCGCCGTACTCCTTCTGCTCGAAAATTGAGTCGAAGTAGCCCCACTGCAGGGCGGAATCCGGTCCTTCGGGCTCCAGCCAGTGCATGGCGACCTTGAAGGCCCTCTGGTTTGCGGGAACCACCACCGAGCCGGCGGCAAAGGTCATCTGCTCACTTACTTCCTCGCAGTTGGCCGGCGGAAGACTACCTTGGGGATTTGCAACCGAAGCGCCGGACTCACGCCGCTGCGCTCCCCAGCTCGCCACGTGATGTCCCTCAAACGGCTGCTCAGCCCACTGCGGCGTGGCGCAGCGGTAGGTCTCGACCTTGCCTGTCCACGGCTTGGTTGTGCGCAGCAGTTTCAGACCGTGCGCTTCGAGTACGTCAATGACGGACGTCCACTCGGCGGGGACGATATAGGCCGCGGGGACGGAAACGGAAAGTGTCGGCTTGAGCCCGACGGCACGCTGGATGGTGATGGTCACCGGCTGGGTCGGGTCGTACTTCACATACTCGGCGCCGGAGATGTCGCTCTTCTCCACCGTCCACTTGTAGGCCTTGAAGTGAATTGGCACGTTCTCGCCCGACCAGGTCTCCCTCAGGGGGAGCTCTTTGGGCATTTCCAGCTCGGGGTGGATACCCGTCATTGTCGAATTATCCCAAGCATGTCGCCAAGCGGCCGTGGCAAAGTCTGCAAAATGGTTGAGCATCACCAGTTTATCGGCGTCGCGGTTCACCACTTCGATCATCGCCTTCAGTGCGGCGTAGTTGCCGGTGACGCGCGTCTGGTAGTCCTTGAGCATGTGCATCTCAATGAGCACCGCCGGGCGGTTCTGCAGGTTGACGTAGCCGGTCGAGAAGCGCGGCGTGGCCTGCCCCTTGCTGATGCCGGTATCCGGCGTACGCCCGTTGAAGTCGATGTACGGCGCGGCGATATGCCCGGGCACGGCATTCACGCGCCTTTCCAGCTCGGGCGCCAGCGTATTCTGCATCCAGTCGGCGAGATGCGGATAGGTGCTCAGGTCGGTGTCGGCCAGGTAGGTCACGTCGTACTGGTAGTCGGCACCATCGGTGACGTGGTCATCCACGAAGAAATCCGGCAGCCAGCGGTTCCAGTAGCGCAGAAAGGCGCGGGTCTCCGGCGCTTCGGCCTTCATGTAGTCGCGGTTCAGGTTCTGCTGGCGGGCGTTGGTGCGCCAGCCCATCTCCTCCGGGCCATTTTGGTTGATGCGGTTGTAGGGACCGAAGTGTTCGTGGCCGTCGGCGTTGTAGATGGGCACGATGACCAGCACGGCATGCTCGATGAGCGCCGTCTGCGACTTGTTGATGACGATGTCGCGAATGAGCGCAAGTGAGGCGTCTTTGCCGTCCATTTCGCCGGCGTGGATTGCGTTCTGGATGTAGAAGACCGGCCGCTCGGCAGCGTGCAACCTGGCGGGGTCGAATTCGCCGTCGCGCGAGACAATGATGGCGAACAGGTCGCGGCCTTCGCCGGTCCTGCCGAAGACCTCGATCTTCACCTGGCCGGGCGCGGCCTTGGCCAGGCGCTCGGCGTAGGCGCGGGTCTCGTCGTAGCGCGGGGTGCTGCGGTAGCAGCTCCACTCCGCCGGAGTGGACCACTCATCAACCTGCGGACACGACGCGGCGGCGGCCACGCGTGGCGGCTGTTGCAGCAGGTCGGCGTTGGGAAGCTGCTGCGCGCAGGCGGCAGCAGCAGAGAGCAGCAGAGTGCAGCAGGCTGAAAGTCGCATGACGGGGCCCCTGGATGAGTTCTGATTGCGAAGTCAAGTTTACGCGTTGCCGATGAGCTGCTCCAGCGCCTCGGCCGAGATATCATCGGCCGTCACCAGAGAGCCATCCAGGTGCAGCGCGGCCTCGTCTTCCAGCAGTGAATCGTGCGGCGGAGTCTTCTCCAGCAGCACCACGGCGTGCGCCATCGCGGTATTCTCCAGCTTCATGCCCTCGGGGGTCTTCGCCTTCACGCTGACGCAATCCGGCGTGACGTGCAGCAGGTCGGCAACCCGGGCACGGATGGCCTTGGCGAAGGGGCCGATCTTCGGCTCCTGTAGGATGAGCGTGGCGTCTGCGTTCACTACCCGGTAGCCGGCCTGGGAGACAAGCCGCATGGCCTCCTTGAGGAAGATCACGGAGCTTGCACCCTTCCACTTCGGGTCCGAAGGCGGAAAGAATGAACCGATGTCACCGGCGGCGATGGCGCCAAGCAGAGCGTCAGTAAGGGCGTGGAGCAGCACGTCGCCGTCAGAGTGCCCGGCGAGCCCGCAGGTATGCGGCACGAAGACCCCGCCCAGCATCAGCGGGATGCCCGGCTGGAAGGAGTGCGAATCGAAGCCATAGCCAATGCGGATCATTTCGCTTCAGGGGCTAGGGTCTAGGGGTTAGGGATTAGAGAAGAAATTTCAGTGCGAGCACGCCTCTCAAAGCCGAGCCGCTAATCCCTAGCCCCTAGCATCTAACCCCTGCCTTTCAAGTAGAACTCTGCCAATTCCAAGTCCGCCGGAGTGGTGATCTTCATGTTTCGCGCGGAGCCCATGACCACGTGCACCGGCCGGCCTGCGCGCTCCAAGAGCGCTGCTTCGTCCGTGCCTTGGAAGCCCTCGGCGCGCGCTTCGTCGAACGCCTTCTTTAGCTCACTGTAGCGGAAACCCTGCGGCGTCTGTGCCTGCACCACGTGTTCGCGCGGAATGGTGCTGGTGATGATGGCGGCGTCCTGCGTGCGCTGCACCTGTTTGATGGTATCCACCGCCGGCACGCCGGCGATGGCGGCGCCGAACTTCTGCACGGCGGCAATCACGGCCTCAATGGTGGCCACCTCCACGAAGGGGCGCACGGCGTCGTGCACCAGCACGATGTCGTCCGCCGCGGCGGCCAGTGAGTCGAGAGCGTTGGCCACGGACTCCTGGCGGTGTTCGCCGCCTTCCACGATGGCGATGGGCTTGCCCAGCCGGGCGCGCTCCAGCTCCGGTGCGAACGCCTCGGACTCCGCCTTCCGCATGGCGATGGTGATGTGGTCCACCGCAGCGCAAGCCGCAACCTTGCGCAAAGTGTGGATGAGTATGGGACTGCCCGCCAGCTCCAGAAACTGCTTGGAACGCAACCTGCCTTGTGCGGCCGGGGCGTTCATGCGCGTCCCCAGTCCGGCGGCGGGAATGATGACGAAGACTTTCATAGATGGCGCCGGTTCCCCTATCCTGCCGAATGCATTGCCCGGAGCTTTGCCGCTCCCGGCCCGGTTCCCGCGGCGCTGGCGCTGCGGGCGGATAAGGGGCAGCCAGTATAGCGGCTGATTCCCAGCAATATCAAACCGCAGGACCCAGGTGCGTAACGGCCATGGCGGCCAAAAGAAGGCCCGGCGCGCGGCCGGGCTGAGTGGGAGACGCTGCGGGCTCAGTGCGGGCCCTGCTGGCCGCCACCGCCCGTGGTGCCGTTGGCGGCGGGCACCTCGGTCAGTATGGAGGGTTGGGGATTGCTCTTGCGCAGGTCCGGCGGCCGCGTCTCCGGCTTCGCCATGCCGGTCACGCCGCGCTCGTCGAACTTGCCGAAGATCATCTTGCCGGCGGTGGTCTGCAGCACGCTGGTCACGGAAATGTCTATGGTTTTGCCGATCATCTTGCGCGCGTTGTCGATCACCACCATGGTGCCGTCGTCCAGGTAGGCGACGCCCTGGTTGTACTCCTTGCCCTCCTTGAGGATGAAGACCTTCATGGTCTCGCCTGGCAGGACGATGGGCTTGAGCGCGTTGGCCAGCTCGTTGATGTTCAGCACTTCGACGCCGTGCAGTTGCGCCACCTTGTTGAGGTTGAAGTCATTGGTGACGATCTTGGCCTCATACACCTTGGCCAGCTCGATGAGCTTCATGTCCACTTCGCGGATGGTGGGGTAATCGTCTTCCACGATCTGCACCTGTAGGGTGGCGATCTTCTGAATGCGCTGCAGGATATCGAGTCCGCGTCGGCCGCGGTTGCGCTTGAGCGAATCGGCCGAGTCGGCCACCAGCTGCAGCTCGCGCAGCACGAAGGATGGGATGGTCAGCACGCCGTCCAGGAATCCGGTCTCGGCGATGTCGGCGATGCGGCCGTCAATGATGACGCTGGTGTCCAGCACCTTGTAGCTTCTCTTGATCGCCTTCTCCCCGCCGAAGATCCCGCCCAGCGCGGAGAGGTTCAGCAGGTCGCCCTTGGCTGCTCCCACGATCAGCCCGACGTAGGCCATCACCAGCATGACCAGAAGCTGAAGGAAGCCGCGAAGGTTGGCGTGCGGGTCCTGGATGGTGGCGCGTATCACCAGGCTGAACAAGTAGGCGCCGACGATGCCCAGCACACTGCCCAGCGCGGAGCCAATCAGTCTCTTCAGGCTGATGCGCCGCAGGCGAGCTTCAAAGGCCACCACCGCCAGGCCGACCACAAAGCCCGCAACGGCGTTGAGCGGGCGCGACAATTGAAACGGTTGCAGCAGGTAGCTCGACAGAGCAAGAACGAGAGCGAATATGATGCGTATGAATACCAGATCCACCGGTACCTCCTCGCGGGCTAGCACGTTCCCTTACTTCTCCGGATTCGGCCGCTAGTCCATTATTAGATGCGCGAAGTGCATCGTTATGAATAGATGAAATGACAATCCCGGTCGCCCGGGAAGGTTATGTCTGCCGGTTTTGGGCCGCTGCCATCGTAGGCACCGGCAGGCGGATGGAAGTATATACCAGCGTGGGGAGGCCGCGGTACGGCTCGTCAGGGCCGCGGATTGCTTACAATAAATCCATGAAAGCCATCGTGGTAACCGCCTTCACCGGTCCGGCAGGCCTCAAGCTGATGGATGTTCCCGAGCCGGTCCCCGGCGCGTCTGAAGTTCTGGTTAACGTGGAAGTCGTGGGGGTGAACTTCGCCGACGCGATGGGCGCCCAGGGACGCTACCCCGGCGGCCCCCAGCCGCCCTACATTGCAGGCCGCGAGTTCGCCGGAACCGTGGCCGCCAGCGGCGCGCGCGTGATGGGCTACTGCCAGTTCGGCGCCTGCGCGGAGAAGATTGCCGTCCCGCGCCAGGCCCTGTGGCCACAGTTCAAAGGATGGTCCTCGGCGCAGTCGGCGGCGTTTCCCGTCAACTTTCTCACCGCCTGGCTGTTGTACTGGAAGGCGGGCCTCGTCGGCACCGGCGCTGACCCGTCGCCCATCGGCAAGCCTGAGCGTCCACGCGTGCTCATCCACGCCGCCGCGGGAGGCGTAGGCACGGCCTGCGTGCAGCTCGGACGCCTGCTCAACATTGAGACCTTCGGCACCGCCAGCTCGGACGATAAGCTGGCCCGCCTCGCCGAATTCGGCCTGAACCACGCCATCAACTACACACGCGATGACTACGAGAAAGCCGTGCTTGACCTCACGCGCGGCCAGGGCGTGGACGCCGTCTTCGACAGTCTGGGCGGCGAGAACACCGCCAAGAGCCTGCGCTGCTGCGCTTACCTGGGGCGCGTGATCTTGTTCGGCACCGCCACCGGGGAGCGTCCGAAGTTCGACACTCTGGCGCTCTACAACAAGGCCGCCAGCGCCCACGGCCTCTGGCTCAGCCGCCTGGCAGAGAAGACAGAGCTCATCGAGCAGGCGTTGCGTTCGATGATGCCCTGGGTGGAGAGCGGCGATCTGCGGCCGGTTATCGGAGCGAAGTTCCCCCTCGCCGCCGTCGCTGACGCCTACAAGCTGCTGCTGGAACGCAAGAACTTCGGAAAGATCGTGGTGACCATCTGAGTGCATTCGCAGCGACGGGATGAGATCAGGAATCACAGCTCTTGATTGTCATTGCGAGCGTAGGACGCGCAGAACAACGCGCGTCCGAAGTCGAGCAACCCTGTGTTTTCATGAGGTCCCATGGCAAAACAAGGGGTGGCTCGACTCTCCCGCTTCGCGGGATCGCTCGCCATGACATTTCCATAGGCGGATACGCCGGCTCTGGAACTGACTTACTCAAACAACACCCGCACCTCGGGCGTGCCGATGACGCCGGAGCTCTCCGCCGTCGTCGCCCAGGGCATCCTCACTTCGTTCTGATGTCCAGGAAGCGCAGGTCGGGCTGCCCCTGGTTCCAGTCGGCGGAAATGTGCTCGACCGTCAGGCGCACGGTGCGCGTCTTGCCCGGCGCAATCGGCGCCAGGGACATCTCCACCACGTCGGGGTAGCCGCCCAGCTGGCTCTGGGTGAGAACGCGCAGCGGCAGCACCTCGCGCTGCACCACCTCGTTGAGCACGTTGTGGAAGGTGCATTCCACCCGCCCGCCGGTCACGGTCAGCGTGCCGGTGTTGGCCAGGTCAAAGTCAATGTAGGTGACGGTGGCGCCCACGAAGTTGTCCGCCGCGCTCAGCTTCACCGGCCCCGGCTTCAAGTACTGCGCGTAGGGGTCCGCCTGGTTCGCCGTGTTGCCGCGACTGTGGGTCAGAAGGATCAGTCCGCCGACCGCCGCCAGCACCAGCACCAGCGCGACGATGTAAGGTACCCAGTTGCGCTCCTCGGGCTCGCCGCCCTTCGCCTGCATGCCGAAGTCGGGTGCCGCACCCTTCCGCGAGTTCGGATTCTGGTTTGCGTCTGCCATAGCGCGCCCATTCTAGCGCATCGCCCGCACGCTGGCGTGACTATGCGTCAGCGCCCCTACTCCCCCGCCACCGTCATGCCGTCAATGCGCAGCGTGGGGCAGGCTACGGAGCCGCGCCACTCCAGGTCGTTGCCGATCTCGCTGATGGCCCCCAGCATGGCGCGCAGGTTGCCGGCCACGGTGATCTCCTCCACCGGGTAGGTCAGCTCGCCGTTCTCGATCCACAGCCCGCTGGCGCCGCGCGAAAAGTCTGCCGTCACCAGATTGACGCCGAAGCCGAGGAACTCGGTGACGTAGAGGCCGTCTTTCACGTCGCCGATGATCTCCTGCGGCGTGCGTGTGCCCGGCTCGAGATAGAAGTTGCCGGTGCCGATGCCCGGCGTGCCCGCCATGCCGCGCGCGGCGTTGCCGGTGGTCGCCAGCTTCAGCTTCTTCGCCGTGTAGGTGTTCAGCAGATAGCTCTTCAGCTCGCCGCGCTCCACCACCACGGTGCGCCGCGTGGGCACGCCCTCGCCGTCAAACGGGCTGGAGCCGAAGCCGCCCGGCATGGCGCCGTCGTCGATCACCGTGACGTTCTCGCCCGCGATCTTTGTCCCCAGCTTGTTGGAGAGGAACGACGCGTTGCGGTAGATGGAGTCTCCGTTGACGGCCTCTGCGAGGGTACCGAGCAGCGCCCGTGCCGTCTGCTGGTCGAAGATGATGGGCACGCGGGCAGTCTTCACCTTGCGTGCGCCCAGCCGCCGCAGAGTGCGCCGGGCGGCTTCGCGGCCGACTTCCTCCGGCGGGTCGAGCTTCTTCAGCGTGCGCGATACCGAGTACCAGTAGTCGCGCTGCATCTTGCCCTGCTCGTCCTGCGCAATGGGCACGGCCGAGACCGAGCAGTAGGAGCGTTCATAGTCGCCGACGAAGCCGTGCGAGTTGGCCAGCACCTTGCGCCCGGCGGCGGCGTCAAAGGTCCCGCCCTCGGAGTTGCTGATGCGCGGGTCGGCGTCGAGCGCGGCCTTCTCGCAGCGGCGCGCGTAGTCAATGCGGTCGGGGCCGGAGAGCGAATAGACATCGTCGTAGTAGAGGTCGAGATCGCCGGCAACCTGGCCGAGCTGCGCCGGCTCGGGAATGCCGGAGAATGGGTCTTCGCTGGTGATCTTCGCCAGCTCGCAGGCGCCGCGCACCATCTGCTCCACGCCATCCGGCGAGAGATCGCTGGTGGAGGTGCTGGCAGCGCGCTGTCCGAAGAAGACACGCACGCCCAGCGCCTTGCTTCCGGCTTCCTTGAGGGTCTCTACCGCACCCAGGCGAACGACGGTGGAGAACTCCGAGCCCTCGCGCGCCACGCACTCCGCCGCCGTGGCGCCCAGCTCGCGGGCACGCGCCACCACGCCTGTGGCGATCTCCTTCAGGTCCGGTTGCGTAGTCGTTGGGGTCGCCATCAGCCGGCGCTCCCGGTGCCGCCGACGGTCAGGCGGTCAATCTTCAGCGTCGGAATGCCGACGCCGACCGGCACGGACTGTCCGTCCTTGCCGCAGGTGCCCACGCCCTCGTCGAGCTGCAGATCGTTGCCCACCATGCTGACGCGCGTCAGCACGTCAGGGCCGTTGCCGATGAGAGTGGCGTTCTTGAGCGGTGAGGTCACTTTGCCGTCCTCGATGAGGTATGCCTCGCTGGCGGAGAAGACGAACTTGCCGTTGGTGATGTCCACCTGGCCGCCGCCGAAGTTGACGGCATACACGCCGCGCTTCACCGATCTGATGATGTCCTCGGGCGCGTCCTCGCCCGCCAGCATGTAGGTGTTGGTCATGCGCGGCATGGGGATGTGCTCGTAGCTCTCGCGGCGTCCGTTGCCGGTGTTGGGCAGGCCCATCAGGCGGGCGGAGAGCTTGTCCGCCATGTAGTTCTTCAGGATGCCGCGCTCGATGAGCACCGTGTTGTTGGTGGCGTTGCCCTCGTCGTCCACGTTGAGCGAGCCGCGGCGCGCGGCCATGGTGCCATTGTCCACCACGGTGCATTTCTCGCTGGCTACTTGACGCCCGAGCAGCCCGCTGAAGGCGGAGGTCTTCTTGCGATTGAAATCGGCCTCCAGGCCGTGGCCGATGGCCTCGTGCAGCAGAATGCCGGGCCAGCCTGGGCCGAGCACGACTTCCATCTCGCCTGCCGGGCACTCGCGCGCATCGAGCTGGATGATGGCCTGGCGGGCGGCCTCGGTGGCAAAGTGCTCCGGCGTTTTTTCCGTGAAGAAGACCTCGATGCCGTGACGGCCGCCGCCTCCGGCGGTGCCCCGCGCGGAGTTCTTGTCGTTGCGCGCGATGAGGAAGACGCTGAGACGGGAGAGCGGCTGCACGTCCTCGGCGAAGGTGCCGTCGGAGCTGACGATGAGCACGCGGCGCAGCTCGTCGCTGAAGCCGGCGCGCACCTCTTGCACGTGCGGATCGTAGGTGCGGGCGGCGCGGTCGGCGCGCTGCACCAGCTCCACCTTCTTCGCCACCTGGCCGTCGAAGTCCGCGCCGGTGGGATAGAGGTCGTGGAAGTGGTTCTCCTTGAGGTTTACCACCGGGGTACGCGCCGGGCCGCTGGCAATGAGCGCCGCGGTGCGCGCCGCGTGCAGGATCTTCTCCGGCGCAAGGTCGTCGGTGTAGGCGTAACCGGTGCGCTCGCCGCTCACCACCCGCACCCCGCATCCGGCCGAGATGCCCTGCGCGGCTGACTTGACCATGCTCTCGTCCAGGCTTACCGAGGTGCTGGTGAGGTACTCAAAGTAGAGATCGGCGAACTCGCCGCCGGCGGAGAGCGCCGCCGCCAGGTAGCGCTCAAGGTCGGCGCCCGCAAGGCCGTACTTCGCGAAGAAGAACTGGTTCTCAATCAACATATGGAGTGACACGTACGATTGGATGTCTTGCCTAGGCATCCGGCTCCGGGGACGAGTCGCATATGCCGATTATTTCACACGCAGTGCAACAGCCCCGAGGCGCAAAGGTGGCGTGCACCTCGAAAAGCAGCCAGCACGCCTTCGGCTACGAAAATGGGGTTACGATCGGCCCGCGGCGAGCCCGGTCTCAACTGCCGGCACGGTCTCCAGGTCTGCCGGCTCGGCGGGCGAGACGGTGATCCGTGCTGTGGAGGGATCACGCAGTAGCCGTTGCACCAGCGCGGTGTGCATGGCGTGGCCGGCACGGTCTGCCACCACGCGGCCGAGCAGCGGGCGGCCCGCCAGCGCCAGGTCTCCGATGAGGTCCAGCACTTTGTGGCGCACGAATTCGTCGGCAAAGCGCAGCGGCGGGTTGCGGATGGTGCCGGCGCGGCTGAGAATCACCGCGTTCTCCTCGGAGGCGCCGCGGATCAGCCCCATGTCGCGGAGTGTCTTCTCATCCTCCACGTAGCCGAAGGTGCGGGCCGGGGCAATCTCGTGTGCGTATTGGCCGTCCATCAGCGATACCTCGATGGCCTGCACTCCGATGGGCGGCGGAAAATCAATGCGGTAGCTGACCGAAAAGCCGTCGGCGGGGTAGATGGCGATGAACTTGTCGCCCTCGCGAATCTCCACCGGTTGCAGCACCTGCAGGTAGCTGCGGCGGCGGCGCTGGCGGCGCAGTCCGACACGCGTAATCATCTCCACCAGCGGTAGCGCCGAGCCGTCAAGGATGGGCAGCTCAAGGTTGTCCAGTTCGATAATCGCGTTGTCCAGCCCCACTCCGATGCAGGCCGAGAGCAGGTGCTCGGTGGTGGAGATCAGGACGCCCTTTTTCATCAGGCTGGTGGCGTAGCTCACCTTGGCGATGTTGCGCTCGTTGGCCTCCACCATGAAGTCGTCAAGGTCGGTGCGGCGGAACTGGATTCCGCTACCGGCCTGCGCCGGCAGGATGCGCATGCTGACCGGCACTCCACTGTGCAGTCCTATTCCACTGCACTCCACGGCCGAGCGGATTGTCTGCTCAAATCTCAAGGCGAAATCGCTTGTGACAGGCTAGTTTACAGGTCAGGAGGACAAGTTTTGGTGTGGTAATTATGCAACTATGGTGGCCAGCAGTCCGCAGGGGATAACATCAGTGACTGTGGCAGTCATACAACAGTACGGCTCCCGCCCATGCTTTCGGTTCTCACCCTCCGGCAATCTCCGCCGGAAAGCTACTTCTTCTTGGGCGGGGCCATGGGGTCGTAGGTGACCGTGGCCTCGAACTGCGCCGGTTCGAACGCAACGTTGTAATGCACCTCGGTGAGGAACTGCTGGCCCACCATCTCGTCATTGCGCATGCGCACCACGCTCATGGGGGCCATGATGCCTTCCACCTTGCGGTAGTTCGCGTATACCAGCACGTCGTCAGTCTTGTAGTTCTGCTCGTCGCGGTACGTGAAGATACGCCGCAGAGGGAGGTACGTGTCCGGGTCTATGGCAATGGTGACGGAGTCATTCTGCGAATTGATGATGGTGACCTCTTCCACCAGCCTGCGATCGGCAATGGCGGTCCCGGAGTACATCACCAGCGTGCCCGGTTCCTTCAGCCACTGCCGCAGCACGATCTCCAGTGAGTGTGCGCGGCGGCGCAGGAATTCGCGCAACTCCTTCGCCTCCTCCGCCGCCGTCCCCCTGTAGGTGATCTCGTAGCCCTTGTCACCGTTATGGATGTAGGTGACGATGTTGGACTTCTTGGTGATGTCAATGGGGACGCCGAAGACCGGATCCTGAAGCATCATGTCCGCCGCCACCGCGACCTGGAAACTGTCCTTGTCCGGCCACTGCCAGTTGTGTACGAACTGCACGGACGGGCTGTTGGGGTCGCCGCGGTAGAAGGTATAGGTGCGGCCCTTGTCGGTGCGCGTGGTGTAGTTCAGGTAGGCATCGCCCCCCAGCGCCTGGATCATTTTGTCGAGCAGCGCGCGTGCCTTCTTTTCGCCGGAGTCGGGCACCGTCACTGCCTGTGGTGCCTGGGCAAGGGCAGAGCCAGCCAGCAAAACGGCGGTAGCGACCAACACAAACAGTCTCTTCATGCCATTAGATTAGACGCTGCGGGCGGCGGAAGGAAGCGGGTCACTCCTGCTTAAGGCGCTCCACAAGGCGCACAGCCTCTTGCGGCCAGCCGCCGATGTGTACCGGAAAATCCCAGTTGTCGCGCTGCCCGAAGTCGCGCAGGCACTCCTGCAGTGCGGTAGAGATGAGCCTGCGCTCGGAGGCGTTCAACTCCACCTCGATGGGCCGGTCGCCGGCTCTTTCCGGCAGGTGAATGGCCGCCATGCGCGCGTGCAGGGTCTCCACCGTGCTGACGCTCCCCGCCAGCGTGGCAATGTCCTCGTTCGACCAGTTGCTCAGCATCTCGTTGAGCGAGTTCGCTGTCATACGGATTTCGGTTTTGTTCAGTTTCAAATTTGCCTCCTAACCTGCGAGCACCGCGCCGCCGTTCACATTGAAGACCTCGCCGGTGATGAATCCCGCATGCGCCGTGCACAGAAAGAGGATGGGAGCCGCAATCTCCTCCGGCCTGGCCACCCGTCCCATGGGGATCACCTGCAGGACCTTGCGCTGCGCTTCACTTTCCGCCAGTATCGGTGCCGTCATGTCCGTGGCCACCCAGCCGGGTGCCACGCAATTCACTCGGATGCCGTGTGGGGCCAGCTCGGTGGAAAGGCCCTTCACCATGCTGATCAGCGCGCCCTTGCTGGCGGCGTAGTCGCAGTGGAAGGCCTCGCCGCGCTGGCCGGCGGTTGAGCTGACGAGCACCACGCTGCCGCCCCCGCCCTGGCGCTTCATCTGGTCCACCGCGTACTTGGTCAACAGGAAGACGGAGTCGAGATTGGTGGCGATGGTCTTGTGCCACTGCGACTCCGGCATGGCGTCCACCGGCTGATCTTGCGCCAGCCACACTCCGTGGTTCACCACCAGCGCATCCAGGCGCCCGAAGCGGCCCACCGCAGCGCGCACCAGGCGCTGCTCGTCGCCACGCCCGTCCAGCGCGGCCTGGCGGGCGAACGCGCATTCCTCGCCGAGCTCGGCGACGAGTGCCTCCGCTGTTGTGCGCGCCTTGTGATAGCTGAAGGCGACACGGGCGCCGGCCTGGGCAAAAGCCCGCACGCACGCTGCGCCGATGCCGCGCGAGCCTCCGGTGATGAGTGCGACTCTACCCGTCAGATCGAGTGTGAATGGCATGACGTTCGCGCGATGCCCGCCGATTATAGGAAACCCGTGCCCAGAACTCAAAACGCAGGCTCAACGCCTCAGGTTCTCGAAGTCTGCCGAGCGGCTGCCCCGCTCCTCTTGCCAGGCGCGCGCCGCCTCCGCCAGCGCAGCGAAGAGGGCCGCGGAGACCGCATCCTGCTCCGCGGTGCGTTCCGGATGCCACTGCACCCCGAGCACCCAGTGGTCCCCGGCAGTACCCTCGACCGCCTCGATCACGCCGTCGCGCGGCGAGCGCGCCACCACGCACAGGCCGTCGCCTGGCACCGCCAGTGCCTGGTGATGGCTGGAGTTCACGCTGATCACTTCCGCCGGATTGCCCAGCGCCGAGGCGACGATGGCCGCCAGTCGCGAACCGGGTTCGATCGCTGCCGGGTGCTCCACCACTGTAGTGCGCGGCTCGTTCTCCCGGCGTGCGTGTTTCACCGCAGTTTCAAGATGCTGCAGCAGCGTGCCGTTGCGCCAGACGTTCAGCGCTTGCACGCCGTAGCAGATGCCGAGGATCGGCTTGCGCATGTTGTGCGCATCCTGCAGCAGTAGCTCGTCGAGGTTGTCACGTGGCGGGTCGGACGCCGCAGTCTTGGGATGGCGGAGCGACTCGCCATACTTCTCCGGGTCCACATCGGCGGGGCTGCCCGGCAGCAAGATCGCGTGGCAGCTCTTTGCCATTTGCGCGATCTCGCCATTGGAAATCCCGAACGGGATCACCACAGCGTCAGCGCCCCCGAGTTCGATGGCGCGCGTGTACTGCGGCAGCGCGCGCCCGCTGTACTCCGGCGAGCTGTGCGGATACGGGATGGCGATGCGCGGCTTCATCGGAGGTGCCATTCTCGTGGATTCATTTCTGCTGTCGGCTTCGCCTTTCGTGTGCCGCCTGCAGCCCGCTCAGCAGGTCGCCACTCGGCGGGTAATGAAAGTTCGTGAAGAACCAATGCCCGTCCTTGAACACCAGCTCGGCTACAACCTTCTCCGTTTCCGCGCCGGCTTGGATTCCTCGGACCTCCGCATAGCACCTGTCACCCTCGTGCCGAACTTCCTTCACCACAAACCGTTCGCTGGGTTTCTCGCTGGCCAGGAACGGGTCGTAACCCGGGCCTTCCGCATCGAAGGCTTCCTTCTCGGCAGGCGCTTCCTCGCGCAAGAGTCCGAGGAGCTCGGGCTCAAATGAGTCCGCCCGGCGTTGCAGCGCGATATTCGAGGCGGGCTCGGAGGTTTGTTTCAGGGCTATCGGCACGTACCAGTCATAGAACTCCTGCACGAACGCCCGGCAGGACATCGCAACGCTGTCGTCGGTCTGCGCCGGCAGCAAACAGGTTGTGCCGGGGAGAAGGAAAACACTCAGGAAGAGGGCCGTCCTTAAAGTTCTCATCGGATCACCTCTATGCATGACTCTTGACTGCCGTCTGAGCTGGTGGCCGGCCGACAACGCAGCGTGAATAGTATGTCTCTTCAATGACCTGTCGCACTGCGGCTGCCAGGTCATCCATCTGCTTCGACGAATAGCCTTCCGTTGAGACGGGTTTGCCGAAGACCAGGGTGACGGTGCGGGGCGCAATCATCCACCGGACGCGTGGCATCGCCTCGTAGGTGCCCACGATCGTCACCGGCACCACGCTCACCCCGGCCTTGATGGCCACCAGGAAGGCTCCGCCCATGAACGGCTGGAGATGCCCGTCATGGGTGCGCCCGCCCTCCGGAAAGACGAGGATGGGCATGCCGTTCTTCACCGTGTGGCTGGCGGCCAGCAGACTGCGCAACGATGCACGCGGGTCATTGCGCTCCACCGGGATCTGCCCTGAGCGCGCCAGGTGCCAGCCCATGAACGGGACGCTGAACAGCTCACGGTTCGCCATGATGCGGAACTGCACCGGGATTCCGAGGAAGATCACGGGGGTATCGAGGTACGAGAGATGATTGCTGGCGAAGACCTGCGGCCGGGTGAAGTCCACGTTCTCCAAGCCCTCCACCGCCAGGTGGCAGCCGGCGGCAACGCGCAGGATGAGCCACGACCACAGGCGGGCGATGCGGTGCTGGCCGCGTCCGCCACGATCAAAAAGTGAGCAGAGCAGCGAGGCCGTCCCGCACACAATCGTGAAGACATAGACAAGGTTGTTGCGCCACAGGTAGGAGACGAGCTTTGTGCCCAGTCCGACATTCTTGTCCGGCGTCATTCTGCTGCGCTCCTGAGCTGTCTATCGTCTTGCCACAGGATAAACGATGGACCCGCGCCGCGCGCACGAACTCGCGCTCAGGGTTCTATCCCGAGATACTCCATTGCCTCGCCGACCACGTAGATGGAGCCGGAGATGACCACCACCGCCTGGCCCGCCGTCGCGCTGCCGAGCTTGCCAGCTTCCGCAAAGGCGACGGCGAGCGCAGTGCGCACATCGCCTCCGGGCAGGATGCGGGTGCCGGTGCGTTCCGCCGCTTCGGCGATCTCTTCGGCTCCGGCGGCGCGGGGATTCTCCACCGTGGTGGGCACCACGCACTCGGCTGTCGGAAAGAGTATCTGCGCCATCTCGGCAATGGCCTTATCCCGCATGGCGCCGAAGACGAATATCCGCGGACGCTCGCCGAACTGGTCGCTCAGCGCCGCACGCAGCGCCCAGGCCCCGGCCGGGTTGTGGGCCACGTCGAAGACGATTGCAGGACGGCCGGCAGCCGGCAGCGCCTGGAAGCGCCCCGCCCAGCGCGTCTCGCGCACGCCGCGCGCAACGTCTGCGGCCCTGAGCGGAAAGCCGAGCGCGTTCAATTCCTCTGCGGCGGTGATGGCCAGGGCGAGGTTGCGCAATTGGTGGCGTCCGAGCAGCGGTGAGTCCACCGCAATCTCCTCGCCCAGTACCTCAAGCTGGAAGCGCGTGCGTCCGGCGCTGAGGTCCACCAGCGCCGCGGCGCCCGGCGAAACCGGCGCCATGTTGCGCGCCGCGCTCACCGCCCGCGCTCCCACCTCCATCATGCGGCGGCCTAGCACCTCGTTGGCTTCCGGATGCTGCGCCAGGGTGATGGCCGTTCGCCCGGCGCGCAGGATGCCCGCCTTCTCCCCGGCGATCTGCGCGATGGTGTCTCCGAGGTACTTCTCGTGGTCGAGTCCTATATCGGTAATGACGGAGACTAACGGCTCCACAATGTTCGTGGCGTCAAGCCGCCCACCCATGCCGACCTCGAGCACCGCGATCTGCACCGGAAGCTCTGCAAAGTGCAGGAAGGCCATCGCGGTGAGGGTTTCAAAGAAGCTGGGCAGCTGCGGCAGCCGACCGGAAGGTGCAAGCTTCTCGCCGGTCGCGCGCACTCGCTCAAAGAGCCGCGAAAAATCGTCGTCAGCGATAGCGCGCTCGCTGACCCGGATGCGCTCGTTGATGCGCACCAGGTGCGGCGAGGTGTAGAGGCCGGTGCGGTATCCGGCGGCGGAGAGTATGGAGGCCAGCGTCGCCGCCGTAGAGCCTTTGCCGTTCGTCCCTGCGATGAGAACCGCCGGGAACTTGTGCTCGGGATGCCCCAGGGCCTCAGCCAGCACGCGCATGGGCGCCAGGTCGAACTTATTCACAGCTGTCCGGTGCAGCTCGTGTCCGAGGGCGTAGAGGTCGTGGACTGCCTGCGAATAGGTCATGGCGACGGCGGCGGGCGGGCCCGGCAAACGGTTGATTATCGCAAAGTCGGCGATTCCGCGCTCAGAAGGCCTCAGGCCAGCGTTGCGCGCCGTGGTAGATGGCCAGAATCACGACGCAGGCCTTCTCGACGGCATAGGCGGCGATAAAGGGAGTGCCGGAAATGACCAGCTCACGCGTGCCGGGAACGCGCCCCAACCGACCTGATACGGGAAAGGCCGCGAGCTGTTGAATGTTGGTGACGATCTGCAGCGCGATGCGCGCGGCGACCTCCTTGCTATTGGAGAGAGCAATGTAATCGTGGGCTTGATCCAGTTGCCGAACCGCCTGCTCGGTCCAGACGATCATCGGCGCGCGCGTCCTGTCTTCTTGAGACGCTTCACGACCTCTGCATGGCTTACGACACGGCCTGCGCGCATCTCCTCCAGCCCCTTGCGAACCAGCGCGTCCTGGTAGGCGTGCAACTCAATGTAGTTCGTGATCGCCTCGTTGATGAGGTAGCTGCGCGAACGGTCCTGCGCGGCCGCCAGCGAATCCAGTTGGTCAATCTTCTCGGGGACGGCGCGGAAACTGATGGTCTTCTCGGTGCTCATAATTCCGAGAATATATCATGTATTATTTTGTAATACAAGCCCCTGGTCTCCGGTTTGCACGCGCTGCTCAGTGCACCGGGTCAAACTTCTCCTTCACCGCGCCGCAGATGGGGCAGTGCTCGGTCTCAGCCGGGTTGTCGGTGACCTCGCCGCAGACCAGGCAGACGTAGAACGTCGTCCGCGCCTTCTGCGCTTCCAGATTGGCCAGCGCCGCGCCGTAGAGCTGCGCGTGCACCGTTTCGGCTTTCATGGCGAGATCGAAGCTGTGCACGGCGTCTTTGTGGCCGCCAGCCTCGGCTTCCTTGATAAAGCCGGGATACATCACGTCGCGCTCGTGCTCTTCGCCGGCCTTGGCGGCGGCCAGGTTCTCGCGCGTGCTTTTCACCTCGGGCGCGTGCAGGGTGGCGTGGGGCGTGCCGCCCAGCTTTACGATGACGCGCGCGTGGTGCGCGGCATGTACCTGCTCGCCGCGCGCGGCGGCGCGGAAGAGCGCGGCGGCCCTGAAGTAGCCTTCGACCTCGGCCTTGATGGCAAAGGTGGTGTACTTGATGGTGGCGTTGCTTTCGCCTTCATAGGCGGCCAGCAGGTTCTTCAACGTCTGCGAAACCGGTGCGGCGGCGGCAGTGCTCATGGAATCTCCTCTGGCAGCTAGACTACCGGACGCGCAGCAAAGCTGACTGTGACGGATGAGCCGGGCGGATGTGAAAAGAAAACGCCCGGACGCACCGGGCGTTTGGCGGAACCGCAGTCCTAATTCTTCACCGGCGCCATCCACTCGAACGCCCGCGCGATGTAGCTCTTCAGGTCGCGGCGGTGCACCACGGCGTCCAGCATACCGTGCTGCAGCAGGAACTCCGAGCGCTGAAAGCCCTCCGGGAGCTTCTGGCGGATGGTCTGCTCGATGACCCTCGGCCCGGCGAAGCCGATGAGCGCCCCCGGCTCGCCGATGTTCAGGTCTCCCAGCATGGCGAATGAGGCCGTGGTGCCGCCGGTGGTCGGGTCGGTGAGGACGCTGATGTAGGGCACCCTGGCGTCGTCCATGCGCGCCAGCGCGGCGGAGATCTTGGCCAGCGTCATCAGGCTGATGGTGCCTTCCATCATGCGCGCGCCGCCCGAGGCCGAGATGATGACCAGCGGCAGCCGATCTTTGGTGGCCTTCTCGATGGCGCGGGTGATCACCTCGCCCACCACGGCCCCCATGGAGCCGCCGATGAACGAGTATTCCATCACGCTGATGAAGATGTCGCGCCCGTTCAGCTTGCCGCGCGCGTTGATGATGGCGTCTCCCAGGCCGGTCAGCGCCCGCGCCGCCTTCAAGCGTGCGGCGTACGGCTTCAGGTCGGTGAACTCGAGCGGGTCGGTGGAGACCACGTTGATGTCCTCCATCGTGTATTTGCCGTCATCGAAGAGCTGCGCCAGGCGGGTGCGCGCGCTGATCCGGAAGTGCCGCTGGCACTTGGGACAGACGTGGAGGTTCTCCTCCAGGTCCTTCTTCCAGATGATCTGGCTGCAGCCTTCGCACTTGACCCACAGACCTTCCGTCTTGACCGTCTTCTCGCCGGAAGTGTCGAGTTCCTGGGATTCCCGTTTAAACCATGTCATAAAGTTTCTTTCAGAACAGCGCGTTGGCTCAGGCTATGCCCGAATTCAAGTTCATAGACAAAACATAGGGAGGAGAATCAGCGCCAGCATTGCTAGCCAAATGGTCATGAATCGGAAACGAAAGTTCTCCGCGGTCTGTTTGCTGGACCTGAGAGTAGCGCCAAACGAGATCAGGCTCAGAACAACCCCCACCGAGCAAACCGCAAGGTCCAACGGTCGCGATAGGCCATGTTTCCAAATGTCCGCCGCGTCAGGAAGCAAGAATAGGAAGCAAAATACACCGTAAAGCCGCAGCGCCATCTTCCTCGTTATGGTCTCACCCGGGGGTCGTCCGATCTCATCGAACATTGCGCTTCACCTCCGAGACAACAGACTCAACGGCGGCTAGTACTCGATGCCCCGCTGGGCCATGATGCCCTTCTGGTATGCGTGCTTGATCTCACGCATGTCGGTAACCGTATCGGCCAGTTCAACAATTGTGGGGTGTGCGTTGCGTCCCGTCAAGATAACGTGCACCATTTCCGGCTTGCGGCGCAGCACGGCGGCAACTTTTTCCGGATCCAGCATCTTGTAGCCGATGGCGTAATTGATCTCGTCCAGGATAACCAGGTCCCACTCGCCGGAGAGGATGGCCTTCTCGGCTTCCGCCCACGCCTCCTCAACCATGCGGATGTCTTCGGGGTCGGTCTCCGCCCCGCCGACCTTCACAAAGCCGCGGCCCATCTGCTTCATCACGAAGCGGTCGCCAAAGGCCGCCACCGCGTCCAGCTCGCCGTAGTGCCACGAGCCCTTCAGGAACTGCAGCATGAGCACGCGCAGTCCGTTGCCCACGGCGCGCAGGGCGGTGCCCATGGCGGCGGTTGTCTTGCCCTTCCCCGGCCCCGTATTGACGATGATGAGCCCTTTGCGAACGTCAGGCATGGTGGCTATTGTAAATGGTCGGTTGCGCTGCGCGCTTCTATGCAGGAATAGATGATTGTCGAACTATCAGATTGCAACTTCTTCAAATTGAAAACCCTCCGGCGGCGTAATTTGGTGCACGCCTCCGGGCTTGACTCCGCCACAGAACTGTCATGGCGAGCGATTCCGCAGCGAAGCGAAGGGAGAGTCGAGCCACGCTTTGTTTCGCTGTTCCCAAGAAGATCAAAACAAAACACGGGGTTACTCGACTCCGGACGCGCGTCGTTCGGCGCGCCCTTCGCTCGCAATGACAGTTCTCTGATGGCCGCCACGTAGGAGTGGTGCATTTCAATTCGAAAATCCGGAAATCGAAGTCAGTGCCCGCCGTGGTAGGGGTGCCCCGCAAGTATCGTCAGCGCCCGGTAGACCTGCTCGGCCAGCACCACCCGCGCCAGCTCGTGCGGCAGGGTCATCTTGCCCATGGAGAGCTTGAGCTGCGCGCGCCAAAGCGCCTCCGGGCTCCAGCCGTCCGCCGGGCCGATGGCGAAGACCATCTCCTGCGTGCCGCGCTCCTGGTGCTGGCGCAGCAGGGCGGCAAGTTCTTCTGAGGAAAGCTGCTTCCCGCGTGAGTCGAGCGCCACGAAAAACGGCGGCGTGCGCCCGCCTTTATCCAGGCTGCGCAGCAGCGCCGCTTCATTTGAATATTCCGTTCCTTCGCACGGCGAGTAGCGCGCCGCGCGCTTCAGATACTCCGCGGTGAGCGTGGCAACGGCTGCCGCTTTCGTCTTGCCGATCCACGCAATGCGCAGCTTCACCGGGCTACCGTTTCTTCGACCGCTTCTTGGCTGCGGACTTCTTCTTCGCCGCCTTCTTCTTCCCCGCGCCGGCCAGCGCCTTGCGCACCGGCGAGACCTTCTTCGCCGTGCGCTTCCTGCTGCCTCCGCCGCGCTTGGCCGCCGCTTTCCTGCCGGCCACGGCACGCGCCGCCGCCGCGGGCCGCTTCTCCGCGCGCAGCAGCTCGGCCCTGGTCAGGTGGCGCGAGTGCTTCCACAGGCGCTCCAAGTTGCGCAGGCGCGCGTCGGAGTCGCCCACGTTGAAGATGTGCACCACGAAGTCCACGTAGTCGAGCAAGATCCACTCGGCAACCTGGTAGCCCTCACGGTGCAAGGGCTCCACCCCGGCGCGCGAGAGGCGCTCGTCAATCTCATCGGCAATGGCCTGCACTTGGCGCGGGTTGCCGCCCGAGCAGATCAGAAAATAGTCGGTGAAGGCACTGGCCTCCTGGGGCAGTTGCAGCAGGCTGAGGTTCTCCGCCTTCTTGCTCTGCGCCGCGTCCAGCGCCAGGGCTACGTGTTCTCCGGTCTCGTTGGTCCTCATGGTCCTCGGTCTTCCGTGGATTTGTCTTCTACGCCTTGTCTCTGTGCTGCGCGGGGTGCAACGCCCGGCCCCGACTGATGATTCTAAGCCCTGCCCGCTGCGGACGCCCCTTGACCTCCGGCGACCCCGGCTCAGCGACCGCGCGATAGAGCCGCTCCTTGCGGATGTAGTCGGCCACCGCCGGCCCCACCAGTGTCTCCAGAGGGCGCCCGCCGCGCGCCAAGGCCCTGACCTTGGTCGCGGAGACCGGCGAATGCACCTGGCCGAGCAGGTGGATCACTGCGTCCCCCAGCTTTAACGTGTTCTCGTCATGCCTGCGCCGCGCAAGCTCGCGCGCCATCTCGGCGTTCGGCCGCAGCTCCTCCGGCAGCGACAGCGCCACCTCGGCCAGCGAGTACTGCGGCCGGCTGGCGACGATGAACTCGCACTCGCGCAGCAATTCCAGCGGGCTGCGCCACTTGGCAATGTCCTTGAATGCGTCAATGCCGATGAGGAAAAAAAGCTTGTCGCGCTTGGCGAGCCGGGCGCGCAGGCGGCGAACGGTGTCAATCGAGTAGCTGGCAAACCTGTGCTCGGCCTGCAGGATCTCCGGCGCCTCGAGCAGCGATGGGAGGAAGCGCTGGTCGCCCGCCAGCGCCAGCGCCAGCATGGCGTAGCGGTGGTAATAGGGCGTGAGCGGCTGCTGCAGCTTGTGCGGAGGCACCTCCGCCGGGACGAAGTAGATGCGCCCCAGCTTGAACCGCTCGGCGGCGGCGCGCGCCACCGCCAGGTGCCCGAGATGAACCGGATCGAAGGTGCCGCCGTAGATCGCGACGTTCATGGGATTCGCGCACGCTGCTCCGTGGCAGCGCCGTCGCTCTTAGTGTAGTGCATGCCCTGTGCACCGAAGGAACGAGGATGAATCCTGTTGCGCAATAGAAACAGGGACACAGGCTTAGCCGTGCCCCCGGTCTGGACTGCGTGGTGGATTACTTCTTCTTGCCCTTCTTCGCCTTCTTGGTCGCCTTCTTCTTCATTGTCTTGCAAGCCATTGGTTTCTTCTCCCTTGTTTGGATTGCCGCGCGCTTTCTCGCCGGCTTCTTGCTGCCGGCCCTGGAGGCCGTCGCGGCCTGCGCCTCCCAAGCTTCAGGTTTGAACAACTGCGGGCCCACCACTGTTTCGCCCGCAGCGACGCGGCGGCGGACCTCGTCCACGTAGCGCGCCATTGCCCACTCGAGTTCGCTGATTCCCTTGCCGGTGACGGCGGAGATCTCGAACAACTCGAGCCCTTTGCGCTCCGTGAATTGTTTCAGCGCGGCGAGCTTCTTCAAGTTGACAACGTCGCACTTGCTCGCCGCCACCATCATCGGTTTTTCGTCGAGTCCGGCGCCGAACGCGGCCAGCTCGCCCATGATGACCTTGAAGTCCTCGACGGCGTCCTCGCGGCCGCTCGAGTCGCTCACGTCCACCAGGTGCACCAGGCAGCGCGTGCGCTCAATGTGCCTGAGGAACTGCGTGCCCAGGCCCGCGCCGTCGCTTGCGCCCTCGATGAGCCCGGGGATGTCCGCCACGGTGAAGCTGACTGGGTTCTTCACATCGCCCAGCGCCACCACGCCCAGGTTGGGCTGCAAGGTGGTGAAAGGGTAGTCTGCGATTTTGGGCCGCGCGGCGGAGATCCGCGAAATCAGCGTGCTCTTGCCGACGTTGGGGTAGCCGACCAGTCCGACATCGGCGAGCAGCTTGAGTTCCAGCCGCAGGTGGCGCTCCTCGCCGGGGCGGCCGTCTTCGTGTTCGCGCGGAGCCTGGTGAGTGGAGGTGGCGAAGTGCTGGTTGCCACGTCCGCCGCGCCCGCCGCGCGCGATGACCACGCTCTCGTTCGGCGCACTGAAGTCGTGCACCAGCGCGCCGGTGTCGGCGTCGTAGACCATCGTCCCGACCGGCACCTTGAGAACGATGCCCTCGCCTTCGGCGCCGGTCCTGTTGCTGCCTTCGCCGTGCCACCCGCGCTGCGCTTTGTATTCCGGGTTGAAGCGAAAGTGCACCAGGGTGTTGTGGTGCTCGCTGCTCTCCATGATGACGTCGCCGCCGTGTCCGCCGTCGCCGCCGCTGGGCCCGCCGCGCGGCACGAACTTCTCCCGCCGGAAGGCCATGCAGCCGTTGCCGCCGCCGCCTGCCGCCACGCGGATTGTCGCTTCGTCAACGAACATGTGTCCCTAGTGTCGAGTTTCGAGTCTCAAGTTTCAAGTGCTCAGTTGAACGCGCAGAAATATAAAAGGCCTCGCCGTGGACGAGGCCCTTGATCTTGCGGTGTCGTTACGTGAGATTACGCCTTGACCAGCTCAATCGAAACGAACTTGCCGAGCGCGCCGCGGTCCCTGAAGGTGATGCGGCCGCTCACCTTGGCGAAGAGCGTGTCGTCCTTGCCGCGACCCACGTTCACCCCCGGTTTGATGCGCGTGCCGCGCTGCCGCACGATGATGGTGCCGCCGGGAACCACCTGTCCGCCGAACGCCTTGACTCCCAGCCGCTGCGCGTTGCTGTCGCGGCCGTTACGTGATGTGCCTTGACCTTTCTTGTGTGCCATACGTCACTCTCTCGAAACTTGATGTAAGGCTGGTTCGCAACCGGCCGCTGGTTTACTTCTTGCCCCTCTTTGTTGCCGGTTTCTTGGCAGCGGCCTTCTTCGCCGCCGGTTTCTTCGCTGCCGGCTTGTGCGCTGCCTGCGCCGCAGGCTTTGCCTTGTGCTCTGTCTTCGCAGCCTCCGGCTTCTTCGCCTTGGGCGCCTTTTTCACCAGCGGCTCGGCCTTCACCGACTTCCCGCCGAAGCTGATCTCCGAGATGCGCACCTCGGCGAACTGCTGGCGATGCCCCTGCAGTTTCTTGTACTGCTTCTTGCGCTTGAAGTGGAAGACCAGGATCTTGTCGTGACGGCCGTGACCGAGAATCTCGCCCACAACCTTCGCCCCGTCGGCCTTGGCGATCTTGCCGGCTTCGGGGCTCACCGCCACCACGTCGAACTCGATGTGGCCCTCCGCCTTCTCCGGCTTCTCGATCTTCACCACGTCGCCCGGGGCGACGCGGTACTGCTTTCCACCAGTGCGGATGACCGCGTACATAGCCTTGCCTCCAACCCATTTCGCGCACCAGCTCCGGCGCGGCAATGGAAATCTTTTGTGCGCTTGCACTTCCCCAGCGAGCGGGACCAGAGTCCTACATGAGCCTGCGAACGGCGACTGGCCGAGGGGCACTCTCAAACCCGGCAACAGGAGCCGCCGGACGCCTCTGTGAGAGCGTGGTAGTACAGGCAAACCATAGAAGTGTAACCGGTTTGCGGCGCGAGCGTCAAACGATACACGGCGCGGCCCGAACCTTCTGTCCTCCGCGCGCGTACCAACTAGTGCTTCGCTGATAAAGCCTGCACCACTTGGAGGCGGACGGATATGGTCCGTCTCCGTTTTGCACGGAATGCAGGGAGGCTGGCTCCGTCCATGTGGAATCGTGTTCCCTTGATCCTTCGAGCCGTGTTGGCAGCGGCCGTGGTGACCGGCTCGGCCACTGTGGTGTGGGGAGCCCTGGTTCAGCTGAACTTGAAACTCTCGCCCCCGCTGCCGTGGGCTACGGTCGTCATGGCGGCATTCCTATTCTTCTACTGGCGTTTCTTGAAAGGCTGGGGATGGCCACGCTCCACTGCCGCCGGGCGTCGATCATCTTTGCGCGCGGAATCCATTTCTTCATCAGCCTGGCGGTGGTCGTTGCTCGCCGGGGGCCTTGGGTTGTCGGCTTCCATCGCGCTTTTCATTGTGGCGCACAGGTTGATCCAATGGCCGCAGCCTGCGCACGCTGATCTTTCCCACATTCCATCCACCACCCTGTTGCCGTTGCTTCTCATGAGCGCCCTCGTCGCGGGAATCAGCGAGGAAGCAGGCTTCCGCGGGTACATGCAGGCGCCACTGGAGCGACGTTACGGCGCGGCCGTTGCCATCGCTGTGACCAGCGTTGTGTTCGGTCTGGCGCATCTGACGCACGGCGCTTTTGCACCGGCGATCCTCTTCGATATCGGTTGGGGTGCTCTCTATGGATTGATTGCTTATCTCAGCGGCTCCATCGTGCCGGCAATCGTTCTGCACAGCAGCGCCGACGCTCTGGAGTTTATCGCCGCGTGGAGGTTCCGACCTGCTGCGCCGGCGCCTCTGGTGTGGGTGAATGGACCCGATCCGCTGTTCTGCACTGACTGGCTCCTGGTGGTGCTGCTCGCTGGCGCTTCGATTCTGGCCTTCCGGCGGCTGGCCGGGGCCAGGCCCAGAACGCAAGTTCGCTGAAGAACCCCGCAGTACTTGCCCTGTCTACTTGTGCTGAAGCTCGCGAATCACACGGCGTGTGTTCTCATCCGCTTTCAGCCAATCCAGAAGCTTGTCTGTCACATCGATGGACTGGGGTATTTCCGGCGCGTCCGAGGAGGGCACAACTGCCGACACATTCGCCGTCCGCTGGATTTCCTCGAAGGCTGCCTTGAGGGCCTCCAGAATGTTCGTGATCGGAGCCTGTCCTGCGAGTTGCTGATGAGCCAACTCCTGGGACTGCTCGCCCCAGGCGTTTAGTTCCTTGATCCTTGCTTGGTCGTTCGCCTTCTGTGCTGCCTCAAGCTCCACTTGCCTGGTTTTGAGCGTCTCCGCCCACAGAGAAGACCGGTAGAACGCCACCACGATGGATGCCTTGTCGAAGGTGCCCACCCGCGCCGGCTGTGCTAGGGCAGAACCCAGTCCAAGGAAGATGCACAAGATAAGAGCAAGACTCCGAAATCCCCTCATAGGAAGTCCTCCCGTGTCTTACTTGCGTTGAATGCGAATCGAAGCCTGCCGCCTGTCAGCATAACTCCATGCCGCGATCAAATGTCCAGGTTCTTCACTTCGAGGGCATTCTCCTCGATGAACTTGCGGCGTGCTTCCACGTCTTCGCCCATCAGCGTGGAGAAGATGGTCTCTGTCTCCGCCATGTCCTCCAGCTTTACCTCCAGCAGGGTGCGGCGCTCCGGGTCCATGGTGGTCTTCCAGAGCTGCTCGGCGGTCATCTCGCCCAGGCCCTTGTAGCGCTGAATGGCGTAGTCCTTGCGGCCCTCGTTGAGCACATGCTCGAAGAGCTCGCGCACCGTCTGCTTCTCCACGATCTCCGGCTCGTTGCGGCGGCGGGTGCGCTGGTTCTTGGCCTCGGACTTCGCCAGCTCGCTCTTCTCGGCATCGCTCAGCTCGTCCTCGGGATTGTCCTTGCCGGTGCGCCCTACGGTCTCCACCACGAACGGCGGCTGCATGTAGACGGAGATCTGTTTGTACTTCGACAGCATCTGGCGGTACTCGGGCGAGGAGCAGAGCGTCCAGTCGAGCACGTGCTGCGCACCCTGTGCGTCCACGAAGGCCACGCCCCAGAGCTCGTGTTCCTCGTCGAACTGGGTGGAGACCGAGTGGAACTGGTGTTGCTTCTTCATTACGGTCAGGCGCTTCTCCAGTTCGGCGACCTTGGGCGCAACCCGCTTCGGCGTGCCCGCGAAGTCCTCGCGCGCGGCGAAGTCCAGCTCCGGCAGCAGGCTGGTGACCTCCTCGTTGCGGATGCGCTTGTCCACCTTGTCGTAGAACCCGATGTACTCGTTCAGGCGGGTCATGAACTGCGCCAGTTTCTCGCCTTCCAGCCGCGCCGCGCCCTCGCCGTAGCGAATGACCATGCCGTCGGCGGCGCGCTTCACCATCACCCTCACAAACTCCGCGTCGTTTTTGATGTACTGCTCGAACTTGCCCTTCTTGATGCGGTAGAGCGGCGGCTGCGCGATGAAGACGTTGCCGCGCTTGATGAGGTCCTGCATGTGGCGGAAGAAGAACGTCAGCAGCAGGGTCCGGATGTGCGAGCCGTCCACGTCGGCGTCGGTCATCAGAATGACCTTGCCGTAGCGCAGCTTGGCGACGTCGAAATCGTCCTTGCCGATGCCCGTGCCCAGCGCCGTAATCATGGCACGGATCTCCTCGTGGCCCAGCATCTTGTCGTAGCGCGCCTTCTCCACATTCAGGATCTTGCCCTTGAGGGGGAGGATGGCCTGGAAGCGGCGGTCGCGCCCCTGCTTGGCGGTGCCGCCGGCGCTCTCGCCCTCCACCAGATAGACCTCGCAGCGGTCCGGTTGGCGCTCGCTGCAGTCGGCAAGCTTGCCCGGCAGGCCGCCGCCGTCTAGCGCACCCTTGCGGCGCGTCAGGTCGCGGGCCTTGCGCGCCGCCTCTCTCGCGCGTGCGGCTTCAATCGCCTTGTTGATGATCTTGCGCGCCACCGTGGGGTTCTGCTCGAAGTACGCCCCCAGACGCTCGTTGAGGAAGGCCTGCACCGTACCGGCGATATCCGAGTTCAGCTTGCCCTTCGTCTGGCCTTCAAACTGGGGCTGCGACAGCTTCACGCTCACCACCGCCACCAGGCCTTCGCGCACGTCGTCGCCGGAGAGGTTTTCCTTCACGTCCTTGAACAATCCAAGCTGCTGTCCGGCGTAGTTGATGGTGCGCGTGAGAGAGGTGCGGAAGCCGGAGAGGTGCGTGCCACCGTCCACGGTGTTGATGTTGTTGGCAAAGCTGAACACGGTCTCCGAGTAGCCGTCGTTGTACTGCAGCGCGATCTCCATGTTCACGCCGTCGCGCTCGGCCTCCATGTAAATGGGCTTCTCATGCAGTACGTTCTTGCCGCGGTTCAGGTGCTTGATGAACTCCGCGATGCCGCCGTTGTACTTGAACTCCGTGTGCTTGGGCTCACCCGTCTTCGGGTCGGTGGTGCGCTCGTCGGTCAGGGAGATGACCAAGCCCTTGTTGAGGAAGGCCATCTCGCGCAAGCGGTTCGCCAGCGTGTCGTAGTTGAACTCGGTCGCGGTGAAGATCGAGCGGTCGGGCAGGAAGTGGACCTTCGTCCCGCGCTTCTTCGACGGGCCGGTGCGCTTCAGTTTTCCCTGCGGCTCGCCCTTCGAGTAGGTTTGCTCGTAGGTGCTGCCGTCGCGCCAGATCTCGAGATCGAGCTGCTCGCTGAGCGCGTTCACGCAGCTCACGCCCACGCCGTGCAATCCGCCGGAGACCTTGTACGTCGAGCTGTCAAACTTGCCGCCGGCGTGTAGCCGCGTCATCACCACCTCGGCCGCCGTATGCATCTCGCCGTCCACTTCCATCTCGTCCACCGGAATGCCGCGGCCGTTGTCAATCACCGTGATGGAGTTGTCAATGTGGATGGTGACGTCAATGTTGTCGGCAAAGCCCGCCAGCGTCTCGTCCACCGAGTTGTCCACCACTTCGTAGACCAGGTGGTGCAGGCCCAGATCACCGGTGGAGCCGATGTACATGGCGGGGCGCTTGCGCACCGCCTCCATGCCGCCCAGGACCTTGATGGACTCAGCTGTGTAGTCGCCGTTGCCGTTGCTCAGGTGTCCGTTCCTGCCCGCTTCAACTTCCACTTTTTTCTTCTGCTCCGGCTTCCTGAGGTCTGCTTTCTTGGGTCCGGGCTTCTTGGGCTCCGGCTTCTTGGGCCCTGGCTTGGCTTTTGACTTGGACTTGGCTTTTGCCTTGGCGGACATCGCGCTCCTTGCTTCCTCTGCGCGCACTCCCGGCCTGCTGTTCAGCCGGTGAGTCGCGCTCCCAGCCGCCGCCCGCGTGATGACGGCCAAACTGCTTGATATGCGGGCAGTTAGAGATACCTCAACTTATGGTTAATTCTACCATGCGGGAAGCCTCGGCAGGAGCGGCACGAACGCGCCTAACCCTTTACCATTCAGATACTTAGGGACGCCTCCTAGAGGCCTGAACATAACTTCCGCGTCAAGGTTGTCACGGGCGGTTCCGCGCGGGGAAAAACACCCTGGAGATTGGCAGCGAGCCAGGATTCGGCCGGGCGATTCTCAGGGGTTCCGGACGGGTTTCAGCCGCGCGGGGGCGGCACCTCAACTCAACGTCGCCGTGCATTGCGGGCAGCGGCGCGCCTCGAGCGGGATCTCCATGGTGCACTCCGGGCACTTCTTGGTAGAAGGCGGAGTCTCCGGCACCGGCTTCTTGAAGCGGTCGAGCAGCGTGTTCATCGGCAGCACCACGGCGAAGTACACTGCGCTGGCCACCAGCAGGAAGGAGATGAGTGCGTTGATGAAGGCGCCGATCATCAGCCGGGAACCGTGGATGGTGAGCGCGATGCCGCTGAAGTCCGGTTTGCCGACGATGGCCGCGATCAGCGGCGTCAGCAGGTCCTTGGTGAAGCTGGTGACCACCGCGCCGAAGGCGGCCCCGATGACCACGCCCACTGCCAGGTCCACCACGTTGCCGCGCAGAATGAAATCGCGAAATCCCTTGAGCATGTGCACGCCTCTTCATCTCGAAATGGTATGGGATTGAGACTTCGACTACTTGCAAACCGATATGCCGGACAGGGTACAGGGGCACGCGGCGTGGGCGCAAGCGGAGGCGAGCGCACTGCTATTGCGGCTTCTCTGCGGGAATGTAGAGCCGGCTCGGCGCAACCAGTGTGCAGTGTGCCTTCGTCTTCAGTTCAAACTTGAGAAACTGTTCCTTCGTCTGCACCGGCGGTGTTTGTACTCGCAGCAGGTACCAGTTCTTGAAGAGCTTGCCGAACTCCATCCAGTCCTCCTCGCTATCGGGAACAACTGATGGGAGGCACCAAACGACCACCGAATCGGGAAGAACTGATTGGAGGCGCTTAGCGACTACCAATCCGCCGGAGTCTGCCGCCCTTGCATCGATGCCAGTGGGCGCCGTCTTCATCTGATCCTGCACCCAGGTTGCCGAAATTCTGCCGGTGTCATTTGCCTCAATTGTGCTGAGGGGGGCGCCGTCGGAACAACGACGACGTGTGTTCGGGTGGAAAGCAGAGCATTTATGAGCTGTTCCTGTTTCGTGGTGGCCTCGCTTGTCCTGCCGTCAGTCACCACGAACAGGAAGCGGGGCGAATCGGACTTCAGGTCATCGAGCTTCTTCATCCCGTGTTGCATTGCGCTGAAAAGCAAGCCGCCATTACCTGTCTCCGAGCGTAAGGACCCCAACAGAGCCAAGATCTGGCTCGGATTTGTCGTGAATCCCCCAGCCTCCTTGAGCGTGCCGACATCGACGATGAGGCTGCCTTGGTCCTTGCCTGACCTTACGTTGGAGAGCAAGTGCTTGGACAAGTACAGGACACTTGGATACGTATTTGGGTCTTTGCTGATCAGGACGTAGCTGAACGGGCGCTCACTCAGCGGTGCGAGCGTCAGCAGCGTGACACCTTTGGCGGAAAGGTTCTCCAAGGTCAACGGAACTGGGTCGTTGCCCTTGCACGCACCCAATGAGAACTTCCTGTGTATCCTGGCCCGCGGGCGGTGCGGGAGCCTGCGTCTGCGCCAGGCACGGGAAGACCACCGCCAGGACGAATAACAGCAGTATGAGGCGTTTCATGCCCGCGAATGTAGCACCGGACCGGCGGCCGTCCAAATGAATTTCCCGTCTACTGAATGAATTCTCTGCGCCTTCAGAAGTCCTCCGCCGACAGGGATGAAAAAAGGCGCCCACAAGGAGCGCCTTCGTTTCAAGATTGAGGGTTGCGCCTCAGATCCTCATCGGCATCACGACGTAGCGGTACCTGTAGTCCGTCTCGCCCTCGGGGCGGAGCTGCCCCGCCGACTGCTGGTCCTTGAACTCCATGCGGATCTCCTCGCTGTCGGCGGCCTTCAGGAAGTCGAGGAGGTAATGCGAGTTGAAGCCGATGGTCATCGCCTCGTGCGCGTACGCGGTTTCGATCGAATCCTCGGACTCGCCGGTCTCGGTGGAGGACGACGAGATGCGCAGCTCGTTCTTCTCCAGGCGCACCTTGATGGCGCCCGAGCGCTCGTCGGCAAACTGCGCCACGCGCAGGATGGCGGCCGTCAGCTCCGCCGAACGCAGCGTGATCGTGCGCGGGGTCTCCTTGGGCAGCACCGCCTCGAAGTTCGGGAATTGGCCCGTGAGTTGTCGCGAGGTGAGCAGCCGGCTGCCGACGCGGAAGAAGAGTGTGGACTCGTCCTTGGCAAACTCCACAGACTCGACCGCCGCCGCGCCAATCAGGCTCAGCAGCTCCTGCATGGCCTTCTTCGGCACCAGCGTCTTCTGCTCGCCTTGGACGTCAAGGGTGACGCCCTCCTTCACGATGTGCGCCAGACGGTGGCCGTCCGTCGCCACCATGGTCATCGACTCCGGCTTCAGCACCATTAGCGCGCCGTTCAGTGTGTACCGGCTCTCCTCGTTGCTGATGGCGAAGATCGTTTTGCTGATCATGCTGTAGAGCGCCGCAGCAGGAATCTTCACCACTCCGGCGGAGGGAAACATGGGAACCGATGGGAAATTCGCGCGCGCCATTCCAACTACACGGGTGTTGGAGCGTCCGGCGCGAATATTAACCCAATGGTTCTCCAATAGCTTGACGCTAATATCTCCGTCACCAAGCAGCTTCACATACTCATAAAGCCTGCGCGCTGGGATGGTGCACGATCCTGGCTTCTTCACTATCGCCGGGCATGAGGTTCGCAAACTGAGATCCAAGTCGGTTGCAGTGATAGTAAGCGTGTCACCCGCCGCCTCAAATAGAAAGTTGGAGAGGATGGGAATGGTTGTCTTTCGTTCGACCACACCTTGGGTTGCCGTGAGCTCTTTCAGCAACTCGAACTTGCTGATGGTGATTTCCATGGTGTCACCCTGTGCAACCGCTGCGTCTGCCATGATTTGCTCCCGCTTTACCTTCCTCAGACCCGGTGCCCCTGTAGCCGCTACAACACAACAGGATAAATCATCTCACCACAGTACTTTGACTCCGACTTATATCAAAAGGAAAAGCATAAAGACTAGTATTAACAGAAGGGCCTCTGGAAATGTGGAAATAGCTCCCAAAAGAGCTTGGCTAAGTATTGGAGGCGACACGTGGCCAGGGAAAAGTAGTCCGCGGTATTGAGGAAGACAGAGGATACCGTAGCCAAATCAGGAGAGCAATCCGGCTTGTTCACCGCTTTCACAGCCGGTTCACAATTGCCAGCGCGGAAAAGCCGGCGGTTGGTGGAAAACAGCACTAAGTCTCAGGTTAGCTGCTCAAAGTGTCCGTCAGTTTGTTCAGCATCCTGTTCAAATCAGTGTCAGTCTTGCGTTGCTTCTCAATCTTGTCGATAGAGTGAAGCACTGTGGTGTGGTGCTTACCGCCGAACTGCCGGCCAATCTCCGGCAGCGAGGCTTCCGTAAGGTGCTTGGCAAGATACATGGCGATCTGCCGTGGGAAGACGATCTGCCGCGAGTTGTTCTTGGCCTTGATTTCCTGCATGCGAAGCCCAAACTGCTCACTCACCGCCTTCTGAATGGCCTCGATCGTGATCTTGCGGCTCTGCTGGTCAATAAAGTTCTTTAGCACCTGTTGCGCCGTCTGCAGGTTGATGGTAGCGCCGGTCAGCGAGGCAAAAGCAGTTAAGCGAACCAGCGCGCCTTCCAGCTCGCGCACATTGCTGCGGATATTGGCGGCGATGAACTGGCCGACGTCGTCTGGCAGCACCACGCGCTCACACTCCGCCTTCTTCTGCAGGATGGCGATCTTGGTCTCCAGGTCAGGCGGCTGAATGTCGGCGATCAGACCCCACTCGAAGCGGCTGCGCAGGCGGTCTTCAATATCGGAGAGCTCCTTCGGCGGACGGTCACTGGCGATGACGATCTGCTTCATGGCGTCATGCAGCGTATTGAAGGTGTGGAAGAACTCCTCCTGGGTGCGCTCCTTCTGCGCCATGAACTGGATGTCATCAATCAGCAGGACATCCACCGTGCGAAAGCGGTCGCGGAAGCTCACCATCCTGTCATGCTTGATGGAGTTGATCATCTCGTTGGTGAACTTCTCGCTGGAGGCGTAGCAGATGGAGGCCTCCGGCAGGCGCTTCTTGACCTCGTGTCCGATGGCCTGCATGAGATGCGTCTTGCCCATGCCTACACCGCCGTAGAGGAACAGCGGGTTATAGACCTTTCCCGGAGCGCCCGCCACGGCATAGGCTGCCGCGTGCGCGAACTGGTTGCCGGTGCCGATGACGAACGCGTCGAAAGTGTAGCGCTGGTTGAGCTGACTGGCGCCGTCGAAGTCAAAACGGCCCTGCATGGAGCCTCCCCCTTGTCCGGCGGGGGGGCCCGTCAGTCCCCCATTGTGGCGGATCATTGACGGTACCGGCGGTTCATTGGCCGCCACCACGAAGACAACCTCACGGAAGCCCAGCTTTAGGTTGTCCACAGCCTCCATGATGAGGTCGTTGTAGCGCTCGTCCACCTGCTGGAACTCACGCGTGGGCACCTGAACGAACATGGTGCCGTCGCTGGCGTGGCTGAACCGGGTGGGCTTGAACCAGAGTTCGAAGGAGTGGCGGTTCAGTTTCTTCTCGAGTGCGTCCAGTACGCGTGACCACGGATTCGGCGGAGGAGGAGTTTGTGTTGCCATCGGTCTCTTTCACATCCCAAAATGCGCCACATCCCGGGAGCACTTCCGCAGCTGAGCAAAAAACCATCACTGCGCGGCCCGGCAGGGGCAGACGGCTCGATTCCAAATGAAAATTACGTCGCTGAGAACTTCCGTCTTCCTGACGGGAGCCTGGGTCTGTTCGCGAAACCACATGGGCTGCACCGGGGGGAGTGCAGAAAGGTGTTTTCGTACAACTGTGCTGCATAGTAGCACGAAGAAATCACCGGTACATCACTGGTCCCGCGGAAAAACTGCGACGGCTGCAATCGTTCTCTGCTTCTTTCCACCTCGTGTCAAGTGCTCAACTCATAACTGCCGCGCGAGTTGTGCAGAGTAACTTTCACGGCGCACGGAATGTTGCAGCAGGAAAACTACGCACCCTCGGATGCAGCGGAATTAGTTGATGGAGATGCCGCTCAACGCGAAAGATGAAGCCAAAACCTGACAGTCTTGGACGATAAATGTCCTTCTGCGCGGACTAGCGGGAGGCGTCGGAGAGATTGAAGACTAGGAATGATGCCGCGCCGGGAGGTGAACCGCGGGCCAATGGCCGGCATGGGACTTCCGTGCTGCGATGTTGGCATCATGGCGGGAAAGCAGCGCTTCGTTTATACTCTCTCTTTGTCCATCAGTCATTCTCCCAGCTAGGAGCGCAGTACCCGCATGCCGAAGCGCACATTTCAACCCAATCGCCGCCGCCGCAGCAAGGTCCATGGATTCCGGCAGCGCATGAAGACCAAGAGCGGCCAGGCCGTGCTTTCGCGGCGACGTGCCAAGGGACGCAAGCGCGTCTCCGTCAGTCCCGGCCATCGCGACTAGGCTTTGCGCGTCGCTCCAGAGGCGGAACAGCGGCCGTGAGCGGTACTCCGAGAGGCAGCTTCCCCAAGTCGGCGCACCTGCTGAAGCGGGCGGACTTCCAGCGCGTGTACCAGCAGGGCAGGCGCCATTTTTCCGGGAATATGACCGTCTTCTACCTGAACCCGTTGCCGCCTGACGCCGCCTCCGCGACCGGCGTGCGCGTTGGGTTCACCGTCCCCAGGGCATTGGGCAAGGCAGTGGAGCGGAACCGCATCCGCCGCCGCGTGCGTGAGGCCGTACGGTGCCACCTGGCGGGACTAAGCGCGCTGGCGGAGCCCGTGGACATCGTCATCAATCCGAAGCGCTGCGCGCTTGCCGCCTCCTTCGATGACCTTTCCGCCGAGGTGGAACGCGCCCTGCAGGTGGTCGCGCAGCGCGGCGGACAGCCGCCTCGCCCACAGGCAAAAGAACGGCGGAGGTCGCGATGAAGGCAATGCTCATCGGTCTTGTTTCGTTCTACAAGCGCTGGATTTCGCCGGCGCTGCCCTCCGCCTGCCGGTTCCAGCCGACGTGCTCGGAGTACGCACGCGAGGCGATTGAAGCCCACGGCCCGGCGCGCGGCAGTTGGCTGGCGCTGCGCCGCCTGTTACGTTGTCATCCCCTGGGTTCGCACGGGTACGATCCCGTGCCCTTGCCGCTCAACACTGCGGCCGGCTCCTGTTCACACATTCAAAATTCCGGAGCTCATATAGGCGGCTCCGCTGAGAGATTGGCCAGACCTTGACCGAGTATCGAAATCCGCAGAACGAGCCGGGCATGGAGAAGCGCATGCTTCCCATCATTGTCTTCTTCTTCATTGCGCTGCTTCTTGGGCAGCTCTATCTTTCACGCAAAGCCGGCAACGCGCCCGCGCAACCGCCGGCGCAGCAGCCTCCGGCGGCAACCGCGCCCGTGCAGGCACCGGCGGCATCGACTACGCCGGCAGCGACGCCCACGGTTCCCGTCCGCAAGGCTGAAGGCGAGAGTGCGATCGTAGTGGAGAACGCTGTCTTCCGCGTCACGTTCACCAACCGCGGCGCAGTGGCGCAGTCGTGGGTGCTGAAGAACTACAACGACGAAAAAGGTCATCCGCTTGAGCTGGTGAACCAGGCGGCGGCCGAGCGATATGGCTACCCGCTCTCGCTATGGAACTGGGACCCCGCTCTACGGGATCGCCTGAACTCCGCGCTCTACGTCGCCGAGGGACCGGTTCCCGGCGCGCAGGGGCAGCGCATCCTCTCCTTCGACTACGCCGAGGGTGACCTGGTTGTGAAGAAGACCTTCACCTTTGACGACAGCTACGTGGTGAAGGTGAAGACGAGCGTGCAGCGCGGCAGCCAGTACCTGACGGCGCTGCCTGCCTGGCCCTCCGGTTTTGGCGACGCAATTCTGCCGCCGAGTTATGCCACCCAGCGCATGGACTACGAAGCCGGCGGCGACATCAAGAGCCTGAAGCCCGACCACAAGGGCGCCGACATCAGCGGCGGTCGCGTGACACAGAGAAACATGCAGTGGGCCGGCAGCAGCGACCAGTACTTTGCTGCCATCTGGTTGCCGGAAGATCCGCAGCGGGCGGCGATGGCCGAGCTGCGTAACCCACTCGAAGTCCCCAAGGACCCGGCGAAGCCGCAGGGCGACAAGACGCCGCTCGACGTGCTCGGAACAGCCGTGGGCACGCTCAACGCCCCGAGCAGCGTCAGCTTATTCGTCGGGCCCAAGGCTCAAGAGATCTTGCAGGCGGTCCACTCCGCCTCGGGCGGCGACCTGCATGGCATCCTCGATTTCGGAATGTTCAGTATCATCGCGCGCCCGCTCTTTGTGTGGGCGCACTGGACGCAGGCGCACTATGTTCCCAATTGGGGATGGACGATCATCGTCCTCACCGTCGTCATCAACGTCGTGCTCCTGCCGCTGCGCGTGATGGGCATGCGCTCTGCGTTGAAGATGCAGAAAGTCCAGCCGCAGATCAAGGCCATCCAGGAGAAGCTCAAGCAATACAAGCTGACAGACCCGCGCCGGGGGCCGGCGCAGCAGGAAGCCAACCAGCAGATTCAGGCGCTCTACAAGGAACACCGCGTGAACCCCGCCGGCGGTTGCCTGCCCATGATCATCCAGATGCCGTTCCTCTTCGCCTTCTGGTCCATGCTGAACAACGCCTTCGAGCTTCGCCAGGCGCAGTGGTTCTGGCTGCATGATTTGTCGCAGCCCGACCACTACATGGTGCTCCCCATTCTCATCATCGTTAGCATGTTGGTCTTGCAGCGCATGACGCCCACCGCGGGCATGGATCCGCAGCAGCAGCGCATGATGAACATCATGATGCCTCTGGTCTTCGGGTTCATGAGCTGGTCGCTGGCTAGCGGACTGGGGCTCTACTGGATCACGGGTACGCTGGTCATGCTGGTGCAGCAGTGGGTGATGAACCGCACCGCTCTGGGCCAGGAGATGCGGGCGATTGCCGAGAAGCGGGCGCGCAAGCAGACAGGAAAGGGCAAACAGCGCTAGGGAGACCGGGGCATGGCAATGGCAGACAAGATCGAGAAGGCGAAGCGCATCGGCGAACTGCTCAATAACGTCATCAGCCTCGCCGGCTTCCGGCTGAAGTACCGCATCACCGTGGATCCTCCGCTGCCCGAGCAGACCGACTGGGAGAAGCCCTCCATCCTGGTTGACCTCAGCGGCGCCGATGCTCCTTTGCTGCTGGAGCGAGGCGGTGAGCTGCTGCGTGCCATCGAGTGCGTGGTGCTGGAGGCGGTGCGCGTGGGTCCGGAAGACCACGAGCGCATCGCGTTTGACAGCATGGGCTTCCGTGCCGCCCGCTTTGAGGAACTGCGCCTCTCGGCCTCAGTGGCCGCCGAAAAGGTGCGCCACACCGGGGAGCCCTATCCCTTCGCCCCCATGTCAAGCCGTGAGCGCCGCGTGGTACACTTGGCGTTGCGCGAGGAGACCGACCTGCACACAGAGAGCGTTGGCGAAGGCCCCAACCGTCATCTAGTTGTCTTCCCCAAGGACTACAAGGGCAAACCGCCGGTCGCTCGTCCCCCTTTCGGCCGCCGCCGCAGATAGCGGCACCACGGTTGGCAGCTACCAGAGCGGTTCCAAAGAACCTGCAACTATGCAGGGTGTCATCCTGAGGCGGAGCGAAGCCGAAGGACCTGCTTTTCCTTCAACAATCGGGAACAGCAGATCCTCCGCTTCGCGGCCAACAACGGGTCGCTCGCTCAGGATGACGCACTAAAAGAGGGGACACCCGCACCGAAACTGCGCTAATCTTGCCGCATCTTCCTCCAAGGAGAATCGCATGTCCACCAACGCTGCGATGCTGGCCGAGATTCCCGTCTTCTCCCTGCTCGATGACAGCGAGCGCGCCACGCTTGCCGGGCTGCTCGAACAAGAGAGTTTCGCCGCCGGTACGGCGATCTACCAGCCCGGCGATGCCGGCGACTGCCTTTATGTCGTCCGCAGCGGACGCGTGACGGTCACCGTGGAAGACAACATGGGCGAGGAGATCACGCTCGCCGATAATGAAGCCGGCGACGTCTTCGGCGAGATCTCCCTTCTCGACGGAGGCCCGCGCACCGCGCGCGCCGAGGCCAGCGAGCCGACAGAGGCCCTGCGGCTCGACCGCGACAGCCTCCTCGAGCTCGTCAACTCGCATCCCCACGCCGCTATCGACCTGCTCACAGTGGTGGGCCGCCGCCTGCGCGCGACCGATGAGCTGCTGCGCACCCACGTCTCGCGCAACGCCAATGTGGAGGCTGCCGAGCGCCTGACTCTCGGCGGGCGCGTCGCCGACCGCGTCGCCGCCTTCGGAGGATCGTGGACTTTCATCATTCTCTTCGGCGTGGTGCTGATCGCCTGGCTGCTGGTCAACTCGGTGCTGGTCTTGCGACACCCCTTCGATCCCTATCCCTACATCTTTCTGAACCTGATCCTCTCCATGCTTGCCGCCGTGCAGGCGCCGGTCATCATGATGAGCCAGAACCGGCAGGCGGCAAAAGACCGCCTGAAGAGCGACCTGGATTACGAGGTGAACCTGAAAGCTGAACTCGAGGTGGCGAACCTGCACCGCAAGGTGGATCGAATCCACGAGGTGCTGGAAGAACACTGGGCGGAGCGGTGCCGCGAGAAGGCCCTGGGCGACAACCCGCGTAAGCCCAACAACAACTACTGACGACATGCTGTGGCCGCGCGGCGTGGAGGTGACAGTGTGAAATTAGAAATCCACTCGTGGATGGTTGTGTTGCTGCTGAAGCTGGCGAAGTACATCATTGTTCCCGCCGGCGTGGGAGGCGGTTGGCTGGCGCGCCGCTGGATGCTGGCGCGCTCTGCGCGGTGGCCGATCGTGCCCGGGACCGTGCAGAGTGTCCGACCACCCGAGAAAGATCAAGGTGGCCTCTGTAGTCTGGCCTATTCGTACGTGGTCGAAGGGGAATACTACTCAGGCGAGGTCCTGATCACCAAGGGAAAGGCGTTCCGCACAATGGAAGACGTACAGATGCTCCTGCCGGCGGGAACCGGCATCGAAGTGCGCTATTCGCCGAACGATTGTGCCGTTTCGGTAGCGTTGCTACCGGAGATGATCGTCAGCGGCGGCTTCGTCAGGCGGGCATAATCAGTCACAGAATCAAACCATGCAGCTGGACGACACCATCGTCGCCGTCTCCACTCCGCCCGGACGCGGTGGCGTCGGCGTGGTGCGTCTCTCCGGCGCCGGGTCGCGGAAGATCGTCGAAGCCCTGCTGCCTCCAGGCGAAGCGACGGCGCTGGCGCCGAACCGCGCGCACTACTGCGAACTGCGCGATCCCGCCACGCCGGATAACGCCAAGCTCGATGAAGCTGTCGTCACCTGCTTTGCTTGTCCCCACTCCTACACCGCCGAGGACGTGGTAGAGGTGAGCTGTCACGGTTCGCCGGTCATTCTGCGCCGCGTGCTCGAGATCTGCGTGGAGCGCGGCGCACGCCTCGCCGAACCCGGCGAGTTCACCATGCGCGCTTTCCTCAACGGGCGCATTGACTTGACCCAGGCCGAGGCGGTGCGCGACCTGATTGATGCGCAGACTCTTTACCAGGCGCGGGTCGCAGCGCAACAGCTCTCCGGTGCGCTCTCCCACCGCGTCCAGCCCGCAAAGCAGAAACTCGTCGAGCTGATTGCGCTGCTTGAGGCCGGCATAGACTTCGCGGAAGACGACGTCTCCGTGCTCGCGGCGGAGGAGATTGCCCGGCGTGCGGAAGAAGCGCGCGCGCCGCTCGCGGTGCTGGCCGCGAGCTTTCATTACGGCAAGGTGGTGCAGGAGGGCCTGACGCTGGCCATTGTCGGGCGGCCCAACGTGGGCAAGAGCAGCCTCTTCAACCGGCTGG
>Ga0209777_10000711_pt1 | contig 52190 bp, 45 predicted proteins | sample FrelakmetHBP12HB_FD_187147 | JGI IMG/M metagenome (GOLD analysis project Ga0209777, IMG submission 187147) | Freshwater lake sediment microbial communities from the University of Notre Dame, USA, for methane emissions studies -HBP12 HB (SPAdes)... | ecosystem: Environmental > Aquatic >... | reverse complement strand
CCTATTGAGGGTTACCCAATCGCGTGGGAGCCGCTAGACTACGCCCACCATGAACAGGAACCGCTTCGACAGCAGCCTGCTCCTTACCTGAGGCGAGCCCCACACGGGTGCTCGCCGATCGCCTCCTGCGCCAGCGCAGGAGGTTTTTGTTTCCCCGGAAGACGCCACCACCAATCGCCAGGCCCGCGGCGATGATCGCGGAGCCGGACCCAGCAGAAGGAATCTCAAATGCCTCCCGTACCAGCCAGGCCCAAGAAGATGCCGGTCGAGAAGTACGTACCCTTCCGCCCCCTGCCGCTCCGCCTGCCCGAGCGCGAGTGGCCGAACCGCGAGATCGAGCACGCCCCGATCTGGTGCTCGGTCGATCTGCGCGACGGCAACCAGGCCCTCATCGACCCGATGGACCCGGCCCGCAAGCTTCAGATGTTCAAGGCCCTGGTGGCCATGGGCTTCAAGGAGATCGAGGTCGGCTTTCCGTCGGCGTCGCAGCCGGACTTCGACTTCATCCGGCAGCTGATCGAGCACGATCTGATTCCGGACGACGTCATGATCCAGGTTCTGACGCAATGCCGGCGCGAGCTGATCGAGCGCACCTACGAGTGCCTGCGGGGCGCCCGCCGGGCGATCGTCCATTTCTACAACTCCACCTCCATCCTGCAGCGGCGCGTCGTCTTCCGCCTCGACAAGGAGGGCGTCACGAAGATCGCCGTGGACGCGGCGAAGACCTGCCTGGAGTTGGAGGCCACGGTCCCGGGCACGCAGATCCGCTACGAATACTCACCGGAGAGCTTCAGCGGCACCGAGCTGGACTACGCCCTCGAGATTTGCTCGGCCGTCATGGACGTCATCGGGCCCACGGCCTCGCGCCCGATCATTATTAACCTGCCCGCTACAGTTGAGATGTACACGCCGAACATCTACGGCGACGCCATCGAGTGGTTCCACCGCAATGTGCCGCGCCGCGACTCGGTGATCCTGTCGCTGCACCCGCACAACGACCGCGGCACGGCCGTGGCGGCCGCCGAGTTCGGCCTGATGGCCGGCGCGGACCGCATAGAAGGAACGCTCTTCGGCAACGGCGAGCGGACCGGCAACGTGGACGTGGTCAACCTGGCCATGAACATGTTCAGCCAGGGCGTTGACCCGGGTCTGGACATCAGCGACATCGACGCCCTGCGTCGCGTCGCGGAGCACTGCAACCGGCTGCCGGTGGAGCCACGCCATCCCTATGTTGGCGATCTCGTCTACACGTCGTTCTCGGGTTCGCACCAGGACGCCATCAAGAAGGGAATGGAGGCGCTCCCGCCGGACTACCCGGTCTGGGAAGTGCCCTACCTGCCGATCGACCCCAAGCACGTCGGCCGCAGCTACGAGGCGGTCATCCGGGTCAACAGCCAGTCCGGGAAGGGCGGCGTCGCCTACATCATGAAGACCGAGCACGGCATGGACCTGCCGCGCCGCCTCCAGATCGAGTTCAGCCGCTGCATCAAGGTCATCACCGAGGGTAGCGGCACGGAGATCACCGCCGAGGAGATGTGGGACGCGTTCGCCGCCGAATATCTGCCGGCCGCGCCCTGTACCCGACTGGCCGGATACGACACGACGTCCGACGACGGCCGTGTCAAGGTTCGGGCCCGCCTGGCCGGGGCCGGCGCCACGACGACGATCGAGGGTGAGGGTAACGGCCCGATCTCCGCGCTCGTCCACGCCCTCCGCCGCAGCCTCGCCGTCGAGGTAGATGTGCTCGACTACGCCGAGCACGCCCTGGGCGCCGGCGAGGAGGCCACGGCCGTCGCCTACGTCGAGGCCCGCTCCCACGGCGAGGTACGCTGGGGCGTGGGCATGGACCCGAACATCACCACGGCTTCGCTCAAGGCGGTCCTGAGCGCGCTCGAGCGGCTGGGCGTCGACCTGAGCGCCGTCCCTGTGGCAGCGGCAAGCGCGGAGTAGGGCCTCGCGGCCCGGTCCTAGCTTCGCTTCTTGACGAAGGCGATGATGTCGTTCAGGTAGCCGTGGGCGAGGCACGTGACGGTGTCCGCGGCGCCGTAGTAGACGGTGACCCGGCCAGTGGGCGCGTCGAGCAGTGCCGCGCAGGGGAAGGTGACGTTCTGGACGTCGCCGACCTGCTCGTACTGCTTCTGGGGCGAGATGAGGTAGTCGCGGCTACGCGCGATCACCTTCCATGGCTCGTCGAGATCCAAGAGCGCAGCGCCGAACGAGTAGACGAAGCCGTTGCAGGACGTCAGGACGCCGTGGTAGAAGAGCAGCCATCCCTCCGGGGTCTCGATCGGCGTCGGACCCGCGCCGACCTTGGTGGACTCCCACGTGTAGGGCTTCGTGCCCATCACGTGGCGGTGGCGGCCCCAGTGGACCAGGTCCGGGCTCTCCGACAGGTAGATGTCCCCGAACGGCGTGTGGCCGTTGTCGCTGGGCCGCGACAGCATCAGGTACATGCCCTTCACCCGGCGCGGGAAGAGCACGCCGTTGCGGTTAAAGGGCAGGAAGGCGTTGTCGAGCTGGTGGAAGCTCTTGAAGTCGTGCGTGTAGCCGACGCCGATCGTGGGGCCGTGGTAGCCGTTGCACCACGTCACGTAGTAGCGGTCCTCCAGCCACGTCACCCGCGGGTCGTAGGCGTGGACGAATCTCTCCTGGATCTCGCGCACGCGATCATCTGTGGGCTCCCACACGATCGTCGGCTCTTCGATCCTCCAGTTGACCCCGTCGGCGCTGAAGCCCGCATGGACGTCCATGACGCGCGTGGTGTCGTCGACCCGGAATACGCCGGCGAACGCGCCGCCGAAAGGCACGACGGCGGAGTTGAAGATGCTATTTGAACGCGCGAGGAGGTCCCGGGGAATGATCGGGTTGCGGCTCGACCGCCACAGCACTGCGCTGGAATCGGCGGGGCGGTCCTCCCAGGGGATGTTCGGGAGGGCGCCGGACGGCGCGGTCGGCGTGGCTGTACCTCGTGAATCCATCGGGGGTCCTTTCGCTAGGCGGGTAGTGGTTCGACCTGGAGCTCGGGCGCGGACCCTTCCGGCTGCGCCGACGATTCGACAGAGCCGGTCGACTCGCGCAGGACCAGCGTCGGCCGCACGAGCGTCTGCGTGACGCATTCCTTGCCGAGCTCCAGACGGTGGGCCAGAAGCGTCACGGCTATCCGCCCCATCCCGACCTTGTCCACGGCCATCGTCGTAAGGCCGGGAGAGACGAACCCGGCTAGGTCTATGTCGTCGAAGCCGACGATCGAGAGTCGGTCGGGCACGGCGATCCCCGCCAGCCTGGCGGCCTGCAGGAGCGCGACCGCGACGGCGTCGTTGGCGCAGAAGATCGCCGTCGTCTCGGGATGGGCCTGGAGGTAGGAGATCCCGACGACCGCGGCACCTTCCGGCGGCCAGTAGGGCGAGTCCACGTAGCGGAGTGTCAGGCCGGCTTCGGCCATGACCTGCTCGTAGCCCCGGCGCCTCTGGAGGACGCTCGGAAAGGCCCCCGGCTCTGTGCCCAGGATGGCGATGTTGCGGTGCCCCCTGGACAGCAGGTGTTCCACCGCCGTTCGAGCCCCGCCGACGTTGTCCGTCGCGACCGAGTCGAAGGCGTCGTCCTCCGAATACGAGTCCACCAGGACCGCCGGCGGCGCGCTCTCCAGGATCTCTGCGGTGGCGCGCGAAAGATGCGCCCCGACGACGATGAGGCCGTCGCAGCTCCGGTTGGTGACGATGCGCGGGACCTCGATCGGGTAGTAATGCTGGTCCACGGGCATCGTGGCCAGCATCAGGTCCATGCGGTGGAGGCGGCAACTCTCCTCGATGCCGGCCATGACCGGGGCGTAGAAACGGTTCGCCTCGGGGGCGTCGCCGTGAACGGCCTTGATCACCAGGCCGATGGTTATCGGCCTATGGTGCTGCCTCGCCATTCCGGTAACCGGCCGATATCCGATGGTACTGGCGACCTCTACTACGCGTGCGCGAGTCGCCTCGGAGACGCCGATTCTGCCTCTCAGCGCGAGCGAGACGGCGGCCGGAGACAGGCCGACGGCGGCGGCGACGTCCGCCAGTGTCGGTGGTTTCGGCCCTGATCTCTTCGCCACGGGCGCCCCCTAGCCTCACTGAAGGTTTAGCGAATGATATCAGTGGCGACGGCCGCGGGCAACTTACCATAGGTCCTGAGTTGCGAACGCATTGGTGCCTCGCGGCGCCAGATTCTGCCGGTCCGGCCCGCCTGATTTCGGGCTCGAATCGGACTCCGAACTAAAGGTTTCAGTGACTCGTTCGATTGACACGCCTCTTGGCGTGGTCTACTGTCCATCTGCCAATGTCCGGCCCCCCGTCACCGGGGCAAGCCCACGGAGTTGGCGTTCTGGCTTAGCCATGCGGTGCGCACAGCGTGCCCTGAATTGTGCTCAGGCCCAACGCGCTGATCCTGCGCTCCCCATGGGAAGGAGGAAAGGGATGCAAATAGGCAAATCCAGGGTTCTTGCTCTGCTCGCCGTTGCGAGCATCGTCGCCTCGGCGTGCTCGAGCACCGCGGCGACGCCGACGGCCGCCGCGCCCGCGACCCAGGCCCCCGTAGTGACCGCGGCGCCCGTGGTTACCCCGGCGCCGTCCGCAGCCCCGGTTGTGGATGTCTATCCGCGCAACCAGACCCTGTACACCACTGGCAAGCAGTGGGGCGCCCCCTCGACCTGGAACCCGCTCGATCCGAACGCCGCGATGGGCGTGGTCGGCCTCCAGTACGAGACTCTGTTCCTGTACGACACGTTCAAGGACACCTACACCCCGTGGCTAGCGCTGAGCGGCTCGTGGGACAGTGCCAAGACGACGTACACGATCAAGACGCGAACCGGCGTCAAGTGGAGCGACGGCCAGGACTTCACGGCCGATGACGTCGCCTTCACGATCGGCCTCGCCAAGATCAAGGCCCTGGGCTCCAACCTGTGGACCATGGTCTCCGACGCGACCGCTACCGACGCCACGACCGTCGTGGTCAAGTTCAGCAAGCCGGCCTACCAGGAATGGCAGCAGTGGCTCTACAACAGCCCGATCGTTCCGAAGCACGTTTGGAGCGGGAAGGCTGACGAGAACATCCTCAAGACGACGAACGAGAACGGCGTTGGCACGGGCGCGTACATGTACAAGACCCACGCCGACGACCGCACCGTCTGGGTGAAGAACGACAACTGGTGGGCGACCGCCGCTATCAACCTGACCGTCGGCCCGAAGTACATCGTTGACCTCGTCAACGCCTCCAACAATGTCGGTCTCGGCCAGGTTCTCCAGGGCAACATCGACCTCTCCAACAACTTCCTCCCCGGCATCGCCTCCCTCGTGAACGGCGGCTACGGGATCACCACCTACTACCCGAAGGCCCCCTATATGCTCTCGGGCAACACGGCGGCCCTGGTCCCGAACACCCAGAAGAAGCCTCTTGACGACCCGGCGTTCCGCAAGGCCCTCGCGACCTCGATCAACACGGACGACATCGTCAACAAGGTCTATGGCAACATCGTCCAGGCGTCCGATCCGACCGGACTCCTGCCGAACTTCAGCAAGTACATCGACACCGCCGTCACGAAGAGCCTCGGCTTCTCGTTCAGCACGGCTAAGGCCAAGTCCATGCTCGCGGCCGCCGGCTACAAGGCCGACAAAGACGGCATGGTGACCAACAAGGACGGCTCCGCCCTCAAGCTCACGCTCGAGGTTCCGGATGGCTGGTCCGACTGGATGCAGGCCGAGAGCTCGATTGCTGCCAGCGCCAAGCTCGCAGGGATCAACATCGACCCGCAGCATCCCACCTTCGACACCGTCGTCGCCGACCGCAACCGGCCGGACAGCGGTGGCACGCCGAAGTTCGATCTGATCATCAACAACGACATTCAGATCGGCAACACCCCGTGGACGTGGTACGACTACGTCTTCCGCCTCCCGCTCCCGAACGGCGCGGGCGAGAACCGCAACTACGAAGGCTACAAGAACGACGCGGCCTGGGCGCTCGTCCAGCAGCTGGACAACACCCCGGTCGAGGACACCGCGACCATGAAGTCGCTGACCTCCAAGCTCCAGACCATCCAGCTGACCGACATGCCGGTTATCCCGCTTTGGTATAACGGCATCTGGTCGCAGGTCAACAACACCGTGTGGACCAACTGGCCGGCGGCCGGCGGCACGTCTGCCGACAACCTCCCGGCCACCTGGAACGGCTACTGGCAGATGGGCGCCATCTTGATGCTCACCCAGATCAAGGCCGTCGCCAAGTAACCTCGGATCTACGGCGCCCCTCCCTCCGCGCAACCCCGGAGGGAGGGGCTATTCTCTGAGCGCTAGGCTCGCCGACCAGGAGATCGCGTGCGACGCTACTTCGGCCGAAAGCTCCTCACCTACGGATTCACCTTCTTCATCGCGGCGACGATCGACTGGCTGATCCCCCGCTTGATGCCCGGCGATCCCGTCGCCAGCCTCATCGCGCGGAGTGGTATCAACAACCAAGACCCCGCGGCGGCCGCCGAGGTCGTCAAGTACTACAACAACCTGTTCGGCCTCGACCATCCGATGTGGCAGCAGTACATCAACTTCTGGACGTCGTTGCTCCAGGGTGATCTCGGTCGCAGCGTCTTCGGCCACGGCCGGCCGGTCACGGATTCGATAATGTCGGCCGTGCCCTACACGCTGGCCCTGCTCCTCCCGGCCATCCTGCTCAGCTACTGGCTCGGGAACAGCTTTGGCGCGATAGCCGCGCGGCGCAAGTGGCTGGACAACTCCATCCTGCCCGTTGGCTACGTCCTGACCTCGACGCCGTACATGTGGCTCGGGCTGATGGTCGCCTTCATACTCGGTATCAACTTGCGGTGGTTTCCGATCGCGGGAGGCTACGGCTTCAACCTCGAGCCGGCCTTCACCTGGCTGTTCATCAGCGACCTGATTGGCCACTGGTTCATGCCGTTCTTCTCGCTCTTCCTCGTCATGTTCGGCGGCTGGGCGATCGGCATGCGCAACATGATCATCTACGAGCTTGAGTCCGATTACAGCCGCTACCTGGAGGCGCTCGGCGCTCCGCAGCGCCTGATCCGCAAGTACGCGTTCCGGAACGCGATGCTCCCGCAGATCACCGGCCTGGCATTGCAGCTGGGCGTGATCGTCGCCGGGGCACTCGTGACGGAGATCGTCTTCTCGTACCCGGGAGTCGGACAGCTCGTCTTCAACGCCATCAAGAGCGAGGATTACTTCCTGCTCCAGGGGATCTTCCTCTTCATCATCGTTGGAGTCCTGGTGGCCAACTTCCTCGTGGACATCGTCTACGTGATCGTCGATCCGCGGACTCGCGTCGCAATGTCAGGTGGCAAAGCATGAGCAGCAGCACTCAGGCCGACACCAAGAGCGTTCCTGTTCAGTCCGCCGATGGGCCGACGCCCGTGGCCAGGAAGCCGCGGGGAGAATTCATATTCTTCGCTCTGCGGTCGAAGAAGTTCATCTTCTCGGTATCTCTTCTTTCTTTCCTCGTTCTACTGGCGATCGTCGGCCCGCTGATCGACGGCACCGATCCGCTGGCGCAGAACCTCACCGTCAACACCCCCCCATCCATCGACCCCGGGTACTGGTTTGGCACGACGACCTTTGGCGAGGACGTCTTCGCCCAGTTCGTGAACGGCCTGCGCGCCACGTTCTTCGTGGGACTCCTCGGCGGTGGGCTGGCGGCGGTGATCGGCATGGGCATAGGCTTCGCCGCCGGATACAAGGGCGGATGGGTCGACGAAGTGCTGAACATGGTCACCAACGTCTTCCTCGTCATCCCGACGCTGGCCGTCCTGATCGTGATCAGCTCCTACCTGCAGCAGCGGGGTGTCCTCTTCGAGGCGATCTTCGTCGGACTCACGGCCTGGCCGTGGGCCGCGCGGGCCATCCGGGCTCAGACCTTCTCGCTCCGTTCCCGCGACTTCATCGACCTTGCCAGGCTGAGCGGTCGTCGAGGACTGAAGATCATCGTCCTCGAGATCGCGCCGAACATGAGCTCCTACCTGATGCTGACTTTCATCCTGCTCTTCGGCAACGCCATCCTGATTGCGGCCAGCCTCGACTTCATCGGACTGGGACCGACCGGCGGCATGTCGCTCGGCTTGATGATGTTCAACTCCGTGACCTGGGCCGCGTTGCTCCTCGGAATCTGGTGGTGGTTCATCCCACCGGGTATCGGGATCATGGCCACGGTTGGGGCGCTCTACGTCATGAACGTAGGCCTCGACGAAATCTTCAACCCCAAACTCAGGGAACTGTGACCCGTGAGCCTCCAGGTTACCGACCTCAAGGTCTACTACCGAACCCTAGCAGGCGACGTCAGGGCCCTCGACGGCGCGACCTTCTCCATCGGCGATGGGGAGATCATGGGCCTCGCAGGAGAGTCGGGCTGCGGCAAGTCCACTCTCGGCAATAGCCTGATCCGGCTCGACGGCCGGATGAAGTACGTTGGCGGAAACGTCAACCTGGACGGAGCCGACGTCCCGATCTGGGACAAGCAGGCCATGATCCCGTTCCGGTTCCGCGAAGTCTCCGTCGTGCCGCAGTACGCCATGAGCGCGATGAACCCGACTCGCAAGATCGGGCTCATGGTCCGCGAGCTGATCGAGTCCCGCGGCATGGCATTCCGAGACATCAATGTCGAGCTCGAACGCCGTATCGACGTCGTCGGGCTCGATCAGAGCGTTCTCAAGCGCTACCCGATCGAGCTCTCGGGCGGCATGAAGCAGCGCATGGTCATGGTCATCTCGACCCTGCTCAACCCGTCGCTGCTGATCGCCGACGAGATCACGTCCGCCCTGGACGTGTCGACTCAGAGGGCAGTGGCGGAGACGCTGGTCAGCTTCCGCGATCACGGCTTCGTCAAGAGCATGATGGTGATCACGCACGACGTCTCGATCCTGTATCAGATCGCCGACTCGATCCTCATCATGTACGCCGGCAAGCTAGCCGAGAAGGCTTCGACGACGACCATCATCCAGCGGGCCCTGCATCCGTACACGCAGATGCTGGTCGCCTCGCTGCCGGAAGTTGGCGTGCGCTATGCCGACAAGAAGCTGACCGGAATCCCAGGCAGCCCTCCTTCCTTGCTCACGCCACCGACAGGATGCCGCTTCCGAGCCCGCTGTCCGCTGGCGTTCGCGAAGTGTGCCGAGGAACCACCATTCGTTGAGGTCGAACCCGACCACTCGGTCGCCTGCTGGAAGGTTGCTGGCCCCAATGCTTAGCCTCAAAAGGATCTCCAAGTCCTACAAGGTCGGTACCTTCGGAGGCAAGGACTTCCTCGCCGTTCGTGACGTCAGCTTCGACATCAATGAGGGGGAGGTCGTCTCCCTCATCGGCGAGAGCGGCAGCGGTAAGACGACCGTCGGCAAGATGGTCCTCAAGCTGATCGAGATCACTCACGGCGCCATCGTTCTTGACGGCGTCGACGTGGCCTCCGTCAAGGGCGCCGACCTCAAGCAGTACTACCGCAGCGTCCAGGGCGTCTTCCAGGACCCGTTCAGCTCGTACAACCCGATCTTCAAGGCGGACCGCGTCTTCGGCATGCTCCAGAGCGAGTACTTCCCCGATATGGCTCGCTCGGAGTGGAACGACAAGATCGAGGCCGCCTTGCGGGCCGTGACCCTCGAGCCGGATCAGGTCCTCGGCAAGTACCCGCACCAGCTCAGCGGCGGCCAGCTCCAGCGACTCCTGGTGGCCCGGGCCCTGCTGCTCGACCTCAAGATCCTGGTGGCCGATGAGATCATCAGCATGCTCGACGCGTCGACGCGCATCGACGTGTTGAACCTCCTGGCCGAGCTCAAGGCCCGGGGCATGGGCATCCTGTTTATCACCCACGACCTCTCGCTGGGCAACTACATCAGCGAGAAGACGGTCATCCTTCGTCGTGGCGTCATCGTCGAGATGGGCGCCACTCAGAAGGTCTTCGGCAACCCCACCCACCCGTACACCCGGATGCTCATCTCCTCGGTGCCTCAGCTGCACAAGAAGTGGGCCCAGATCGAAGCCGAACTGGCGGCGCCGATCGCCGGTCGAGGCGGCTGCCTCTTCCACGAGGCATACCCGCTGGCCGGCCGAACTCATGACGGGGCTTCGGACGATCCGACGATGGCGAAGATCGAGGACGATCACTTCGTCGGCTGCTTCGAACTCGAGAGCGAGAAGATCAGCCGCGTGGCCTGAAAGCCTCCCGGCCGGGGCCGTCCCGCGAGACCGCACGGTTTCCGGGACGCCGGATAGCCTGTCTTTCTCCATCAGTCCGCCTTCGGGCGGACTGATGGTCGTTTGTGGACACGAAACGTCGATCCGGCGCGGTCCTCGCGTGCGTGATCGTCGGAGGGCTGGACGGCCGATGTTCGGGGGCCAAGAGGGACCGGGCGGAGTGCGACTCGGCCCTCCGGATTGCGCAGGGAGTCCGTTATGGTTCCACGCATGAATTCGATCGGCGTACCGGCCATCGTGGCGGCGCTGCGGGGCCCGGCGTTCGGCCGCTGGCTGCGCGTCGTTGGCCCGGCGTGGATAGTGATGCTCGCGGACGTCGATGCCCCGAGCGTGATCACGGCCGCAAAGGGTGGCACCGAGTCCGGATACGCCCTGCTTCTTCCGTGCTTTGCCGTGGTGCCCGTGCTCTTCCTGGTCCAGGAGATGACGGCGCGACTGGCCCTGGCCACGGGGATGGGCCACGCGGAGCTCGTGCTCGCCCGCTACGGACGCCGCTGGGCGGCGGTGTCGGTCATCGGCATGGCCGTCATCAACTTCGTGGCGTACGTGGCGGAGTTCGCCGGCATCGCCCTGGGGGCAGCCATCGTGGGCATACCCGCCCCCGTCGCCATCGTCGGGGCGCTCGCGATCCATGCCTCGATGGTTCTGTCCGGCGGCTACTCCCGGTTCGAGCGACTGGCCCTCGTGCTCTCGCTGGCCCTCTTCAGTTTCGTGGTGCTGGCCGTCGCCGGCCGCCCCGATCTCGGACACCTCGTGTCCGACCTGAGCCCGTTGCCGGGCGACGTTCCCCACGACTACTTTGCCCTCGTCGTCGCCATGGTCGGGGCCTCGATCATGCCGTGGATGCTCTTCTACCAGCAGTCGGCCAGCGTGGACAAGAAGCTCACCCGCGAAGACCTGCACGGCTCCCGCGTCGAGACACTGCTCGGGGCGCTTGCCAGCCAGGCCTTGATGGCCGCGATCGTGATCGCCGCGGCCGCGGCGATGCAGTCCGCGGCCCCGGTTGCGGCGAGAGCGAGCAACCTGGCGGAGCTGCCCGAGGGCCTTGCCCGGCTAGCCGACGGCGGGGCGGGCTGGCTCATCGCCGTCGGCCTCGTGGGGTCCGGCCTGCTGGCGCTTGTCGTCGTCTCGCTCTCTGCCGCATGGGGAATCGGCGAGTTGATGGGCTGGCCTCGCAGCCTCAATCTCAAGTTCAGCCAGGCCCGCCGCTTCTACGGGGTCTACTTCGTCGAGGTCGTCCCGGCGGCGGCGGTCGCGCTCCTCTCGGCCGACCTGGTCCGCCTGTGCGTCGGCGCCATGGTCTTCAACGTGATCATCCTCGCCCTGCCGCTGGCATTCCTCGTGCGGCTGACAGGCGACCGCGGGCTTCTCGGCGACCTGGCCAACTCCCGCCCCAGGGCGGCATTGCTGTGGATCATCGTGGCCACACTGCTCGCGGCGGGCACCTTCGGGATGATCCAGTACCTCACCTGACCTGGAGCCCGTGGGCGCGCGCTGCCGCCCGGGTGCGCGCCCCGCCGCGCATCTGCCCGGCACCGCACCGCGTGGTGGCGTCGCACTTGCGCTGGGGGCCCGATCTGGGCGACACTACCGGTGCTCAACGACCGCTGGACCGGAGGCGGGTACCGGCTCGTGAGCCCAAGGTTCGCTGCCGGGGAAAGCCCAACGGCGCGACTGCGGAAGGGCCGGAAATCGCCATGGATCGCACTCGTGTAGTGATCATGGGGGCCGCTGGGCGCGACTTCCACAACTTCAACGTCGTCTACCGCGGCGACCCGTCCTTCGAGGTCGTGGCCTTCACGGCCGCGACCCAGATACCCGGCATCGCCGGGCGACGCTATCCCCCTGAGCTCGCCGGGACGCTCTATCCCGACGGAATCAAGATCGTCGCCGAGGCGGACCTGGAGCGACTCCTGGCCAGCGAGCGGGTCGATCTTGTCGTGTTCGCCTACAGCGACGTGGCCCACGAGCACGTTATGCACACGGCCAGCCGGGTGCTCGCCGGCGGAGCCGACTTCGAGTTGCTAGGGCCCGCCCGGACCATGGTGGCCAGCACGAAGCCCGTGGTTGCCACCGGTGCCACGCGGACCGGCGCCGGCAAGAGCCAGTCCACTCGCTACATCGCGGAATTGCTCGAGAAGCAGGGCCTGCGCGTGGTCGTGGTCCGCCATCCCATGCCGTACGGCGACCTCGTGGCCCAACGAGTCCAGCGCTACGCGACGTACGCGGACCTGGACCGCTACGACACCACGATCGAGGAGCGCGAGGAGTACGAGCCGCACCTCGATGCCGGCCGCGTCCTCTATGCCGGGGTGGATTACGAGGCGATCCTGCGCCAGGCCGAGGCAGAGGCCGACGTCGTGCTGTGGGAGGGCGGCAACAACGACTTCTCGTTCTACCGGCCGGACCTCTTCGTCGTGATCGCGGACCCGTTGCGGGCCGGTCACGAGCTCCACTACCACCCCGGCGAGACCAACATCCGGATGGCCGACGTCGTCGTCATCAACAAGGTGGATTCGGCTACGCCGGCGCAGATCGCCGAGGTTCGCGCCAACGTCAGCTCGATGAACCCGCGGGCGCGGGTCATCCTGGCCCGCTCCGTTCTCACGCTCCAGGGCGGCGAGATCGCCGGCAAGCGCGTGGCAGTTGTCGAGGATGGCCCCACGCTCACGCACGGCGGCATGACCTACGGCGCCGGCGTCGTGGCGGCCCGGCGGTTCCGGGCGGCCGAGCTGGTCGACCCCGTGCCGTACGCCGTCGGACAGCTGGCCGAGACGCTGGGCCGCTACCCGGCGCTCGAGAAGCTTCTGCCGGCCATGGGCTACGGCCAGGGTCAGATGCATGAGCTCGAAACGACCCTGAACGCGATGCCGGCCGACCTGGTGCTCTCGGCAACGCCGATCGACCTGACGCGCGTCCTCAAGCTGGACAAGCCCGTCGTCCGTGTACGCTACGAGCTGGAGGAGCTCGCCGGCGACGCGGCCGGTCACGAGCAGTCCAACCTGACAGAACTCCTCGCCCCGATCGTCGAGCGGGCCCGGGCCGGCGCGACGGCCGGCCCGCGACCCCAGCCGGAGAGACCGTCATGACGCGCCACCTGCTGACTCTGGATTCCCTCGGACGCGACGGGATCCTGGCCAATCTCAAGCTGGCCACCTACCTAAAGAGCATCAAGGGGATGGCTCGCGATTCTCTCCCCGGCGGGCGGGTCGGCCTCATCTTCGACAAGCCGTCCACCCGGACGCGGGTCAGCTTCGAGGCGGCGGCCTGGGGCCTCGGTATGCTGCCGATCACGCTCCGGCCCGACGAGCTGCAGCTCGGCCGGGGCGAGACCATCGCCGACACGGCCCGCGTCCTGTCGCGGTACCTGACGGCGCTGGCGATCCGGACCTTCGACCAGGCCAAGGTCGAGGAGCTGGCGCGCCACGCGACGATTCCGATCATCAACGCCCTGACCGACGACCACCATCCCTGCCAGGCCCTGGCCGACGTCATGACCCTGCAGGAGGAGTTCGGCCAGCTTGCGGGGTTGCGGGTGGCCTTCGTGGGTGACGGCAACAACGTCTGCAACTCGCTGATACAGGCCGCCGGCTTACTCGGCTTCACCCTCGTCATCTCCACGCCCTCCGGCTACGAGCCGAATGCCGGCATCGTCGAGTCGGCCCGGGCCAACTGCAAGATCAACGGCGGGGCCGTCGAGATCGGGCACGACCCACGGGCGGCCGCCCGTGGCGCCGACGCCATCTACACCGACGTGTGGGCCAGCATGGGCCAGGAGAAGGAGCGCGAGGAGCGGGCCCGGGCATTCGCCGGCTACTGCGTTACGCTCGAGCTCATGGCCGTGGCCTCGCCCCGGGCCATCTTCCTGCACTGCCTGCCGGCTCACCGCGGCGACGAGGTGGTCGACGCCGTCATCGACGGCCCGCAGTCGAGGGTTTGGCCGGAGGCCGAGAACCGCTGGTACACCGAGCAGGCCCTGCTCTACACGCTCATCACCGGCGAGGAGACCCTGGAGCGGATGGGATGACCCGGCTGGCCATCGCCCTCGGTGGCAATGCCCTGATAAGGCGGGGCGAGCCTGGCTCTACCGAGGTGCAGCGGCGCAACCTGGTGGCGGCGGCGCGTGGCCTCGTGACCCTGGCCGAGGGCAGCCGGGCGGAGATCGTCGTCACCCACGGAAACGGGCCGCAGGTGGGCTTCCTGGCCATCGGGGCCGAGATGGCCGCCTCGGTGGTGCCGGCGCCACCCCTCGACGTCCTCGGCGCGGAGACTCAGGGCCAGATCGGCTACCTCCTCGCCCAGGCCCTCAACGACGCGTTCCTGGAACGAGGCCGCCACCGCCAGATGGCCGTCGTCGTGACCCGGACCGTGGTCCCCGCCGACGACCCTGCCTTCGCCAACCCGACCAAACCGGTGGGCCCGATCTACGACGAGGCCACGGCCAAGGAACATGCCGCGACGCGAGGTTGGAGCGTCGCCCCGGACGGCAAGAACTGGCGGCGGGTGGTTCCCTCGCCGCCCCCAATCCGGATCGTCGAGGCGGCCGCCATCCGCTCGCTGGTCGATGCCGGGATCCTGGTCGTCGCTTCCGGAGGTGGGGGAGTCCCGGTCGTGGAGCTCCCCGACGGCCGCCTGGAGGGCGTCGAGGCGGTGATCGACAAGGATCTGGCGGCGGTGGTGCTGGCCCGCGCCGTGGACGCGGATGGGCTGCTGCTGCTCAGCGATGTCGACGCCGTCTACCGGCGCTGGGGCACGCCCCGCCAGGAGCCGATCCTGCGGCTCTCGGTGGAGGAGGCGAGGGAAGGCCTTGCCGCGGGGGCATGGCCTTCGGGCTCAATGGCCCCGAAGGTCCGCGCCTGCATGGAGTTCGTGGCCGGCGGCGGGCGCTTCGCCGCGATCGGCGCCCTCGAGAACGCCGTGGCCATCGTCAAGGGCAGCTCCGGCACCTGGTTCGGGGCCGACACGACGGGCCTGCCGCGCCGCGCGGCCTAGAACGTCGGCCCAAGCGACCAGGCGTCGGCGATGCCGCTATCTCTGGCTCAGTTGACGCGGAGCCAGAGGCTACCGCCGGTATTCTCAAGACACAGCGGCATCTTCTGGCGGAACCAGTCCGCGTGGAATTGCTCCAAGTAGGTGTTGAACGCCACAACGCTGAACCTGGAGTTGAACGTCAGAAACGCCCGAACAAGGTAATCCTCGTTCCAGCCGAAGCCCCGCGACACCCATTCCCGCGGGTATTCGAATGGGTAGAACACGTCGTGGATGTGGACATAGACGCCGCTCGCCAGGACGGGGAAGACTTCGAAGAGCAAGTGGTTGACATCGCTGCCCACCTTGCAAACGTGCGACGAGTCCACGAAGACGATGTCGCCACTCCTGAGGCTGCGGAAGGTCTCGATGTCCACGTGCTGGACCTTGTGCTGGATCAGCTCGACGCGCGACCTGTCCTGCTCTGTCAGGAGGGAGAGCAATCGGTCCTGATTGGGCTCGATGAAGGTGAACCGGATAGATCCGTCCATGAATCGCTCGTTCGTGTCGAGCATCAATGCCGACGAGAACCCCGATCCAACCTCGACGACGCGGCCGGGTCTCGCATGGCGAATCATGGAGTAGAGGAAGATCGCATCGGAGTAACTGAACATATTGTTCTCGAAGTGGTACCGAAGGCCTTCGGTCGGCCCTGGCTGCCACGGGATCTGGTCGTAGTACCCAGCGAACTCCTCGATAAGGGAGAGTTGGGCGGCCTCACGGAGGTCGATGCCGGGCAGGTCGCGGCGGTCGTTGGCGAAGATCCTCGGCGCGTCGGCCTCGACCTCCACGACCGATGGCACCGGCGAGTGGTAGTGCCCGGGAGAAAAGGCCTGAGGGCTGTCGCGATCGGCGGCTTCCAGCCGCTGTGCGCGGACGACCCGTGCGACGAATGGCAATCGCCCGAGCCTGTGTCGGATACCCAATGATGACCCCTCCCGTTCCGTGTCCGCGGGTGTGGTTGGCCCATGGAGTTGCCCGGAGAAGGGCTCGTCTGCTGATCCTGCCTCCCGCGGAGCGAAGCCTACCTCATGGTCGCCGGCATCGACCGCAGCCAGGGCGCAGCCGGCTGTCGCCTGATCCAGAGGCGGCGGGGCCTCAGCAGCAGGCGCTCGCTTGGAGGTCGCCTGGCCGAGCTGACAGAAGGCACCGTCTATCAACCCCCCGTTCGCCTCCGTCCAGACGAGGCCGGTTGCCGGAATGTTGACGAATCGGCGTGCGACCCGGACCTTCGCAACCGGTCCTCGGTCGCTCGGGCCGGGTCCTGCGTCAGGAGGGCTTCCCGAACCCGAATCGGGCCGACAGCGTTCCGGCGAACTCGGCTCGAACCGCGGCCGCATCCTCGCGCGACAGCTCCAGCTCGCCGGCGATTTCGTCCATCGTCGAGGATTCGGTGCCGCTTATGGCGTCGTCCGCCGCGCACACGCGGTAGCAGGCCCGCAGCAGGGTGATCCGCTGGTCCATCGTGGAATGGTCCTTGAACTCGCGGGCCACGAGGTAGTCGCTGGTCCCGCCGCTCGTCTTTTCCTGCAGCTTGGCCATCTCCACGACCAGGACCGCCTGCGACGGATCCAGGCCGGAGGCGGTTATTTCTTGCTCCATCGCCGCGGTCTCGGCCTCACTGATCTCGAGATCCGCATATGCGGCTCGCGCGAGCAAATAAGCCATTCCGGCCAGCATCCTGGCCGTCTCGGGAGGCAGGGCCTCCAGGCGGGCGACGATGTGACGGACCGCGGCGGTCTCGGACGTCAGATCGACGGGATTGGCTCCGCCGGCCTCGGCCGGCTGCCCGGGGCGTCCGGCCAGAAAACGCATGAAGGACACGGCCTCTCCTCGAGTTCTGTAGAGGCCCTGCGACGGGCCGCGTATGACACTCAGGCGTGAGTGAACAGCAGGTGCAACTCCATCGTTCCGTGGTCGTCAACCGAGAGGACCGAGAAGCTGTTTGGCTTCTGCATCGAGTAGTCCGAGAAGACGATCGGGAGCGATCCCGCCACGGCGATCAAGCCGCCCTGCCGGCGGGCCTGGAGGGCGATCGTAACGGTATTGGTGACCCCGTGGATCGTCAGCGCGCCCGTGGCATTGACGCTCACGGTCGTCCCATCGGCCGGCAGCGAGCCCAGGTTGATCGGCTGGATCGTCTTGAACATCGCGGTCGGGATGTTGTCGGTCTCGATCGCCTGGCGCCGCAGCTGGTTGTCGCGCTGGTCGCTATCACTGGCGAGAGCGCTCAGGTCGGACGTGATCTGGACGTTGTCGACGACGGCCCCTTGGAGGGTCATCGACCCGGTGATCTTGTTGGTACGGCCGACCGCGGTATGGCCCCCAACTCCGACGAGCTGCTCCTGAACCCGGTAGCCGACGAACGACGCCGTTGCGTCGTCGATCGAGCCCAGGCTGGTGTTCACGTTCCACGCTCCGTCCATCGCAGACGGCGCGCCGACGGCCGCGCCGTTCGGCAGCGCCGGGGGAGCGGAGTTGACGGCCGCGGGGCTGCTCGGGCCGACCAGGATGTACCACAGGCCGTATCCCCCGGCCGCGACGGCGGCCATCGCCACGACGGCCAGCGCGACGACCAGGATGTTGCGGTTCCGGTGGGATCGAGAACCGGCCGGAGCCGGGCCGGTCGGTGAATTGGCAGGCATCGGAATAGACCTCGGGCGCTGGAGGGCCCGGCGGGTGCGCGGGCCGTGGACTCTACAGCACCGTACGGTGGCTCCCTGAAAGGGGATGGCGTGTCGCCCAGCATGCCCGTCTGGCGGGACCGCGGTTTTCGTTCCGGCAGGAGTTCGACCGGGACGGCGCCACGGCCCATCTCGTCGTCCGCGTCGAGAGCGAGCTGATGCAGCGGCTGACCACCGACATCAAGCGCACCGACACCCAGCTGGCCCCCTGCGCAAAGGGCGGGGTCGCCTGGACCGGAGCCGGCCGCCGAGCGGCATCGCACCGGCGTCTCGGCGGGTCTGAGGCCGGTCGGCGGCGGAACCCCGGGCCCGGACCGGACGGGCCAACGCGGTTCTGGACCCCCGAATCGGACCGGCGGTGTCCCTCCGCAAGTGAAGAAGTGCTCCAAGGTAGGTTGCGGTTTCTTCGCCAACCTGCCCCAACCGCACCTTTCTGATCGCGAAATCGGGGTCGCGGGCACCTATGCTACCCGATCGGGTGGTTGTCAGAGGGAAAGAGACTGTGACCCATGGCCCTAGGTTTGAAGTGGGGCCCTGGGCGATCGTCACCTCGTCCTGACGCAGTGAACCTCTACCGTCCGGAGGAGACAATCGTGCGGTTGACAACTCGAACGCGCATCCTGGCTGTGCCCGCTGCAATAGCACTCGGCGCCTCCCTCTTCGCCGTGTCGCTGACGTGGCAGGTTCCGACAGCGCAGGCCGGCTCCGGAGCGCTCGATAGCCAGGCCAAGGAACTCGTCCGGCTGATGAACGGCGCCCGGGCGGCAAGCGGCAAGGCGGCGCTCAACTGGGACCCCTTCCTGGCCTCGAAGGCCCGCGACGGTGCGATCGCATGCCCCGACGACGCCACCAAGACGATCTCCGGCCGGGCGGACGATATGTCTACGACGGGCCAGATGAACCACAACCTGCGTCTCTGCGATGCCGCGACGTACACGGTCTCGGGCACTTCGTTCGTGTCCGTGATGCAGTCGTGGGGCTACGGAAGCGTCGGTGAGATCATCGGGGTCAACGGGTACAACGACAGTGCTTATCTGTACACGTACAAGTCCTGGCCGACGTGGACATATGCCACCACCGGGCACATGATGGCGGGCTGGCAGACGTCTTCCAGCCATTGGAACATCATCATGGGCAACTACGACCGGGTCGGCTGCGGCGGCTGGGCGAGCAGCTCCGGACGCTGGTACGACTGTGCCTTGGCTCGGGGCGGCCCGAACGGTGTCGTCGGCCCGCCAACAGGACTGCCGTTCCCGAACCTCACGCTCCCGACCCCCGCCCCGCCGCCCCCGGCGCCCGTTCGGCCCGCGGCTAAGCCGACGCCCACTCCCACGCCGTCCGTACCCCCGATCTGGACCGACTACCTTGCTCCGCTGACACTCGGCCAGAGCTATGGCTCGACTGCATCTACCCCAGCTCCCTCGCCCACGTCGGTAGTCGAGGCACTTCGCGCCCCGGATGCGACGGCCGCGCCGTCCAACCCGGCAGCCGGAGCGCTGCAACAGACCCGCAACGAGGTCCTGCCTCCGCCCGACGGATCGCCGCTTCCGGGTGGGGTCGGTCGCGTCGCAGTGCTGGTGGCGGGTTCCGGCGCCGGGGTGTTCTGCGCAGTCCTGGCGCTCTTGGGGCTGCGCCGCCGCCGCCGGGAGACCGCTCTCTAGCGATCGCGGAACCGTAGCGACGAGAGAACCAGGATCCCGCCGAAGGCGATGATCACGACCGGCCATGTCACGTTGAGGTCGAAGGCCGGGTCGAACTGATGCCAGGCCAGCATGCCGCCGATCAGGATCAGCATCAGGCCGAAGACCAGCCCGGGACCGCCGTAGGCGCGCTCGTGTCGCTCCGCCCGCTGCTGCCACCGGTCGGCTCGTGCTTGCCAGCGCTCCTGGCGCCACTGCGACCGCCAGTCGTTGCTCCACCACCCGCCGGGAACCGGACCGGCGAACGGGGGCGTCAAGGGCGCCACGCCGGGTCCGCTCGCCTGAGCCGCGGCCGGGTCCACGCCCTGCGCGGAGGCCGCCGGCTGGCCGCTGGGTGTCGTGGCGCCGGCATCGGCTGAGGCTCCGGCCGCCGGCGGCGTGTAGCCGGCGGCGTAGGCCCCCGGTGCGCCGCCCGGTGCCCACGGGGACTGCGCAGGCCAATCGCTCGGCTCGAGCGGGACGACGATGATCATGATCAGGTAGGCCCAGAAGGTCAGCGACCCGGTGAAGAAGATCGACAGGAACCAGATGATCCGGACGATGACCGGGTCGACGTCGAAGTAGGCGGCCACGCCACCGGCGACGCCGGCAAGGATGCGGTCGTCGGATGAGCGGTAAAGGCGTCGGGGGTTCACTTGCAGCCTCCTGCAGAGCGGAGCTTCAGGCTCCCGAGACTAGTCTCGACGGTTAGGTTGGCTTTGTGGGTCGCGTTGTCGTAGCCGGGGGTCTGCCAGGTTCCGCCCACTCGGACCAGGCCGGCGCCGCCGAAGTCGCTCGACGACAGGCTGTCGCTGGCCGTCACCCGGACCCCCAGGTCGGCCGGCACGCAGACTTCCAGCGAGCCGAGGTTGGTCTTGAGGTCGGCGGTCAGGTCGGACGATCCGTCGAGGATGACGAAGGCCGACCCGAGGTTAATGGAAACGTTGAGAGTCCCGACCTTGCTCCCCGAGAGATCCACGTGGAGCGAGCCGAGGTTCAGGGTGAACCGGGCGGAGGCCACGCTGGCCGAGCCGAGGTTGAAGCGGGCGTCGCCGGCGTTGAGGGTCGAAGTCAGATCGATCTGGTCGCCCGACGGAAGGGCGATCCGCCAGTCGTCCTTACCGCGGTCGAATTGCCAGCCGCTGGTCGAGGCCGAGCTGACCCGCAGATGGCTGCCGCTCGAGCTGACGTCGGTGGGCTTGCCGCTGGTGTTGGTGGCGTCCACGTGCCACTGGCCGTCGCTCGAGGCCGTGACGGTGGCGGATCCGCAGTCCAGGTTGAGCTCAACCGACGAGGCGCCGTCGAAGCTGCCCGACTGCGACACAGTGCGCGGGTTGTTGGTATCGAAGCCGCAGCCGATGTTGGGCCCGATGGCGAGGACACTGCCGAAGACGAGGCCGAGACAGACGGCCACGATCGTGCCGCCGATGAAGAAGGCCGGCGTGCGCGACAGGACGAAGGCGAGGCCGATGCCGACCAGGACGAGCGGCCACAGGCGCCAGGCGTCGCCAAGGACGGACGAGCTGACGGCGCCGGCGTGATAGGCGAGCGGCACCGCGCCGAAAACGATGAAGAAGACTCCCCAGTTGAGCCGACCGCGGTCAACTCTCATTTGCACCACCTCTTGCAGGTATCTCGGCGCTCCAGCGAAGCTTGAGCGGGCCGTCAACCGGAGTTCGGAGATGCCGTCCGGCATCTCGCCGACGTCAGAATAACCGCGCCGATTCGGCGGGCGCGTCCTACCTGCGGCGGGCGCGGGCATCCTTCGCTAGATCGAAACGATCTCGTCCGCGGGCCGTGTCGTGATAGCCTGACTGAGGATCTCACGATCTCCAGGAGACACCCTTGGGAGGCGTATCGATGCGACTGAGCGGGTGGCGCAAGACGGCTCCGGTCGCGGAATCGATGGGCGACGGGGTTCTTGCGGTGCTCCGGCCCGTCCTCGAGGATCTGGGCGCCGAGGCCGACCCGATCTGCTGGGTCGCGTGGGGCGACGATCCGAAGGTGCGGTACTCGGTCCTCGTGCCGACGATCGTGGGTCTCATCGTTGCCGCTGTCCGGACCGCCGGTCCCGAGGGAAGTCCGCGGGCTTCGGCCAAGTTGGTCCGGTGGCCGAAGCTGTCCGTGAGTGAGCTCGCCGTCGACTCGACCGGCGGCCATCGAATCGTGGCCGTCCAGGTCGAGGCCATCGTCCTGAAGGGTGTCGACGAGGAGGCCGACCGGATATGCGAGTTCGTGCTGGGTCTCATCGCCGAGATCGACGACCGCCATCCGGTCCCGGTCCCGGTCGCCGTGCCCGTCGCGGTCCCGACCGCGTCGGTCCCGACCGCCGCGGCGGCCACGCCGAGGCCTGAGCCCGTGGCGACGCCGAGGCCTGAGCCGGTGGCCCAGCCGAAGCCCGCATCCGTGCCGGAGGCCGCGACCGAGCCGCCCCCGGCAGTGGAGCCGAGGCTTTTGCCCGTGCCGGTGCTTCTGCCCGCGCCCGCGCCGCAACCGGCGCCCGCGCCGCAACCGGCGCCCGCCCCGCAACCGGAGCCCGCGCTCCTGGCGGCGCCAAGACCGGCCGCCGCCGCCAGGCAGAAGCCGGCGCACGCGGCCCGGCCCGCCGCAAAGGCGGCGACTGAGCCACCCGCAGCCAGCCCGGCAGCCCCGGAGGTCGAGGTCGATCGGTCGCAGTGGATATCACCGCACCCGATCGAGGCTGCGCCGCCCCGCAAGCCCCATCGGCCGCGGCCCTGGCGGCCTTGACGGCAGGGCCTCCGGCCGGCCGCGACGCATCGGCGCCGTTCCCTTCCGCCACTCACGGGCGTCGAGAGAGCCAGGGACCGTTCAGGTCGGAGCCCGAACGGCCGTCGGATGGCCGATGGTCGTTCGGTCGGTCCTCCCGACCCCGGCTCAGCGGCGGCTGACCAGCCCGGCCAGGCCGCCGAGGGCGCCGACGGCGCCGGCCCCGATGCCGAGGTACAGGCCGATGCCGTAGCTGATGCCGCTCGAGCCCCCATAGAGATTCGCGAGATCGTTGACCTGGTTGACCTGGTTGTAGGTCATGACCTCGACGACCACGACGAGGATGCCTCCGGCTATCGCCCCGAGCCCGAAGAGCATGTGCAGGCCCCCGGTCCGCAGGAGGAGCATCAGTCCGCAGACGGCGGCGATGATCCCACCGGCCACGAGGTAGTAGCCGCATTCGAGTCTGGACGTGTCCGTGGCATCTATCAACTTCGTCGAGGTGTCCATGAACGTCGCCCACGGCAACCACGCCGAAGCGACAGCCACGGCTCCACCGGCCAGGGCCAGAAGGCCCGCGAGCGGGGCCGAGCCGGCCGGCCGCGCGGCCGGGTAGGCGGCACCGTACGCGGGGGCGCCGTACTGGGGCGCGCCGTAGGGCGCCGGCGGTGCTCCGTACTGGGGCGGTGCTCCGTACTGGGGCGCGCCGTACGGAGCTGGTGGCGGGGCCCCGTACTGGGGGGCGCCGTATGCCGCCGGGGGCGGGCCCGGCGGCGGCGCGGCGGGCTGCGACCAGGCCGGTGGCGGGGCCGCCGCCTCCGGCAGGTGGGCACCGCAAACGGCGCAGAACTTGCCATGGCCATCGATCTGGGCGCCGCAGCTCGGGCAGAGCATCACGACCTCGCTTCGCATCGGTTTGGCTGGGCGGTGTCACGCGAACCGTCAGGCTGACGATACGGGCCCGGAGGCCTCCGTGCACGTCCTTTTTGGCGGGCGCTTCTACCAACGTGCAGCCGCGCGCCGTACCATTCGAGTCGCCGGGACCGCGGCAGGAGCCCCGCCGATATCAGGATCGACGAGGCCGAGCGACCGAGCAGCGAGGGCCGCCGTGACTGACCCAGGCTACGTGTCGACCGAGTCCTCATCCCGCGGCGCGACCCGCCCGTCCGCCCGTCCGCGTTCTCTCTCCTTCCCGCCGAAGGTGCCCGAGCCGCGCGCCCTGGCGGAAACGCTTGCCGCGGCCGTCACGGCCGTTGGCGTCTCGGTCATCCTCGGCTGGATCCTCGCCCTGCCGTTGCTGACGAGCTGGCTGCCCAACCTGGTGCAGACCAAGGTCAACGCCGCTCTCTGCCTGGTCGGCCTGGGCCTGGCCCTGGTGTTCCGGCTCGTTCCGAGGCGCCGGCCCCGGGCAACGTGGTCGGCGCTTCTCACGCTGGCGGTGATCGCCGTCGCCGCGGCCACGATCTTCGAGCACGTGACCGGGATCGCGCTCGGCATCGATCAGGCCATCGAATCAGACAAGGCCAGTGCCACCTCGCCGTATCCCGGCCGGTTCGCCATCCAGACGGGCGTTGCACTTCTGAGCGCCGCCTTCGGCATCCTCGCCATGGGGCGCCGATGGCGCGGCATCAGCGCGACCGAGACGCTCGGCCTCGCCTGTGCGGCGATCGGCGGCGTCGGGTTGCTCGGCTACATGTACGGCGCCCCGGCCCTGCTCTCACTCGGCTCCTCGACCCAGGTCTCGCTGCCGATGTCGTGCTCGCTCGTAGCCCTGGGCTCGGCCCAGGTGCTCGCAGACGCCGACCACATGCTGGTTCGCCTGGCCCGGGATGAGGCCGCAGCCGGGCAGGTTCTGCGGCGGATCCTGCCGGCCGCGATCCTCGTCATTCCCGCCGGGGCCTGGTTCCGTCTACTGGGGGAACGGGCCGGCCTCTACGACGAGACCGTCGGCCTGGCGATCATGGTCGCTTTCGAGGCCCTGGTCCTCGTCGCGGTCGGGGCCTGGACGACGGCTCGCGTCCAGCGCCTGGAGGCGGAGCGTCTCCAGGCGCTCTCGGACCTGATCAGGCTGGGGGCGGCCGCCTCGACGCCGCTGATCGAGACCGCGCCGGTGGGCCTGGCGGTGCTCGACCGCGACCTGCGCTACCTGTACGTCAACCCGGCCCTGGCCGCGATCGGCGGGCTGACCCCGGTGGCGAGCCTGGGCCTGCCGATCGATCGGGCCCTGCCTGCCTTCGGCAACGAGACCCTGGCCCTGTTGTCCCGAGTCGTCGCCGAAGGAGTCCCGCTCCGCGATCTTGAGGTGAGCGGCCAGATGCGCTCCGGCGGCCCGGAGCGGACCTGGCTCCTGGGCGCGGAGGTGCTCCACGACTCCCTGGGAGAGACGGCCGGCCTGACCCTGAGCGTCGTTGACATCACCGAGCGCAAACACCGCGAGGAGGCGCTCGCGGCCCTGACCGAGCTGCAGCGTCAGTCCCGGGCGATCGGCGAATCGATTCCGTTCGGGCCATGGCTGGCGGAGGCCGATGGCCGGATGAGGTATCTGAGCGACTCGTTCCTCGAGATGTCCGGGCAGACGATGGAGCAGGCGCGCGACGACGGCTGGATCGCAGCCCTGGCGCCCGAGGTCGCCGAATCGACGAAGCGCGACTGGGCCGATGCGGTGGCCTCGCGGACACCCTGGAACCACGAGCTGATCGTCCAGGGCGCCGACGGCCGCCGGCGCACCGTCCTGTCGCGCGGCTTGCCGATCGCCGACGAGTCGGGCAAGGTCACCAGCTGGGCCGGCATCAACCTCGACATCACCGATCGCAAGGACGCCGAGGCGTTCCGGGAGGCGTTCCTGGGCATCCTCTCGCACGAGCTCAGGACGCCGATCACCTCTATCTACGCCGCGAGCACCCTGCTCGAGCGGCCCGGCCTGGAGACCGGCCGGCGGGACGAGCTGATCGGCGACATCGGCCACGAGGCCGAGAGGCTGCGCCGCCTGGTGGACGACCTGGTGATCCTGTCCCGGGCCGAGCGCGGGACGATCCAGGTCCCCACCGAGCCCGTGCCGCTGCACCACGTGATGCGCAGGGTCTGCGAGCAGGCCCGCCGCCGGCACCCTTCGAATCGCCTCGAGTTGAGCGTTGCCCCGGCGCTTCCGGTCGCCCGCGCGGACGAGGACTTCGTGGAGCAGATCGTGTGGAACCTGCTCGAGAACGCGGCCAAGTACGGACCGCCCGACGGCGAGATCGAGGTGATCGTGGATGCCCCGGACGGATCACCTCGCGTCCGGGTTCTGGATCGCGGCCCGGGTATCAATCCGGCCGAGGCCGAGCGGCTGTTCGAGGTCTTCTATCGGTCCGAGCGGGCCGCCCGCGTGGCCGGGTCGGGGATCGGACTCTTCGTCGCCCACCGGCTGGTCGAGTCGATTGGGGGCACGATCTGGGCCAGGCAGCGGGACGATGGCCCGGGCGCCGAGTTCGGCTTCCGGTTGCAGGCGTTCGTCGACGACCCCGGGTAGGGGACGGGCGCCGGACAGACGAAGACGCGGCCCCCGCCGGGAGGCGGGAGCCGCGCTATTGGGAGGGCCGGTTTGGGGCCCGGTGCCTAGAGGGCGTTGAGGGCGGCCCGGCAGGCGGCGGCGTCGGCCACGGCGGCCTTCAGCTGATCGCGGGCCTGGACGAGGGCGGCTCGGGCGTTGTTGAGGATCGGGCCCGCCGTCCCGCCGTTGTACTGGGCCGGAGTGAGCGGCAGCAGCGCGGCCGGGAGCGGCGTGGCGAGTCCGACGGCCTTCGTCACCGCGGCGTTCATCGCGTCGAGGTCTTTCTGGGCGGCCGTCGTGTCCTTGCTGGCCGCCTTGGCGGCGGCGATCCGGGCGGCGAGCTTGGTGTTGACGTCGCCGAACTTGGCCCCGGCGGCCACGGTCCCGTCGGCTCCGTTAACCAGGTTGACCTGAGGGACCACCAGCAGGTAGACGCGGTAGTCGGCCGCGATCTTGACGATGTCGAGCTTGAGGGCCGGGATACCAGTCTCGGAGTCGATGGTGGCCTTGAGGCTGGTCAGGCCGGACCGGGTCGAGGAGATCTCGCCCTGGAGGGTCGAGGCGTGGCCCGAGGTCATCACCTTGGAGTTGGTGATCTTGGACGACAGGTCCGTTAGGGTGGCGAAGCGGCGATTGATCTCGCAGTCGCCGAAGGCGCGCAACGCCGCGACGGTGACGGGGGCGGTCCGGGCGGCCGTCGCTTCGGTCGCGCAGACGCCCTTGCCGGCCGGGCCGGCGGGCGAGGTCACGGCCGTGACGGCTCCGGTGGAGACGACGAGCAGGGAGCCGGCGATGCCGAGGCCTGCGATCAGGGCGGTGAGTCGAGACTTCACGGGATTGCTCCTTCTCGATGGCGGCGGCTACTCGCCGCCCGAAGTACCGGCGTCGCCGCCCGAAACCGAACCGTTGACGCCGTTGATGAGGTTGTTCAGCGCATTGATCTCGCTGTCGAGCGGATCGGGCGTCGCGGCCGGGGCGTCCGAGGCAACCGCGTCGCTCGATGGGCTCGGCGAGGCTGAGTCGGCCGGAGCGGCGGTGTCGTCCGCGACCTGGGCCGGGGCGGGGGTCGTCTGGTCGACCTGGATCGAGGCTGCCGCAGGCGTCGAACCCGCCGGAGTCGCGGCGCCGTCGTGTCTCGCGCAACCGATGACCGCGATGCCGACGAGCAGCGCGACCGCTGCGAGCCTGGTGACGGAACTGGCTTGACGATGCACCTGGTTGATCTCCCTTGTCGTGCTCATCTGGAGCCGACGCTGGAGATACTGGCCGGGCCGTCTTCGAGTCGTTCGGGGCTTAGGTAAGACGACTGTAAGGCCGGACGGCCGGCTCCCGGCACTCTTCGGGCTGTTTCGGGAACGCCGGGCACCATGGAATCGTGGCACCGAGCTGGATCGCGGACGCTCTGGCGCGCGACGCGTAACATCGGTGGTGCAGCCTCGGCCGTCTGTCGTAGGGCTTCCGTGACGGGAACCGCCCCTACTCCAGAGTTGCCGCACGGCACAAGAAGGAGCGAATCATGGCCGAGAAGAAGAAACTGACCACAGCCGGCGGCGCACCGGTCGTCGACAACCAGAACGTCATCACGGCCGGTCCTCGAGGCCCGATGCTGCTCCAGGACGTCTGGTTCCTCGAGAAGCTGGCCCATTTCGACCGCGAGGTGCTACCCGAGCGACGCATGCATGCCAAGGGCTCGGGCGCGTTCGGCACCTTCACGGTCACGCACGACATCACCAAATATACGAAGGCGAAGATCTTCTCCGCAGTCGGCAAGAAGACCGACATGTTCGTGCGCTTCTCGACGGTTGCCGGTGAGCGCGGCGCGGCCGATGCCGAGCGCGACATCCGCGGGTTCGCGATGAAGTTCTACACGGACGATGGGAACTGGGATCTGGTCGGTAACAACACGCCGGTCTTCTTCCTGCGCGATCCGCTCAAGTTCCCGGACCTGAACCACGCGGTCAAGCGCGACCCGCGCACCAACATGCGCAGCGCGAAGAACAACTGGGACTTCTGGACCTCGCTGCCCGAGGCGCTCCACCAGATCACCATCACGATGAGCGACCGCGGCATTCCCGCCTCGTACCGGAACATGCACGGCTTTGGCAGCCACACCTTCAGCTTCCTGAATGCCGCCAACCAGCGGTTCTGGGTCAAGTTCCACTTCGTCACACAGCAGGGCATCAAGAACCTGAGCGACGCCGAGGCCGCGGCCATCGTCGCCGGGGACCGCGAGAGCCACCAGCGCGATCTTTACGAGAGCATCGAGAAGGGCGACTTCCCGCGCTGGAAGCTCTTCATCCAGGTCATGGCCGAGAAGGACGCGGCGAAGTGCCCGTACAACCCGTTCGATCTGACCAAGGTTTGGTTCCACAAGGACTACCCGCTCATCGAAGTGGGCGAATTCGAGCTCAACCGCAACCCGGAGAACTACTTCGCGGACGTCGAGCAGGCCGCCTTCAACCCGGCCAGTGTTGTCCCCGGCATCAGCTTCTCGCCCGACAAGATGCTCCAGGGGCGGCTCTTCTCCTACGGCGACGCCCAGCGCTACCGGCTCGGCGTGAACCACGCCCAGATCCCGGTCAACGCCCCGCACGTTCCCTCGCACAGCTACCATCGCGACGGTGCGATGCGAGTCGACGGTAACTTCGGCGGCACGCTCGGCTACGAGCCCAACAGCTACGGCGAGTGGCAGCAGCAGCCGGACTTCGCGGAACCGCCGCTCTCGCTCGAGGGCGCGGCGGACCACTGGAACCATCGCGAGGACGACGACTACTACTCGCAGCCCGGCAAGCTGTTCCGGATCATCGTCGCCGACGGGAAGCAGCAGCTGCTCTTCGACAACACGGCCCGAGCGATGGGCGACGCGCCGAGAGAAGTCAAGATCCGCCACATCGGCAACTGCCTGAAGGCAGATCCCGCCTACGGCGAAGGCGTCGCCAAGGCCCTCGGCATCCCGCTCAGCGAAGTCCCCAAGTGAGCTGAATCGGCGCGGGCGGAAGCCCGCCGGCGCGGACTCCGCAGCCACAGCCGTGGCCGGACCGTCCGAGCCTAGATGCGACGGTCGCCATCAGCGCGCACGCGGTCAGCACGCTGGCGGCGGTGCTACCGGCTGAGTTGAGGTGGGCGCGGGTCTGACCACGCGCGAGCAGCCTCCCCGACTCCTCGAGTCAAGCCTTCGATCGAGGACGACATGGATGGCCTCGTCTCCGGCGAGGACTACGAACTCCGCCGTCGACGCCGGGTGGTCAGCACCAGAAGACCCCCAAGGAAACCGATGGAAGCGAAGGGCAGTAGCCAGATCACGCTTCCGGGCTCGTTGGCGCCGGGCTGAACGCTGGTGCTCGTCGGCGCCAGGGTCGCCTGGAACGCTCCGATAGCCAGGCTGGCGAAGCCCTCGGCGCAACCAGGCTCGGACTGGTTCGGCACGACCTGGGCGTCCGGCGCGGCGGCCACCAGGCAGGCATATGCGTTTGCCCCGACCTGGGTTCCTCCGGCGGACGATGGCGGCGCCGCCGGGCCGGTCACGCTGACGACCAGTGTCAGGGCGCCGGAGTTGGGGGCGGTGACTCCCAGGTTCTCGAAGTCTGAGATCGTGCAGTTGGTGATCTGGGGCGAGCAGGTGATGCCCGAAGCAGTGAACCAGGTCGGCCAGCCGTCGAGGTCGAGCAGGTAGTGGTTGGCAGCACTGCCGGCGGCGAATGACATCGTTTCCGTGAGGGTCAGCTGAGTGGTTGCGCCGGCTACGATCTGCGCCTTGTCCCAGGTGAGTTGGACGGCTTCTACGAACGTCTGGAAGGCATAGTCCCCAGGTGAGGACAAGAAGGCGTGGGTGATCCACGACGCCCCGTTGGCCACGAGTGCCTGACCGCCGGGATAGGTGTTCTCCGAACCCCAGATCGCGTTGGATCCGCCCGTGTTGAAGACGATGGCGTACATGGTTCCGGCCGTCACGCTGGGCGGATTCGCAAATGAGAAGGGAACCCAGTTCGCAGCGCTGGGCGGCGTGCCGGTCCCAGATGTCGCCATGACGTTCCCGTCCGGGTGTCCGCTCGACGTGCCTTCTATGGTCACGCTGATCGGGGCATTGCCGCCATTCATGTACAGGTCGACGCCGCTGAGCAGCCCGGACTTGCCCGCCGTGAAGGTCTGGGCGAGATCGGCCTGGGAGCCGAGGGTATGCTGGTTGTCCAGATTCGGATCGTTCGATTGATCGAGACCGGCAGGTACGAGGGCTTGCACCGCCCCGGGCATCAAGCCCAACAACACCAGACCAGCACAGACCGCCAGCGCGCGACGTTTCATGGTCGAGTCCTCCACGGCACGTATTCCCGGACGCCCGAGATGACGGTCCTGCGTAGACCACTGGTCAGACGGTGGCAGCCAGGCGCCCGGAGCAAGACGAATGGGACGCGGTGACCGCAGACCTTCTCAGCGCGCTGTTGCCGCTGCTAGAACCGAGACCATGCTACACCGACGCCTGGGCGAGGACAGTCGCTTCTGGTGGGCGCCGACTCGGTGCGACGCGTGGCTCGTCGACCGATGGCGCCTTGGAGAACAGGCCGAGCGCAGGACCGGCCTGCGGCTCACCATCGTTGCCGATGGGACATGAACGCCCGCCCGGCGACTGATCGTCCGGTTCAGAACGTCATTCGATGGGGGTCCGTGCCGGGCGGAGCAGGCCGCCACACAAGTCCTCGTCGGTGACGACGCGCATCCAGTCGGCCTGCTCGCGGTTGACGATGATCGTTCCAATCGACTGGGTTGTACGCTCGGTGCCAGACCAGTACTCGATCCAGGCGTCGGTCAGTGGGACCATCAGCGGACGCTCACCCACGTGCGCGATCGGGTCGCTACCAGGAGGTGCGTGGAGATACCCGCCGATCAGGTAGTTGCCGGATTGGATGGCGATCGCGTGGGCCCGGGTCCGCCGGCGGCGCTGCCCATCACCTCGGGCCCGGCTCGCGTGGACGGCGATCAGTTCGCTGCAGCGGATCAGGACCTCGTCGGCCGATCGCACCGAACCATCCTCGAGGCTCTCGATCTCGACGTGGGTGAGCATAAGCTCGCCGTGAGCGTTCAACAGGTCCGTCAGCCTGTCCGCGATGAGGCGGACCCAGCCGAACATCCGGTGGTCCCTGCCGAAGGCGACGAACTGGACGAGGGGCAAGTCCGATGCGTACTCAGGCTCAAAGACGTCCTCCGGTTTGGGCTGCAGCACGAAGTGGAGACGATCCGGGGGAGTCTGGGGTGGCATTGAACCGGAACCCTACGGTTGGCTCTCACCGGGGGGAATCACTCGAAGGTACCCTCGACCCGAGCGGATGGGCCCGATCGCCCAGGGAGAGCCCCCATTCGTCCAACCGCGGGCGACCCGGGTCTCTCGAAAATCCATGTCTCCGGCGGCCGGGGTCGGATCATCATATAGATGGCTCCTCGTATGGACGGCTCCTTCTGGTGACGCGATCAGCCGAGACGGAAAGGAGAGAGACATGGATGGGGTCCTGGCCGTAGTGATGGCAGGCGGCGCCGGTGAACGGCTCTCGTACCTGGCCGCGATCCGTTCCAAGCCGGCCGTTCCTTTCGGAGGCAAGTTCCGGCTGATCGACTTCAGCCTGTCGAACTGCGTCAACTCCGACATCAACGACGTGATGGTCCTGGCCCAGTACAACCCCCGTTCGCTCATAGACCACATCGGAACGGGCCGGCCCTGGGACCTCGACCGGATGCGCGGAGGGGGCATCAAGATCCTCCAGCCCTACATGTCCAAGGAGCACAGCGGCTGGTACCTGGGCACGGCCGACGCGGTGCGCTACAACCTGCACGAGATCGACCAGGACGGCGCCGAGCTGGTCCTCGTGCTGGCCGGCGACCACGTCTACAAGATGGACTACGGGCCGATGATCGCGGCCCATCGTCAGACCGGCGCGGCCGTGACGGTCGCCGTTCGCACCGTGCCTCCGGCGGAGGCGTCGCGCATGGGCATACTCTCGCTGGACGCCGACGAGCGCGTGGTGGACTGGGAGGAGAAGCCGGCGGTCCCGAAGAGCGACCTGGCGTCGATGGGTGTCTATGTGTTCACCCGCGGGGCGCTGCATGAGTGGCTGGACGAATCGCGCAGCGACTTCGGGCGCGACGTCATCCCGGCCATGCTGGCCGGTGGGGCTTCAGTCTTTGGCCATCGCTTCGACGGCTATTGGCGTGACGTGGGCACCATCGACGCGTATTGGGCGGCGAACCTGGACCTGACCGCGCTGGTACCTCCGATCGACCTGTTCGACCGCAGCTGGCTCGTCCGCACTCGCTCGGAGGAACGCTCGCCGGCCAAGATGGGCCCGGACGCGATTGCGCGCCACTCCCTGATAAGCCACGGCTGCATCGTCAACGGCATGGTCCTGAACTCGGTCCTCTCGCCCGGCGTGAAGGTCTACGAGGGCGCCCTGGTTCGCGACTCGATCGTGCTGCTCGACAGCGAGATCCACTCGGGTGCGGTGGTGGACATGGCGATCATCGACAAGTTCGTCGAAGTTGGCGCCGGTGCGGTGGTTGGTTATGGCAACGATCTCGGGACGCCCAACCTGGACGAACCCGAGCACCTGCACACCGGCATCACCCTCGTCGGCGAGCGAGCTCGGATCCCGGCGAACGTGAGGATCGGCCGAAACTGCCTCATCGCGCCTTCGGTCGTCGAATCTGACTTTCCGGGTCCGGTGGTCGAGTCCGGGACATCGGTCAAGCGCCCGGACGTGGCGAGGATTCCCGCTACACCGACTTGACGCCACCGCCCCGCGAAACGATTGGCCGGGCTGTTTGGTGGCCCGGCTGCCCTGTCCTTCGTCCGGCGGTGCGTCCCGACGCCGCGTTGATGCATTTGATGCCCCCGGGGGGCACGCCTGATATGGGCCTGTTATTGCCGAACGGCCGGCCGGCCCGGAGAATGCCCGTCGGGGGTATGCGTGTCACCGTGGGGTAGGAACTTGATAGTCCGGATTCTCAAGGGTCGAGTAAGCCCCGGACAGATCGCCGTCTTCCGCGCCCAGGCCCAGACCGTCCTTCGCGATATCCGCAAACGCGACGGCAGTATCCACGCCGAGGTCGCGCGCCAGGTGCATTCGGACGGCGGTGAGGAGATCATCCTCGTTAGCGTGTGGCGCGACATGGAGGCCATCTACGGCTGGCTCGGCATGACGGACCTGCTGGATACCCCGATGGCGGATCGCGGCGAGCCCAACGTCTTCGAGCATTTCGAAGTTCAGCATTACGAGGTCCTCGAGCCCGACGATCTCGCGTCGGTCACCGCCGTGGCTATCGCCGCCGAAGGGCCGGATTCGGTGGCGGCCGCGCCGTCGCCGCTCGCCGCCGTAGCCTTCGACGCCTGAGCCGGCCGGGCCGGGGCCCGGGCCGGCGGTCCCTCGTTGTGCCTGCCCCGAATCCGGGGTACGGTATCTACCAGCTCGGCTATCTGTGCAAGCGTTGGGGCGGGCGGAGCTGGCCGCGTGAGGCCGGCGGCCGGTGGTGCCGGCCGGGCACGTGGCTCGCGGAATCGGTTCGCGGATAGCGAACTCTCCCAGGGGGGCAGAATGAACGTCCAGGAAGCAGTAGACGCGTGGCAGTCGCAGTACTCCGGCCAGCCTCCGGTCGGGTTCATGCTGCGCTTCAGCCACGAGTCGGTCTGGACGCGGCTCCAATTCGACCGGGAGGGGGCCGGACCCGCTGCGGACGACGACGGCCGGACGGCCTCCAGGTTCGACACGGTGGCGAGCGCGCTCTTCACCGGAGCCACCGTCCTCGTGCTGGCCATCCGGCTCCGGGCGGCCCGCGAGGACGCTAAGGCGCTCCGTGATATCGGGGCGGCGGTGATCTCGCCGCCGGAGAGCTGGCTCCAGGCGCTCGGCGGTTATCTGCCGGATCCAGGCCGGGCCGAATTCATGGGCGCCACGCTGGGCTGGCAGCGGGGCTGTCTCGATCGAGTCTGGCAGGCCGTGGCCAGGGATTGGGTCGGCCGCATCGCCGTCTTCTGCCCAGCCACCGGCGATGCCGTCTGCCCGTCCGGTGGCGGCGCCGACGTCTTCGTGTGGGGGCCGGAGCGACGGGCCAAGCTGGGCGAACGATTCGGGGCCTGGCTGCCGGAAGCGCGACCCCCGGGATCGGCGGCCGCGGGAGGGGGCGGCAAGAACCGCTAGCGCCACGGCCTGGAAGGGCGCCCAAGGAGGCAGCCGGCGGCGGAGGGGGAATGCGGCCGGCTGTCTCATGTCGGCGGCCGGTTGATTCCCATCGTCCACCGGTCGCCAGGCCATTGGATCGCCCGATTCCCGGGAGATGCTGAAGGCCCCGGCGTCCCTGGGGTAGATCCCCGATGGGACGGCCCGGCGACGCGGTCAGTTCCGCGCGCTGGGAGCACGAAACCCGCCGGCGGGGGTCTCCGGCCTCGGCTGCGTGCACTGGATGCACATAACCGACGAGCCGGACCCGTCCGGACCCTGTGGCTCGCCATTTCCGTGCAGCGCAGGCATGCATTTGACCCAGGGCGCCTCGTTGCGTCGGGTTCGTGCTCCACATGCTCGCACTTGACCATGCCGGCGTGTCCGCTCGGGTTCGCCGGCCGGATGTATGCATCTGGCGCACATCGCCCCGCCGCGCCGCGCCCCGCCGCGCCGCGCCCCGCCGCGCCGCGCCCCGCCGAGCCGCGCCCCGCCGCGCCCCAACGCGCCAGGTCGAGCCGGTCGAGCCGGGTCGAGCCGGACGTGATGTCGCGTGGCGGCGCCCGCGCAGGAACCAGAGCCCGCGGCATTGTCCTCCGCGGCCGGACCGGCGAAACTACCGCCATGAGCCCAAGCACGAAGCGCCCGACCGAGCCGACAAAGCCGAAGGCGGCACCCGCCGCATCGCCGAAGCCTGAGCCGGCGGCCCCGCGCCCGGCGCCCACTCCGGCGGCCCCGCGCCCGGCCCCGGCCCCGCCGGCTCCGGTCACGAAGGCCGACATCGCCCGATACCGCGAGAACCTCCAGGGCGAGATCGACGCGATCGCCCTGTACGCGCTGCTCCTCGAGAAGGAGGAGAGCCGGGCGGTCAAGGACTTCTACACCCGCATGGTCGAGGTCGAGTCGATCCACGCCGGCGTGTGGCGGGACCGGCTCCACGAGGCCGGCGTGACCACGGGCAAGATGGGTCCGGCCTGGCGGACACGCGTCCTCATGTTCATCGCCAGCCATTTCGGGCCGAGCCTCGTGGTGCCGACGATCGCCGAGCGCGAGGCTTCGGACCAGGCCATGTACGACGACCAGCCCGAGGCCCTCGCCCGGATGCCCGGCGACGAGCGGTCCCATGCCCGCCTCTTCCGCGAGCTGGCGGCCGGCGGGGGAGTGGAGGGCGGCGCCATCGCCCGCATCGAGGGCCGCCACCGCGGCAGCGGCGGCAACCAGCTACGGGCGGCGGTCCTGGGCGCCAACGACGGCCTCGTGTCAAACCTGAGCATCTCCATGGGCGTAGCCGGCGCGGCCCAGAGCGCATCCGCAACCGGCAACCCGGTCCTGATCGCCGGCATGGCCGGCATGCTGGCCGGCGCCCTGTCGATGGCGATCGGGGAGTGGCTTTCCGTCCAGAGCGCCCGCGAGCTGTTCGCCCACCAGGTCAAGGTGGAGCGCGAGGAACTCCTCAACGTCCCGGACGAGGAGGAAGAGGAGCTGACGCTCATCTACCAGTCGAAGGGACTCACGGCCGAACAGGCGCGCCTGATGAGCAAGTCGATCATCGGCGGCGAGCTCGGCCGGGCGGTGGATACGCTGGCCCGCGAGGAGCTGGGCATCGACCCGGACGAGCTGGGCGGATCGGCCTGGGTCGCCGCGATCACCTCGTTCTTCCTCTTCGCCCTCGGCGCGATCGTGCCGCTCTCGCCGTTCTTCTTCGCCTCCGGGACGCCCGCGATCGTGGCATCGGTCATCGTCAGCGCCGCGGCCCTGATGGTCGTCGGGGCCGCGATCACGGTCGTGACCGGCTCGAGCGTGCTGAAGACGGGAGGGCGGCAGGTGCTGCTCGGGCTGTTCGCGGCGGCGGTCACCTTCGGGCTCGGGGCTCTCGTCGGCCGAGCGGTCGGGTAGGGAGCCGCGGCCGTCCGATGCCCGATCGAGGTTTTCGATGAGCGAGCCGGGAGGCTTTGACGTTCTCGTCGTGGGCGGCGGCGCGACGGGCGCCGGCGTCCTGCGGGACCTCGCTCGCCGCGGGCTGCGGGCGCTGCTCGTAGAGCGCGGCGACTACGGCACGGGAACAACGGGTCGATATCACGGGCTGCTCCATTCAGGCGGGCGGTACGCCATGCGTGACTCGCAGGCGGCGCGCGAGTGCATCGTCGAGAACCGGGTCCTCCGACGGATCGCTCCGGCGAGCATCGAGGACACGGGCGGCTACTTCGTCGCCACGCCGGACGACCCCGAGGATTACGTCGAGGGGTTCCCGGCGGCGTGTGCGACGGCCGGCATCGAATGCGAGGAGATCCCCGTCGCGAAGGCGCTGGCCCGCGAGCCGGCCCTCAACCCGAAGATCCGGCGCGTCTTCCGGCTGCCGGACGGTTCGGTGGAGCCGTGGAACCTGATCGACGCCAACCTGGCCGATGCGCGGGCGCACGGCAGCGAGGCCTGGTCGTACGAGCGAGTGGTCGGGTTCGATCGGGAGGGGGATCGGATCACCACCGCGACCCTGCGTGACGAGCGGTCCGGCGCCACAACAAAGGTGGCGGTGCGGTTCGTGGTCTCGGCGGCCGGCGCGTGGGCCGGCCAGATCGCGGCGCTGACCGGGGTCAAGCTGCAGATGCGGCCCGGCAAGGGCGTGATGCTCATCTATAACCAGCGCATGACCGACACGGTCGTCAACCGCTGCCACCTCTCGGCCGACGGCGACATCATGGTGCCGGTCCACACAGTCGCGATCCTCGGCACCACGGACGTCCGCGTCGCCGACCCAGACGTGTACGACATCACCCGCGAGGAGGTCGCGGCCCTGGTGGCAGAGGGCGAGAAGCTCTTCCCGGACCTGGGCCGGATGCGCCTGCTGCGCGCCTATGCCGGAGTCCGGCCGCTCTACGAGCCGCCGGCCGGCGCACAGGTCAGCAAGAACCGCGAGATGTCCCGGGCCCACACGGTCATCGACCACGGCGAGCGGGACGGCGTGGACAACTTCGTCTCGATCGTGGGCGGCAAGCTGACGACCTATCGGTTGATGGCCGAGGAGACGGTCGATGTGGTGGCCGCGCGGCTGGGAGTGACCGAGCGCTGCACCACAGCTGACGAGATCCTGCCGAACCAGGTCCCCGGCAAGACTTACTGGCTGGGCCACCGGCTGGCCGAGCACGAGGCCGAAGGCGGCGGCGACGCCGGGCTCCTGTGCGAGTGCGAGTTCGTCACCCGGCCCATGCTTGAGGCCTACCTGGACGACCACTGGCCGTGCAGCGTGGACGACATGCGCCGCGGAACCCGGCTGGGGATGGGGCCGTGCCAGGGCGGTTTCTGCACGTTCCGCGCGGCGGGGTTGATCGCGGAGCGCGGGGTACCGGGCGGGGCGGGCGGCAGCGCGGACGCCGTGGGCGGCGCGGCCGCGGTCGAGGGGCCGGGTGGGCCGATCGTCTCGTACCTGCGCGAGCGGTTCAACGGCACGCGCCCGATCGCCGCCGGGCGCCAGCTCCAGGAGCTGTGGATGGTTCTTGGCATGTACCACGGGTCGCTGGGCGTGGAATCGCTCGCGGAGCGCGGGCCGGGCGGGGCCGCGGCGGCGGCCGGGGAGGTTCCCGATGCCCAACGCTGACGTAGTCGTCGTGGGGGCGGGGGTTTCCGGACTGACTGCCGCGCTGGCCGCGGCCGAAGCGGGGGCACGGGTCCAGGTGCTGGCCAAGGGCCACACCGGCACTCACTGGGGTAGCGGCGGGTTCGACGTCGCCGGCTTGCCCGGGGCGGCGACGCCGCGAGCGGGGCTAAGGGCGCTGGCAGGCCGGCCCGGCCACCCGTATGCCCATCTGCAGGGCGACGTGGATCCGGCGCTCGAATGGATTCGAACGATCCTCACCGCCGAGGGACTGACCTACGAGGGCGGGCTCGATTCGCCGCTGCAGGCGGCCCCGACCTCGATCGGTGGGACGCGGCCGGTCGCGATCCTGCCCACCGCCCAGGCCGCCGGGGCGCGGCCGTGGACAGCCGGCGAGCGGCTCCTCGTCTGCGGCATCACCGGGTTCAAGGACTTCTGGCCCGACGCCATCGCGGCGGGCCTTTCGCACCCCGGAGTGTGGGGCGGCGGTTCGCGCCCGGATCGCGTCGATGCAGTCACCGTCGAGCTGCCGGGCCTGGCCGCGCGCCACAACCTCAGCGCAGTCGAACTCGCCCGGCGTTTCGACGACGCGGGGTGGCGAGCCGCCGCGATCGACAAGATTGCCGCCGCTGTGGGGGGTGGCGGCGCCGGCGCAGGTCCGGGGCGTGTGGCTTTGCCCGCGGTCCTCGGCCTCAACGACCACGCCGCCGTCTTCGACGAGCTGCGCCGCCGCCTACCGCTCCAGCCCTTCGAGCTGCCGCTGGTCCCGCCGAGCGTGCCGGGCATGCGCCTCTACTTCGCCCTGCGCGCGGCCCTCATCCGCATGGGCGGCCGGGTCCGGATCGGCGAGAGCATTGCCAGCGTGGCACGGGACGGCAAGCGCGTCACTGCCGTCGCCACCGAGGCGGCGGCTCGAACCTCCACGGTTCGCGCGGGCGCGCTCGTCCTGGCGACAGGCGGGATCGCCGGCGGCGGCATCGTGGCCGACAACGCCGGCCACCTCCACGAGACCGTGCTGGACCTGCCGATCGAGGCCCCGGAGGTCGCGGACTGGCTGTCACGGGATGCCTTCGACCCGGACGGCCATCCGCTCGAGGCGGCCGGAATTCGAGCGGATGCCGAGCTCAGGCCGGTCGATCGGTCGGGCCGGCCCGTGTTCGAGAACGTGAGGGTCGTCGGCAGCATGCTGGCGGGCCAGCGAAGCCTGCACGAGCGATGCCGCGATGGCGTGGCCATCGCGAGTGGCCGGCGCGCGGGCCGCGCCCTGGTCGCGGCGAAGGGGCCGGCCGCCGCGCCGAGCGCCCCGGCGGGGAGCGCCAAACGATGACGATCGCCGAGCTCGTCCGCGACGCCGCCCTCGCCGCCCTCGAGCCCGTCGGCTACTCCGCCGACGAGTGCCTCAAGTGCAACGTCTGCAACACCGTCTGCCCCGTCGCCCGCGTGACCGACCTGTTCCCGGGTCCCAAATACGTGGGCCCGCAGGCGGCTCGCTTCAGGGTCGGCCGGACGCTACCGATCGGCGCCCCGGGAACCCCCAAGATCCTCTCGCCGGACCTCACGGTCGATTGGTGTTCCGGCTGCGGCTGCTGCACGGCGGCTTGCCCCGCGGGCGTCAAGGTCGCCGAGATGAACAGCCAGTCGCGGGCCCGGATGAAGGCCGGAAAGCTGCCCAAGCTGCGCGACTGGGGCCTCGGCCAGACGGACCTCACCGGCCGGCTCGGCGTGCTCTTCTCGCCCCTGGCCAACTGGGCGCTCCACAACCGCCCGGTCCGCCGCGTGATGGAGCTGGCCGTCGGCATCCACCACGAGGCTCCGTTCCCCCGGTTCTCGAAGAGGACCTTCCAGTCCGCCTGGAAGCGGCGCCAGAAGCGCCTCGGCGTCACCACCATCCCGGGTCCGGAGGAGGCCGTCGTCTACTTCCACGGCTGTTCCGTCAACTACTACGAGCCGGACGTGGCCGCCGCGGCGATCGCCGTCCTGGAGCGGAACGGCTACCAGGTCATCGTGCCGCCGCAGGTCTGCTGCGGGCTGCCGCTGATCAGCAACGGCATCTACGGCGAAGCTCGTCAGAACGCCCACAAGAACCTCGAGATCCTCGCAGGCTATGCGCGCAAGGGCTACAAGATCGTCGGCACCTCCACCTCGTGCACCCACACCATCAAGGCCGAATATCGCGAGATGCTCGACATCCGCGACGATGACGCGACGGTCGTTGCCGACGCTACCTGGGACATCTGCGAGTTCCTGCTGGACCTCCACGACCGAGGCAAGCTCGACTCGAGCTTCGGACGGCTCGACGAGGACCTGCCGTACCACGCGCCGTGCCAGCTCCGGAGCCACGGCATCGGCATGCCGGCCCTGGATCTCTTCGCCCTCGTGCCGGGGCTGCGGGCCAGGGACATGGACCACGACTGCTGCGGAATCGCCGGCACGTACGGCATGAAGAAGGAGAAGTACCCCATCGCCATGGCAGTGGGCGCGCCGCTCTTCGAGAAGGTGCGGGCCAGCGGGGCGACGGAGGCCGCGTGCGACTCGGAGACGTGCCGCTGGCAGATCCAGGCCGCCTCCGGCGTCCGAACGCGCCACCCGGTCGAGATCCTCCAGTCGGCCTATCTGGCGGGCGACGCGGCGGGGGACGCCGTGGAGGGCGGCGCCATCGCGGCCGGGGACGGGTCCTCAGCGGCGTAGGCGCCGTCGAGCTGCCGAGCCGCCGACCCACCGAGCCCGATCCCTTTCATGCCACAAGTTCACCGGGGGAGCGTTCGGAGGAGAGGCGCACCTTTCTTGCCACCCGGAACGGCCGGTTCGGGTCCCCGAGGGCGTGAACGGGACCATTCCAGGCGCTCGGATCACCTTCTACGGGCCCAGATCAGCCTCGAGGGGCCCCAGCTCGGCTTCCGCAGGCAATGGTCGAGGCCGGCGCGACGGGGCACACCTCGTAGCGTCCCCCGGGTGAACATGTGTCACGTTCCCCGGCCCCAGCCGCGAATAGCGCTCACCGGGCGAACATCTGGCAGTTTGGCCCGAGGTCGCCTCGGCCCCGGCCGCCCCGGGGCCCTTGACCACGGCGCCACGTACAGGACCCGCCGCGCGGCCGCCGCGAGGGACCGGCGGCCGGGACATGGACCACGCAGCCACCGTGCGACGCATGTACGAGTTGATCAACGCCCACGATATCGGCGGGTTCAGCGAGCATCTCGCGGACAACTTCGTCGAGCACGAGGTTACGCCGGGCCTCGAGCCGACGAAGGAAGGGGTCAAGAAGTTCTTCCTGATGCAGCTCGCTGCCTTCCCCGACATGCGCATGGCCGTCGAGGACATCCTGGCGAGCGGTGACAAGGTCGTCGCGCGCGTGAGGTATACGGGCACCAACAAGGGCGACTTCATGGGCATCCCGGCGACCGGCAAGAACGTCGACGCGCAGCTCATCGACATCTTCCTGTTCGACAGCAACGGTCGCGTGCACGAGCACTGGGGCGTCATGGACCAGATGGCGATGATGCAGCAGCTCGGCCTCATTCCTCAGGCCGCTCGCGCCTAGACAGAGGTCGCCGATCCTCGGCCCTGAACCGGCCGATCGAGAGGCGCATCTCGGCTACAAGCAAGCCGCTCGGAGAACCCGGGCGGCTTGCGGTTTGTGCGGCGCTGAACAGGCCGCTTGAGCCTGGGTTTCGGCGAACCTACAGGCGCGGCGCGCCCTTCCAGGGCCACGGCAGCAGCTTCGGGTGAGGTCCGGAGTGCCGCGTGACGTCGATCAGGACATTCCCGGTGCCATCGTCCTGGACAGTCGTCTGGAGATTCGTGCCCACGACCGTGCAGTGGCTTGTCCCCGGGCCCAGCCAGATCGGAGCCGATGCAGCGGTCATCTTCTGAACGTTGTTGCTCAGGATCAACCAGCCGGTCACTTCATCGCAGCCGGACCCGGGGTCGCACGACGTGCCCGCGTAGATCCCGAGGGGGCCGACACCGGAGATGGCGTTGTCTCGGATAATCGCGTTCCGACTGTTGTAGCCGAAGATCCCCGCCGAATTCGCGGCGTCGAGGATGATCGTGTTGTCGGCGACGGTAGCTACAAACGTCGCGGCCGTGCCGGGCGCGCGGCCGATATCGGCCAACACCACGCCGTTCGCCCAGTCGCCCACGTGGATGGTGTTGTGACTGATCGCATACCGCCCGGGCCGGGCCGGGTGCTGTCCACCGGCAACCGCCTCCCAGTCCTCGATCCAGGCACCGAAGTAGTACGTATCGATGTCGTTGTAGGAGAACTCGACGTCGGAGTTCGGGTTGTCGGAAGGATTGAACGCGATCGCCGCGTCGAAGAAGTTGCCCCGGCTCGCGTTCCCACCCACCGTCAACTTCCCATCTGTGAGCTGCTGGACGACGATCGCGTTATTCACGCCCTCGAACGTCGACCTGGTGATGGCGTGGTTTCCTCGGGTCGGCTGGATGACGCTCCAGTCGCCACCTGCCTCGTCGAGCTGGCGCATGCCACAGATGCAGATCGGATGAACATTGTTCACGCCCCAGCTGCTGCCCGCGTGTCCGACGAACGTGACGCGGTCGAACGTCGAGCTGGTGTTCCCGGTCACGAGGACGGTGACGCGAAGGTCGGTCCACGCGGAGTAGTCGAGATACCAGGTCTCGGCGGGTTCCGCCGCGGTGATGTCGAACGTCAGGTTCGACATCGAGACGCTCCCGCCGTCGAACCCGAGCAGGACTGGCACCGGGAACAGCGTCGTCGGGTCGCCCGGATCGAATTGGGTCAGCGTTACGCCCGGCAGCGACGGATCGAGGCCGCGCAGGGAGTCGATGACCGTCTTGCCCTGCCCCGCGCCGGTGACGAACCCGGCGAAGTGCCGGACGGCGACGCTGTTCGTGAAGAAGTGACCTGCCGTGAAGCGGACCGTGCATCCGGGCCGCCCTGCGCAGGCGTCGAATGCCGCCTGGATGCCGGCCGTGTCGTTGCCCCCGCTCGGCGAGACGATCACCGTCTTCGTCCCGGCAGCCGCCGCCACCGGAGCCTGAACTCCGAGCGCACAGATCAGCGCCACCGCCCCGACGAGGGCGATCCATCTCCTCATGCGAACACCTCTTCGTCCCCCGGGCGTCAGAACCGGGCTTGTTCGATGCGGGTCGGTGTCGCCAGTGGCTCGGCGCGGTCTCGGCGGCCAATCCATGGACCGTGCGTCAAAACCCCCCGCGTATGCGCGGATTCTCCCACCGGTGTAAATGGTCCCGACGAGCACGACGCCACGCCGGTCCGGTCCCTCCCCCTCCAAGCCGGCCAAACGGTAAGCTACACGTCAATCAGCCGAGAGTCGGGAGCCGCTTCAACGTGACCATCGAGCCATCGGTCTTGCCCGCGGGAGCCGCGCCGGAACGGGGCGATTTCATCCGCGAAATCGTGGCCGCCGACCTGCGGTCCGGCAAGCACACGAGCGTCGTCACGCGGTTTCCGCCCGAGCCCAACGGCTACCTGCACATCGGCCACGCCAAGAGCATCTGCCTCAACTTCGGCATCGCCAACGAGTTCGGCGGCCACTGCAACCTGCGCTTCGACGACACCAATCCCACCAAGGAAGAGCAGGAGTACATCGACGCGATCGAGGCCGATGTCCGCTGGCTCGGCTTCGACTGGGGCGACAACCTCTACCACGCGTCGGACTACTTCCACCAGCTCTACGAGTGGGCCGTCTACCTGATCAAGGCCGGCAAGGCCTACGTGGACGATCACTCGGCCGACGAGATCCGCGAGCACCGCGGCACGCTGACCGAGCCCGGCCGGCATAGCCCCTATCGAGACCGGCCGATCGAGGAGAACCTCGACCTGTTCGAACGGATGCGGGCGGGCGAGTTTCCCGACGGGGCGCGGGTCCTGCGCGCCCGGATCGACATGGCCTCGCCGAACATCAACCTGCGCGACCCGGTGCTGTACCGGATCCTCCACGCCTCCCACCCGCGGACCGGCGACGAGTGGTGCATCTACCCGATGTACGACTTCGCCCACGGGCAGTCGGACGCCATCGAAGGCGTGACGCATTCGATCTGCACGCTCGAATTCGAGGTCCACCGGCCGCTGTATGACTGGTTCATCGACAACCTGCCGGTGCCGAGCAAGCCGCGCCAGATCGAGTTCGCCCGGCTCAACATCACCTACACGGTCCTGTCCAAGCGCGTCCTGCTCAAGCTCGTGAACGAGGGGCTCGTGCGCGGCTGGAACGACCCGCGCATGCCGACCATCTCCGGCCTGCGCCGGCGCGGCTTCCCGGCCGAGGGGATCCGCGACTTCGCGGCGCAGATCGGCGTGGCCAAGAGCGACAGCACCGTGGAGGTCGGCCAGCTCGAGCACGCCGTCCGTGACGTGCTGAACCGCAAGGCCGCCCGCCGCTTCGCCGTCCTGTCGCCCCTCAAAGTGGTCATCGACAACTACCCCGAGGGCAAGGTCGAGGAGATGGAGGTCGTCAACAACCCCGAGGATCCGTCCGCCGGCACGCGCAAGGTGGCCTTCGGCCGCGAGCTGTGGATCGAGCGCGAGGACTTCATGGAGGAGCCGCCGGCGAAGTTCTTCCGCCTCGCGCCCGGGCGCGAGGTCCGGCTGCGATCCGCCTACTTCATCACGTGCACCGGCGTAGTCAAGGACGCCGCGGGCAACGTCGTGGAGCTGCGCTGCACTTACGACCCGGCCACGCGGGGCGGCGACTCGCCCGACGGCCGCCGGCCCAAGGCCACTCTCCACTGGATCTCCGCGGCCCACGCGATGCCGGCCGAAGTGCGCCTCTACGACCACCTCTTCACGCGGCCGGACCCGGGTGCCGACGGCGACCTCTTCGCCGACCTGAACCCGAACTCGGAGACGGTGCTCACCGGGTGCATGGTGGAGCCCACGCTGAAGGATCTGCCCGTGGGGGAGACGGTGCAGTTCGAGCGGCTCGGCTACTTCTGCCCGGACACGGACTCGACGCCGGACCACTCGGTCTTCAACCGCACCCTGACGCTCAAGGACACCTGGGCCAAGCTCCAGGCCCAGGGCGCCACGGGTTAGGGAAGGGGCAGGCCGCGCCGGCCGGCTCGCCGGCCTCCGCGTGGGGTATGCAACAGCCAATCCCGCCCCGGCAGAATGCCGGCATATGGATGCGCGCCGGCTCGGCTACTCGTGCGAGCGGTGAGGACAAGGAAGGGGCTTCGCCAGCAGGACCTCGCGGGTGCGGCCGGGGTGAGCCGCGCGACGGTCTCGCGGCTGGAGAGCGGGAACCTCGGCCGTCTTTCGGTGGACACCGTGGAGAGGATCTCGGCGGCAGTCGACGTGCCGCTGGAACTGCTGGGTCGGTGGCGCGGCGGTGACGGCGAACGACTGCTCAACTGGCGCCATTCCCTGCTCGCGGACAGCTTCAGCGCGGCCCTTCGTGCCCGGGAAGGCTGGCGAGTCGAGGCCGAGGTTTCGTTCTCCATCTTTGGAGAGCGCGGCGTGATCGACCAGCTGTGCTGGCAGGAGGCGTCCAGCCACCTTCTCGTCGTCGAGTTGAAGACCGAGTTCGTCGACATCAATGAGATGCTCGGTACGCTGGACCGGAAGCTGCGGCTCGCGCCCAGAGTGGCAGCCGAGAAGGGATGGCGGCCGAAGCTCGTGAGCGTCTGGCTGATCGTTGCCGACACGCGCACCAATCGGCGTCATGCGGCTCGGCACTCCGCGCTTCTGAAGACGCGGTTTCGGATGGACGGGCGCTCGCTGGCCGCGTTCCTGGACAACCCCGTCGCCTCGACGTCCGGCATCGCCTTCTGGACAGATGTTCATCCGGTGGACGTTCAGAGGGAAGCGACTCGGATCCTGACACGCGTTCGAGCGCCGAAACCCGTGGCGCGACCGGATCCGCGTGCCCATGAAGGGCGAACACGCGCCACGAAGCCCGATTCGACCCTGTGACCTGCCTCCGGCCGCCTTGGGAACGAAGCGGAACCTACACAGGGTTCTGTGCGTGCACATCTGGCACAGCCCCGCGCCCCACCACGCGATAGGGTCCCGGCCGTGGACATCTGACATGAATGTCCCGCCGACTCCCCCGGGCGCGGGCCGACCCCCTCGGCCGCGCCGGCTAAGAGCTGGTGAGTTCGGTCGCGAAAGCCGTGGCGTACCCGCCGTCGCGACGCTGGGTCACCCAGGTGAGTCGCGTGCCATCCAGCCGGAGCCAGACCGGCTGCTGCCCGGCGTCGAAGAAGCCGGCGGCCGCGCCACTCGCGAAGCTGAATGCCGGATAGACGAGGCCGCCGGGTGTGGCCGCCAGCCACGCGATCACGGCACCCCGGGCCGTGGCCGAGACCGATGGGCCCCCCGGCAACGGAGCGGCCACCGTCGTGACCCGCCCCAGGAACGAGACCGCGCCGGAGGCCGTGTTCTCGATGGCGACTTCCGACAGGAAGTCCTTGCCGGTGGGCCCGCTGGCGGGCGCCAGGTCCCAGGCAAGGTACGCCCCGTCTGACGAAAGCGAGGCGGACGAGGCCGGGTGGGACACCTCCACGGGGTCCGGATGGGCCGCGTCGGAGAGCCATAGCGTACGGGGTTCGGATCTCGACCCGATCTCCTGCGTCAGGATGGCGAGCCTGTTTCCGCCGAGCAGCACGTCGACGACCGGCGCCGTCACCTGGCTCGACCACAGCAGCTTGCCGTCGAGCGAATGCACCTCGACCGCGTCTGTCTGCGTCGCCCCGCCCGGCGAGGCAGGGCGATCGAGCGCGTAGGCCGAGCTCGTCACCGCGACATGGACGGGCGAGTCCGCGACCGTGAAGCTGCTGGTGTAGCGGGTGCCCTCGTCGAGCCGGCGGCGGCTCCCGCTCTTCAGGTCGAGGAGCCACACGCTCCAGGTGACCCGCAGGTTGGCGCCGTTGCTGCCGGCCTGTCCGCCCGAGCCGCTGGCTGACGTGACCACGTACACGATCGAGCTGCCGGCGGCCGCAATCGCGTTGATCGACTCGCCGGAAGCGGCGACGGCGAGGGTCTGCGGATCCGCGGACGATCCGATCTCGCTGGACTCGAGGCGGTAGCTCGCGACGATGTAGAAGAGGCGTTGGCCGACAACGGCCATCGACCGATCGACGACTCGCAGCGGCAGCGACGACGCGGCGACCCGGCTCGGCGGCAGCTGCACCTGGGCGAGGCCGGTCAGGGCCTGCAGCGCCTCCGGGCCGTCCGGCGTCGGCCCTTCGGATGCAGCGGCGGCGGGCCTCGACAGGCTCCGTGGGATCGTCGATGCGGCCGGCGAAGCCGATGCCCCGTGCCCACTGGCGGCCGGCCCTGCGTGCGGCCCGAGGAAGCCCAGGCCGACGATGCCCGCGGCCAGCGCGACGATCACGGCCGTGGCGAGGTACGGCTTCCGGAGCCGTCCTCCGGCCTGCACCGGTTCGTAGTCGGAGAGCGTGGGAGATACCAGCGTGCCGTGTGTGGACGCGCCGAGGCTACCGCCGAATTCTGCGCGAGTCCAGCCCGCCGGAGCGGTGGCGCCAGCCGCGACTTCGGGCCGGCGCAGGTTGCGGCGGCGGCCGACGGCTCCGTGAGATTCGTTCGCCGAATTCCGCCCGGGGCGACTAGACTTCCGGCAAATCGTGGCCGGACCGGAGACGCGGCCGCCCGCTCAGCCGCGTCGGACGACGACCCGAAGTGGAGGTGCGTGATCGTTCCTGCGGAGGCCCCGCGCGCACTCGATGCCGGCTTGTCAGATCTGTTCGACCGGCTGCCCAAGGTCGAGCTGCATGTCCACCTGGAGGGCACGCTCGAACCCGAGCTGGCCGTCCGGCTGGCCACCCGCAACGGCGTTACCCTCCCGGTTCGCTCGGTCGAGGAGATGCGGGCCGCCTACGACTTCGCCGATCTGCAGGCGTTCCTCGACATCTACTACGCCGCCTGCTCCGTGCTCGTCACCCGCGAGGACTTCCGCGAGCTGACGCTGGCGTACCTCGCGCGCGCCCACGCCGACCGCGTCCGGCACGTCGAGCCGTTCTTCGACCCGCAGACGCACACGGACCGCGGCATCGCCATCGGCGACGTGATCGGCGGCATCCTTGACGGCCTGGCCGACGGCGAGCGCGAGTACGGCATCACGAGCGGCCTGATCCTCTCGTTCCTGCGGCATCTACCCGCCGAGGCGGCCTCGGCCACGCTGGCCGCCGCCGAGCCCTGGCTGGACCGGATCGTGGCGGTGGGCCTGGACTCGAGCGAGGTCGGCTTCCCGCCGGAGCCGTTCGCGGGGGTTTACGCCGCGGCCCGCGCTCGGGGCTTGCGCGCCGTCGCCCATGCCGGCGAGGAGGGCGAGGCGGCGCTCGTCGCGCGCACGCTCGACAGCCTGGGCGTCTCGCGCATCGACCACGGCGTCCGGGCGGCCGACGACCCGGCGGTGATGCGCCGCCTGGCGGAATCGGGCGTCACCCTGACGACCTGCCCTCTTTCGAACCTGCGGCTGCAGGTGATCCCGGCCCTGGAGCGGTCGTCGATCCGGACCCTCATGGAGGCCGGCGTCGCGGTCACGATCAACTCGGACGACCCGGCCTACTTCGGCGGGTACATCGGCGAGAACTACCGCCGGATCGCGGCGGCACTGGGGTTCGGCGCGGGCGATCTGCGGCGGCTGGCGGCCAACGCGATCAACGGGTCGTTTGCCACGGCCGAGCGCAAGGCGGACCTGCTGGCGGAGCTGGAGGCGGTAGCGGGGGCCGACTAGGGGAGCGGCCGGCACCGAGCAGCCAGCGCGGCCGGCGTCGTCATTGGCCGGCCACGGAGTGGGATAAGCGGCGGCCAATCTTGCCTCGGCAGAATGCCGGCATGGATGCGCGTCGGCTCGGCTCACTGGTGCGAGCAGTCCGGATTCGAAAGGGGCTGCGCCAGCTGGATGTGGCCGGCTCGGCCGGAGTCAGCCGGGCGACGGTCTCCCGGCTGGAGAGCGGCAACATCGGCCGGCTCTCGCTGGACATCGTTGAGCGGATCGCGTCGGTCGTCGAAGTGCGCACGGAGCTCTTCGGCCGCTGGCACGGCGGCGACGGCGACCGACTGTTGAATTGGCGCCATTCGCTGCTGGCGGACAGCTTCAGCGCCGCGGTTCGGGCGCACGACGGCTGGTTGTTCGAGCCCGAGGTGCCGTTCTCGATCTACGGCGAACGTGGCGTCATCGACCAGATGGGCTGGCATGAGCTCTGCTCGCACCTGCTCGTCGTGGAGCTCAAGACCGAGTTTGTCGACATCAACGAAATGCTGGGGACGCTGAACCGCAAGCTCAGGCTCGCGCCCAGAATCGCAGCGGAGAAGGGGTGGCGGCCGAAGCTCGTGAGTGGCTGGCTGATCATCGCGGACACGAGAACCAACCGCCGACACGCGGCCAGGCACTCGTCGCTGTTGCGGAGCAGGTTCTCCCTCGACGGCCGCTCGCTGTCGGCGTTTCTGGCCAATCCCTCGACCGCCACGTTCGGGATGGCGTTCTGGACAGATGTGCGCCCGGAGAACGTTACGAGGCAAGCGGCTCGGATCCTGACACGCGTCCGAGCGCCAGAACCCGCGGCGGCACCGGATTCGGGCGTCCGCAATGGGCGGACCCGCGGCACGAAGCCCGATTCGCCCGGTTGACCGGCGGCCGCAGAGCCCAACCTGACCGGGCACGCATCGTAAAGTCCCGCCGGTGAACATCTGACATGATCGGCGGCCGCCGCGTGGGATAGGGTCCCGCCGGTGAACACATGGCAGGGAGACAGGGCGCGACCCGGTTCGACCGCGCCCGCGCGCCCGCGCCAAACTCACTGTCAATAATAGTTGACATCGTGTCCGTAGTGCTTTACATTGCCGATGTCAACAATCTTTGACAGTGGAGAGGCAGATGGCATTCCTGGAGAAGAGCCAATGGGTCGTCCTGGTGGTCGCGGTGGCCACATTGGCCGCGTACGGGACGTGGACGCTCACGCAGGCGCTGAGCAAGCCGGTCGCCGAGATCGATTGGGTCCAGCCCATGATCTATTCGATCGTCGCCTTCGTCGTCCTGAACGTCGTGGGCAACGTCATCGCCGCCGCCACCAACCCCAACGAGGCCGATAAGTCGGACCAGCGCGACAAGGAGATCAACGCTTTCGGCGAGAGGGTAGGCAACTACCTGATCATCGCCGGCGCTTGCGTGGCACTCGTGCTGACCATGGTCGCGGCGGACCGGTTCTGGATCGGCAACGCGATCTACTTCGCCGGCATCCTCGGCTCGTTGGGTGCGTCGGTCACGAAGATCGCGGCCTATCACGGGCCGTTCCAGAAATGGTAAAGCCCACGCACGTCACCAACTCGATACGGACGCTCCGGTTCGCCAACGGCGAGATGACCCAGGCGGACCTGGCCGATCGAGTCGGTGTCACGCGCCAGACGATCATCGCCATCGAGCAGCGCAAATACTCGCCCTCGCTCGAGATGGCCTTCCAGATCGCCCGGGTCTTCAACGTTCGCCTCGACGAGGTCTTCCAGTACCCGGACGAACAGGGCTGACCGGGCGACCGCCAGCCCCGGCCTCCACCGGCCCCGGCCCCGGCCGCCGCCGGACGCCACAACCACCCTGGCACCGAGAGGAGCTCACCATGGTTACCGAAGCATCGACTAAGGCACCGTTTCTGCCGCCACGCTGGTTTGTCCGCACGTTCTGGGCGGTGCAGCGTGCCATCTATTCAGCCACAGGCGGCCGGCTCGGCCTCCGGCCCGCGACGGCCGAACAGTGGGGCATGATGTGCCTGCGGACGGTCGGGCGCCGCACCGGGGCGGAGCGAAAGGCCATCCTCGGCTACTTCGAGGACGGTCCGGACCTCGTCACCATGGCCATGAACGGCTGGGCCGACGCCGAGCCCGCCTGGTGGCTCAACCTGCAGGCTCATCCCGACGTCACCGTCGATCTGCCCGGTGGGTCGCGCGCCGTCCACGCTCATGCGGCGGACAAGGACGAGCGGCCACGCCTGTGGGCCAGGTGGGCCGCCCTGGACAAGGATCTCGACGGCTATGCGGCCCGGCGGTCCCGAGAGACCGCGGTCGTCATCCTCTCGCCCCGACCCGAATAGGAGAGAAGGGAGTGAATTCGAACCGAACGATCGCCGTCGATACGGAGAAGCCCGGCATGAGCGCGGATCGGAAGGCCGCCGCCTGGATCGGCGTGCTGTACATCATCGGAACGGTTGGCATGGTCATCAGCGCGGTCGTCGCGGGCGCGGTCCTGTCCGGCTCGGCCTACCTGGCCCAGGTCGCCGCAGAGCCGAACCGGGTGGCCCTCGGAGCCCTGTTCATGCTGCTGGCGGGCTTCGTGCTCGCGATGGTCCCGGTCGTGTTCTGGCCGATCGGTAAGAGGTACAGCGAGACCCTGGCCATGGGGTACGTCGTCTTCCGCGGCGCGCTCGAGACGATCTTCTACATCGTCACCGCGCTCCTATGGCTGCTGCTCATCGCGCTCAGCAAGGAGTCGGATGCGGGACCGCTCGCCGGCTTCGTGCGCACGACCGAGACCGTGATCTGGGACCAGGTGATCGCCATCCCGTTCGTTCTCGGCGCGCTGATGTTCTACTTCGTGCTCTACCAGTCGCGGCTCGTGCCCCGGTGGCTGTCCACCTGGGCGCTCGTGGGGGCGGCGCTCTACATCGTCGCGCCGCTTGGGAGCATGTTCGGGCTCTCGTTCGGCTTCTTCATGGGCCCGCTCGCGGTGCAGGAGATGGTCATGGCGGTTTGGCTGATCGCGAAGGGGTTCAGCCGGCCGGCAGTGGCGAGTGATCCTGCTCGCGGTTCCGTCGTGGCTGGACCGGCCGGGGCGTAGAGCTGAGGCTCGCGTTCGGAGGGCCGGCGCGCCTCGGAGTGCGGCCCCCGGAATCGAGAAGGAGCCCGATTGCTCGGGCTCCTTCTCAGCGATGCGGGTTAGTAGCGGTTGCTCGAAGCTCGCTGGCTGGTGAAGCAGTCGCTGCAGTAGACCGGCTTCGCGCCGCTGGGGCGGAAGGGGACCTGGGCCTCCTTGCCGCAGCTGGAGCAGGTGGCGCTGAACATCTCGCGCGGGCCGCTGGAGTAGCCGCCCGATCCGCCGCCCGAATAGCCGCCGTCGCGGCCGCCGCTCGAGTAGCCGCCGCCACCGCTGTCGCCACGCGCGGCCTTCTTGGCTGCGCGGCACGATGCGCATCGGCGCGGCTCGCTGAACTGCCGGTCTGCGTAGAACTGCTGCTCGCTCGCGGTGAACGAGAACTCCTGGTTGCAATCCGCGCAAACGAGCGTCTTGTCTTGTCCGTACAAAGAGAAAACTCCTTCTCGTGCGGCCTCAGCGAACTTTCTCGCCGAGTACCGATGAGAGGGAGTGTCGTAGTGCCGCTGTTGAATTGGCATCTATTGGTGCCGTGAATAACCATAACACAACGAATCGGTGTTTGGCGGCCGAATGTTCGGGGGCGGGCCCGGGCGCCGCCTCGCCCCGGCCGGTGGCCGCCGCCTCGCCCCGGCCGGTGGCCGCCGCCTCGCCCCGGCCGGTGGCCGCCGCCTCGCCCCGGCCGGTGGCCGCCG
>Ga0209777_10000710_pt1 | contig 52261 bp, 43 predicted proteins | sample FrelakmetHBP12HB_FD_187147 | JGI IMG/M metagenome (GOLD analysis project Ga0209777, IMG submission 187147) | Freshwater lake sediment microbial communities from the University of Notre Dame, USA, for methane emissions studies -HBP12 HB (SPAdes)... | ecosystem: Environmental > Aquatic >... | reverse complement strand
ACTTTGCTCAAGCACTCTGCTGCGCAGAAGAAGCAGTTAATGGAGGTGAAGGGGGCTGACCACAACTCGGTTATCATGAAGGCGGGAAAAAGCTATTTTGAAACCATACGGCAGTTTATAACAAAATGAGGAGATTATCATGACAACGGTAAGCAGGGAAAACGTTATTATCCTGGCGGTGCTTCTTTGCAGCGCCGTGCTTGGCGCCCGGGGCGAGTCAGTTGCCGCCGCAGCGGAGAAAGCAACGGTCGCAACAATTAGTATACAGGACCGGTCGGACGGAATAAGCCCTGTTTCAGTGGACGTGAAGAGAGGGGACACGGTAGTGTGGTACAACCAGGGTAAGGCTCCTGTTACCATCAGCGTGAAGCAGCGGATCGGGATAGTGTGCTCCCCGCTGGTCAATTTCAATGCCGACCCTGCCGGCAATTACAAAACCGGCGTGCTGCCCCACGGTGCCACCGCGAGCCTGTGCTTCCTCCATGGGGGCACGTATACCTTCGAAGTACGCTGGCTGAGTTTGAAAGACGGCAAGCCGTCGGGCAAAGCCGTGACCGGCAAAGTAATGGTGGAATAATTGTTGACATTTAACCGGAAGAAAGTTTATACTACAACTACAATAAAATATCGTATTCGGGTCCAGGAACACCTCTCTGTTTCTGGAGGTTAAATAATAAAAGATGATAACCGGGCCGTTATCTGCACTCACAACGTGCAGATAACGGCTTTTTTATTGGGAAGCAGAGCACCTGAAAACTGCACATCTGACGGGAGGTGATTGCATGAGTGCACCATAGCAGTTTCATTATTAATCACAAACAACTAAAAAATATACTTATCAACAAGGAAAAAATCATGTTGCAAGAATATTCTTGGCTTATACCAATCATTTTTATGGTCGTTGGCGGGGGCATATTACTTTTATTGAGCCTTTTAAATAAAGGTAAAAAGACCGGGGTTGAAGAAGAGCCTAAAGAGAAAGAGCTGACAGAGAGGTTCTGCATGAGCAGATATCTGGGAGGACTCCCCGGGGCAGATAAACCGGCTCCACTCTCCTATTGTGCAGTTACTGATGGGACTTTTATGCTTGTGCGCGGCAGCAGGGGCGCGGAGATAGGACGCATACCAAGAGATTCAATTAATAATGTTATCGTTGGTGACAAAGCTCAGGCCGCGCAGCAATTATCTGCACAGGAAGGGGTATGTCTCGGGAAAATATCCTCGTCCCAGAAAGATACCAGTCACTGCGTGGTGCTGCGCTGGGAAAACAGCGATGGCAAAAAGCATGCTACGGTGTTCGAATTTGCCGAACGGGCTTTAGCAGATACGGCTGCGCAGGAATTAAAAAAGTGGATGAAATTAAAGTATTGTTAAAGCCTCATAGCACGACAAGCATTGCCGCTGTGACCGGTTTCATGCCCCGCCCCGCTCAGGCGGGACAGACAGGGTACTGCGCTATTCATGTCCTTGCGCGTACACGGTGCGGTCAAGATTGGTGACCAGGCCGGGTACCAGCCGGTAGGGCAGGCACACCAGCAGCTCATCATCCTGGAGGCGCATGAACGTCCTGCCGCCGTGGTCGCCGACGGTGAAGACCGGCGTGTTTTCGACAAACGGGAAGGTGATGCTCATCAGGCAGGTTGATTTGCCCGCGTATCCGGTGATTAAATCGCCGGTCTCAAATGAATAGGCTGTTGAAATCATGCTCATCTGGCGGCAGTTAACCGGGATGAGAATGATGTCGGGCCTGCTCAGCCGGTCCAGTGACCCGAGAATCATGCCGCCATATACTTTGGGGTAGCGCGGGAACTGGGCCCGGTTTTTTGCCAGCAGGTCTTTGGCGGCGTACAGGTTTCCCTCGCCAACAACCTGCGCGTTTATCACCATCTCAAAGTCTTCTTTAGCGACCTTGCTTGAGCCAATACCGGCATTTTTTGATCCGCCGCAGCTGCTCGCCACGCCCCTGAAAAACACGGGATCTCCCTGCCCCTCAAAGATATCGCCGCAGATTGTACACCAGAACGTCGGCCCTTCTTCAACGCGGACGCCATCAGGTGCCTTATCCGCAAACTTCATGGCCACGATGTCCCGCTTCAGGGACAGCTTTTCCTTCAGTGCGCTGTTAACCTTTTTGTTGTCAAACTCCGCCCGCACCGGCCCTTTTTTTATGGCCTCTGTAGAACAGTATTCGAGGCACACTCCGCAGTCGCAGCACATGCCGGTTATGAAATACCGGTCTCCCCGCATGATGATGGCCCGGTTCGGGCAGTTGCCGACGCACGAGCCGCACCCGGCACAGATTTCCTGGTCAATAACGAGTGGCATATATAATCCTCCCTGGTTAAAGTTATAGCTTTCAGATGCTGGCTGTTTTAGCAGTTCGGAGTTAAACTAAACTTTTTCGTCACTCTTTGCTTTTTCATTCTAAATTATCTCTGTGCCTTTGTGCCGGCCTGCCCGCCGTAGCGTTGTGCGAAGGCGGGTTGCCTTTTCCGCATTCCGCACTCAGCACTCGTTACTCAGAACTCAGCACTTTTTTACCTAAACGGATTTGCAGGTAGGCTTTTTCAATCTCCTTGCTTTCATTTTCCGCGGCCGCTGCCCGCTCAAACCACGCGCTCACCTCCGGCGCAAGAGCTTCTTCCTGCATCAGATTGCGGATATGCTGCAGCAGCATGATTATAAAATAATTTTTATCTTTTGAAAAATAATCGCAGCCAGGGCCGCAGGAGCGCAGCTTCCGTGCATACAGCATGACATCAAAGTTAACCAGCGCCGCGATTTTCTGCGCCTCGGCAAAATCAAGCCGGTATAAACCGGTTGCAGAGCTTTCCATAATTATTCAGAGAGACAGGTCAAACGGGACCGGCCTGCGCAGTTCGATTTTTTCCATGTCTATCTTCACATCATAGACCATTATTTCCACGCCCTGCTGTGCGGCAGCCCGCAGGGCCGTACCATACGCAGGGTCTATTGAGTCGGCGGGCCGGAACAGCTTCGCGTCCATGCGCTGTATGAGATAAAACATAACACATCTGTCGCCCCTGTGCACCTGCTGCTGAAGCTCCACGAGGTGTTTGAGCCCCCGCGCGGTAACCGCGTCGGGGAACGACGCCACGCCGTCCTCAACGAGAGTGCAGTTTTTTATCTCGATAAAGCAGCGCCCGCCCTGCCTGTTTTCCAGCAGCAGGTCAATCCGGGAACTGGTGCCATAGGGCACTTCCCGTCGCACGTTTTCATAGCCGCGAAGGGGCCTGATTTTTTCCGCGATAATGGCCTCCCTGAGCAGGCGGTTTGGAACTGCCGTGTTAACGCCGACCAGCGAAGTCGGCATTTCAATAAGCTCAAACGTGTATGCCAGGCGGCGCGAGGGACTATTGTGCCGGGACAGAAAAACAGTCCTCCCCGGCTCACAGCAGGCGCGCATGCTGCCGGTGTTAGCGCAGTGGGCAGTGACAATGTGCCCGTTCTGGAGCCTCGCATCGACCATGAAGCGCTGGTAGCGTCTGATGAGGACTCCGCGGAGCAGTGGGAGTAAGTGCATGTATAGAGCCGGTAGCTGTCAGCGTTCAGCCCGCAAAATATAAAATTGGCTGATAGCTGAAAGCATCTGTTATGAGAAAAATCGCAGCAGCCCTTCCCAGTCCCGTATCTTCAGATAGCGCATTATATAAAGATGGAATACGGTAACTATATTTGATGTTAAAATATATGCGCCCAGCAGTGCCGCGCCGGCGCGCATGGTATACTGCCTGCGTTTACAGAATTCCCGGATACCCTGCACGATCAGGGCAATGACAGCGGGGTACGAAAGAAAAAAGAGCCGGGGGTTGTGCACGAACACAAGGTATGGGACCGCGAATGAAATTATGTATATAATATAAAGGTGCCGGTATCCCGGCGCGCTTTTCCATCCCTGGCGCAGGAAAAGCCAGCCCCCGTGATAGCAGAACAGCGCTGCCGTGAAGAGATAAACCGGGCCGCGATGCCGGGGGCCGCCGAAGGTGGTGAAATCATTATATGTCAGGCTGAAAACGCTATAGACTGCAATAACCAGTATGATCGGCAGCACGCAGGTTGCGGGAATGCTTGTGTAGCGCTTCTCATAGATAAGAGAAAATAGCACAAACAGAAGCAGGATGATGAGCATCGGCTTGGTGAGAAGTGCCAGGGCGAGAGTGATACCCAGAAATATATTTTTAATGCCACCCCCTCCCCTTAATCCCCTCCCGCGAGGGGAGAGAAAATCACCTTGTACCCTCTCTCTGGAAGGGAGAGGGGCAGGTTGAAACCATCTCAGGTAAAGAAACGGAATAAGACAGGCAAAGAAGTACGACCCCATGTCCGCCATGACGGGCAGCCCCCACTCAATTACCGGCAGGGAGGTGGTAAAGAGTGCCGCCCCGGCGAAGGCAAAAAAGTCATCCTGCAGGGCTGTTTTTAAAAACTCATAAAAAAGCAGAGGAGTGATAAGCCAGAGCATGATGTTTATGATTAAAAAAGCGGCCGGTATGCCGGTGAGGTTTCCCAGGAGTGATGCGGCAAAGGGCACCAGGGGGCTGAACAGCCGGTATCTCATGAGCGACTGTTCCCCGCCGGGAATGTCTCTGCCGCTCAGGTAATCGGCAACGAGCAAATATCCCCGGCTGTCTTCAGCATACACCGCAGACAAGTTTTCAACCCTGCTGAGAGAATTGAGATAGAGAGCAGACAGGCCTATCTGCAGAAGCGTTAACAGTATGAGAGATAAGCGGTAAAAATTATTCTTTTGCATCTGCTGTTATACATCAACGCAATATAATGTATGTGACCAGTGGCCCGTGACTCGTGGCCAGTGAACGGTGACCCGTTCACCTTACCAAATTCTCTCCGTCTAAACAACCGGCAAAACGCCTCCGCTATCTTGAAACAAATTGTACCCCCTTATGTTTTATGCTATATTAAATTCTCAAGTATCTGCTGCCAAGACAGTACCTTTACATAGGATGAAATAATAAATCCTAAATTCTGAATTCTAAACAATATAAAAACTTCAAATTCAAAGAGTAACAGCGAAGCTACTACTGCAATGGCTGATCTAACCCTTGATATCAGTGTCGTTATTCCCTGCTACAACGAAGAGCAGAGCCTGCGGGAGCTGTACAGCCGGCTGTGCGCGGTCCTGGAGCCCATTACTGTGCAGTTTGAGCTGCTGTTTGTGGACGACGGCAGTACGGACCGCACTATGGATATTCTGAAGGAGCTGCACGCACAGGACCGACGGGTTAAGGTTATCCATTTCAGGAAAAATTTCGGCAAGGCGCAAGCGCTTTCCCATGGTTTTCTGAATTGCCGCGGTGAAAAAGTAGTCACCATAGATGCAGACCTTCAGGATTTTCCGGAAGAGATACCAAAGCTTATAGCATGGCTGGGCGAGGGCTTTGACCTTGTTTCAGGATGGAAACGAAAACGGGAAGATTCCATCGGGAAACGGTTAACCTCACGCATCTTTAATTTCTTTACCGCGCTGTTTACCGGGGTCAAAATTCATGATTTCAACTGCGGGCTAAAAGCCTATCGCAGAGTGGTGACCGAAGAGATGGAACTCTATGGAGAGCTGTACCGGTTTATCCCGGCTGTTGCCGCGTGGAAAGGTTTCAGGGTAGGGGAGGTCATCGTGAGCCACGGCCCGCGGCGCTACGGTAAATCCAAATTCGGCATTGAACGGTTCTTCAGGGGTTTTTTTGACCTGCTCACCATCGTCATGATTACCAAATATACCCAGCGCCCGCTTCATTTCTTCGGCGGCCTTGGCATGATGTTATCGTGTGCCGGTTTTTCCATAGACGCCTACCTGGCGCTGCAATGGTTTCGTGGTACGTATTTAAGCAACCGTCCCATCCTGCTGCTGGGCACCCTGTTAATTATCCTTGGTATACAGTTCATTTTTTTCGGGCTGCTGGGTGAGCTGATTGTTTTTTCTTCGAAGAAAGACAGTGACCATATTGTAAGGGATAAATACGGCATTGAATAAAGCTTGTGCCCGCAACCTTATAACAGAAGCAGACCGCCCCGCAGTATCGGTCATCATTCCCGCCTATAACCGTAAAGATGAATTACAGGAACTCCTCGCAGCTCTTGCCCGACAGACCCTTGCACCCGAACAGTTTGAAATCATCGTTGTTGATGACGGGTCCATTGACGATACCCTGTTCTATCTCAAGAGCCTGGTTGACAGCGGGCGGGAAAATCTGATTTTTCACTATCAGAAAAACCAGGGGCCGGGAGCTGCCCGCAACCACGGCATGGAACTGGCGCGCGGGGATGTATTTGCCTTTACCGACACCGACTGTCGACCCCTTACTGACTGGCTTGAGGAACTGCTCAAGCCGTTTGCGGACAGGCATGTGGGCGCTGTGGGAGGTGCCGAGCAGTACGACGCGCAGGGCACCATTCTGCAGCAGGCAATCCACATCTGCATGACCTCATCCTTTACCACCGGCGGACTCAGGGGCACAGTCGGCACAAAGCTCGCCCAATACTATCCGCGGACTTTTAATATGGCGATCTCACGGGATGCGTTTGAAAAGACCGGCGGGTTTAAATCGCTCTATCATGGCGAGGATATTGAATTGAGCTTTCGCGTCAAACAGGCAGGCCTTGCGCTGGTGTTCAATGAGCGGGCCAAAGTGCAGCACCGGCGCCGGGATACCCTGCAGGGATTTTGTAAGCAGGTACTGAAGATGGGAGAGGCGCGGGTAACGCTTGCACGTCTGCATCCGGAGCTGCTCGAGCCGCTGCACGTGGCACCAGCAGCGGGGCTGCTGGCCCTGATAATTATAATACTGCTCTCATTGTTTTCGAATGCTTTTATCATTCTGCTTAAGCTGCTGCTGGTTTTTGCGCTTTTGTTTTTGCTTCTGGTCGGCGCGGCCGGAAGCAGGGCAGGAGCCGCCCCGGTCAGGGACAGAATGCGATTATTGTTCCTGGTTCCTGTTTTCTTTATTCTGCAGCAGTCTGCCTACGGGATTGGTTTTTATCGCGGTCTGTGGAAGTGGTTGAGTGAATCGGTAAATCGGTGAATAGGTGAATGGGTCAATCGGTGGAAAGATAAAGGATTCAAGGGGCGGGTCATTGCGAGGGTGTTGAAGGCGCCCGAAGCAATCTCGGAATAAGAGAAAAAGGTGAACAGGTGAAATTACTCCCCTTTCTTTTTTACTGAATGCTCGCACTCGCATTCCTGATACTTATCCACAAGCTTTTGCAGCTTCTCGCAGAAGATCCTCCCGTCATTGCGGCACATCGCGACACCGCTCACAAATCGCGCTTCGCTGCACTGGATACAGATCATATTTATTTTCTGATGGTTTTTTACTGCCATGGTATTAGAAGGTTGGTGTAAAAAAGTTGTTTTATTTAGGCTGGATAAAAATGCATAGATGCAAGGCCCCCGAAATCTGAGAAGTGAGGCGTACTTCAGGGTACGCCTCAGATGGGCGTTTTTCAACAGCCTGTTAAATTAATTAACGCGTTTAGCAAATTAGTCAACGATAAATATAGCAACTATGGATTACAGGAAGGGACACAGTGACGGATACCAAAAACCGCATTAGGCTGATTTCATTTGACCTGGATGGGACCCTCACCATACCGGAGTTTGTTGACGCGGTGTGGAGGGTCGGGGTGCCGAAGCAGTATGCGGCAAAGCATGGCGTCAGGCTTGCGGAAGCGCGGGAGCTGGTCGCTCATCTGTATGACTGCATGGGCGATGATGAACTCAACTGGTATGACTTGCCGTTCTGGGTGAAATACCTTAAGCTTGATGTGCCCGCGGAAAAATTAATAGCTGAATACGAAAACCTGATCGCGCTCTTTCCTGATGTTACGGCAACATTATCTTCTCTGCAGCAGCGCCATGACCTTATTATCATCTCCAATGCCAACCGGATGTTTCTTGACCGGGAAGTAGCCGTAACCGGGATTGAAAAATATTTCAAGAAGATATTCTCTGCAACGAGCGACTTTGGCAGGGTAAAGCGGGAAGAGGATATATACCGGATGGTGTGCGAGCGCATGAATGTTTCACCCGCAGAGATTATCCATGTGGGGGACCACCGCGAGTTTGACTTTGAAGCGCCGCAGCGGATCGGCATCCGTTCCTATTTCCTGGACAGAACAAAAAAAGATACCGGGCCGCAGGTGATTCACAGCCTGGATGAGCTGTCTGATATTATTTCACGCTAACAGGCTGTTGAAAAACACCCGTCTGCTTCGTTGCGCTCATCCTTCGTCATTGCGACGTACGGTACAGTACGCCTCATTCCTCTTAATTTCGCGCGCCTTGCATCCGGATGTTTTTGACCAGCCTGAGGGAACCTACTTTTTCAACTACCTGCTGAAGCCCTGTGGAAGCTTTTCAACTTCTGCCTCCGGACTGCCTTGAACTTTTTCTCCGCCTGGAGTGCCCCCTTTGTTTTCTTCAAAAAGAAATTTATCCGTTCCCGGGTCTTCTTTAAATTCAAGCTGCAGCTTTTGCGCTGCCTCCTGGTAGGAACCCTGTGCCAGACGAATCTCTCCTTCCGGTGTTACGGTGATGGCTGACTCACCTTTAACCGGGCATTTCTCTTCGCAGAACCCGCAGCCGTTGCATTTGTTCGCTGAAACAAACGGCCTGCGGAATCCTTCCTGCCATTTAAAAACAATCGCGTTGTAGGGGCATTGCTCATCACAGATGAGGCAAAGCTTGTTTTCAGCCCACACCAGGCAGCGCTCCCGGTCAATGACCGCGGTGCCGAGCTTGGCATTTTTCTTTTCTTCAAGGGGAAGAGCCCTGATGGCGCCGGTAGGGCATACCTGTCCGCAGAGGCTGCAGGTCTGGTCGCACCCGGCGAGCCGGGGCACGATGCGCGGCGACCAGAGTCCGTAAAGCCCGCTTTCCCAGAGGCAGGGCTGCAGGGTGTTGGTGAGGCACACCTTCATGCACTCTCCGCAGCGGATGCATTTTGCTAAAAAAGAAATTTCCGGCAGAGCGCCGGGCGGCCTCATCAGCCGGGGACTTAAAAGCTTCGTAAACGGCGTAGTCTTAAGGCTTACCGCGGCGAGGGCTCCCGCGCCAAGCGACAGAAAGAGCCCCCGGCGCGAAAGATCAAGAGAAGTATTAAACGTTGAAAGAGCACTGTTGAACAAAGGCTTAAAACTGATTGCAGACTGCGGGCAGATGGCTGAGCAGTGCAGGCACTGGATGCACTCCGCGGCGACAGTCTCCTCCGGCTCCTTCGGGATCGCGGCCATGGGGCACTCGCGATGACACTTCATGCAGCGGTTGCAGGCATCGCTCACCTGCCGCTTGAACATACCCCGGCGGGAAAATACGCTCAGGAGCGCGCCCAGCGGGCAGATTGTCCGGCACCAGAACCGTTCGGCAAAATAATTGAGGAAGAGGACACCGCTGAAAATAAGCAGGGTTAGAATGTTTAAATAGAAGAGCGGCTGCATGAACTGCTGGTGGGAGAGCGTGACCAGCTGCAACTTCCCGGCCAGGGGCCGCAGCGCATCAAGGCCGCTGTTGAGCAGGAGAAACACAAAAGGGTAGAGCAGCAGCGTATAGACCCTGGTTACAAAAGCGATCGGGTCGAGCCAGTAGACCAGGTTGAAACCAAGAAGGCAGCACACAATGAGAGCGAGCAGGAGGTAATACTTCGGCTGTCTTGCAGATGCATTTTCTCCCGGAAGCGTTTTTCTCTGGGGGAAAAGCTGCTTTGAAAAATCAATGAGTGTGCCGAGCGGGCACACATAACCGCAGAAGAAGCGGCCAAAAATAAGGGTGGCAGCGACCGTGATAAGCGAGAGGAGCAGGGCTGCATGAATCTGCCGCGACGCGAGCATGGTGGTAAGCGCGGCAAGCGGGTCAAGCTTCAGGAAAAGATCGACCGGGATGGACGACGGCAGCGGGTCAGCAGCAAGAAAAAAGAGAACAGTAAAAAGGACGAGAAACAGTGTCTGGACAAATCGTCTCATACCTGCGCTTTGAGAATTCTTATCGCGTTCACGTCCATGGTGCCAAGGCCCATGGCATGGGCGGCAGCGATGTGTTTCACCTGGCTGGCCTGGAATTTCTGGCCATACCAGTCGACCAGGGTCATGCCGAGCGCGTCAACCGCAACCGGGTCGCATCCGGCGATGATGGTGTTCGGTTTTTCAATCTTCCCCGGCCCTGATGGCCCGCCGTTGGCAAGGGCCCGGGAGGCGTCAAGCACGGTCAGGTCAATTTTCACGGCCGACACCAGGTCAGCGATGGCCTGGTTGATGTCAACCTTTGAGTGAAAGTATTCGCGGTCCCACATGATGCCCATGAGCCCCTTCATGCCGAGGCTCACGCCGGTGGTGGTGTGTGACTTTGCCGTGGGAATGCTGATAAGCACATCGCTTTCCAGAACGTCCTTCATGATTTTCACGGAGGTGACAACCTTCCCCTTGGGGACCGGGATGGAGCGGAAGAATTTTTCCTCGGTGAGGGCGAAAGTGTACACGTTTGGTATCTGTTTGCACATATCAGCAATGCCTGAGAGCCGCAGGCACGGCTCGGGCCGGTTGAACGGGAAATCAAGCACCAGCACTTCCTTTGCGCCCGCGTCCATGCACATGCGGGCGATTGTCGAGACAACCTCGGGGCTTGTGTTGGTGGCGCGCTCAGGAGCGTGGGGGAATGACATGTTGGGTTTCAGAATGACGCGGCTGCCCTTTTTAACAAAGGCTTCCATGCCGCCAAGCATCTGCACGGCTTTGCGCGTTGCCTCTGCCTTGCTGCCGGTAACGAGAGCAACGGTTGACTGTCCCGTGCTGCTGAAGGAAGTTTTTGCAGCCAAAGGCAGCAGCGGCGCTGCGCCGATGGCACCGCCCAGGACCAAACCTTTTTTTATAAATTCTCTTCGCGTAGTTTTCATATGCTTTTTTATCCTTGGCTGTTAGCTTTGTTTTTCTGCGTGCTCTGCGTTCTCTGCGGTTTTATTTTTCTTCTGCCCGATTTTATTTTCCGTTCCGCTTAGGAGCCTCTGGATATTACTGCTGTGCTTTATAATTATTAGTATAGCAAAAATAATGCTCAAAAGCACTACCGGCATCGGCTTAGCGAGCAGGTAGAGAAACACCGGCATGGTCCCGGCGGCAAGCATTGAACCGAGCGACACATATTTCCAGATTCCGACTGAAGCGGCAAAGACTACCACTTCAATGAGAATGACTATCGGCGAAAGAAAAAGAAAAACACCCAGCGCTGTGGCAACACCTTTTCCGCCTTTAAATTTGAGATAGATGGGGAACAGGTGCCCGAGAAATGCGGCGAGCCCCATGAGGCATGCGACGTTGATAGAACCAGTAATATAATAACCCGCCCAAACCGGCAGAAATCCTTTCAGCAGGTCTCCCACCAGCGTCAGTGCGCCGACCTTTTTCCCCAGCACGCGGGTAACATTGGTCGCGCCGATGTTGCCGCTTCCCTCCTGCCGGATGTCCCGCCCGGCAAAAGCCTTTGCGAGTATCACACCGGTGGGAATAGCACCGATGAAATATGAAGCTACGATTAGAAACAAATGTAGGAATGTCATAATGAATTATTTCTTGTCTCCCCTTGATTGGGGTTATCTCCCATTACCAAGGGCCACCCGCCCTTTCTCCCCTTGCCAAGGGGAGATACAGAGGGGTTAAATACAGAGGAATTTAGTTGCTGAACGCTGACAGCTTTTTAGCTATTCATTTTATACCATAGCTTCTATCTTATGGCAAAGGCTGTTGCGGAGGGATATTAAACTTAACAAGTACGCAGCGCCCATTTATTATCTTTAATATTTCTTATTGACTATCTTTTTCTGCAGTTATATATGCACTTTAAATAGGCTTGCTTATATACTTAGGGGTCACGGTTAGCCAGCCACAAAAAAGGGGGACTGCATCTCTTCCGAATATCCACTCCTATCATTCTTTCCAGATTAGAAAACCCCCGAATGAAAAATCAACAATAATGCAATAACAACTTTATCAGGAAATAAAAAATAGGCGCTGTCCCTAGTTTCTGTGAAAAGTTCAAACCGAACTAAGGGCAGTGGTACGTCTAAAATCCGGGGGAATATTTAGGTAGTCAAAATACGATTGTTTTTATTTTTTCAGATTTTTCCTTGACAGGAGTAATATAGGATGTCCCTAGTTTCATTAATTGTTGCTCAATATCCTTAACCAAAATGCTTGACTATAAAAAAGTTTAGGTGAAATATGTGGAATATTAATGACGTGATAAAAATAGAATACAGGGCTGGTTTGTCTTTCACATTGTCTTCGACGATGGCAAGAGTGGTGAGATTGATTTCTCCGAGTATATCGAAAAAGGACCTGTTTTTGAACTGTTGCGAGATAAAACATTTTTTCAAAAGGCAACGATAGAAGGTGGGACAATCTCCTGGCCGAATGGCGCAGACATAGCCCCGGAAACGCTGTACGATAAAATAATTCGACAATAAGATGTTGTTTCGATAACCCAATTTGTTAGATCCAATCCCATTATTAATAAGCTTATAAGGTTCAAAATCATGCCAGAAGATCACGATCTCGACCTTTGTGTTGTCTGTGCAGAACAAAAAGCAGAAACAGTGCCAGCAAGTTTTGATGGTATACAGCAAATCTGTCCACGCTGTGGCGAGTTCAAAATATCAGGTACAGCCTTATCAATGTTTGGGCAGGGTCTCGGAAAAGAAAAACGTGCAAAACTTTCCGGATGGGTATTGACTCAAAACCGCGCGGGTGAAGTCCCCATGATTACGACTGCTAATTTAGGTAATATCCTCGCTCGACCATTACCATCTGTTATAGAACGTGCCACTAATTTATTACAGGAAGCCGAACGTGGTCTGAAGCATTTAGGGGATAATTTTAATATAGACGATCCTCGTTTTTTAGCTGCCACATACTCATCAAATCGTGATGACATAAAGTTTATGCTGAAGTTTCTAAGTGAGCAAGGCTTTGCAAAGCCAGTTGCTATGGGTGGGCTGTGCGAAATACTTCCCCATGGTTATATTCGTCTTGATGGATTAAAACAGAGAAGCTCTGCGTCATCGCAAGGATTTGTTGCAATGTGGTTTCATGAAGATTTGGATAAAATATATGCAGACGGTTTTCAGGTGGGTATTTTGCGAGCAGGCTACGATTCCATTCGTATAGATCGTGTGGAGCATGTAAATAGGATAGATGATGAAATCATTAGACAACTAAAGGCATCCAAATTTGTGGTGGCAGATTTTACAGGACATCGCGGTGGCGTATATTTTGAGGCTGGATTTGCATTGGGGCTTGATATTCCTGTTTTTTGGACATGTCGCAAAGATAACATGAATGAACTGCATTTCGATATAAGGCAGTTTAATTGCATAGACTGGGATACCCCTGAGGAGTTAGCAGATCGATTGGCTACTCGGATAGAGGCAGTCTTGGGGCCTGGGCCGAATAAACCAAGGGATAATTTACAACGGTTCTAATTAACGAAATATCAGGTTATTAGAACCGTCCCCATTACAACTATCTTTTTCTACAGATATATATGCGATTTATATGGGCTGGCTTACCAATTGTTCTTTACGAACGACTTGTCACGAACCATTAATTCAGGTCACTGGTCACGTGCCACGGGTTACGATATAGAGGGGGACTGCATCTCTACCGAATATCCATTCCCAGCATTCTTTCCAGACCAGAAAACCCCCGAATAAAAAACCAACAACAACGCAGCATAACAACTTTGTCAGGAAATAAAAAATAGGCGCTGTTCCCTAGTTTTCTGTGTCCCTATTTTTCTGGAAATCACGGGACAGCGTTTTACTTGCTGTTACCTGTTGTTTTACGGTGTCTACTATACAATTGGTATACAGTGGTTTTAATTCTGGGAGAAGAAGCGGGCTAAACAGGTCTGGGGGAAAATTTTTGATTTTTCAGTTCTTTTGCAGCCCGAACTTTAATTCTTGCTACATCAATAAAATTCCTTGCTTCGTTTTTTGTAGCTGGATATTTTTTCTTGGCGCCATCAATTAAACTGCATTTCAGATACCCCTCGATAGGATATTCTTCATCTGTAGTTTTAGTTAATTGTTTGGGTTCACAAGTCTCATAATCAAACTCAATGACATCTTGATAATAAAATTCTTGTGTACTCCATTCATCGGAGGAATTAATAAAATACATCGGAGTATCATTAATATCTAAAGTATAGCTTGCTGCCTTTATATTAAAGATGATTCCACTAGTAACAGAAATATAACCGTTAAAAAAAATATATGTAACCCCGATTAGCCCATTGTTTTTTAATGTTTCATGTGAAAACAAAGTAAATTTATTTTCGGGGTTTACTTGTGCTTCTTGCAAGGCTTTTTTTTCGCAAATTTGTCCCATTTCCGCTAACCATTTTTTCAATTGATTTTGCATATAATCAATTGCTAATTTTTTAAGATGTAGATTAAATGCTTTTGCTATTATAGTTTGTTTATCAATTTCCCTACTGAACTCTTCCATTCTGGCATTGAATAATTCTATTTCCCTTTCGTATTCCACCACCCTCTTATTAAACAATTCTATATCCCTTTCAAAAACTGCTGTTCCTTCCTCATATGATTTCATTTGTAATTTAAAAGATAATTTTTCTTTTCTGTTTTTTTCCATCCGCGAAATACCGCCTTTTGCTAAAGCAATTCCTATACAACCAAAAAAACAACCAAAAAGGAGAGCGGAGAATGCACGGCTTACCGGACCTCCTACTTCCTCCACCTTTATTTTATAATCTTCGTCTAAATAAGCAAATTTTTGGGGGGAACTATATAAAGTATCTATGAAAATATATACTCCAAAAATTATAAAAAGAATTGACCAACCAAACCAATTTTGAATTTTAAATAGTTCGGGTTTCTTTGGCACCTGAGGCTTTGTAGGCTTACAGGGTTCTCCTGGTGGGTTAGGTTTTTCAAAATTGATTGTTTTATCAATCTCTATTTCACGAATATCCTTATCACCCCAAGCAAAAGCTATAGCCTTTTTTCGTAAGTCCTTATCAAGTTCCAAAAATGCATGAGGAAGAAAAGAATCAAGATTTAGGCGATAGTATTCATCTGCATCATCAGGTTTTCTATTGATTGCATCCTTGGATTCCTTCCCTACAACTTTATCTAACGACTTAATCTCCGTTAAACAATCACGACAAACCCAACCTAATTGAGCATTTATTAGATATGTTCCTTTCGACTCGCAATGTGCGCAGGTATGTACCTCCTGGTTACAATGAGGACATACACTTAATGAATCACTAACTTCTCTCTTGCAGTTTCTACATCTGATTTTTCTGTCCATATTCATATCCATACCGGGGATTTAGTGGGATTTAGTGGGGACAGCCACTATTTTTTTTTAGTTTACTAAAAAAAACCACCAGAGTGCCTGTGCTTATGGGGTTTTATATTTATCGATGATTTTATTTCTGTGATACTTGCCGGCATTGTTGCCCCCTCTCTTCAATTGGCGACAACATAGTGCTATTTAACGCCGTCCGCCGGAGCGACTTGTCTGGCGTTGGGTTGAACGGGTTAAATCAAGAAGTGATCTTAATGCTGCATTCACTGCTGCCGAATTACCAAAAGCTTTGGCGACATCTGATTCAAGAACAACAATATTTGCTCCTTCCTCAACTAATCGTTTAGAATATTTGCCTCGAACGGCTTTCTCGTAGTCAAAATCGTATTCGGGCCGCAATTCATCTTTGACTTTATTTGTTTTAGCTTTCATGTCGTTCCCTTTCGCGCGCTGTTGCCGGCCGCGCGCTTATAATGCGTATGCTATATGAGAAATATGGCACTTCTTCCATAAAGTCAAATGGAACCTTGGCAAGTTTTACTAAAAAAGGATAACCTTTATTTTCTTCTTAAACTTAAGGTGCGAGGTGTGTTATAAAACATCGGAAGACTATCAAACCACAGAGATCACCGAGAAATGCTCTGTGTTCTAAAAAACAATAACGATAAACGATCGCATCATATTTCAAAAGCACAGAAGGGGTGAGTGTACGGAATTATTTTAAAGGCCTGGGATCAACAGTATCGCCCCGATACATTGTACTGGGGACAGCATTACCAGAGAGACTGAAAGGAAAAAATGTGATAGAGGTCACAGAGGGAAGATAAAGCAATAGCAGGTTGTTAAATGCCGAAAGGTTTATTCTGTTAGCTACTATTCTCTCAGAGTCCTCTGTGGTTATTTTTAATCAATACGAGTTTTATATTCAGAGGAGTTTTTCTCATGACAAACAAGGATAAAATCCAGCTCACGCATTTTTCCCACAAGGCCGGGTGAGCGTCAAAGCTTGGTCCAGGGGCCCTGGACAACATATTATGCGGGCTGCCGCTGGTGAAAAGTCCGAACCTCATCGTGGGGCTTGAAAATCCGGATGACGCGGGTGTGTATAAACTGACTGACGATATCGCCATCGTACAGACAGTAGATTTCTTCACGCCCATTGTTGATGACCCGTTTACCTTTGGCCAGATCGCGGCGGCCAATTCCCTGAGCGATATTTATGCCATGGGCGGGAAACCCGTCACCGCGATGAACATCGTATCGTTCCCGCTGAATAAACTTGATATAGGCATCCTTAAGGAGATCATGCGCGGCGGGCTGGAAAAGCTTAAGGAAGCTGACGTAGTGCTGGTCGGCGGGCACAGCATCGACGACCCGGAGCTGAAATACGGGCTTTCAGTAACCGGAATTATTCATCCGCAGAAGGTTCTGGCCAAGCAGGGCGCGCAGGCCGGCGATGCCCTCGTACTGACCAAGCCACTCGGCACGGGAATTATCTCTACTGCCCTTAAAGGTGAAACGGCAAGTGCGGCCGCGGTGAAGAAGATGGTTGCAAGCATGACCACCTTGAACCGCAAAGCCGCAGAAATCATACAGGACATCGGCGTGCATGCCTGCACGGATATAACCGGCTTCGGCCTTATCGGCCATGCGTATGAGATGGCGAAGGCAGGGGGTTGCGCTTTCTGTTTTAACAGCGCAGCAGTTCCGGTATTTCCTGAGGCCCTTGAATATGCCCGCATGGGGCTGGTGCCGGGCGGCAGTCATTCCAATCGCAGCTTTTATGAGCCGTTTGTGGAATACCACAAGCCAGTGAGCGATGAGCTGCGCGATATCCTCTACGATCCCCAGACATCAGGAGGGCTGTTATTTTCTGTTGCGGAAAATAAAAAGGATGGACTACTGAAAGCGTTTAAAAAGAAAAAAGTTGACGCTTTCGTGGTGGGCAGGGTGGAAAATAAGCCGAAGGGGAAGATTATTATAGAATAAGGGTAACGAGTAAAAACTACTCATCGCTCAGCACTCTTTTCTCAGCACTATTAGATAATCAGCCCGGCAGTCAACTCTTCAGAACACGGTATCGCAGAAATTCTGGTTGCTCCCTCATCCTTATAAACGTTGATCTCAACCGCGGTGCCGGCAGGCGCGTCACTGTAGCGGGCGCAGATGGAAGCGGCGAGCATAAGAAGCTCCGGGCTCAGAGGGCCCCCAGATTCCAGCGCTGGAATGAGAACAGCCGGCCCCGGGATTTCTTCGGGGACGAGGAGGATGTCTCCCGGCCTGCGCAGCTCCTCAATCTTTATATTCTCCTGCTCGTTTCTCCCCACGATGCATTTAACCTGTTCTTTGAGTCGTAAGTGACGGCCGACTTTAAGCAGTTCTATATCGCGCACCGAGAAATTCTCCTTATGCTGCATCAGGTCTTTGAGGCGCTTGCTGAAGTTGGGCTCGGTCAGCCTGCAGCCGCCCGCCGGCTCCGGGAATTCCGTGATGCCGTACTTGCGGGCGAGTTCCATTTGGGGTTTCCGGGACCGGCCCTGGATGTCAAGCAGCAGCTCGCGGTCGACTTTTCCCTCAAGCTCGGGCTTTGTCATGGGCAGAAGCTTCGCGCTTAAGGGGCGGAGAATATATTCCTCATAGCCTGATTCCCTGGCCACAGTCTTCAGGGAGTTTTTATTCTGCGACATGGGCCGCTCCCCCAGCACTTCACCAGAGAAGAGAAAATCCGCGCCCCACTCGCGCATGCGCTTTCCCGCCTCATGGAACATAAGCGCATGGCAGTCGATGCACGGATTCATAGCGCTTCCGTAGCCGTGTTTGGGGTGCCTGAGCATTTTCAAGTGGGCTTCGGTAAAATCAATGACATGCAGGGGGACCTTGAGCATAGCCGCGGCTTTCTGCGCGTTCTCCGGCCCGAAAAAGGGAGTGATAAAGGCCGCTGCCTCAATATGTATATTCTGCTCCCGCAGCACGCAGACCGCTAGGATGCTGTCCAGCCCGCCTGAAAGAAGACCGATGCCAATCGATTTCAATGAAACCTGTTGCGCTGTCATGTATAGCAGCTCCAGAATAGATATTTGTGTTTAGCAGGCTGTTGAAAAACACCCATCTGCTGCGTTATGCTCATCCTTCGTCATTGCGACGTACCGGAAAGTACGACTCATTCCTCAGGATTTCGCGCGCCTTGCATTTGGATGTTTTTGACCAGCCTGAAAAAGACTACTTATTCAACAACCTGTTAGAAATCAAAGGGTTCGCGGTGAAGGTGGTATTGTACTATGAACTGCCGGAACTATTATAGCTTATTTATACACATAATTGCCCTGTTTTGAAGGTTTTTCCGCGCATATTTTTAAATGATGAAACAGGAGGGAAAAAGTTCTTGACTGAGTTCCTGAAAATAACTATAAATAAACCGACTGGTCAGTATAGTAATAATAAAAGCGCTGAGGCAATGAAACAAAAGAAAGACACAGACAATAGAAAAGAACAGATCCTGGAGGCTGCCCTGATTTGCTTTAACAAGGGCGGCTATTATAAAACCAGTATTGATGATATTGCGGCAAAGGCCAAAATAAGCAAGGGCGGCATCTATTATCATTTTAACTCCAAGGACGAGCTGTTCCTGGAACTGTTTGATTTCAAGGTGAACAGATATTTTGAACAGCTCACGATGTACGTGCAGTCAAAAAAAGATCCGGCGGAGCGGATGCTCGCCTTAGCAAAAAGAACCGGCGATGTGCTTAAAGAAAACAGTGATTTTTTCAAGTTCTGCCTGGAATTTTTATCAATGGGAGTCAGGGAGCCTGGTATCCGCAAGGGCATGACCCATTTTTACAAGAACACGGTTAAAACCTTTATCGACATTATTAACGAGGGTATTGCCAGCGGCGGACTGAAGAAGATGAACCCGGAGAAGACCGCCCGCGTGATGTATTTTCTCTTTATGGGTACTTTTTTCACCTATTTCTCCACGAATATTGATTTTGATCTTATTGACCAGGAAACGTTTAACATGAAAGCCTTACTGAAAGGCATTCAGGCAGACTGAGTTTTGTAAATATTATTTTGACCTGATAGTGTGCTGACTGGTCAGTACACTATCAGGCACTTGACATAACAGAACCGTTAACGCAGGAGAGGGCATATGAGCTTACCAAAGGGAGCATACCAGGCACTGGAAGACGCGCTGGGGGCGCGATATGTGTGTGATGAGCCGGCGGTTACCAGCGCTTACAGTTACATGTGGCTTATTTACAGCACCCATGCACAGTCAGGGCGCTACCGGCCTGCCGCGGTGACGCTGCCCGGAAGCACCGAGGACGTGCAGACCATCATAAAAATCGCCAACCGTTATAAATTTAATTACATCCCGGTGGGCACCAATCTGCTTCCCCCCACCATTCCGGTCCGTCCGGATACGGTCATTATTGACCCGAAGCGGATGGACAAAATCATCGAGATTGATCAGAAGAATATGTACGCGGTGGTTCAGCCGTATGTAACCTATGCTCAGCTTCAGGCCGAGGTGATGAAACTGGGGCTGACCATCACGGTTGCCGAGGCCGGCTCCCAGGTTTCAGTGCTGGCCAACAACATGTTTCAGGGCATGGGCGGCACCGGGCACAAGTTCGGCTATAACCGGGGCGTGCTGGGATGCGACTGGGTACTGCCCAACGGTGACCTGCTGCATCTGGGCTCGCGCGGCAACGCCGGCGGCGAATGGTTCTGGGGCGACTGCGCCGGGATGAATCTGAAAGGGCTGCTGCGCGGCGACTCCGGGCACTGCGGCGGGCTGGGCATGGTTACGGCCATGGCGGTCAAGCTCTTTCCCTATCCGGGACCGCCGGTATTTCCAGTGAAAGGGAAAAACCCAAACTTCACCGCGGAGTTCCCTCACGACCGGTTCAGGCTGAACCTCATCAAATTCCCCGAACGAAAAAAGCTGATCGATGCCATGTATGAGATCGGCCATGCTGAAATCGCCGCGGCTGTGCATGAAGAGCCGGCGAGCATGATCCTCTCCTATGCCTCTCCGTCTGTTGAGTATTTCTGGGAGCGCTGGCCCGAGTTCCAGAAGCAGTGGCGCAACGTGATGTCGGTGGTGCTCATCGGCTTCTCCTCTTCGCGCCAGGTGGAATACGAGCAGAAAGTGCTTGACGCAATTGTCAGCGAGCTGGGCGGTGAATACATCCGCGAAGGCTCGGAGCTGTGGAAAACAGCGGAAGACAACCTGGGCGAAAACCTGCGGACCGGCTCTTCCAACCGCCTGTTCCGCATCGCCGGCGACTTTTTTGTCATCGGCGGGTTCAGCTTCGATTCCATTGACCAGAGCTACAAGATGAGCGAGGAATACATGTGGCCGCTCATCGAGGAAGCGCAGAAAAAAGGCCATTTCGTCGAGGACGACACCCACAACGACTGGCTCAACTCCTACCAGCTCGGGCAGATTTCCGAGACCGAGCCGCTCATCTATTTTGAGCACGATCTTGAAGCAGGAGCCTCTTTTATCAACGGCTATATCCAGACTATCGTCGAAGCAGTGAAGCGCAAAATGTCCCCCACCTGGCCGCTGGGCCCCATGAACTACATTGCCGGCCCGCACCGCTGCAACTACCATGAGCTGGTGTTGAAAATAAAGAAGACGCTTGACCCGCGGATGACCTCAAATCCGGATTATCCGGTGCCCCCGCAGCCTCCCGATTAGACACTGCGGGCAGAAAAATGAAATAATATCTGGAACTCAGGAAATCAGGAAAAATATTTATTTTCTCCCTTTATGAGTTCCTGAGTTCTTGATTGAACGAAATAATATTCTCAGTGTTCTCTGTGGTTAATTGTAAATAAAAGGAGATTATCAATGCCTGCAAAAATTCCTGCCAAGGTAGATTATATTAAACCCCTCGAGGACAAGCCCTTCCGGGAGGTAGTGCGGGAAAAGAAAGAGTATCTTGAGGAGCTGAAGAAAAAGCTGGGAGCGATTGTCGGCACCGAGAAGGTATCAGATGAAGCTGAGCTTCTGAAGAAATATTCCCGTGACAAAAGCCTTGCGACCCCCGGAAGGCCGGCCTTTGTTGTTTTCCCGCGCACCGCGGATGAAGTCTGCAGGCTGGTGCGGCTGGCAAACGAAGAGCTGCTGCCCCTTATACCCGCAAGCTCAGGCACCCATAATTACGGTTGCGCAATTCCCCGCATGGGCGGCGTCGTAATAGATATGTCCGGGTGGAAAAAGATATTGAAAATAGATCACCGCAACCGCGCCGCGCGTATTGAGCCAGGGGTGACCTATGATGAGCTTTCCGAGGCGCTGAATAAAGAAAACCTGCGGCCGCTCATGCCGCTGCTGCCGCGAAAGGATCAGTCGGTGCTCACCGCACATCTGGAGGCGCACCCCATGATGATCCCGGAATTTAATTACAGCGAGCCGCTCTACACGGCGGAAATCGTCATGCCCGGCGGCGAGATATTCAGGACCGGCTCCGCGGCAAGCGGCACGCCGGAAACCATCCACACGGACATGGTCGGCCCCTGGGGCCCGGGTTTTGACTGGAACCGGCTCTATACCCGCAGCCAGGGAACGCTGGGCATTGTCACCTGGGCAAACATTATGGCCGAGCCCCTGCCGTCAAAGCAGAAGCTCTATTTTACCCCCGGCCGCACGATAACAGACCTCACCAACTTTACCTATACGGTTCAGCGCAAGTGGCTCGGCTATCAATGCTTTATCCTTAACCGGGTTAACCTTGCGCTCATGCTTGCCGAGACCATGCCGGATGATTTCGCGGCTCTGAAGGATAAACTCCCTGAGTACGTGCAGGTCTTCTGCATTGGCGGGTTGAAGCGTTTCCCGGATGAGCGGATAGCCTACCAGGAAGCGGATTTTTTTGCCGCCGCCCAGGAGGCCGGGGTCCAGCCGCAGCTCGCACTGCCTGACGTGCCGCAGGCTGCCGCCTTCTTTTCACGCAACCTGTCCCGCTGCTGGGACCGCGAGGTGTACTGGAAAGACGCGTACAAGGGCGCCAGCGCTGACATCTTCTTTATCACCACCATGGACCGGGCAGCACGATGTATCGCGGAGATGCAGCAGGCGGCAACCGCCTATGATTACCCGGCCACCGAGATCGGTGTGTATCTGCAGCCCATAGAAAACGGCAGGGCCGCGCACCTTGAGTTCAATTTATTCTATAAACCTGATGACCCGCAGGAATGCGGCCGCATTCAAAAGCTCCACGCTGCAGCAAGCAAGCAGATGTACGCACTGGGCGCGGTTTTTACCCGGGCCTACGGAAGCTGGGCTGAAATGGTTACTGCGCGCAACGCCGTGCAGTTCCAGGCGGCAAAAATGATCAAGGAGACCCTTGATTCCAAGAACATCATGAATCCGGGCAAGCTGGGACTCTAAAGTGTGGAATGTGGAATGCGGAAGGTGAAAGGTAAAAAAGGAAACACGCCTTCATCCCGTTGCGCGGGACTACGGCGAGCAGGCAGGCACAGAGGCAAAAGGCACAAAGGAACTGAGGGCACATAAAGGAGAAAAGAATGAGCTTAGAAAAATACCGCTGGGATCTGGTGAACTGTGAGCGCTGCTCCATGTGTAAATGGGTGCATCCGTGGAGCGTGCAGAGCAAGGACCGGGCGCGGATCTGCCCGTCAATGCAGGAATACCTCTACGACGCCTATTCAGCTCAGGGCCGCTTTGACGTGGCGCGAGCGCTTCTCGAGGGCGAGATAGAACTCACGGACAAGGTGCTGGAAGTGATTTACGCCTGCACCCTGTGCGGCGGCTGTGATGTGACCTGTAAGTTCACCCGCGACATGGAGCCGCTTGAAGTTTTGCACGAGCTGCGCAAATACGCGGTGGAGCAGGGCAAGGGGCCGCTGCCCGGCCACATGCCGGCGGTGGACAGCATCCGCAAAAACAGCAACCCCTGGCTCCAGCCCAGGACGCGGCGGGCGCACTGGGCACGGAACCTGAAGGTGAAAGACCTGAATAAAGAGAAAGCAGAGGTGCTCTACTTCGCCGGATGCACCTACTCTTACAATGCCAACCTGCAGAATGTGGCGCGGGCAACACTGCGCATTCTGCAGAGCGCGGGAGTTGATGTGGGCATCCTGGGCAACAACGAAGCCTGCTGCGCGAGCCCGGTATTAAAGGTGGGCATGGACGAAATGTTCCTGGAGCATGCGCGCAATAATGTCAAGCTGTTCAACGGGCTGGGAGTAAAAAAGGTCATAACATCCTGCGCAGGCTGTTACGGGATTTTTCAGGGGCACTATCCGGGAGTGGAGAAGACGAATTATGATGTAGTTCACAGCGTGCAGCTTCTGGATCAGCTCATCCGCGAAGGAAAAGTGAAGTTCAAAAACAAGGTGCCCATGAAGGTTACCTGGCATGATCCCTGTCACCTGGGACGGGGCGGGGAAAAAGAAGATCTCTGGGAAGGCGAGCGCCTTAAGTGGGGGCTCAGTGATCCTCCCCGGCAGAGAAATTTCGGTTCAAACGGGGTGTTTGACGCGCCGCGAAATATTCTCCAGGCCATACCGGGCATCGAGTTTATTGAGATGGAGCGCATACGCGAGTTTTCCTGGTGCTGCGGCGCAGGGGGCGGCGTGAAATCAGCATTCCCCGAGTTTGCGCTGCATTCCGCCCAGGAACGCATTGCCGAAGCTTCCGAGACAGGAGCGGAAGCAGTGGTCACCTCGTGCCCCTGGTGCGAGTCAAACCTTGCCGATGGAGCCGCTGCCTCAGGAAGCGCGCTCAAAATTGTGAGCCTGGTTGAGCTGATAGAGAAGTCGTTATAAGGCAATGTTTCCCTGTCCGGGCAGCTGAGCGTGAGGGAACTGAAGGAAAAGTCACCTGAGCGAAAGGAGTAGTAGAAAAGCAGATGCGTTACGATATTGCAGTGGTCGGTGCCGGTCCTGCAGGTCTAATGGCTGCAAAAACAGCAGCTGAACATGGGCTCAGGACAGTCCTTATTGAAAAAAGGAAAGACGTTTCTAAAATAACCCGTGCCTGCTGCCAGCAGTTTATAATGGACGAGAACTTCCAAGGAGAAACTATACGTATTGCTAAGGGAAAAGTAATTTTTACGGAAAACGGGTTTGACGTTGATTACCATGGCCCGCTTCTCAAGGTAACGGATAAATATTTTGTCTCGCCCGGTGGACATGCGATTCACTTTACCAATAATGACAACAGCCCGATTGTAGTTAAATTTGATAAGGGCCTTCTGTTGCAGGGAATATGGAACCAGTGCGACAGGCTGGGTGTGACATTACGCGATGCCGCACTTGTCTGCAGTGCTGAAGATGGAAGCACCGGCGTTGAGATGACCATAACCGCTGGCGGAGTTTCCGAAAAACTGCATGCAAAGAAGCTCATAGTTGCAGACGGAGTCAATTCAAAAACAGCAGAAAAACTCGGGTTCAATCGGGGCAGGATGTGTTTTGCAACCGCTCTGTGCACGCTCTCGGTAATTGAAGGACTTAAGGATTTTGAGTCGTGCACACTGAAAAGCTATATGGGTCGCGCCTATCAATCATTTGCACCCTTGATCATGGGCCCGTCTCTTGACGGAAGCGATCTCAGGTATCTGGTTATTATAGGCAATAAGGCCAGGAAACCAGAGTTGATTTATCATGATGTCATCACCAAGAGCCCCCTGGCATCAATGTTTACCACTGCACGGGTTGTGAAGAAAATGGCCTGCATGGCCACTGCATACAGTTCCATGAAGATTCCGTACCGGGGCAATACTCTTGTGATTGGAGATGCTGCTGCCTACGTAGAGGTTGAAACGCAGGGAGCGCTCACCTGCGGCTTTCGGGCCGGCACTGCTGTGCATAGAGAACTCTCCGGTAAAGGCGGTTTTGCGGAATACACCAGATGGTGGCAGGATTCTTTTGAATTTAACAGCGATGATTATCTTCAGGTAGCCCAGGGCTTTGCCTTGGTTCCAACGTATACCGATGATGATCTCGATTATCTTTTTGCATTGATCGAAAATGAGACCCTGACAGGGACTTTTAACCAGTACAAGTCACCCCGGCTTATGTGGGGAGCGTTTCTCAGCCACAAGGAAAGAATTGCCCGTGAACGGCCAGAACTGCACAAAAAAATACTTACCCGGAAATTGTCTCTGAGCGATGTTCTGTAATGTACCCGCAGGCAACAGTTAATGCCCGATCAGATCAGAGAACCCCGGCCCATTTATTTGTACAAGACTACGCAAACAAATTTTGCACATGAATAAATAGAGAGATGAATGTAGAATTATAATTATTAAAAAAGGAGAAGCACCATGAACAAACAGAAAATTTTAATCGCGATAATTGCCGCAAGCCTTGTTGCCCTTGGAGGCTACGGGGTAACGGCTGCAACAGCAAAAGAGAAAAAGCAGGCCCCGGCCCCACAGGAAGCAGCCGGGCAGAAAAAAGCGGAAACGATTGATGCAACGGCAAAGCTGAGTGACAACCACCCTGCCTTTGAAGAGGGAACGAGCTGCAACGACTGCCATGAGATCAAACTTGATGCCAAAACAACCGCAACGCAGGCCTGGCTGTATGGCGACTACCTCTCATGGAAAAAGGGCGAGGGCATTATGCCGAAGGATAAGCTCTGGGAGCATATAGTAAAAGTTATCGGCGGCTCGAAAGCAAAGAGGACCTACATCCTCTCCACCGTCCTCAATAACCGGCCCTATGCGATTACTATTGAATACGCCCTTGATCCGGTAAAAAAGGTCATGTACGCATTTTCTGAAAAAGGGACTTCAAAGCTCAATCAGATAAAGGCAAATCCCTATGTGGCCCTGGGGTGGCATGAGGAATTCAAGAACGATTTCACCAAGCTGCTCTGCGTATCGTTCAACGGCCGCGCCGAGCTCTTTGACGGAACAACCAAGGAGTTTGATGAAGGATTGAGCGTGTACCCCTATGAATACGGCGCAAACATGAGGAAAGTCCCCCTTGATAAATTCAAGGCTATTATGAAACAGGCCATGATTATGAGCAGAATTACCCTGGATGAAGTCACCGTTACCGATACTTCCTTAAAGGATGCGGGATTCAGAACCAGACAACGCTGGATGCGAAAGTAATTGGGAAAGGAAGAAAACCATGCTGAACAAGGTAGTTATTGCCAGCGCCTGCCGTACTCCGATAGGCGATTTATTGGGAGCCCTGAAAGATGTTCACCCCCGGGAACTGGGCCGTATCGTCGGAGCTGAAGCTCTGAAACGGGTTGGCCTTGCTCCCGGACAGGTAGATGAAGTGATATGCGGAAATGTCATCCAGGCAGGGGTCGGCGGCAACATAGCGCGCCAGATCCAGGCAGATCTCGGTATTCCCTGGCAGTCTCCGGCCTGCACCGTGAACCAGCTCTGCGCCTCGTCAATGCGCGCTTTTGAAATCGCCAGCCACAACATCATGGTCGGCGCGAGCGGTGTTTCCCTGGTGGTGGGCACCGAGAGCATGAGCGGCGCGCCGTATCTGCTGCTGAAAGGGAGAAGCGGCTACCGGATGGGTCCCGGTGTCGTGGAAGACGCCATGCTGCTTGACGCCCTGGTGTGCTCCATTGAGCATTACCACATGGGAGTGACCGCGGAAAACGTGGCTGCCGCGTTCGGCATCACCCGGGAAGAGCAGGACCGCCTGGGAGTCCTGAGCCAGGAGCGGGCTATTGCCGCCATAAAGAGCGGGAAATTCCACGATGAGATAGTGCCCGTTGAAATTAAAGAGAAAAAGGGTGCCAGGCTGTTTGATACTGATGAGCATCCACGCGAAGGCACTACCATGGAGGGGCTGGCAAAACTCAAAACGGTGTTTAAAGAAAACGGCACGGTAACAGCAGGTAATGCCTCAGGCGTTAATGACGGCGCTGCCGCCGTGGTACTTATGTCGGAAGAGAAAGCCAAAGATCTCGGCATCAAACCGCTTGCCAGTGTGGTAACAACGGTGAGCGCAGGGGTAGACCCCGCTGTGATGGGGCTGGGGCCCTCTATTGCTATCCCCCTGGCATTGAAGAGAGCGCAGCTGAAATTTTCTGATATTGATTACTGGGAAGTCAACGAAGCGTTTGCCGCCCAGTTTCTCGGTGTTGGACGCAAATTAAAGCTTGACTATAATTTTGATTTTAATATGGATATAATGAACCGGAACGGTTCCGGCATATCGCTGGGACATCCGGTTGGCTGCTCAGGCTTGCGGGTGATAGTAAGCCTGGCGCATGAGATGCAGAAGATGAATGCCCGGCTCGGGTGCGCGTCGCTCTGCGCCGGCGGCGGGCCTGCAATGGCTGCCATTATAGCGCGGGATGGGGGGTAACCCAGGAATCTACAGAGAATGCGGGGAGGGAAAAGCGATGAAGGTTTTGAAATGGATAGTTATACTGCTGATCATTATTGTTGGCGCGGGCTACGGGATATATCAATATAAAAATCAGCGGCTCAAACCTGACTATTTTGAAGTCTATAAAAAACAGGACACCACCCCGGCAGGCAAAGTGGGCGTGTTTATTACGACGCTCATCATGCCGGATGAGTTGAGCTATCCATTCTTCTACAACGTCACGTTTAAAATCTTCAACACCATCGTGCCCTGGCCCTTCAGGAATTTTGTGCAGAAGGATTCAGGCGTCGCGCTGCTCGATCCGGTAAAATATCACGAACATCATGAATTTCAGCCGACGAAACTGGTGGATCCCTTCGGCAATGACCGGGATCTTGACGGCACTCCCTATATAGAAAAATATAAACAGGGCAAGGTGAAGTGGATGCCGCCGTCAAACATGATCTATCTGGATCACGGCTATTTCCTCTACACCGGCCGTACCGGCGGCATGCCGACCATTGCCGGCAAGGTTATTAACAAGGCGCGCATCTGGTACTACGGCAAGGGCCTGGGCAGTACGAAACTGCCCCACTGGCAGCAGACGTTTGCCGTGATAGACGGCGCCATGGACCGAATAAAGAAGAAATATCCCGACGTGCAGTGGCAGGCGGAAACCAGCATGCTGTATGCTGACATGAGACACAAGCTGCATGAGCTGCTTGACGCGGGCTGCGATACCATTGTGCTGTCATCACCGCTTGCCATGTATTCACATTTTGAGGACTTCAACTCAGGCTTCCGCCATTCAATTGAGTACATCGAAGAGTGGGAACACGAGCACCCGGGTAAAAAGATTAAGGTCATCATGGCGCCGCCCATGGGGAACTTTAAGCCCCTGCGGGATGCATATCTGCAGATGCTGAAAGACCGCCTTGATACCTTGCCTAAAACCGCCTCGGTGATGGTGGCGGTGACCGTGCACGGCATGCCGTGGGAAAAATTCAAATGGGAGGCATGGCTTGAGCTTGCGCCGGCGTACCGGGACAAGCTTTTTGAAGAGGTCAAGCAGATGGTTGCATCCTACAAGTTCCCGAAGACCAATGTGGTGCAGTGCCAGGATGAGTTTGCAGACCCCATCTGGGACCCCCAGCAGAAATATCTTTCTACCAACCGCGCCTACTGGGCCGCCATAAAAGAAGGCTATGACTACGCCATTGGCCTTCCCATAGAATTTTATGCCGAGAATTCCGACACCATGTTTCACCACGCATTGAAGAACTATAAGGATTTTGACCAGTATGATGTGTATAAGCAGATAAATTACACGGACTGGTCACAGCCCTATGTAAGAGAAATGGTGCAGGACAAAACTCATGTCATATATAACGGGGTGCCGGTCGGCAAATACCAGCCTTATGTCATCGATGCGCTCTACCAGTCTCTGGATAGCATTCTATCCAAGCGTGCAGGGAAATAAAACTACCCTGATCTGATAAACGTTTACCTTTTTTATCCCCATCCTTACCCGGAGGATGATTCCTTTTTTATTGACCTGAATATAAAAACAGAGTACATTGAAGTTGAATCCATATTCAATTTAACCCCTTATTGGTTAAAAATATCTAATATTCCTTTATATAATTTCAATAACCCACCTTTACGTCTTATGGGCGATTCAAAAAAAACGAAGATACTGAATGCCGCAATTAAAGTTTTTGCAGAAAAAGGCTACCAGTACGCGACCATAGCCGAGATCGCCAGAGAAGCCGGAATATCAACCGGGCTTGTCTACTCGTATTTTGAGAACAAGCTGGATTTGCTGCTGTCGCTCAATCTCCGTTTTTTTCAGATGGTTAATGTCATAAACCAGAAAAAACTTGCGCAGATATCAGACCCGGTGGAAAAGCTGTTCGCGCTGTTCCAGACGTACCATGAAATACTGCTCCACGATAAGAAATCACTCTACTGGGGCACTGTTATCAAAGAAGGGTTTCCGCAGCCGCACCTGGTTAAAAGTAAAAAATTGAAGCAGAAGCAGAGTAAAATCTATGAGGAGAACAAACATCTCCTTAAAACCATCGATGACATAGTAGCGGAAGGACAGCGGAGGGGGAAAATCGATACCACGTTAAAGCCCCAGCTGCTGCGGCAGATCTTCGGCGGCACCAGCCAGATTCTGTTCAACGGGCTGTTTCTGCAGGACTACCGTAAGGAAGAAATCGGGTATGAGAGAGAAGATATCCCCAAAGCCATGACAGCACTGCTGGGGAAATTTGTAACCAGATAATCATCATACGCCAGCATTGCCGCACCAGGAAGCGGGCAGCCGAATACGGTGTTGATTGGTATGATCTACGAACTGACAGGAGCATTCGTATGAATGCACAGAACCAGGGAAAAGTTAAAAAAACAGTTTTCAGCGTTGATGAAGCGTTATGCACCGGATGCGGAAAATGCGTCAAAGCGTGCCCGATGCTGATTTTAAAAATTAAAGAAAAGAAGTGCGCCATAGTGAAGGAATTCATGTGTCTTGAATGCGGCACCTGCATGCGCAAATGCCCGGAAAAGGCCATTATGATTGAGGGGCTTGATATCATGGGAACCATAGAAGAATAACAGGAAAGGGGAAACAATACGATGGAGGAGAAAATTCAATTCACGCCGTTTACTAAAATTCTTTTCGAGCTGCTTGCGGAGCTGAACCCGGTCCAGGTCTATGACTACGAGGGCATGGACATCCGGGATATCAATGAGTTTGAGCTGGAGGGAGAGAAGTGCTCGGCCAAATGCTACAAGGCTGACAAGCTGGAAAAAATCTGCGTGTCGTCGTTGAACTTTTTCGGCCAGATGGTGGCGGATGTCATCATCATTACGCCGGGGCATGAGTATGACCTGCCGTACTTTGTCGTGGACTGGGATGAATCGGAAGATCACATCTTTTTCATCGCCGACCTGCTCCCGAGCGATGACCCGGGGAGAAACCTCGATTATCTTGAAAACTATCTGTATAACCCCCTCGAAGAACTCTATCAGAACTACAGTGAAATGCCCGGCCTGAAAAACAGCGTGTTTCACTGGGTGCGCGCGGTCCATTCACCCTACATCATTACCGGAACCATAAAAAAAGAGCCGAAGAATATGGACATGCTTCTGAACTGCGCCAAAGATTATTTAAAGGCGTGGGTCGGGCTTTGGAAAAATGCGCAACCGCGTGACCCCAACTCCGACTATATGAAGCTGGTGCACGCGCGCAGGACCAACATCAGAAAGTTCTATCGTGAAAACGACCCGGGCGCAGGCCCGCTCACCAAATTTTTAGGGCCTGACCAGGCACAGCGGCTACTCGCAGTTATAGAACCGTGATTAATGATACGGGGGATGAAACCACAGAATATCACCACAGGGGACACAGAGAAACAGGATTTGAAATATTTTAAAAACCCTCTGTGACCTCGGTGTTATCAGTTTTGCTGTGATCTCTGTGGTTTGTTTCGACAAAACGTGCACAAAAAGGAGGAGATGCAATGGACGTTAAATACCCGCTGCTCGATTCAGGCAGAAAGGCCCTGGAAAAATTGTCAATGAAATCTGTTGCCATAGACCCGGCACTCAAGCATATCGAGGCCGAGGGCGGCAGAGTGTATATAGAAGTGTATCGAGGAGAAAAAATCTCCAAGGCGGTCTTCTCCGCCATAGAGATTCACTCCATGTCGGTTGCCGAGCAGTCAATAATTATCTGGCCGGACGAGTCCTATGATTTTCCGGTATTCTGGTGCAATCTGACGCAGATGCCGGGCATGAGCTTCTTTATTTTTGATTTCATGCCGGTCATGGACATCGTGGTGTGGCCTGAGTATGGAGAAAAGTATTTGCTGGGTCTTCTCGAGATGAAGGCGAACGCGCTTGAAAAACTCGGCGACGGGGTCGCGGAAAAACATTTAGATCTCAGCTCCCTTGCCGGCTGGGCATTTTCTCCCTATCGCACGCTGTTCCGTCTGACCGAAGAAGGGGTGGCGCATATTGACCCGGTTGTTCAGGAATACGGCCAGGCCTATGTAAAGCTGTGGCAGGAAGCAGCGCCGGTACAGAAAGCTGAGGAAGAGGCATTCTGCAAGCGCAAAAAAGCAGCGGTACGGAAAATCATGGCAGAGAATGATCCCGGTCACCCCCTGATGCTCGGGGTGTTCGGTGAAGAAAAGACGGAAAAGGTCTTTGAGATTGTTTTTTAGGGAGCGTGGTATATGTGCGGAACCACGCCAATTATGCGTGGTTCCCGGTATCTGTGAATATCAAAGGGGAGCATCATGGAAACAGGAGCGAGAAGGTTTATTGACCAGCATGTTATAGTAACCGGCGCCGCGACCGGCATCGGACGGGCCATTGCCCACCGTTTTGCCGCTGAAGGTGCAAAGGTGGTAATCGCCAACCGCAACCGCGAGCGTGGCGAGAAGGTTGCGCAGGAGATCAAGGATAAGGGCTGGACAGCACAGTACATCAGGGTTGATGTAGCTGAGCCGGAATCAATCAATGAGCTCATCAAAAAAGCAGTTAGTACCTTCGGCCCGGTTCACGTGGCAGTATCAAATGCCGCGGTGAGTGAGACCCAGTCATCGGCACTTGACCTAAGTGTTGAGGAATGGGACCGGATTTTTAATATCAACGCGCGGGGCTCATTTCTTTTCAGCCGCGCCTGCGCGCAGAACATGATTGACAGCAATGTCCAGGGGTCAATCGTCACGCTCTCATCCATTATGGCCCGGTCCGCAAAAAGCATGTCAGGAGCGTATCCTGCCTCAAAGGCAGCGGTCATCATGTTCACCAAGAACCTTGCCAAGCTGCTTGGGCCCATGGGCATCAGGGTGAACTGCGTAACCCCTGGCGTGGTGGCGACTGAAATCTGGCATGAGGTGGAGTCAGAGATGATGATGGAGAAGGACACGTTTGCGGACTGGCTGATTGAGCAGTCGGTTGCCAGCGGGCAGCTGCTCATTCCGCGGATCGGTCAAGCGGAAGAAATCGCCTCGGCCGTTGCCTTCTTGGCATCAAACGAGGCATCCTATATCACCGCCCAGGTGCTTTCGGTTGACGGCGGAATGGATTGGTGCTGGTAAATAGCTTAAGAGCTGACAGCTGTCAGCCTTTCTTCAATTATTTCCTCTGTCCACCCTCCGCAGTGCTACGGAGGACGGGTGTGCTCTGTGGTTACGTTTTGCTGTTGCTGGTAAAAAGGATTGCCTGTGGAACTGAATCAGCTTCTGTATATCATTGCCTATTGCACCTTCATGGCGGGCGCGGCAAAATCCTTCCGCGATAACGGAAGTACCCTTTCTGTCTGGATCATGTCCGGCGGCGTTATCCTTGATTTTCTCATGAGCATGCTGCCGGTGCTCGGGGTCAAGGCGCTGAGCTCAAACCTGAAAGGCACCAACGGCGTTATCATCTTTGCCATCGCGTTCGGCTTTGTGGTGTGGCTCACTTACGTTGCGGCGCTCATTGTCCGCAAAAAGGGTAACAAGCCGCTGTTTCATCTGCTCATCGCGGTGGCCGAGATTTCCTGGTTCATAGATTTTATTTTATTTCTCTACGGGATGTACAAGTTCCCCCTCCATTAATAAATATTCATAACGGGATGTCCTGCTTATGGCACAGAACTACTCTCAAGAACTCCTGAAAGCGCTTGCCGCTATTGTCGAGGAAAAGTATGTCACTGCTGACCCGATAGCAACCTTTCCCTACAGCTATGATGCGAGCATCTTCGGCGGAACCGAGGCCGCGATTGTGGTGCGGCCGGGATCAACCGAAGAGGTTTCGCAGCTGCTGAAGTTGGCAAACAAATTGAAATTCCCGGTCGTGGTGCGCGGCGGCGGTGCGAGCATCTACGGCCAGCCGCGGGGAGTGCCGAAGAAAAACGTGCTCCTTGACATGACCCGCATGAACCAGGTTATACGCGTAAATCATGAGAGCCTGACCGTCACTGCTCAGTGCGGCATCATCATGGGTAAGCTTCAGACCGCCTGCAAAAAGGATGGGTTTTACATCTTTGCACCCTTTGCCCCCCTGCACATCGTATCCCTTGGCGGCTGGATGTCGGGTGTTGCCGGCGGCGCAGGTCTCTGGCCGGACATTGTCAGCATTACGGTGGTACTTGCGGACGGGACCGTGGTGAAGACCGGCGGCGGTCCGGGTACCAATATTCATCAGCCCATTTATTATAATAGAAATCTTGGCGGTCCTGACTTTGCCGGACTGTTCATCGGCGACGGCGGCTCGTTCGGCATCAAGACCGAGGCAACCGTGCGCATCACAAAATATCCACCGGTACTGCGCGCAACCATTTTTGAATTCGATACGCTGGAGAAGACACTGGAACTGGTGAAGTGTCATGTGGAGCGGGTCAATCCCCATCCGTTTGATCCCATCATGGTGTTCGGCCCCGGAGCGATGAAACATTTCATGCCTGATTTCGGTGAAATTACCAATTTCACCGCCCAGGGCATGATGCAGGGACATACTGAAGCAGAGATTGATGTCAAGCGCGATATCTTTAACGCGCGTGCGGAAGAGCTGGGCGGGACGCGCACGCCCATGCTTGACGCCATGGCTGATGCGATGGCAGCCTCAGGAGGCGCTGAGAGTGAAATGACCATGGACTGGCTGGCCCTGTTTAACGCGCTGGGCCTTACTGCGTGGCTGCCTTTTACGCTCCCCCGCGAAGGCTTCACCAAGGTGTACTACCAGCTGCTTGACTGGCGGACAAAACGACTTGAGGAGGCGGCAAAAAAAGGATTTGTCTGCTGCGGCACCTGGGAATTTTTTACCCCGTGCGACCCCAGCAGCCTTATCGGCGAGATGGATGCATTTTTTGAGGACACGGAAAACCCTGAGGTGGTAGCATTCGCCAGAAACATGATGCGGGACTTTCAGCTCTATGCCCGTCAGCTCGGGTCGATTGATGTCTATAACCAGGGCTTCATGGCAGACCTGAACGCGACCTGCTGGTCTCCCGGCTACCGGAGCCTGTTTCAGACTGTGAAGGCATCCCTTGACCCGAACAATATTTTAAACCCGGGCCTGTGGACGCCGCTGAAACAAAATGAATAAACCACAGTGCACGGAGAAAGACTCTGTGTTCTCCTTAAAGTATGTTTGTTTTGTATTAGACTCATTTGAGAATTGCCGGTTTATTACTCAAAATAATGCTGGAAGAGAGCAACCAGAAGATTAATGTAGAGTTCACGGAAAAAAATTATCAAAATAAACTCTGTGATCTCTGTGGTTTGATTTTGTACGAGGATGCTATGAATAAAAAGCAGATGAAAGAACTGACTGCGGTAAAAAGCTACATCTACAACTGCCGCAAGTGCGGTGTGTGCGGCGGTAAAGTTACCGGCCGGGTGCCCTATGTGTGCCCGGTACGTGAAGCAACGCCGGGCTTTGAACATTTCTACTCCCGGGGAAAAATTATTATTGCCCAGGGCATGCTTGAGGGAAGCATTGCCCCATCAGCGAGCCTTGCTGAAGTGATGTACAGCTGCACCCTGTGCGGCAACTGCATGGTGCAGTGCGGGGCGACTGATCAGGAGACCGGGCAGCCTCTGGTCAACACCACGAAAATTGTTGAAGCCATGCGCGCGGATCTTCTGCAGCACAACCCGGAGTTCGTGGACCATGCCTACCAGGCTTTGCTGAAATCCACGCGGCAGTACGATAACCCCTGGGGAGTGCCGCGCGCAACAAAGGGGAAATGGACAAAAGGGCTCGGGTTAAAGGACGCGCAAAAAGAGCAAGCGCCGGTGCTCCTGTTTACCGGCTGCACGGTTCCCTCAAATCCTGCTCTCACCGGGCGGGCAAAAAAGGCGGCAGCCATTCTTAAAAAAGCCGGCGTTGATTTCGCCGTGCTTGGCCAGCATGAACCGTGCTGCGGCAGCGTGCAGAAGCGCATCGGTGATTTTGAGCTTGCCCGGGAGATGATGGAAAAAAATATATCACTGTTTAACGCAACCGGCTGCGATACCATGGTGATGCTGTGCGCCGGGTGCTGCAGCATGCTGAAAAATGAGTACGCGGAGGCTGAGACCGGCCTCAAGCCAAAGGTGCTTCACTTTGTTGAATTCCTAGAAAAACTCATTGCGCAGAAGAAACTCTCGTTCCCGGAGAAAAAAAGTCTCACCGTGGCCTACCATGACCCCTGCCACCTCGGCAGGCACCTGGGCGTGTTTGATGCTCCGCGGGAAATACTGCACAGCCTGCCCGGCGTTACGCTGGTTGAGCAGGCCGCCACCAGGGAAAACACCATCTGCTGCGGCGCCGGCGGCGGCATGCGCATCTTTGCCGGCGGCGCGATTGCGGAAGAGATTGGGGTGAAAGCGGCCATGGCCGCGCAGCAGGCCGGAGCTGAAGCTATCGTCACCGCCTGCCCGTTCTGCGAGCTTAATCTTGATGCGGCTGCAAAAAGACTTGATTCTCCGCTTCCGGTGTATGATATTATTGACCTGGTTAGTGAAGCGCTGGAGATAGAAAGCAAACAAAAATAATCTCTGTGTCCTCTGTGGTTAATTTTCAAAAAAAGGAGAATGCCATGCCCGCATTGCAAAAAAAGACCAAGGCCCGGATAAAAAAAGACATCATCAGTTTCCTCGATAAGACCTCAGGCGGCGTTGATCCGAAACCGGGAAAGCACGGCTGCGGGATGCTTCATCATAACGCACTGGTGCTTGCGACATCGTATAATGATACGCCGCGCGCCACGGTGCTCGAATTTTTCAATGAGGGTCTTACCATCTATATTTTTGGCGAGCCGGGCGGAAAGATCGCAAACCTGAAGAGAAACCCGAAGGCTTCTGCCGTGGTGTACGAGCAGCCCTTGGACCACGGAAAATTTCAGCGCAGCCTGCAGATCTTCGGCACTGTCGAGCTTATCAACGTGCGCAATAACCCTAAGCTCTTTAACGCCAAGATGAAAAAATGGAACCTGATTTCAGTGGGCAAAAAGCTCATGAGCCCGATGCTGAAAGCGCAGAATCTCTCCGGTAAAGCGGCCGATGAGACCGTAATAAAATTCCTCTCCGCGCTCAACATCATAAAAATCATTCCGCAGCACATCATCCTGAAAGAGTATCATCCGGACTTCTCGATGCACAAGTACGAGTGGAAGAAGTAGCATGCAGTACCGAAGCCTCGGAAGGACCAACCTCAATGTGTCAGCCATCGCCTACGGCGGGCTGCCGACCGTGTTCCAGCCCCCTGATGTGGTAATCGAGGCGATCAACTATGCCCTTGACCAGGGGGTGAACTATTTTGACCTTGACGAGGGCGGCAACCAGTTCGCTTCGGATAAAGTCTACCTGGACGGCGCCTCCAAGATTGGCCAGGTGCTGAAGGCGCGGCGTGGTGACTGTTACCTCGGCGTGAAGAGCATGCGCCAGACCTACGAAGAGCTCAAGTATGATGTAGACCTGGCGCTTGAGCGACTGGTGAAGGGCACCGCCCGTGAAGTGATAGATATTTTCCAGCTTGCTTTTCTTGACAGCCCGGAAAAGGTTAAACTGGTTCTTTCCAGGCAGGGCGGCTTGAGGGCGCTTGAAGAGGCGCGCGAAGAAGGAAAGATCGATTTTATCCTGGCCACTGCCCACAACCCGAAGACCCTTCTGCAGGCCATGGAGACCGGCCGCTTTGACGTCATCGAGTTTCCCTTTAATATCATTGAAAATGAATATTTAAAGCAGGTAATGCCCCTTGCGGAAAAGATGGACCTGGGAACGGTGGTGATGAAGCCGATTGGCGGAGGGCAGCTTGCAAGCCTCTATGACCTGTCGCTGCGCTGGATTCTGCAGCACGAGGTCGACTGCGTGATTCCCGGCATGCGCAATATCGAGGAAGTTAAAAAGAACGTGGTGTTTGGCAGGGGCGCGGAGCCGCTGACAGAAGAGGAACTTGCAAAACTTGAGAAGCTGGGAAAAGAAGTCGGCGTGGAATACTGCCACCGCTGCGGCTACTGCATGCCCTGCCCGCAGGGCATCATCATTGTCGGGGTGATGGACCTGATGCGCGGGCAGATGCTCAGCCCGGAGATGAAGAAGCGCTCCTACAACGAGGTGATGAAAAAGCGCCTGAAGAGCGACCCGGCAAACTGCGAGCAGTGCGGCCAGTGCGTGGAGAAGTGCCCGTTCAAGCTGCCCATACCAAGCCTTATGCAGCGGGCGGTTGAATTATTCGGTGAAAATTAAGCCGGCTTTCGTCCTTCCACCAGACAGTCCATCCGCTCGCCGCTGCGCGCAAGCTTCACATCCTGAAAGCCTGCCTGTTCAAGCGTTTCTTTTACTTCCCTGAAGGTATAGGTATCACCGCCAGTGGTGTGCACGAGCATGTTAATGGCAAAGAGCGCGCCTGCCGGCGGCCGGGTGCGGGATTCATCCATGACGTGGTCGCGGATGAGCACAGCCCCGCCCGGCTCCAGTGCCTGGTAGATTTTCCGGTAAAGAGAAATATTCTCCTGCGGGCTGCTCTGATGAATTATTGCTGAAAGAAGCGCGAGATCGCACCCCTGCGGCAGTACGTCCTTATAAAAATCCCCTGCCACAAGACTGACCCGCTCAAGATATCCTTCAGTCTTCAAACGTTCCGCAGCAAGCGAAATAACATCCGGCAGGTCAAAAATCACGGCGGCCATGTTCTTATTCTTTTCAAGAAATGCGATGGTGTAAGTGCCGGACCCTCCGCCGATGTCAAGCAGCCGTTTAAAACGGCCTGCGTTATATACCGCGGCAATTTCACGCGACATGCTTTTGCCGATCACATGCATGGCGCCGATGAACGCTTTGGTCACCGCCTCGTCCTTTGCGTCTATGACTGACTTCAGGCCGGGGTTTCCCCCTTCTTTCACGGTTTCCGTAAGCCGTGTCCAGTTGTCCCACATGTTGTTCATGTGCAGGAGCATGGGGAGGACCGATTCTGGGTGGCGGGAGGAAAAGAAAGCGCCGTTTCCGGTCAGTGCGTAGCGCCCGCTCGATTTCTCGAGCAGTTCAAAAATAACCAGGCAGTCAAGTATCCGCGCAACAGCCCGCGCGTCAGATTTCAGCAGACGGGCAAGCTCCTCTTCGGCAAGGGGCGTTCCATCAAGCATGGTGAACATATCAAGCTCGGCGGCAGTGAGAATAATACGTGTCTTCATCCATCCCGCGTATTCAGTGAAAATATCCGGTGCCTGGGACATGGTGTCTCCTTTTCTATGCTAAAAACAGATTTTCTCTATTAATAGTAGTTCAGATTATATCTTCTGGCCACAAAATATTTCTTGCAATTATGCATTTTGAATGCATAATTGCAAGTTGTGAGGTTTAATAATAAAGGGGTGCACAGCTTCATGAGCCAGACCTATATCACCAGAGAGCTTGAGGATGTATTGACACAGGCTGCCCGGGAATTTCCGGCAGTGGTACTTACCGGGCCGCGCCAGTCAGGGAAAACCACGCTTCTTAAGCATCTATTTGCTAAAGACTGCTCCTATGTCTCCCTTGAGCCGCTGGATGTACGCTCCGCAGCAGTAGCCGACCCGCGCAGCTTCCTTGAGATGCATCAGCCTCCCGTTATTTTTGATGAGGTGCAATACGCGCCGGACCTTCTTCCCTACATTAAAGAGCGCATAGATAAAAACCGGAGCAAACGCGGCCAGTATTTTCTGACCGGCTCGCAGAATTTGCTCCTCATGGAGCGGGTGACCGAATCCCTTGCAGGCCGGGCTGCCATGCTCAGGCTGCTGCCGCTGTCATACCGGGAGCTGCTGGGTTTTACGGGCGCGTCACTTCCCTGGGAAATAAAAAAGAAACATCACCCCCGCAAGCACATGGCCTACCCTGAACTCTGGAAGAGTTTTATCCGCGGCGGATACCCGGAACTTGCGGCAGAGCCCGGGCGGAACCTGTCGCTGTGGCATGCAAGTTATATTCAGACCTACCTTGAGCGCGATGTCCGCACCCTGCGCCAGGTTGGCGATCTCACCCAGTTTCAGAGCTTTCTGCGGGCGCTTGCCGCAAGAACCGGCCAGCTTTTAAATCTTGCCGACCTGTCCCGCGATCTCGGGATTGTACTCAACACAGCTAAGGCATGGCTGTCGGTGCTTGAGGCAACGTTTCAGGTTATTCTGCTGCGGCCCTATTTTGCCAATGTGGGAAAGCGGCTGGTGAAAACCCCCAAAGTATATTTCAGCGATACCGGAACGCTTTGTCACCTTGCAGGACTTAAAGACCCGGAGCACGCAGCCTCAGGGCCTATGGGCGGGGCAATCTTTGAGACCGCCGTGCTTTCTGAAATCACCAAGGCCTTTTTAAACCGGGGGGAGCAGCCGCACCTCTATTTCTGGCGCACCTCCGCCGGCACTGAAGTCGATATCCTGGTTGAGACTGAAGGGAAACTCATTCCGATTGAAGTCAAGCTGCCTGCAACCCCGCGGTCTGCCATGGCTTCAGGACTGAATACGTTCAAAAAAGATTTCGGTAAAAAGGCCGGGAAAGGATTCCTGGTGCATCCCGGCGATGTCAGGCTGCCATTGGGGCAGGAGGTCGTGGCGCTGCCGTTTACTGAACTTTAGGTGACTAAACTTGAACGGAAAACTTTCTGAAGAAAGGATTTTGCTTTGACTGGAAATGAGAACCACTGTTGTTAATTTGACAATCAATAGGGCAGAGCTTACTAACGCTGCCTTTGCTCAAAGTGGTTTTCTTCTCTTTATTAGTTACTACCTATCCGCAAATATATATATCAGATACATGACCCTATTAAGGGGGTGCTTTATGAAAAAACTGCGAAGGCTTTCCTGCCATTTCACTTTTATAATTGCCCTTCTATTATTTTTTATTTTCAATATCGCCAATGCTCTTGCAGAAGAAAATCAGCTAAAAGGCGTAATTAAGCGTGTCATGCCCGCTACCGTGCTCGTCGTGACGTATGATGAGAAAGGTCAACCACTATTACAAGGTAGCGGTTTTTTTGTCAGTGAGAATGGAGAAGTTATAACCAACTATCATGTTATGAATGGTGCCGTAACCGCAGGGATAAAAACATCAGACGGGAGCATCTACAAGATAACCGGAATTATTGCTGAAGATTTAGCTGCTGACCTTTTAAAAATGCAGGCAGATACTGGCAGCAACAAAGCACAATTTCTCACCATAAATAAGACTCCCCCAGAGGTTGGCGATAAGGTCGTGATAATAGGCAGTCCCAAGGGACTTGAAAACACGGTATCGGATGGTATTGTGTCGGCGGTGAGGGATGTGCCTGGCTTTGGGAGCATCATCCAAACCACGGCTCCCATTTCTCCGGGATCAAGCGGCAGCCCTGTAGTGAATATGAAGGGGGAAGTTGTGGGCGTGGCAAGTGCACAAATGCGGGAAGGGCAGAATTTAAACTTTGTAGTACCTGCTGCAAAAATAATTGGACTGAAGGAGAAAAAGCAGGCCATAGAAATCAGAAAAAAGGATAAGACTAAAACTGAGACAAACGATATTTTTTCAACAGCGCTGTTTTATTACTTTAAAGAAGATTGCGAGAAGGCACTTCCCTTTTTCGAGCAGTATCTTAAAATCCATCCTTATCCTGCTGAAGCCTGGTTCTATGCTGGATGCTGCTACAGCAAATCAGGCCATCATCAGGAAGCAATTCAGTCTTTTAAGCAGGCTATTAGGCTGAATCCGGATGATGCTGTTGTGCACTACAACTTGGGGCATGCTTACGCTGATTCAGGCCGTTATCAGGCAGCAATTCAGTCTTTTAAGCAGGCAATCAGGCTGAAGCCGGATTTTGCTGACGCACACAACAACCTGGGTTACGTGTACGGCAAATCAGGCCATCATCAGGAAGAAATCCAGGCTTATAAGCAGGCAATTAGGCTGAAGCCGGATTTTGCTGACGCACACTACAACCTGGGGCTCGCGTTCGCCGATTCAGGCCATTTCCAGGAAGCAATCCAAGCTTATAAGCAGGCTATTAGGCTGAAGCCGGATTATGCAGCAGCGCACTTTACCTTGGGGATTACATATTCTATAATGGGTGATAGTGGCAATGCACTTAAAGAATATAAGATTTTAAAAAATCTCAATGCAGAGCTGGCAAACACATTATTCAATGAGATCTATAAGTAGGGTTAAAGAAATATTCAGTGTACCCGTTTCATTAAAAAAAGGCGGGTGGTCGGAAGTTTAAAGGGGATGCAACGTGACAAATAAGCTCAAGAAAAAACAGATTGCAGTTGTATTTTATGAATTTGTTTCATGTTGCTTATCTGCAATTATGATTATTAGTTGTGCACCATCCCTTAACGATGCGATGAAAAAAATACCACCCGAGAGGACCAAGTGGTTTAACGATGAAATGCTAAAATTAAATCAGGAATTATCTTTATATAAAACCATTACTGCACAAAAAGTTGATGCCGGGGAAATATCTGCTGAAGAAGGGCAGTATAATATTATTCAAAAAGAAAAGGAGTTTGAAAATAATAAAATAAGGTTGCGTTACCTATATGTTTATCCTTATTTACCACCAGATATGCGTAGAGAATTAGGCGCAGAGTTATATAAAAAAATGAATATTCCTTAATCTCCTCTTTTCTATTACTTCTTTTTAAAAACAAACTATCAGCATAAAAAATAAACCCAGCACCGCTTAACTAATAACTAAGACCTGTTCACAAGGGAATCGAGAGGAAATACTGCAAGTACATAAAAAGAAGGGCGAAGCAATTTCCTAATTTTTGTTAGTCCGGCGTGCTCGATCCACGCCCTTTAGCTTGGTCCTTGGAGCAAGAGATGACATGAAAATTATTCCTTCGCTATCTACAACAAAGCGTGGGAGAGTGCCTTGGGAATGGGTTCCATCTGACTTGCCTGCGTTTCTACAGGAGCTATTACAAATCGAATTCCACTGTAGGGCAACCGCTCATCTTGCCCTATATCGTGGTCATCGCGAAAGAGATTGGCTTCTTGATTCTACATTCATCCGTTATGTCAAACAGCATATCTTGGGGGTCGAGCCTACTTTCAAATTGTGCCGTGACTACCGCCACTCCGTCGCATACCAGCGACTACTCGGAGAGCTGTTCCTCTATAAGTTTGGCACAAAGACTAAGCCAAATGACGAGCTATTCGCCCTCGAGAAAGAGAAAGAATGTGATCCCTGGTTTGAGTACATGAAGCAGATTCAGCAGTACCCGAAAGAGGATCTGGGGTCTCTAAAGGGCTCGTTTTTACTTGATTGGACGCAACGAGCCGAGATTGCAGTTTACTTTGCAAACGACGGCAGACAAGACGAATCAGAAGGAGCGGTATGGGTTGCCGATGCTGACGCAATGGGAGCAGTCTTGCATCAGGATTTAACGGTGGGTGAAATCCTTCTACGTTTTGAAGAAGCGCTCCGCGCAGACAAAGCTATGGGCATCCCCCTGATTTTTTGTCCCAGAAAACAGATTGCTTGTGACCGGACTAAGAATCAGGACGCAGTTTATGTTGCGCAAATGGATTTGAGGTGTGATTTGGAAGAAATTTGGAAGCAACTCGAAAAAGAGCGAGGTACCAAAGAGACCATAGTACTAAAACTGGTGCTCCCGAAGAGGACCAAAGACGAATGTGCGAGGTGGCTTGAAACAGAGGGGATCTGCGAGAAATTAGTATATCCTGACAAAGAAGTTTGAATACCCCTACTAAAATCAGGTTTTATTCGTATACAAAAATCGGGGACGACCACAGATTATTTGTAGGCTACAGTTGGCTACGCCCGTTGGTACAAATGGTGGCCAGCGATTTTATTTGCTGAATCTCAGCACTTATATGTTTTTGCAAACTCAACGATGATGCGGCCGAGGCGCTTGTGGCCGGCCTGCAGGTACCATTTCTTCTGCCAGCTTAAAACTTTTTTCGCGCCGCTGCGCTCTTCCTCGCTCATTGCCTCAAGGAGTTCCTCCAGTTCAGGCCGTGCTACTTCGGCAGCGGCATCAAAGCTGCTTTCAGTCGCTTTCTCCGGCATATTATTTCCCTCCTGTTAAGCAGGCTGTTGAAAAACACCCATCTGCTGCGTTGCGTTCATCCCTCGTCATTGCAGCGTACCCCAAAGTACGCCTCATTCCTCAGGATTTCGCACGCCTTACATCTGGATGTTTTTGACCAGCCTGGAGTAAAACTGCTTTTTCAACAACCTGTTATAAATTAAAAGTTCATGGGGGAATGAAAAGGCCTCATTCAGACTGATTGCTGTCAGAAGCCTGTTAGTAATACTTGAACATAACGCCTCTTTATATTGATGGCAACTTTTCTTGATGATCTGATTATAGTATATGTTGTCTCAGTTTTAAATAGGAATTATTATTACCGGCTTTGTAAAAGATATGACCGGGTCTTTTCATGGCGCGTACCTGTATCTTGCCTGCTCTCTGGCAGCAGCCGGGTTTTTGATGCTTACCCTGAAAGAGAACCCGGCGAGCCGGTGAATTTGCTTTTCAGCCGGCAGTATTCTATAATGTAGCATAAGCCCGATAACCCCGGGCGCACTCTATATTTGGAGGCAGCACTATGAAGGAACTGTTATTCGTAATTCTGGTATTTGTGGTATGGTTTTTACTGCAGGCTGTTATCCTGCCACGATTCGGGGTCAAAACCTGAATGGTACCAGGCCGCCAGTTGGCGGACAAAACAATCAGCGCCACAGATCAGCAACCATCTGATTCTAAAATAAAATAAAGTAATTGCTGAAAAACGATACTTCAATGGGCTGGCGCCGTATCCGCCGGCCCATTTTTTATTGGGCAGACTGGTGCTAACGGCCAGCCCATTTGGCATCAGGTAGGAGGGCAAAGGTTTTTATTGACAGAATTTAAAGAAATATATAAACATACAAATCTGTTCCATGAGCCGGTAATTATCTGCCGGTTATAAAAGCACCAGGCAGCAGCTTACAATTCCTGCTTAACGGGTCTGAAATGGAAACAATATAATTTAATTGTATAGGAATTTCCTTTTTTGGAGACAGATGGTTTGGGAAGGCAAAAACATGAAAAAACAAATAGATGTAGGGAGAAACAAGCGAAGCGGTTCCGTCCTGCGCCTTAAAACTTCGCATGCGCTGTCGCTTCATGAGACCTATATTAATTGTCCGCCCGAAGGGCGTTAAGTTCTTATATATAGAGACGGCACTGCGTTCCACGCGGTGCTGGCTCTATTGCTTGTCAGGTTATCCGGAGCTTAAAAAAGATCAGGGACGCAGTCAGCAAAGCTAACACCTTCAAAGGGAACAGTGCCCATGAAACGAGAGCAGTACCGTGTTATAGGAAAGCGGCAGCCCAAGCTTGATGCTCCGCTGAAAGCCACCGGCAGGTCGCAGTTCACCGATGATATCGTGCTGCCGGGCATGCTGCACGGAAAAATCGTGCGCAGTATCATACCACGGGGCCGAATCATCTCCATTGACACAACGCAGGCCGAGCAGCTTCCCGGCGTGCTTGCCGTTATCACTGCCCGGGACACGGCCGGCATTGTGTCCGGCCCCGACCAGCAGCTCCTCTGTGATACCACGGTCAACTACATCGGCGACGAAGTTGCCGCGGTTGCCGCGGTTGATGAAGATACGGCTGTTGAGGCGGCAGCGCTCATCCGGGTTGAATACGAGCCGCTGTCGGCACTGCTCACCATCGAGGAGGCGATGGCGCCCGATGCGCCAGTGCTGCACGAGTACTTTGAGAACAATGCTGCCGATGAAAAAACCGTTCTCTACGGGGACCCGGACAAGGCGTTTGCCGAAGCTGACTACATCCGCGAGGATGAATTCACCAGTATGCCCACGCACAACTGTTTTGCCGAGCTGCACGTTGTGCTCGCGGATTATTCCCTGCCGGACAAACTCTCCATCTGGACCCCCACCCAGACAGCCTTACTGTTCCAGAAAAGCATCGCCCAATCCCTGGGCCTTTCCGAGAGCGCGGTCAGGGTCTGCGGGCTGAACACGGGCGGGGCTTTCTCGGGCCGGACCTCGGCGCGGACACATCACCTGATCGCGGCGCTTTTATCCCGCAAGGCCGGCCGGCCGGTGAAGATCATGGCGGACCCGGACGAGGAGTTCATCATGTGCCGTGCCGGGGGCAGGAACAGATACCGCTTTAAAACCGGCGTGATGAAGGACGGCACCATCAAAGTCATTGATACGGAGATGATCCATGATTGCGGCGCCTATATAGAATCGCAGTTTGTAGTCCTCATCATCACCAGCGTGCTGCCACAGCTCCTGTACAAGCTTGCAGCATACCGCTACCAGGGCAGCCTCATCTATACCAACAACATCCCCTACTATTTCCATCACGGCGGCGGCATGTCGCCCGAGCAGTTTGCCCTGGGCCAGCACCTGTACCAGCTCAGCCGGGACATCGGGATGGATCCCGTGGAGTTCCAGTTGAAAAATGCTGTTGATAAGGGCTACACGACTTTTAGCGGCGCGCATTACGCGAGCTGCGGCCTGAAGGAGTGCATAACTAAAGCAGCGAAGAAGGCCGGCTGGAAGAAAAAATACGGCAGGCTTCCCGCCAACCAGGGCATTGGGATTGGCTGCGGCGTGATGAGCTCCGGCGGCAAGGGCATGTTTATTCACGACACCTCGGCCGCCTTTATAAAAATCGCCGAAGACGGCAGGGCGTCATTGTTTACCGGATTGCCTGATATGGGGCAGGGCTCCCACACCACCATGGCCATGATTGCCGCGGAAAGCCTGGGCATCGATACCGCAGACATTACCGTCATCTCCGGCGATACTGATATAGATCCGTTTGACGTCGGCTCATTCTCCCAGCGCGGCACTTTCACCACCGGCAATGCGGTGAAGGCCGCGTGCCGCGACGCCCGGCAGCAGCTGGAAAAAACCGCGGCGAATAAGCTTGGCGTCAGGCCGTCGCAGCTTGTTTTTAACGACCGCAAGGTCTATCCGAAAAACGCTCCGGACAAGGCCATTGCTTTTGAAGATGTGGTCTTTGATACCCTGCACTCGACAGAAGGAAGGTATGTGATGGGCCGGGGATTCTACAACACGCCCACCACCGCGCCCTGTCTTGCCTATTCCTTCGGCGCCCAGGTTGCCGAGGTTGAAGTGGACCCTGAAACAGGAATGGTTAAGCTGCAGAAACTGACCGTTGCCCACGACGTGGGGCGGGCCATAAACCCGATGGCCGTGGAGGGACAGATGGACGGCCAGGCCTTCAGCGGTCAGGGGCAGATTCTTTTTGAAGAGTGCGTTATGGATAGCGGCGTGATTCTGAACCCGTCACGCCTTGACTACCGCCTGCCGCGGCCCTTCGAGGTGCCCGAGATGGAGCATATTATCGTGGAGACCAATGACCCCTACGGCCCCTTCGGCGCCAAGGAAGTTGCCGAGGGCCCCATGGTCACCACCGCGCAGACCATCGGCAGCGCGGTGAGCAATGCTGTCGGCTGCATGTTCCCGGAGATGCCGCTCACGCCGGAGCGGGTATTAATGGCGATCAGGAAGCGGGATAAAAATAAAACTGTTTAAAACACAGAGTGCACAGAGGTATTCTCATCAGCGTTATTGAAAAGCGGTTACAGGCTGAGCGCTGAAAGCTGACAGCTTTTTCCGCGTTTTCTGTGGTTCAATATCAGATCAATACATTGTGAGGGCAGAGCTATGCGACTACCGCGATTTGAGTATGTACGGCCGCAAGCACTTGAAGAAGCTTTATCAGTGCTTGCCCAATCAGGCAGCAGGGCAAAAATACTTGCCGGCGGCACAGACCTGCTAGTGAACATGAAGCAGCGCACTGTCTGTCCGGAGCTTGTGGTAAGTATCAAAACACTGTCTGAGCTTTTAATGGTATCATCAGATGCGCAGGGGTTTACCGCCATCGGCAGCGGCGCAAATTTAACAGATCTCGCGGCCAATGCCGGAATCGCGGAAAAGTTCCCGGCTTTTATTCAGGCCGTGAGGGCAATTGCCTCAAAGCACATTCGCAACATGGCCTGCATCGGCGGCAATGTCTGCCTTGACACGCGCTGCTGGTACTATAACCAGTCAAAGCTGTGGCGCGATGCCCGGGAGCGCTGCCACCGGACCGGCGGCAGCGTGTGCCACGCCATCAAGGGAGCAGCCCGCTGCCACGCGATCAACAGCTCTGATACGGCGCCGGTACTTGTCGCGCTTGATGCAAAAATTGAGGTCATGAAAAAAGATGAGAAGAGGCTGATACCAGCACGGCAGTTTTATTGTGATGACGGCATAGGCCATACGATACTTGAGCCTTCTGAACTGGTCACCTCCCTGCACCTGCCTGAAGAAAACGGTGCGTGCCGTTCAGCATTTATCAAACTATCCATGCGCCGGGGCATTGATTTCGCCCTGTGCAGCATTGCGGCGCGGGCAAACATTAACGGCGCGGGCGTAACCGATGTCAGGCTGGTGCTCGGCTCAATCGCTTCAATGCCGATTGTCCTTGAGAAAGCGGCCCAGGTAATTATGGAAGCAGGCTTAACGCAGAGCGCTATTGAGAAGGCAGGAGAAGTTGCCCGCACCGAGCTTGGTATTATTACCAACCTGTTCACCTCAGCAGGCTATAAGCGGCAGCTGGCAGGGGTGCTGGTGAAGCGGGCGCTCAATGAACTGAAGGGAAAAACCGCAAAGAGAGGGAGAGCAAAAGCATGAAACAGATACTATCCCTTACGGTAAATAATGATACCTATGAAGTGGCAGTGTCTCCCTGGAGAACGCTTCTTGATGTGCTGCGGGATGATCTCGGGCTTATGGGAACCAAGCGGGGATGCGGCAGCGGCACGTGCGGCGTGTGCACGGTTATAATTGACGGCAGAGCGATTTTATCCTGCCTGACCCTGGCCCTGGAGTGCGCGGGAAAATCGATCACCACCATTGAGGGCATCAGCAGCCCCGAATCGCTGCACCCGATTCAAAAGTCCTTCATTGAAAACGGGGCTGTCCAGTGCGGGTTCTGCACGCCCGGTATTGTCATGACCTCAAAGGCGCTGCTGGATGAGAAACCGCAGCCCAATGATGATGAAATCAAGGAAGCTCTGGCCGGAACATTCTGCCGCTGCACCGGGCACATAAAAATCATGGAAGCGGTGAAAAAAGCGTCACAGCCAAAGAGAGTTTAAGAGTTAAGGAGTTGATAACTCACAACTCACAACGCCAGAACTTTTCATTAAAGGGAGAAGAAGACCATGGCGAAAAAATCCGGGCACTACACGGTTGTAGGAACAAGGCAGCCGAGGCTCGACGGCGCTCTGAAAGCCTCAGGCCGGGCTGAATTCACCGATGATGTGGTTCTGCCGGGGATACTCCAGGGAAAGATTGTGCGCAGCCCGATCCCGTCAGGCAGAATCCTCAACATCGATACATCAAAGGCTGAAAAGCTGCCGGGTGTCAGGGCCGTTATAACCTATAAAGATACCAATGGCCTGATGTCGGGATCAGACAAGTTTCTGCTCTGCGAAAACATGGTGCACTTCTTCGGTGACGAGGTTGCAGCTGTTGCCGCGGTTGATGAAGACACGGCTCTTGAGGCGGCAGAGCTGATACGGGTAGATTACGAGCCGCTGCCGCCGCTTCTGTCAATGGAAGAGGCAATGGCCGCGCAAGCGCCGGCGCTCCACGATTTCATGACCGATAACATCGCCGACGAGGTCACCATGAGCTTCGGCGATCCTGACCAGGCGTTTGCAGAATCTGATTACATACGCGAAGACGAATTCTCGGTGCAGCCGACTCACAGCGCCTTTGCCGAGCATCACATCGTGCTGGCTGATTTTTCACTTCCCGACCACCTCACCATCTGGACGCCCATACAGAGCTCGTCCATTATTAAAAGCTCCATGGCCCGCAGCCTTGGCTTAACAGACAGCAGCGTGCGGATTGTGAACCTGCATACCGGCGGAGCATTCTGCGGACGCGGAGCGGACAAGCCCCACCATTATATCGCGGCGCTGCTTTCACGGAAAGCAGGCAGGCCGGTAAAAATCATGTGCAGTGCGGACGAAGAATTCTTGGTGTACCGCGGCGGCGGCAAATATAAATTCAAGCTGCGCACCGGCACAAAAAAAGACGGCACCCTGATGGTGATGGACGCGGATCTTGTGCATGACTGCGGCGCCTACATGGAGACCCAGTTTATCCTGCTGCGCTTTGTGGGCTCCAACATGCAGGCGCTGTACAAGATGAACGCCTCGCGCTACTCGGGCAGACTCATTTATACCAACAACCCGCCCTATTTTTTTCACCACGGGGCGGGCCTTGTGGCGATGCGCTTTGCCATTGATTCGCAGCTCAACATCATTGCCGGGGAGCTTGGCATAGACCCGGTTGATTTCAGATTTAAAAACGCGGTTGAAAAGGGATATATAACTCCGGCAAAGTTTTCTTACGCGAGCTGCGGGCTGAAGGAGTGCATCACCAAGGCAGCGCGCAAGGCGGGCTGGAAGAAAAAATACGGGAAGCTTCCCGCCTACCGGGGCATCGGCATCGGCTGCGGGATGCTGCGCTCGGGCGGCAAGGGAATGTTTGACCATGACAACTCGTCGGTGTTCATCAAGCTGGAGGAAGACGGCAAGGCAGCGCTTTTTACCGGCCTTCCCGACATGGGGCAGGGCTCGCACACGACCATGGCGATTATCGCTGCGGAGACGCTGGGGATACGCACCGAAGACATAAAGGTGGTTGCTGGCGATACTGACGTCACGCCCTATGATGTCGGGGCAATATCCCAGCGGGGCACTTTTACCACCGGCAATGCCACGATAAACGCGGCGCTTGACGCAAAGCGGCAGCTGGCAAAGACCGCCGCGGAAAAATTTGGCGTTAAACCCGCGGCCATTATTTTCCAGGACCGGAAGGTCTATCCAAAGGGGAGTCCGGAGAAGGCGGTATCATTTGAAGATATTGTCTATGCGACGCTCCACTCGGACGAGGGCAGGTATGTCATGGGCAGGGGGTTCTATAATCCGCCCAGCGGGCAGTCTGATATGTCGCAATACGAGGCGAACACTGCCCTTGCCTATTCATTCGGCGCGCAGATAGCTGAGGTGGAGGTTGACCCCGAGACCGGCATGGTAAAGCTTCTCAGGATGACCGTTGCCCATGATGTGGGGCGCGCCATAAACGTCCTCGGAGTGGAAGGCCAGCTTGACGGCCAGGTTTTCAGCGGCATGGGGCAGACGCTGTTTGAAGAGTGCGTCATGGAGGGCGGCCAGGTGCTCAACCCGTCGCTGCTTGATTACAAGCTTCCCCGGACGTTTGAAGTGCCGGAGATAGAGCGCATCATCGTCGAAACCAGCGACCCCTACGGCCCGTTCGGCGCGAAAGAAGTGGGGCAGGGGCCGATCCAGTGCACCTCCCAGGCGATTGCCAACGCGGTGAGCAATGCCATCGGCGTTGCGATAAAAGAGCTTCCGATCACGCCGGAACGGGTTTTAAAGGCAATACGGGAAAAAGCAGGTTAAGGAGTTGGGGGGTTAAGAGTTATAATTTTAAAAAAGATAGGTGAGGACCATTTAAAGGGTTTAATATTGTTGCCTCTTGCTAATTGGGGGAGCGCTTACCTCTAAAAGGAGGAACCTGAAAAAAGTAAACTATCAGCAAGAGGCAATCCATATATAATATTCCTGGCGCTTCCTACAATGGAAGAAAGGGGCGTCCTTTAAACCATCGTTAGAAACGCCGCGAAAGGAGTGAAGTAGCCTTTCTATAATTATTGTGACACAGGGGGAAAAATAGTCAATGCATCGCGCAGGCAGGAAGAGGAAGTGACGGCGACAGCGAGCCATTAAAAAAACGCCCCTACTGATATGCGGCGCTAACTACTTTTCAGAGTATGGTTCCTGAAAAGGTGCGCGACCAGCAGAGGCGATACCCTTTATTCAGTATGCCTGTAATAAAGGGTTTTAATTTTCTGCTTGTGCCGGTTGGTCAGCTGCTGAGAAATCTCTGCAAAATACGTTGTGTCCTACTATGGGTTATAGCAACCAAAGGACAACTATTCTTTTGTGTTAGATTTTGCCGCTTAAGCCAAGTGTCGAGCACAGCAGAATTTTCTATTTGAATGGATTATTAAACAAACGCAGGTGAATTTCAATTCGTAGAACTACCCAATTTTATAGTGGGTAATACTACGTAGAGGATATGTCGCTTTAAGTGGCACAGGGGAAAGCATTACAGGTAGTTCTAATGTCCGGCACCTGCATCCGCAGGTGATCGTTGTAAAAATGTCTGCAACCGGCCCCTATCTGCTAACAGTAACATGTGCGGGAAAAGAAAAAAAGGCTGGATGATAATTGGTAAACCATCAACCCCTTTTTTATTTACATGGCGCGCCCGAGAGGATTCGAACCTCCGACCTTCGGATTCGTAGTTCTAGAAAAAATAAAGGGATTAAGGATAATTAGCCACTTACAAACACCATAACTAAAGATAGGTAAGCCACTGGTTTGACCAGTGAGACTCAGGAATGTTTGACATAGAGATTTAGTTTAAAAAGAAACCTCCTTTGTGCAAAGTTGAAGGGCTTAACGGTTGTGCACAAAGGAGG
>Ga0209777_10000709_pt1 | contig 52268 bp, 41 predicted proteins | sample FrelakmetHBP12HB_FD_187147 | JGI IMG/M metagenome (GOLD analysis project Ga0209777, IMG submission 187147) | Freshwater lake sediment microbial communities from the University of Notre Dame, USA, for methane emissions studies -HBP12 HB (SPAdes)... | ecosystem: Environmental > Aquatic >... | reverse complement strand
CGTCGCGATCTTTCGCCCCGTGCCGGGGCTTGGTGAATCTGGCGACTCCCCATGGCTCACGCCATGGGCTACTCTCTTGCGCTCTTACGAGCTTTGATTTGGACACTACAGAATCCCCACTTTCTTGTCGCACACGCATGCCGATTCGTTGAACGTCTCGCGCAGACAGGACCGGGCCAACAGCCGGACCTCACGCGGAGCGTTCCGGGCCGCGGAGCCGCAGAACTTCGGCCACAGCGAGGGCGCCCGGGCATCCAGGCGTTGTCGGCGGACGCTCGCGATTATCTGAGAAACTGGAAGAGATGCGACGAATCGCCGTGACGTTCGGCACTGAACACAAGGCGCGGCCGTATCAGGAAGCACTCCGCACGGTCGGCCTCGATCCGGTGCTCGTGCCCGCGAGCGGTCCGGTCCGGCTGAACGGGTTTGGCGGTCTGCTGCTGACGGGGGGCGCCGACGTCGATCCGGCGCTTTACGGCCAGGAGGCTCACTCGGAAACACAGACGCCGTCCCGCGAGCGGGACGCTACCGAATCAGCGCTGCTCGCCGAGGCGATCCGCGTGGACCTTCCCGTCCTCGCAATCTGCCGTGGCCTGCAGTTGCTGAATGTGCACCTCGGCGGGACGCTGTACCAGCACCTCCCGGAGGTGAAACCCGACGGACTCCGGCACAAAGCCGGCGACCAGCAACTCGAGGTTCACCCCGTCACGATCGAGATGAGGTCGCAACTGGCAGTCGCGCTCGGCGTGACCGGACTCGTGGTCAACTCGCGTCACCATCAGGCCGCCGACGAAGTTCCCTCCGCGCTCGCCGTTACGGCGCGTGCGGCCGACGGCATCGTGGAAGGGCTGGAGCACCGGGAGAGAAGCTTCGTCGTCGCGGTTCAGTGGCACCCGGAGGACCGGTGGACGAAGTTCGTGCCCGATCGCAGGCTCTTCGAAGCGTTCGCCGCCGCGGTAAACGGCCAGAGAACTGCGGTCTGATCCGGCCTCGTCTAGTCCGCATCTCTCACACGCTGTCTGTTACGACGCACGATATGCCCATGTCTACGTCGTTGCGCTCGGTCGCCGTCCTCGACGTACTGTTCAAGTACGCCTCCGGTCGTCGACGTTCGCGCGCCTCGTATCCATGGGCATCTCCTCGGTCTCACGACGAAGCCGTGTGAGAGAAACGGACTAGAATCGAACCAGAGGCGCTGCGCGCGCACTTTCCTCCGGGGGGCGTTCCTGAGCGGGCGTGAAATCCTTTTGGATGGCGGGATTCGAATCCGCCTGGCACATCGACCGGGCCGGGGTGCGTCCGGATATGAGCCGGGTGGCTCTCTCAGTGTGTTACGAGACCATTTCTAAGTCGAACTCTGCGACGATTTCCTCTGCTTTCAGTCGCCGGATTCTTGAATTCCGACCGGGGAGGGCGTAGGATGCGGACGGGGAATGTCCATGAAGCCCATTCGCACGTTCAGTGTAGTTCCTGGTCTGCCGGCGCCAATCGAAGGTCTCCGCCTCGTAGCCTACAACCTCCGTTGGGCCTGGAATCACGAAGCAATCGAATTGTTCCGGCGGCTGGACAGCGACCTCTGGGAATCGAGCGGGCACAACCCGGTGCTGATGCTCGGCACCATTGACCAGCGGAAGCTCGACGCCGCCGCGGTGGACGATGCCTTTCTCGCCCACCTCGAGCGCGTCGTCCAGGACCAGCAGGACTACACCTCGACCGAGTTCTCCTGGTTCCGCACGGCGCTTGACGACCGCAAAGATGCGCCGTCGATCGCGTACTTCTCCGCCGAGTTCGGCATCACGGAGTGCCTGTCGATTTTCGCAGGCGGGCTGGGCATCCTCGCGGGCGATCATTTGAAATCGGCCAGCGATATCGGGGTGCCGCTGGTCGGCGTCGGGCTGCTCTATCAGCAGGGCTACTTCCGCCAGTACCTGACCCAGGCCGGCTGGCAGCAGGAAGCGTACGAGGACAACGATTTTCATAACCTGCCCGTCTCGCCGGCTTTCGGTCCTGACGGCAAGCCCCTCGTCGTCGGTGTCGAGTTCCCTGGCCGCACGGTTCGCGCGCAGGTGTGGCGCGCCCAGGTCGGGCGCGTCTGGCTCTATCTGCTCGACACGAACTTCAATGGGAACGAGCGCGCCGAAGACCGCGAAATCACCGATCAACTCTACGGCGGCGATCGGGATATGCGGATCCGGCAGGAAATCCTGCTCGGCATCGGCGGCTACCGGGCGCTCGAAGCGGCCGGGGTCGAGCCCACCGTTTACCACATGAACGAAGGACACTCGGCCTTCCTCGCGCTCGAGCACGTCAGGCGGCTCATGGAGACCCGGCGCCTATCCTTTGCGGAGGCCCGTGAACTGGCTTCGGCCGGCTTGGTGTTCACCACCCACACGCCCGTCGAAGCCGGCCACGACTACTTCGGACCGGACCTGATGGAGCGCTATTTCGGCATCTACTACCCCCGGCTCGGGCTTTCCCGCGAGCAGTTCCTCGCACTCGGCCGCAGAGGCCCTTCCGATCAAGGCGACTTCTGCATGACGGTGCTGGCACTGCGGCTCGCGTCGTATCGTAACGGCGTCAGCAAGCTGCACGGCGAGGTGAGCCGCCGGATGTGGCAGTCCTTGTGGCCGGGCGTGCCGGTCGAGGAAGTCCCGATCCGCCACATCACCAATGGCGTGCACTTCCGTTCGTGGATCTCGCTCGAGATGAATCAGCTCTATGACCGCTACCTCGGCCCTCAATGGCGCGATGAGCCCGCCAACAGCGAGGTCTGGAGCCGGATTCAGAACATCCCCGCAGAAGAGTTGTGGCGCACGCACGAGCGCCGGCGGGAGCGCCTGGTCGGTTGGGCGCGGAACCGCGTCCGCACCCAGCGAATTCGCCGCAGTGCTCCTCAAGTGGAAATCGAAACCGCCTCCGAAATCCTTGACCCCGACGCGCTCACCATCGGCTTCGCCCGCAGATTTGCCACTTACAAGCGCGCCACGCTCATTCTCCGCGACATGGACCGGCTGAAGAGCATTCTCACCAGCACGTCGCGTCCCGTCCAGATCATCTTTGCCGGCAAGGCCCATCCGAAGGACACCGAGGGAAAAGAGCTCATCCGCCAGGTGACGAATTTTGCGCGCCAGGCCGAACTGGGCCGGAAGATCGTTTTTCTCGAGGACTACGACATGGCGGTTGCCCGCTATCTCGTGCAAGGCGCCGATGTCTGGCTGAACACGCCACTGCGCCCGCTCGAAGCCAGCGGCACCAGCGGCATGAAGGCCGCGGCGAACGGGGCGCTCAATCTGAGCACGCCGGACGGCTGGTGGGACGAGGTCTGGCGCGATCCCCACCGCCCCAAAGGGATCGGGTGGGCAATCGGACGCGGCGAGAGCTACGACGACCGCAACTACCAGGATCAAGTGGAGGCCGAAGCGCTTTACGAGTTGCTCGAGCGCGACATCATCCCGACTTTCTACGATCGCGGACCCGACCGCGTGCCGCGCCGCTGGGTGAGCCGCATGAAGACCTCCATCGGGACGCTTTGCCATTTCGTCAACACGCACCGCATGGTGGGGGACTACACACGTGAGTACTACATGAACGCTCATGCGCGGTTCCGCAGGCTCGACGCTGAGGGCGCCGCGGCGGCGCGCGCCCTGGCCGGCTCCTTGGCGCGAATCCAGAGCGAGTGGCCCCGCGTCCGCGTCGAAGAGATCACCGTGTCTCCTCCCGCCACGCTGCCTGTTGGCACGCGCCTCCAGGCGAAGGTGCGGGTTCAGCTCGGCGGCCTCCCGCCCGATGATGTCGCCGTCGAACTCTACTGGGGGCGGCTCGATGCGGCCGGAGACATCGTGGCGGCCGAGGCCGTTCCGATGACTGCCAGCGGAAGGGACGGGCAGGGCAGTTACCTGTTCGAGGCGGCAGCCGTGCCTTCCCGTTCGAGCGGATTGCACGGCTTCACCGTGCGCGTGCTACCGCGCAATTCCGAGCTGGCTTCACCCTTTCTGCCCGGCCTGATCACCTGGGCCGATGGCGCAGCCGTGTCCGGCGCGCTGGCCGGCCGCTGACCCCGGCCGGGCCGGAAATGAACCTGCGCGGCAGTCAATCGCCTGGGCAGTGATGTTCCGGGAGTTGGCATCGCGCTATCGCGGAACAGACTGGACAACCGGTCGGGTGCGGCATTAAATGGAGCTATGTCCTTTACGGCACTCATCCGGGAGGCTCTCGTCGCGGGCGAGGGCATTGTCCGCCTGGCGCCCTGCTGGGTGCCGCGGTCGTTCCTGAGTCCCGGAGGCCGCCTCAAGCTCGACCCGCGCGACCTCTACGCCGCCGGGGCCCACCGCGGCGGCTTCTGCGAGCGCTGGCTGGCTTCGACCACCTGCGCCGACAACGGGCCGGGAACTCCCGAGGACGAGGGGCTCAGCTACATCTGCGAAAACGGCCGGAAGGCCCTGCTCTCGGAGGCGATCGCGACCCTCGGCGATGAGTTCCTGGGTGCGGAAAGCGTGCGCGAGCGGGGCGGCTGGAGTGTACTCTCGAAGCTCTTCGATAATCTCGGTCCCATTCCCCATCATCTCCACCAGCGCGAGCAGCACGCCCGGCTCGTGGGGAGGAACCCGAAGCCCGAGGCATATTACTTCCCTCCGCAGCTCAACGCCATCCCGGGAAACTTCCCGTACAGTTTTCTGGGTCTGAATCCCGGAACCACGCCGGAGGACATCAAAGGCTGCCTCGCCCGCTGGGACGAGGGGGACAACGGAATCCTCTATCACTCGGCCGCTTACCGTCTTCGCCCCGGCACGGGCTGGCAGATCGATGCCGGAATCCTGCACGCGCCGGGCACCCTGGTCACCTACGAGGTGCAGCGCGACTCAGACGTGTTTGCGATGTTCCAGTCGATGGTGGAGGGCCGGCCCGTTCCCCGCGACCTGCTGGTTCGCGATGTGCCGCCGAACCGGCGGGAGGATCTGGACTATTTGGCCGGCTTGATTGATTGGGAAGCCAACCTGGATCCGTCATTCGCTGTCCGCCGGTTCACCGCTCCGAGGGCAGTCCAGCCCGAGGACCTCATGGCCGACTGCGGCTACTGCGAGAAATGGATCGTCTTCGGGCGGCCCGATTATTCGGCCAAGGAACTCACCATCCTGCCGGGTAGGGCGGCTTTCATTCGCGACGCGGCGGCTTACGGTCTGCTGGTGATCTGCGGGTGGGGCACCGTCGGCCGGCTGGATGTCGAATCTGCGGGTGTCATCCGCCACGGCCAGATGACAAAGGACGAGCTCTTCGTGACTGCTGCCGCAGCCCGGGCCGGCGTGGTGATCCGCAATCGCAGCGACCGCGAAAGCCTGGTGATGTTGAAGCACTTCGGCCCCGGCAACCCGGACGCCGCCGCCTTTTGCGTGGTCTGAGGCAATCGCCCGACCCCGGCCGAGGCATCCGGTGGCCTGCATCGGGTAATCTGGTAGGGAAGAGACAAGCGATGCCCCTGTACGAATACAAATGCTCGGGTTGTGGAGCCCGGTTCGAAAAGCTCCGGCGGATGGCGGAGGCCGACCAGGGCGTCTCCTGCCCCCAATGTGAGTCGCCGGAGGTGCAGCGCATGCTCTCCACCTTCGCCGCCCACGGTGGTGGCTCCGCCGAGGCGTCCGGCACCGCTCCCTGTGGCGCTCCGGCCGCGGCTTGCGGTAGCGGCCGCTTCACCTGACGCTCCTAAGCCGGCGGCGGTCTGCCGCCTTGCTCGCGTCACATTTTCGACACACACCGCAAAAGACTTCCATGACAAAATAGCGGTGAAGTGTCGGCTGTCTTTTTTTTCGAGCAGTGCCAGGAGTGGCCTGATGCAGCTTCGCGTGCTCGCATTCGTGCTTGCCGGAGGAAAGGGAACCCGGCTTTACCCGCTCACCAAGGAGCGGGCCAAACCGGCCGTGCCGTTCGGCGGCAAGTACCGGATCGTAGATTTCGTTCTGAGCAATCTGATCAACTCGGGCATTTATTCGACCTACGTACTGCTGCAGTTTAAAAGCCAATCCCTGCTGCAGCACTTACGGGATGGATGGCAATTCGCCGGCCTTTTGAAGAACCAGTTCATAATTCCCGTGCCGGCCCAGATGCGCTCTCCGGCCGAAACCTGGTATCAGGGGACCGCCGACGCCATCTACCAGAACATCAATCTCATCGAGCAGGCCGACCCTCACATTGTGGTTATCTTTGGCGCGGACCACATCTACCGCATGAACATCCGGGAGATGATCGAGTTTCACGAGCAGAAGCGGGCCGACGTCACGGTGGCCGCGATTCCCGTCCACAAACGGCACGCGGCGGAGTTCGGTGTCGTCGAGACCGACGATAACGGCAGCATTCACGGCTTTCACGAGAAGCGGCCCGATGCTCCCACGCTTCCTCACGATCCGGAGCGGGTCTATGCGTCGATGGGCAACTACCTCTTTTCCACGCGAGTCCTTCTGCAGGAACTGCACGCCGACGCCGCAAACGAAAACAGCTCGCACGATTTCGGACGCGATATCCTCCCGGGCCTGATCGGCCGCGTCCCGATGTACGCGTACGATTTTCAGACCAACACTATTCCGGGCGAGCCGGCCGGCAAGTCCGCGTACTGGCGTGATGTCGGCACCATCGACGCCTACTATGAGGCGAACATGGACATCCGTTCGGTGGACCCCGAGCTGAACCTGTACAACCGCGAGTGGCCGTTGATCACGGCGGGATACTCGGATCCACCGGCGAAGTCCGTATTCGACGAAGAGGGCCGGCGCGGGCAGGCCATCAACTCGGTGGTCGCCGGCGGCACCATCCTGGCCGGCGGCGTCGTGCGCAACTCCGTCCTCGGCCGTTATGTGCGGGTGCATTCCGGCGCGCTCATCGAAGACTCCATTGTCTTCGACAACTGCGACATCGGGCGTCGCGCCCGCATACGCCACGCCATCCTCGACAAGAACGTCCGCGTGCCCGAAGAGGCGCTCATCGGGTACGACCTCGACCTCGACCGCCGCCACCACAGCGTTACCGAGAGCGGCATCGTTGTCGTGGAAGGCGTGCGCTCGCGTGTCGAGCTCTCGACACTGACCGTTTGACCGCGGCAGGCGCGGCGTCGCGAATCTCAGCTCTCCGCGGCCAGGCCTTGCGCGCGGGTGCGGATCGCCGCCGACAGCAGCCAACCCACGATCACCACCACCACGCAGCCGACCACGTTGTACCAGAGGAAGGAGATGTCCGTGCGGAAGTGGGCATAGAAAATGCTCGCTTCCCCGGCCAGCACGCCCCAGAACGCCGCCGTTCCGCGCACGCGCGGGAATAAGAACGCCAGCACGAATACTCCGAGCATCCCTCCGTAGAACAGCGAGCCCACGATGTTCACCGCCTCGATGAGCGAGCCCAGGTTTCGCGCGTAATCCGCAAACACCACTGCATAACAGCCCCAGAAAGCTGTTGCCACCCGGGATGCCCACAGATAGTGGCGGTCCGTCGCCTGGCGCCGCACGTGCCGCCGGTACACGTCAATGACCGACACCGTGGCGAGCGAGTTCACTTCCCCGGATATCGACGACATCGCCGCCGAGAGGATCACCGCGATCACGAGCCCCACGATACCCGCCGGCAGATAGCGCGTCACGAAGGTGAGGAAAATGTAGTTGGTGTCGTTGAAGCCGCTCGTGCCGCTCGCCTTTTCTACCAGTCTGGCGGCGTCCGTACGCGCCGCGTCCAGTTCCTTCTGTGCTGCGTGGTACTCGGCGGCGCTCTGCGCGCGAAGCGCGGAATCGCCTGCCCGGCGGGCTTCGGAGAATCGCGTCGCCGCCTCGCGCCGGTGCTCGAAAGCACTCTGGAAGTGGCTCTCCACCTGCGGATACCCCGCGTCAGACCGCGCCTTCTGCAGCTCGATCTGCTGAAAGACGAGCGGCGGCCGCTCGTAGATGAAGAACACAAACACCATCGCGCCGGTGAACAGAATCAGACACTGCATGGGCACCTTCGCCACGGCGTTGAACAGCAGCCCGAGGCGGCTCTGGGCGATGGATTTCCCAGTGAGATACCGCTGCACCTGCGACTGGTCCGTCCCGAAATACGAGAGGAACAGGAACGTGCCTCCGATGAGTCCGCTCCAGATGTTGTAGCGGTTCTTCAGATCGAAGTGGAGGTCTACAGCGTTCAGCCTGCCCGCCACGCCCGCCAGCGAAACGGCGTCGAAGAACGAGACGCCGCGCGGCAGCAGCCAGACGGCCGTCACGAGCGCGGCCAGGAGCCCCAGGAATACGATCCCCATCTGCTGCACGTCGGTCCAGGTGATCGCCTTGATCCCGCCCAGCACCGTGTACGTCACGACGACACAGCCGACGACAATCGTCGTCAGCCTCGCCGGCCAGCCCAGGATCACCGACATCACGATGGCCGGCGCCGCCAGCGCCACGCCCACGCTCAGCCCGCGCTGAATCAGGAAGATAGCGCTGACGAGCGCGCGCGTCTTCGAATCGAAGCGCTTCTCCAGGTACTCGTAGGCCGTGTAGACGTTGGCGCGGTGAAAGATTGGGACCGCCGTCGCCGAGATGATGATCATCGCCAGCGGAAGGCCGAAATAAAACTGCACGAACCTCATCCCGTCCACGTACGCCTGCCCTGTGGTCGAGATGAACGTGATCGCACTCGCCTGCGTCGCCATGATCGAGAGAGCCATGGCGTACCACGGCATGGTCTTGCCCGCGAGCAGGTACCGGTCCACGGTGTTGCTGCCGCGGCTGCGGTACAGGCCATAGGACACAATCGCCGCCAGCGTGCCGAAGAGCACGATCCAGTCGAGCGGTGTCATGGCCGGAGCGCCCTTGTGAAGACATACAGTGCCGCGATCACGGCAACAAGATAGAAGAAGACCGCGGTGTAAACGCGCCTCCAGGAGCCGAGAAACGGCGGCGGATCGTCTGGCGCCTCAGACGCCGGCGGGCGGGATTCGGTCATTCGAGGACCTTGGCGGCGCTGAGCAGGTTCGCGAAGACCCGGAACGCACCCGGCACGCCCGCGGGCAATTGCCGGAACCATGAATACGCGGTGAAAACGTACGCGCCCTTTCCGTAGCGGGTGTAGAGCGTGCCGCCGGGTCGCGCGGGCTCTCCCGGATCGTGTGACTCGAGAAGCGTCTTGTAGCGCGGGTCCCAGGAATCGGCGAAATACAATCCCCGCTCCTGCACCCATCCTTCGAAATCCGCCGCCGTGATCCGGTTGGGCGACGCCAGCAGCGGGTCCTGCGGGTTGGGGAAGGTCACCGGGATGTTTTCATCGGTCACGCGGTCGCGGCCGATCCGGATCTGGTAGGGACCCAGATTCGCGAGCGCGCCGGCCGGAGCATTCCAGTCGAGCACGTTGTACTGCACCACCACTGTGCCGCCTGCAGAGGCGTAGTCGAACAGCCGCTGTGCGTTCGCCCGCAAATCGGCGCGCAGATTGAAGGCGCGAACACCCGTGACGATCGCGTCGAAACCGCTCAGGTCGCCGCTCGCCAGTGCCTCGGGAGTGAGCAGAGTCACATTGCAGCCGAGTTGCGCCAGCGAATCGGGGATCTGATCGCCGGCCCCCATCACGTATCCGATGCGCCGGGCCTCGACCCGGATGTCCGCGCGCACAAGGTCCGCAGTGGCAGGCGGGAAGACAGCCTGCGCCGGAAAGTGCGGATACGCGATCACGCGCAGTCCCGTCGAGAACTCGCGTTCCCCGGTTGTTGCCACCGCGCGCGCCTCGACCCGCGACGCCCCGGCCGGCGGCGCAATGTCGAATGCGAATGTGATCTGGCTGCCCACGTCAGACGCCCGGAATTTGTGCGAGCGCGGCGTCACCTTCCAACCCTGCGGCACATCCAGACGCACAACGCCTTCGGGAACGGCAGTGATGCTCTTCAGCAGAACGTCTACACGTTTCTCGCGAACATCAGGGAAGATCACCGGCGAGCTCGCAATCTCGACGGCCAGCGCGGGCACAACCCCGAGCGGCCGCGTCAGTTCGCCGCGGGAGCGGTCAGCGTATCGGAACAACACGGGCCGTTTCAACTCAATCTCGTCCGTGCCGAAGCGCAGGCGGAAAGCAACGGTCCATAGCGGCGGGTTCTCGGTTTCACCCACCAGCGTCTGCGCGGGAATCGTGTAGGTCTCGCCCTGTTTCGGCAATTGGAGCCAGAACGGCTGGGAGTAGTCCTTCAGGTCGGGAACCGCCAATGAGAATTGCCTGCTGTACTGTTCATTCAGCGGCAGTTCGACGTCGGTGCGATCGGCCGTGCCGCCCGCTTCGACACTCAGCAGATGCGGAACAGCAGGTAGTCTCCCAATCACAACCGGGTTTACCCGCAGCGAACTCCCGGGAACGCCGTCCCAGCGCTCCGCGGGCGCATCGAGCCAGAGCCCGGCGCAGTGCGCGATCACCGCGTCGAGCTCCTGGAGCTTCCGCTGCGCCCAGAAGTCCTTCAGCGGCATGAGCGCCCGCCGTGCCTCCAGCAGCAGGGGGATGATGCGCTCAGGATGCTCGGCTACGAACCGTTGGAGAGCCTCCGCGAGCTTCGCACCCGCCGGTCCGCCACCCTGCACGCGTCCCCACGTCGTGTCGATCCCGTCGAACAGGTCTTTCACCGCTGGTTCGCCCGCCACGGGCGAGAATGCATCCGGCACCGACCCGCGCCGCGCCGCCATTCCCATTCCCTGGCTGCGGTGCTGGCTGCGGCTCATCGCGGCTATCTCGGCGTACGAGTATCCGAGCACCGGATTGAAGCTGCCCGTGTCGGTTCTCACCTGCCCGGCGCCTTCAGACGCCCCATAGATATTCCACACCACGCGCTTCGCCTGCCAAGGCTCCACCCACTTCAATTGCTCGGTGAATCGCCGCGCGTCGGCCGCCGCGTAGAACGCCTCCTTGCCGAGGGTCGCCGAGGCCTGGTGCTGACCGTGCCCGTCCCGCGGCGTGCCTGAGAAACAGAGGATGATCACATCCGGCCTGAACCGCCGGATCACCCAGACAATGTCGGAAAGAATCCGCTCGCGGCCCCACTTGGCGAACGTCTCGTCCACCGATTTCGAAAACCCGAAGTCGATGGCTCGCGTGAAGAACTGCTCCGCGCCATCAATGCGCCGTGCCGCGAGCAACTCCTGCGTGCGGATCACGCCCAACAAATCCCCTTGCTCCGGCCCGATCAGGTTCTGGCCACCTTCGCCGCGTGTGAGCGAGAGATAGCCGGTGCGTACCGAACGTCCGCGCGCCAGCCACGCCAGCGTGTCCGAATGCTCATCGTCGGGGTGCGCGCCGATCATCAACGCGCTGCCGACCGTGTTCAGGCGCGCCAGCCCAAGCTGGATTTCGGAAGCGCCACTCAGGTTTTCCTGCGCGTGCCCGAGCCCGGCCAGAACCGCAAGCAGAAGTAAAACCAGAAACTTAGATCGGAGGCGGAACATCAAACTCAATAGTAGACGACAGGCACGCTCGTCTCCAACCGCACGAGTTGTGGTCTGTTCGTCGAGCTTCGGGAGGTCGGGGATGAGTAACTGGGTTGACGGCATCCCCGCTGGGTGCGAACCGGTGTGCGTAAGAACGAACCCGTCATCGGCGTTGCTCTTGGAGGCGGGTTTGCGCGCGGCATCGCGCACATCGGCGTTTTGCGCGTTCTCGAAGAACACCGCGTGCCCGTCCGCATGATTGCGGGCGTGAGTGCCGGCTCCATTGTTGCCGCCGCGTACGCGAGCGGTACGACTCCTGATGAGATCGCCGGCGTCGCCAGGACGATGCGCTTCAAAGACGTAGCGCGGTGGTCGCTGAACCCTCTCGGTCTCGCCGCAAGCGAGCGCATGAACCAGTTCCTCGGGGGGCTTCTCAAGGTCCACCGCTTCGAAGAGATGCGCATCCCGCTGGCAGTCGTCGCCACCGACCTCAGCCGTGGCAGGCCCGTGGTATTTCGCGACACGGGCGATGTCCTGCTTGCCGTCCGCGCCAGTTGCTCGTACCCTGGCCTGTTCCAGCCCGTGCGGCACCTGGACCGGCACCTCGTGGATGGCGCGATGACCATGGAAGTGCCCGCACCGGCCCTCCGCGCCATGGGCGCAACTCACGTCATCTCGGTGCTCCTCCCTGCCCTGGTAGACGGCTTCGACGCGCGGAACATGTTCCAGGTGGTCAATCGCTGTTTCCAGATCATGCAGACCCGCACCGACAGAGAATGGCGCCGCGCCTCCAACCTCGTGATCGCGATCGAGGTCCACGGCCTCTCCTGGGACTGCTTCGAAATCGCTGAACAGCTGATCGAGTGCGGCTCGAAAGCCGCTCGCGCGGCCATGCCCCGCCTCCTCTCCTTGCTCGAACAGCGTGCTCCAGAGCCGGCCCCCGGCCCCGCCGCCCTGCCTGGCGAGCAGGTCGCGTGACACACCAGCATCCCCCCCCACCACACCAAAGGGACAGCCTGAATTGAGGCCTTCGCCAAAACAGGCAAGGGGACGGAGCGCTCCGGGGCTTTCATGATTTAGAAACTGGCGGATTGGCTGGGACATCTCATCCGGTCGCTGCGAGCGCTGGGTCCGACCTTCTCCGAACGGGGGCGTTCGGCGGAAAGGAGCGCCCAAAATCAATGCCTTCCAGTCGATGAAAGGGACGGAGCGCTCCGTCCCCTTTGTTATTCTGGCGAAGTGCTCAATTCAGGCCGTCCCCTTCGGTTCCCCTTCGGTTCCCTTCGGTTCCCTTCGGTATAAGTGCGGCGCGAAAGCCGCTCGCGCGGCGATGCCCGCCTCCTCTCCTTGCTGGAACAGCGCGCTCCAGAGCCCGCCCCCAAACCCGCCGCCCTGCCTGGCCAGCAGGCCGCGTAGTCTGCTCCACTCCTCAGATTCAGCGTGAGCTCCGCTCCCGACGCCGGCCGGCACTTTCGCGTTTCTTTTCCGTTGACTCCATGACATCAATATGATATCACTTAGATGTCATACGAAAGGATGGTTCCCATGTTGCGCGAAACGGAACTTCACGGACTACCGGGATGGTTGATGCTGGTGACGCTCATCTCGGTCCTGGTCCTGGCGACCGCAGGAATTGTCTCAGCAGCCAATGCCGAACGCCCTGCGCTGGTGATCGCTGGAATGGTTGTTGTTCTGATGGTGGACGGCCTCTGCTTTGCCGGACTGACGGTCGTGAATCCGAATGAAGCCAGGGTCGTTACGCTCTTCGGTGTGTATAAAGGCTCGATCAAGCGGCCAGGCTTCTGGTGGGTCAACCCGCTCACGACCCGCCGCCGGGTCTCTCTCAGGATTCGCAACTTCGAAAGCGGCAAACTCAAGGTGAACGACCTCGATGGCAACCCCATTGAGATCGCCGCCGTCGTCGTCTGGAAGCTCGTCGAGACCTTCGAGGCCGTCTTCAATGTGGACGACTACGAACACTTCGTCCACATCCAGACGGAAGCCGCGGTCCGCGTGCTCGCCACCACGTATTCTTACGACGCCCACGACGATACCCAGACTTCGCTCCGCCACTCGGTCGGCGAAGTGACCGACCGCCTGCGCCACGAAATCCAGGACCGGCTTGCCAAGGCTGGAATCGAAGTCATCGAGGCGCGCATCAGCCACCTCGCGTATGCACCCGAAATCGCCGGTGTGATGTTGCGGCGGCAGCAGGCCACCGCCGTCGTTGCCGCCCGCCAGAAGATCGTCGAAGGCGCGGTCGGCATGGTCGAAATGGCGCTGGAAGAGCTCAGCCGCAAACACGTCGTGGACCTCGACGAGGAACGCAAGGCCGCCATGGTCAGCAACCTCCTCGTCGTGCTCTGTAGCGATCGCGGCGCCGAGCCGGTCGTTAACGCCGGGAGCCTGTATCAGTAGCGAGCGACAGGCCGTGGGGGCCGAGGCTGCTGGCGCGCTGCGCGTGGCGTCGGCCCACGGCACGGCTCCGGCTCGGGATCTGAGAATCGGGAACACGGACACGCATGGCACAACGCAAGGCATATCCGCTCCGGCTGGACCCGGTCGTATATGAAGCGCTCCAGCGCTGGGCGGACACTGAGTTTCGCAGTGTGAACGCGCATATCGAGTATCTGCTGCGGCGGGCGTTGCGCCAGGCGGGCCGCCTCCCGGATGCGGTCGACGCCCAGGCCGGGAAGACGATCGAAACGAAGGAGCGGCCATGAGAAAGCACGAGACTCCCGATAAAAAAGCCGAGCTTTCGAGCGCACCTCTGAGCGTGCCTCTGGAGTTACTCTACGGCCCACCGCGCTCGGTTGGCCTCGCCGCCGCCGGCAAAGCGGCCGCCGTGATTGCGGTCGTACTGTTGATTGTCGGCTGGCTGTCCGGGGTCCTGCTCTACCTTGCGGCCGCGCACGGTCTCGACCGCTTGCACCGGATCCGGGCCGAAGGCGCGCCGACCAATGGCCTGGTTGTCGGTATCGGCCGAACTCAGGGCGAGCACCCGAAGCGTTTGGTCAGGTATCGCTATGATGCCGGCGGGCGTTCGCGTGAGGGAAGCACCGCGCTACGGGACGATGACAGCCGCCGGTTCTCCGCGGGGACGCCGCTCGATGTTTCTTACCTGCCCTCGGAGCCTGAGTTCAGTTGGCTCCCAGGCTACGAGCCCGAGGGTGTGCCCATCTGGGCTGTGCCCCTCACGGTTTTGAGTTGCCTGGCAGCCCCAGTGATCATCGCCTTCAGTTTGCGCCGGCAGCGGAGGCTGCTCGAAGAGGGCCGCGCCGCTCTGGCCACCGTGACGGAAAGCAAGCATCACGACAAGGGCTATCGTGTGCGGTATGAATTCAAGACACTGGCCGGCGCCCTCCGCGCCGGTTCATACGACTTGGCGCGCAAGGCGCCGCCGGTCGGCTCCAGGGTCCTGATCCTCTATCACCCCGACGAGCCGAAGCTGAAGGCAGCCTACCCGCTGCCGCTCGTCCGCGTGCGCCGCCCGTGAAACCGGGCTGCGTCGCCGCCCGCCGTCAGTCGTTCTTGATCTGCTGCGAGAGGTAGCGGTCGATCCCGACCTCGTTGATCTGGTGGAGCTGCGTCTCCAGCCAGTCCACGTGCTCTTCTTCGTCCTTCAGCAGGAACTCGAACAGCTCGCGCGAGCCGTTGTCTCCGGCTTCGGTCGCAACCTGCACGTGACGGTTGTACATCGCGACCGCGTTGATCTCGAGCCCGAGATCGTTTTCGATCTGCTGCTTCACGCCGTTCCCGATCTTCACATCGGGCGCATCCGACATGGTCGGCGTGCCGTCCAGGAACAGAATGCGCTCGACGAGTTTCTCGGCGTGCTTCATCTCGTCGATGGACTGCTTCTTGATGAACTTCGAGAGCCGCTCGTAGCCCCAGTTCTCGCACATCTCCGCGTGGAGGAAGTACTGGTTTACGGCGGTCAGTTCCTCTTTCAATGCTTCGTTCAAGGCAGCGATGACGTTCTTGTTTCCTCGCATGAGATACATTCCCTCCAGGTGAATTCTCCGAGTAACTCAGAATACCAGAATGCGCCGTTCCGGCACCTCCTCCAGGTGGGTCATGCGAAAGCCGCTCGACCTATGGGGCGCCACGCTCCTCGCCTGCCACTGCGCGTCGGGTGCCGGCTCCCACTGCGCCCGCCCTCGGAACCACTTCTTCTCCATGCATTGACGGGTCTGCTGCCGCCTGATAGCCTACTGGTTTGATGGGGGTTCCAACAGCGCCGAGGACCACTCCGCTCAACGCCACACATCGCCGGCTCGGCGCCAGAATGGTTGACTTCGGCGGATGGGACATGCCCGTGCAATATACGGGCATCATCGCCGAGCACAACGCGGTTCGGCGTGCCGCCGGGCTCTTCGATGTCAGCCACATGGGCGAAATCGAGATCCGCGGTCCCGAAGCGCAGGTCCTCGCGGATTTCGTCACCACGAACTCGGTCGCGAAACTCAAGTGCGGCCAGATCCAGTATTCCGGCGTCCTTTACGAGCACGGCGGATTCGTGGATGATGTTCTGGTTCACAAAGTCTCCGACACGCATCTGTTCCTATGCGTCAACGCCTCCAACCAGGAGAAGGACTTCGAGCACATCCGCGCCGCCAACCGCTGGAACGCCGAGGTGGAGCTCGCGAGCGAGCGCTACGCGCAACTCGCCATCCAGGGGCCGCACGCGGTAGCCACGCTGCAGAAGCTCACGCCCGTGGATCTGTCCGCCATCCGCTATTACTGGTTCGTCGATGGCGAAGTCGCGGGCACCGAGGTGCGGATTACGCGCACCGGCTACACGGGCGAGGATGGTTTCGAAATCTACATCGCGCCCTCAGAAGCTCCGCGCATGTGGGAACAGGTGATGGCCGCCGGCGCCGGGTTCGGCATTCAGCCCTGCGGCCTAGGCGCGCGAAACACCCTGCGCATCGAGGCGAAGATGGCGCTCTACGGACACGAGATTCACGCCTCCATCACTCCGTTCGAGGCGGACCTCGACTGGATCGTGAAGATGGACAAGGGGGATTTCCTGGGGCGGGCGGCGCTCGAGCGGCAACGGGCGAACGGCGTCTCGCGTACATTGGCCGGGTTTGAAATGAAGGGTCGCGGCATCGCCCGCGACGGCTACGAGGTGTTTCTGGACGGCTCGCCGGCAGGCTGGGTTACCAGCGGAGGGCCATCTCCCACGTTGAACAAGAACATCGGGCTCTGCTATCTCCCCGCCGGCCGCGCCGCCATCGGAGAGCGCATCGACGTGCTCATCCGCGGCCAACTAGCTGAAGCGGTAACAGTGCCCACCCCCTTCTATAAGCGAGCGAAATGAGCATGTATCCGGAACAACTGCGTTACACGAAGGAACACGAGTGGGTGAGCCTGGAGGGCGGCGTCGGTACGGTCGGCATTACCGACCACGCCCAACAGGAACTTGGCGATATCGTCTTCGTGGAACTACCCAAGCCCGGCACCCTGGTGGGGCAGGGCAAGACGCTCGGCTCCGTGGAGTCCGTAAAAGCCGTGTCGGACATCTACGCGCCCGTCTCGGGCGAGGTCGTGGAAGTCAACGAGGCGCTCGCGGAGGCGCCCGAGAAGATCAATGAAGATCCACACGGCGAAGCCTGGCTGGTCAGAATCCGGCTCACGGCGCCCGCCGAGATGGACGGCCTGCTCTCCGCCGCCGATTACGAGGCCTACGTCGCCGCCGAGAAGTAATACCGGCGGTTCGATGTGGCGCGGCCGGTGCGGCGGAAACCGGGCGTCGAGAAACGTGCTGTGCGGCCGGGCGGGGATGCCGCGGAGGAGGAGTGCGGTTGCGTTACCTTCCTAAGTCGGAATCCGAGCGCCGCGAAATGCTCGACGCTCTGGGCCTCGGTTCGCTTGAAGAGTTGTTCGCGCAGTTGCCGCCCGGTGTGCGGCTCGCGCGCCCGCTTGCGCTCGAGAAAGGCAAGTCGGAGTACGACATTGTCGATTACTTCCGGCAGCTCGGGGCCGAGAGCGGCTTCGGCTACGCCAGCTTCCTCGGCGCCGGTGCGTACGCGCATTATCGCCCCGTCCTCGTGGACACGGTCGTGTCCCGTGGTGAGTTCCTCACTTCGTACACGCCGTATCAGGCCGAGATCTCGCAGGGCACGCTGGCCACAATCTTCGAGTTCCAGACGATGATGTGCCAGCTCACCGGCATGGACGTCGCGAACGCATCGATGTATGACGCCTCGACCGCCGTGCCGGAAGCCGCCATGATGGCCGTGCGCATCAACGGCCGCAAGCGGATCCTGGTTTCCAGGACCGTGCACCCCGAGTACCGCCAGGTGCTGGCCACCTATGCCAAGAACCAGGGTCTCACGGTGGATGAGTTCGGCTACGACCCCGAGACCGGTGGCGCCGGCCTCGGCGCGCTCGAGGGCGCGCTCGACGCATCGGTCGCCGCGGTCATCATCCAGTCGCCGAACTTCTTCGGCATCGTCGAGGATGTGAAGGCTGCCGCCGGGGTGACGCACGCCGCCGGCGCGCTCCTCATCGATGTGTTCAGTGAGGCCGTTGCCCTCGGCGTTCTCGCGCCGCCCGTGGATGCCGACATCGTCGCGGGCGAGCTGCAGTCGTTCGCCATTTCGCCCAGCTATGGCGGACCTTACGCCGGCGTGATCGCGGCGAAAGAGAAGTACGTGCGGCAGTTGCCGGGCAGGCTCGTAGGCCAGACGGTCGATACTCGAGGCAACCGCGCGTTCTGCCTGACGCTCTCCACACGCGAGCAGCACATCCGCCGCGAAAAGGCGACTTCCAATATCTGCACGAACCAGGCGCTGATCGCACTGATGGCAACCGTCTTTATGACCGTGTACGGGAAGCAGGGTCTGCGCGAGCTGGCGGAACAGAACCTGGCGAAAACGCACTACCTCGCCGCGAAGCTTTCGCTGCGCTTCTCCGGCCCGTTCTTCAACGAATTCGTCGCCGCCGCGGAGAGCCCCGAAGCGGTCAACGAGGCGTTGCTCGAGAAGAAGATTATCGGAGGGCTCCCGATCGAGTGCTGGTATCCCGAGCTTCCTGGCGCCGTGCTCCTCTGCGCCACGGAAATGAGCCGTCGCGAGGATATGGACACGCTGGCCCGGGTAATGGCTGAAGCCGCCGAAACGGTGAAGGCAGGTGCGCGGTGATCCGGAAAGCGACCACCCACGTCAACCAGAACGAGCCGCTGCTCTTTGAGCTCAGTTCACCCGGCAAGAAGGGCTATCAACTCCCCGATCTCGATGTGCCCGCCGTCGATGCCGCCGCCGCGCTCGGTCCTTCCAACGTGCGTGCGGAGATTCCGGATTTCCCCGAGGTCAGCGAAGTGGAGGCGATCCGCCACTTCACCCGCCTCTCCACCTGGAATTACGCCATCGACCTCGGCATGTACCCGCTCGGCTCCTGCACCATGAAATACAACCCGCGGGTGAACGAGCTGGTTGCGCGCACTGAGGGCCTGGCCTGGGCCCATCCCTACCAGCCGCAGCAGTTGTCCCAGGGTGCGATCGAGGTGATGGCGCGCCTCGAGGCGGCGCTCGCCGAAATCACCGGCATGGACGCGGTCACGCTGCAGCCTGCCGCCGGAGCACAGGGCGAGCTCACCGGCATCCTGCTCGTACGGGCATTCCTCGAACAGCACGGCGGGCCGCGGAAGAAGATTCTGATCCCCGATTCGGCTCACGGGACCAATCCGGCTACCGCCGCCATCGCCGGCTACGCCGTCGAAAACATCAAGTCCAACGAACGAGGCATGATCGATGTCGAGAACCTCGCTCGCATCGTGGACCAAGATGTCGCCGCGCTGATGATCACCAACCCGAACACGCTCGGCGTCTTCGAGCCCAACATCGTTCCGATCGCGGAAATTCTCCACGCCCGCGGCGCCCAGCTTTACATGGACGGCGCGAACATGAACGCGCTGGTGGGCATCACCCGTCCCGGCGACAACGGCGTGGACGTGATGCACCTCAACCTGCACAAGACATTCTCCACGCCGCACGGCGGAGGCGGTCCCGGCAGCGGTCCCGTCGCCGTGAAGGCCCACCTCGAGCCGTTCCTTCCCGTTCCGCGGCTCACTCGCTCCGGTGATTCCTGGCGCTTCGACTACAACCGCCCACTCTCCATTGGCCGCGTGCGCGCTTTCTATGGGAACTTCGGCGTGCTCGTCCGCGCGCTCGCCTATATCCTCGCCCACGGCGCCGAAGGCCTGCGCAACGCGACCGTGGACGCTGTTCTTAACGCGAACTATATCCGCAAGGCGCTCGAACCGTATTACGATCTGCCTCTCGACGCCCCGTCCATGCACGAGTGCGTGTTCAGCGACTCACGCCAGGCAAAGCGCGGCGTACGCACGGGCGACATAGCGAAGCGGCTCATCGACTATGGCTTCCACCCGTATACCGTGAGCTTCCCGCTCATCGTCCACGGCGCGCTGATGATTGAGCCGACCGAGACGGAGAGCAAGCGCGAGCTGGATCTCTTCATCGACGCGATGATCTCCATCGCGAAAGAGGTCGAGGAGGACCCGCAAACCGTTCTACAGGCGCCGCACGCCACGCGCACAAGTCGCGTGGATGAAGTAACGGCGGCCCGCAAGCCGATTCTCCGCTGGAAGCCGTAGCCCGGGTGCGAGCGCAATTCCAAGACGCGGGGTCTGCCTACTTGACGGCGACCGGAGCGACTCCCGTGGAGTGCGTGCGGTCGGATACCGGCGCCGGCAGGCTGCTAAGGGACGTTGACAGGCGCCTCAATTGGGTGGATGGATCTGTCCGCCCGAGCGATCAGAAATTGAAGCTGACGCCACCGCGGACGCTGCGCGGGGCTTGGGTGAGATACGCGCGCCGGAATCCTCCGCCGAGCGGGACGTAGCCCTGATCGAGGAGGTTCCTCATCTCCGCAGTGATCTCCATATGGCCGGGCAGACCCCCGAAGTAGGGCACAGGCTGGCGCACGCGGATGTTGAGACCGAGTCCCTCGCGCACGCGCTCGGTGAGGTACATGTGGGCGGGGTTCAGAGCATCGACGTTGGTCCACTGATAGCTCGCGACCATCTGCGTCCCGGCTCCGGGAACTGTGCCGGAGACCCGGGCCGTCAAGGAATGGCGCCGGCCGGAGTGAATGGCACTGCGCAAGTCCTCGAGATCCGCAAGCTCCTGTGCGATTTTGCGGTCGGCCACCAGGGCGTTCCCGCTGCCGTACGCCACGCTGACGTCCAGGCGGCTGCCAAGGTCCTGAGTCACGGATGCCACATAGCCGAAGCTGTCGTATCTTCCGGCGTTGAGAGTGTAGCTATTACTGAACAGATCCGGGAGCAGGTCGGCACCCGACATGCCGGACGGCGCGACCAGGGTAACCGCCCCGTTCGAAATGCGATCTGCGTAGGCCGCGGCACTGTACGTTCGTGAGCCGGCCTTCTTCTTGTAGCCTACCTCGAGCGTCTGAGTGCGTTGGACCTGTGCGGCGCCCTGACGTAGCGAGACGCGCGGGAAGGCCGCCAGCGCCGACAGATCCTGCTGGAATTCAAGGTCGTTGTCGGTGCGGAATGCTTCGGCCGGAGGCGTCCCGGAGGCGTAGCCGATTTGAATCGTGCCGGCGTGGCCGTCATAGGTCAGCCGCCCGAACGGGCTGACGTAATTGAGGTGTTCGAGGAATGTTACCGAATCGATCGAGGTCCCGTACTCGAGCCGGATGCTGTCCGCGAGCTGTTTGGAGTCGAGCACCGTGGCCGACAACGTCCGGAGCATGGGACTTCCGTCCTGAGATCCGAACACGATCGGGACGCCACGCGGCAACGCGACCTGCCTCATCGTAACGTTGACTTCCGGGCTGGTCAGGCCGCCTCCGAATTCGCGGCGGAAGCTGGTGCGGATGGCCGTGGTAGGCGCTCCGGAGAGGGATGAGTAGCCGAAGTTGCCGCTCAACTGCAGCTCGTTCTTCCCGAGGAACGAGGTAGCCAGCGCGAAGGCGGTGCCGAGATCGGGCTCCGTGGGCGCGCCTTGGTCACCCGCGGAGACCTTGACGATGCCGCGCGTGTCGCTGAACAGAGTAGTAGCGGTACGTGTGGTCTTCTCCGGGCGATCCAGGTCGGGGAAGAGGCGCAGCACCGGGCGATTCGCGCTGGAGCTTCTGAGCACCCAGCGCCACTCGTCGCTCATGATGGAGCTCTGGCCGGGCGAAACGGAAACGAGCTCAATGGAGCTGAGCACGCTGGCGAGGCTCACATTGAGCAGACTCTGCATCCCCGGCTGGACGACGATGTCCCGTTTGAGCGCGGGGAGAAAGCTGGCCAGCGAGACGCGGACGGTGTAGACGTCAGCAGAGAGAGCGTTGAAGCTGAACGTGCCGCGATCCGACGTCAGCGTGCGCCCAAGCATCCGGTCGAACCGGTTGTACAAGAGAACACTGGCCCCCATCTGCGGGATGCCCGCGTGATCGCTGACCAGACCGATGATGCTACCGGAGACCTTCGCCGGACGCGCGGCTGTCGCGAGAGACACCGGCAGAACCATGCCGATGAGCACGCCTACCGCCGTTCTCGACAAGCTGGCGTTCATTCGTGCCACACCCCGAACCCTATCTCCGGGCTCAGGCCTTGCCCTCAGTTTACCGTAAAGGTGGCCGTCGGGTTGAGCGACTGGTTCCGATTCCTGTCGGTCACCTTTATCTTCAGAGTATACTGCCCCGGCTCGAGCTTGGCGAGGGGGAGCAGCTTTTCCACCGTGACCTGCTGGGCGGATGACCCTTCGATGGTCTTCAGGTCCTCGGTAAAGTCGAAAATCCGTTCGTTGGTCCCGTTCTTGACCACCTCGTACTCAATCTCGCCGGAGGGCTTCTGAGTCTGCTCGGTCGGCGCGAAGTTATACGCCTGAAAGTAGATACCGAGCTTCTCATCGCGGCGGAACGACTCCGAAACGCGGGGCCGCACCTTGGAATCGCCAATAACGAATTGACCGGTGCCAATGTTCCGCGTCGGGACCTTCTCGATGAGGTCCGCCAGGATGATGGAACTGACTGCCAGCTTGTCCTCTTCGAAGCGAGGGACATGCAGGGCGGTTTCGAAGTTGTTCATGGTGCCGCCGACGACGTCTTTCACGACCACGTTCAGACGGTAGACGCCCGGGGCAAGGAACACCGAGTGGGAGTAGATGGACGCCTTTTTGCTCACCTGCGCAAGCATCTCCGACGGCTGCACGATTTCGACGGGCTCTTCCCAGACGTTGACCACGCGGCGCGCCATGGAGGTGATTCGCGCGTACATGTTGACCTTGGCCTTGGAAACACCGTCTTTGTCCTGGAACTGGAGGTCCTTGTTATCGAGCTGAACAGTGACGCTCGCCAGAACGGTGCTCTCCGTCATCCGCAGGAAGTCAGAACGCACCTTGATCGGCAGAACGTTGTAGGTGATGCGGGAGTTGACCACCGCCTCGAGGTCTTTGAACTTGATGGCGGGCGGCTTCTGAAGCTTGGTGTACTGATCGAGGCGCTCGAACTCGCCCATTTTCTGGGACATCGGCTGGCCAATGGGGACGCCGAGATGGGTGCCGTCGGTGCGGTTGAAGCGATCGTTCTTGCTCGAAAGGCCCATCTGCTCGTACATGGTGAGGCCGGCGCCGGGGACATACAGCAGGGCGTCCTTCTCGGACGGATCCATGGTCAGGCGGTACTCGCCCGTCATGGTCGGGTCAACGAACTCGATGTTGATGTCGTTGCCGATGCCCTCGATATACCGGTAGCGCCATGACTCGAACGGGTACGTCGAGGTGGTGCCGCCGCCCTCTTCCATCGGCCTTTCGTAGGTGCCGCCGGACGGATGGGAATCGATTTCGTCGGGCGCGCCGTACATGATGTAGATGCGGCCGCGGTCGGTCCTCCAGCCGGGAATGCCCGAAGCATAGTGCTCGTTGGCGTAGGCGATGCGGCGATAGTGCTCTTCGCGGTCTTCGTTCTCGAGCGTATCGGGTGTGGGATCGCGGCGCAGCCAGAACTGCTCGATGAACTGCTCGCGCTCCTCATCGGTCTGGAGGCGCTTGAACGCCGAGCGCTCCTCATCGGTGATGATGTAGAGCACGTCCTCGTCGAGCCACTTGCGGTAGGGAGTTTCGAGCTCTTTGCGGAGCTTCGCGTCGCGCCGCTTCTTCTCCTTATCGGACATCGGCTTCGCAACGGTTTCACGCTGGGGCGCCGCGGTTTCCTTGTCGTCCTTACTCTGATTCGCGTTCCTGTCCGCCGCTCGGGCGACTTGGACGCAACAGGAAAAACCGAGTAGACAGCCCCAGGCCAGCAACTTCCGCGCAGTCATAATCCTCCTCACATCGGCAAGGGCCTCTGAGCCGAAGGTAAATACCCCGCGGGTAAGCGACTCCTCACCAGCACGCCGGGCCTCTGCGCACGCCGCGGTTACCGCGTCCTAGTCCAACGGAAGGCCACTTCGTTCGGGGCTCCCGGCCGGTAATGGACGCCCGCCACCCCGAAACTATTCGATTGTAGGTCTCGTGGAAGGGGACCGTCAACCGAGCGGCCTTCGCCGGGGCAACGCAATTCAAATGCCGAACTGTTCGCCGTGCAAAACAGCTACAATGCTTCCCGGGCCCTGGACGCGAGCGGGACGGTAAAGGTTTCGCCGAGTTGCATGAGCCTCGGGGCCGCCTATATGAGGTATGGTGGAGAGGGGTTGCCCCGCATCCACCAAAATTCGCGACATGCGGGGCCGCGCCGGGCGAGCCTGAAGCACCCGTGCGTCGCCCGGCAGCGGGAGAGGTCCGATCAGGCCGCTGTGCCTGGGTGTTGCCAGCGCCCCAGTTCTAGTTGTGGTTTTTGATCGTTAACTCCTAATGGTCAGATTTTTCCGGGTGGCAGTTCCGACCAGCATCGTCGTGCTGCTGTTGTCGGAGTTGATCCTGCTGTTGTTCTGTTACGTTCTGGCAGCTTTCATCGACTTGAAGGTTGACCCGACGGTCTTCCTGATGTACGACGGGGGGGCCGTGCGCATCCTGGTCACGGTTCTCAGCATCCTCTTCGCCCTGCATCTTCTCGATTTGTACTCGGAGATTCGCACGTTCTCCCGAATCGCGCTGACTCTGGAGATCGGGCAAGCGCTCGGCTTTGCCTTCCTGGTGCAGGCGCTGCTGTCATACGGAAGCAAGGACTGGATGCTCCCGCGCTGGGTGATGATCTTCGGCAGCGCGTTCGCTCTGGTGGCACTGGCGACGTGGCGCGTGGTGTACGCGTCCGTGTTCCTGAAGACTCTCGGTATGCAGAAAGTGCTCTTCCTGGGTCTGAACCCGGTGGTGCGGGAGATTGCGAAGTACATCGAGCGCCACCCGGAAGTGGGCTACACCAACCTAGGGTATCTCGATGACGAGGCGGAGCCGGGTGAGATGCTGCATGGCGCGAAAGTCCTGGGTCGGATCGCGGACCTGCGCAAAACCGTTACCGGAAGGCACGCGGAACGCATCGTGGTGGGCATGACCGAGAGGAGGGCGCGGCTTCCGCTGGCTGAGCTGCTGGACCTTCGTTTCTCCGGGATTCAGATCGAGGAGGCGGGCACGGCTTACGAGGCCACCTGCCGCCGGGTCTCAACCAAGGAACTGCGGCCGGCGCAACTGATCTTCTCGGGAGAACTGGGACCGACGCACTCGGCGGTTCTGCTGCAGGGGCTCTACTCTCCCGCCATCGCACTGGTGGGCACGGTCGTGACGCTGCCGCTGATGCTGCTGGCGGCGCTGGCGGTGAAACTGACCTCGCGGGGCCCGGTGCTCTACCGGCAGACGAGAGTCGGCCTGCACGGAGCGGAATTCAAGCTCCTGAAGTTCCGCTCGATGTACGTCGATGCGGAGGCAACGACGGGCGCGGTCTGGGCGTCGAAAGACGACCCTCGGGTGACGCCCGTGGGAAGGTGGATCCGGCAGCTGCGAATCGACGAAATGCCGCAACTGTGGAACGTCCTGAGCGGGGATATGTCGCTGGTCGGGCCGCGCCCTGAGCGTCCGGAATTTGTCGAGATCCTGGCCGAGCGGGTTCCTTACTACCGGCAACGCCACTGCGTCCGGCCTGGCATCACGGGCTGGGCGCAGATCAACCACAAGTACGGCGACACGGTCGAGGACGCGATCGTGAAGCTCGAGTACGACCTCTACTACATCAAGCACATCTCGGTGTCGCTGGACCTGTACATCATTTTTCACACGCTGAAGACAATGCTGCGGTCGCGCGGCGCGCAGTAGCGGCAACGGGCGCGCTCGGGCCGCTGGCGTTCTTCGAGCTGCTGTTTATCCGGCTGCTTGGGCAGAGGGTGCTTCGGGTACCGCGCACGAACCTTGTCGGCGTGCTGTGGAAACCGGGTGCTGGCAGGGCGCCGTCCGCTGCTACAGGCTAACGAAGGTGCGCCGGAGTGCCGATACGATAGGCGATGCCGCACGCTTCCGGCAGGGGCGCTGCGCCTCCTCGGCGAAAATCCTGAAAACCTGTGGCACGAAACTTGCATCTATGTTCCCGGGGAGATCAGGGGCACTGAATATGTTTGTAGCGGGCATATTGGCGGTTTTGGTGGTACTCAGCCTATTTCTGTCGATGTTGTCGTCGCCGCCGAAGGTCGGCAACTGACGTCACCTGGGGCGCGGCCGGACACGCCGCGTGCCGTTCCGCCACAGTACGCCTGGCGAGAAGGTACCTGATTCGCTCGTTGCCGGCGGCAGCACACGCACAACGGGGATTCGTCGGAGATCCCAGAGTCCCGAAGTGCACCCCGCAGGGTGTGGTTGCCGGGTTGCCGGCGGAGATCACTCGCTCAGCCGCGAGGTCTCCTATAATGCCTGCATGAAAAGACCGCTGCTGCTCCTGGTCTGTGCAGGGCTTGTCTTTGCGCAAACGGACGCCTCGCTCTCCATCGTCGGGCGCGTCAAGACCGAGGCCTTCGATCATTCGAAGGTCGTGGATCGCCTTTCGTGCCTCACTGACGTTTACGGTCCGCGGCTGACTGGATCGCCGGAGTAGGACCCTCTCGACTACGGCAGCGTCACGCACGGCAACATGGACAACTACGACCACGCCTCTGCACCCGACCTCATGCAGGCCTCCGCCATCATCACGACGCTGGTGTACGACGCGGCGAACCGTCCGGAGTAGTTGCCGCGGAAGGATCTGCCGAAGGCGGCCGAACAGCGGCACGCGAGGGAAACGAACGACTGACGCGCCGGGGCCAGTCATGGTACCCGGGCCGTAGCCCCAGGGGTGGTTTCCCCTTTCATTCCCGGCAGATCGGCGCTACACTCAGGTTCGTGGAAGAAACGATTCTACGGTCGAAGCCGCCTTTCACCTACAACATCACTGAGTTTGTGTCGCAGGAGATTGAGATCGACACCGACATCATCCCGGTTTACGAGGATGAGGGTGCTGCCAGTGCGGCGGGCCACATCCCTGGAGACATCTTCCGCATGCCGGGCGGCCGGCTCGGCATGGTCGGTGTGTGCCCTGCCGACGGGCGTGAGTAGCCCGCCGCAACGTGCGGCCGATTCCACGGCGCCTTAGGGACCGTTACCTGCGCTCGTACCTGCCCATGTACTGTGCCGCGGCGAGGACGTGTTTGTGCAGCGCGCGGTCCAGTTCGGCGCGGCGGGAGCCGGCACGAACTTCGAGGCTCGGTACATCGAGCGCGAACAGGCGGAAGAAATAGCGGTGCGGCCCGTGGCCGCGCGGGGGGCAGGGTCCGTTGTACCCCGGCTTGCCGAAGTCGTTCGCGCCGCTCACGCCGGGCTCGCCGGGCTTGAACCCCTGGGCAAGCGCACGGCTGGAGCCGGGGATGTCCCAGAGCAGCCAGTGATTCCACACACCTGCGGGAGCATCCGGATCGTCCACGATAAGAGCGAAGCTGCGGGTGTCACGGGGCTCGCCGCTCCACTCCACGGACGGTGAGAGGTCGGCGCCTTCGCAGGTGTGGAGCCTCGGGATTGCGCCGCCGTCGGCGAACGCGCTGATGACGAGCTTTAAGGCCATGCGGCCCTCCTTAACGTCGCAGGGCGCGGTCGAGCGCTTCCATGAAGAAGTACTCGCCCCACATCACGGACTCGTTCACGCCCAGGCTCTTGTGAAGATGATACACCCCGCCCTTCAGTATGCCTTCCCAGGCGGGATCGCATTCGGCAAGGTATGTGGAGCACAGCGTGCGCAGGATGCGGCGGGCGGACTCGTCGTAGAGCGTGCGCTTCAGCGGATCCGGGGCCAGGAGCGCGAGTTGCAACAGGCCCGACGCGGCGATTGCGGCGGCCGAGGTATCCACGAGCTCGCGGCTTTCCGCCGGCGCATCGAAATCCCAGGGCACAATCCCGCCGGCATCGCAGTGGCGGAGGTAAAAGGCCGCGCACAGCTCAGCGGCGGCCAGGTAGTCCGGAGAATGCGTGAACGAGAAGGCAGTTCCGAAACCGTAGAGCGACCAAGCGAGGCCGCGCGACCAGCAGGAGTCGCCTCGGAACCCCTGGTGCGTGCTCTGGCGAAGAAACTCGCCGGCATCGAGGTCGAACAAACCTTCGTGGGCGGTGGAGCCGTCCCCGCGCACCAGGACGCGGCGGGTCGTGTTGCAGTGCCGGCAGGCGACATCGAGCAGGCGGGCATCGCCGGTCCGCTGCGCGGCGTAGAAGATGATCCCAACGTTCATCATGATGTCGATGAACAGGGAGTCCGCTGAGACGAAGGAGCGTAGATACTCGCCCTTTTCCATGAACCGCAGAGACATCGTGCGGCCTGCCTCGACGAGGACTTCATCCCGGTCCGGCGAGGGCTCGATCGCGTTCCAACGGCCGTAGGTGGACATGAAGATGAACCCGAGGTCGTGGACGTTGCGGTCGAGCTTGCGCGGCTCGAGCGGCAGCGAGTAGCGGATGGCGTGCTCGCGCCACTGCCGCCTTTCTTCGCTATCGCCGCACCGGGCGGCGAAGATCCACATCATTCCGGGGAGGAAGCCGTCACACCAATGAGTCCAGGCGGGGAGGTCGTGTTTCCAGCGCCCCTCGTGCGTGTACATCGGATAGAAACCGGGATGCTGCTCGATGAGGCGCCTGACCTGGCTCCCTCCGAAGCGCAGGGCACGCTCAAACAACGCGGGGTCCTCGGACTGCTGAAAGGTGATCACGTAAGCTCCTCGAAACGCCCGGTCCGGCGTGGCGGGCTCGTGTGGGAATCCGCGGCAAAGAACGCTCGAACGCCGCGCGCGCGAGCAGGGCGCCGGACCACCGCCATGCTACCATCCGAGCATGCCCGCAACCAAGATCACCGTCAACAACAACGGTTCGATCCGCATCGAAGGTGATTTCGTCCTCGTCGATCCCGAGGGCGAGGAGTTCGGGCTGGCGGGACGGACCGCGATTTCGTTGTGCCGCTGTGGCCATTCCGAGAACAAGCCGTTTTGCGACGGCTCCCACCGCACACGCAACTTCGAACACAAGGTGCAGGCGCGTGAGTTGCCCGCGCCGGCGCCGAAGCCGGCCTCGTAGGCGAGTGCGCTTCAAACAGCTTTTCGGCGGGCAGCCCCCCTTGCTTCCGTGTTTCGATTCGGATAGCCTGGACGCCGTGGCGGAGAGCACCACTGATAAGGGGTGGCTAGGGTGCCTCCCCTCCGCTCCGTCAGGAGGTCTTTCATCATGATCGCTGCCGAGCCGAAGCTTCTTGAGAATCCATACGAGCTCGCTCTGCAAAATTTCGATCGAGCAGCGGATGCTCTCGAGCTGTCGGATGACATCCGCGCGATGATCAAATATCCCGAAAGGGAACTCGCTGTCAATCTTCCGGTCCGGATGGACGGTGGGAGAATCCGTCGTTTCCAGGGCTACCGGGTTCAGCACAACACGGTACGCGGACCCGCGAAGGGCGGCATCCGCTACCATCCGAACGTCAACATCGACGAAGTGCGTGCGCTCGCGACGTGGATGACGTGGAAGTGCGCGGTCGTGAATATACCGTTCGGCGGGGGCAAGGGCGGCGTCACCTGCAACCCGAAAGAGATGTCGCAGACGGAACTGGAGCACATGACCCGGCGGTATGCGAGCGCCATTCTGCCGCTGATCGGCCCGGGCCAGGACATTCCGGCGCCCGACGTGTACACAAACCCGCAGATCATGGCCTGGATCATGGATACCTACAGCATGACGAAGGGGTATCCCATACCGGGCGTCGTGACCGGTAAACCGGTGTGCCTGGGCGGTTCGCTGGGCAGGAATGAAGCGACGGGCCGGGGCGTGTTCTACACCCTCCTGAGCTCCTGCGAACAACTGCGGCTGCCGGTGAAGGGAACGAAGGTGGTGGTTCAGGGATTCGGGAACGCGGGCTCGATTGCCGCGCACCTGCTGGACAGCAACCAAGCCTACGTCATCGGGGTGAACGACTCGCGGGGCGCGGTGTACAACAAGAACGGCCTGGATATTCCGAAGCTTCTGATGCACAAGGAGGCCACCGGAAGCGTGGTCGGCTTCCCGAACGCCGAAGCGATCACCCCTGCTGAGATGCTGGCGCTGGAATGCGACATCCTGATACCCGCCGCTCTCGAAAACGCGGTGGATCGGGAGAACGCCGGCCGCGTGCGCGCGAAGGTCGTGGCGGAGGCGGCCAACGGCCCGCTGACACCCGAGGCCGACGCAATCCTGGAAAGCCAGGGCGTGTTCATCATCCCGGACATCCTCTGCAACGCGGGAGGCGTTACGGTGTCCTACTTCGAATGGGTGCAGGACGAGCAACACCTGTTCTGGGACGCGCAGGATGTTTACAACCGTCTCGAGCGCGTGATGAAGGCCGCCTTCAACGAGGTCTACAAGATGCACCTCGAGCGCCGCGTAGGCATGCGCACTGCGGCGAACATGGTCGGCATCGGGCGCGTCGCCGAGGCGACGAAGCTCCGCGGCCTGTATCCGTAAATTGCGCTAAGGAAGCTGTCCGTGGGTGTCGCACAGCGGTGGCTGGCGACACCCACCCTGAGGCGGCCGGCTTGTGTCTTCGGGTGCGAGCCGCCGCCTGGCGTGCGGGACTACAAGGGCGAAGGCCAAATGCGAGGCAGGCGTCGCTATTCGGGAAGCCGGGAATTCAGATGAGGGCCTCAGGCGGGAGCATTCTGCGAATGTCCGCCCGTACTCGCTCCGCCAGTTCGAAAGCCTGAATTGCCTCGTCGCGCCTCGGCTCGAGCCAGTCGTCCGAGTAACGAACCTCGACTGCGTAAGAATTGATGGCAACCAAGGACTCGGTCGCAATCGAAATCCGCTTATCCGGCGGAAGCAACGCCAGCAGTTTCTCGAAGTCATGAGTGCGCAGGGCTGGCACTCCTGACAACGTCAGCAGCGCCTTCAGATACTTCTCAATGGACTGCTGGCAATGGAAGCATGCGGTGTCGTACGGGCAGCCTTCCTCCTCCGCCATGATCCGCCTGGCGGCCTCCAGATCATGCTCGGCTTTTCGCACCCATTGGCGGAGGACTTCGAGGACCTCAGGCCGCACGCTCATAGAGAACCCTGCCTTCGCGGGCAGCCGGCCAGTAGACAGTGTTAACCACGTTGCAGTACCGCTCAAACCGGGCTGTAGTAGAAACCACAATGTCCTTGGGCAGTGCGGAGCAGCCGATAAGCGCTGCATAGACCTCTGCCGCACGCGCGCGTGGATTGTCCACCTCGGGAAACAACACGAGGAGGTCGATGTCACTGTCTTCGCGCGCGTCTCCGCGGGCATGCGACCCGAACAGGATGATTCTGTCCGGCGAGAATTGATCGGCGATGCGGTGAACGATTTCTTCGATCGCCGCCGTTGCATCCGTTGCCGAACTCATCTTCCGTAATCATAGCTTGTTTCTTCGCGGGGACTCCTACGCGGCCGGGTGGATGTACGGGGCGCGGTAAGGCCGCAGAAGCAGCCGCGCTCCCGCGGGATTGTTCGTGATCTGCATCGAACCGGCATCCCAGGCGATGGCGCCGCCGGCGCGGTAGGCGATCATCCCGAGCTGCACCGTCGCGGTTGAAAGCCACGCGTCTTCAACCGAGCAGGAAGGCTGCTTGCGTGTGGCGGCACATTCCAGGAAGTTCGCCATGTGAAGGCGGCCCGCATCGCTCTGTGCCTCCACCACACGGTGCTCGCCCTTGCCCCGCGGAATTACCACCCAGCGGTCGTCCGTGACGAAAACCGTTTCGCGCTCCCCATAAAAGAAGATTCCGTTGCTGACCTCCGGCGTGTACTCGGCAGCGCCCCACACGCGGTGCCGCCAAACCACCGGACAGGAGGCGAACTCGAAGACGGCTGTCAGCGTGTCCGGCGTTGTGATCTTGCCTTTCAGTTCGTACAGGCCGCCCGCAGCGGTCACAGCGCGCGGCATCTTCTCGCCCAGCGTGTTGCGGATGGCGTCGATGAGGTGGATGCCCCAGTCCACGAGGTGGCCGTTTCCGTAGGCTGCTTCGAGGCGCCAGGACATGTGGCCGATGGCCGGGCTGTAGGGCAGCTTGGGAGCGGGACCGCACCAGAGTTCCCAGTCGAGCGAGGGCGGCGGGTTTTGCGGCGTCGGGTCGGGCGTGCCGGCCGCATAGTGAATCTGAACGTCAACCTGGACGATACGGCCGGCGTTGCCATCCCGAATGTAGCGTGCGGCCTGGCGGATCGCTTCCGCTTGCCGGCGCTGGAATCCCACCTGGATGATGCCCCTACTGCGGCGTGCGGCCTCGACCATGGCATAGCCCTCGCGAACGTCATACGCTACGGGCTTCTCGAGGTAGACATCGAGGCTTCGGCGGCAGCATTCGATGAAAGGCAGCGCGTGCCAGTGCGGCGGCGTCGCTATGATCACGGCCTGGAGGCCGGCGACGTCGAGCAGATCCTTATAGTGCTTGAACGTAGCGGGGCGGGCGGGCTGCCACTTAGCCACCTGGTCCGCTGCTTTGGCGAGGTGTTCGCTGTCCACGTCGCACAGCCCTGCACACTCCACGCCGCCCACTTTGAACGCGGCCTCCAGGTCCACCATGCCGTACCAGCCGCAGCCGATGAGGCCGAGCTCGAGCTTCGCGCCGCCCGCCTGGGCGCCGCGCGCGATGGACGATGTGGCGAGCGCGATGCCGCCGAGGAATTCACGCCGATTGGTGTTCATGAGTTGCCTCCGGTCCGAGTTCGTGTTCCGGGAAGCACAAGTGTAACAGCAAGGAGCAAGACGCAAGAAAGCCCGGGTGCCGAACCTCAGTCTGAGCAGGTGTGAGCGTACGGCGTATACTGAGGGGCGGCGCGCAAGGTGCGGCACGCGCTCCCGGCCGCCGAATCCTCCACCCATGACATCGAATATCAGCAGTTCCCATTTCGGCCCCGGCCGCAGACTAGGGCTCGTGTTGCTCCTCATTGCCGTTTGCTCGACTCCGGGCGCGGCTTCCTCGGACCCGTTGCGCATCCTGATCGTGACCGGCCAGACCGACATGGCGTATCACGACTGGCGTGTGAACGTGCCATTCCTGCGCGGCGTGCTTGCGAACACGGGACGCTTCGAGGTCCGCGTGCTCGAAGAGCCGCGAGGGCTCACGCGGGAAATACTCGCCGGATACGACGGCGTGGTTCTGCACTACAACGGCCCGCGCTGGGGCGGCGCGGCCGAGCAGGCGCTCGAGGAGTTCATCCACTCGGGCCACGGCATGGTGGCCGTCCACGGTGTGAGCTATGGGCCGTTCTTCGGCTACCGCAATGAAGACGGCAAGTGGGTACCCTCCGGCGCGCCTTGGCCGGGGTACTCGGAAATGCTCGGGATGAGCTGGAAGACCGAGAACATCGGTCATGCACGGCGCGGCGTCTTTACCGTGAAATGGGTGGACCGCCAGCACCCGATTGCTCTTGGTCTCGAGCCCTCCTTCACCGCGACCGACGAGCTGTACCACAAGATGGACTTGAAACCCGGCGCGCACGTGCTCGCGACGGCGTGGAGCGACCCGGCCGCGGGCGGCACGGGCAAGGACGAGCCGCAGATCTGGAACGTTCCCTTTGGTCAGGGCCGCGTTGTGCACATCACCCTCGGGCACGATCTTACGGCCATGTCCCAGCCCGGGTTCCTGGCGGCGTTCGCGCGCGCGACGGAATGGTCGGCCTCCGGCGCGGTCACACTCCCGGCGCAGATCTCCGCCTGGCCGAAGCCCGCCAAAGATGCCGCGCGCGTGCTGGTTGTCACCGGCGGGCACGGTTATCCGGCGGCTTTCTACACGCTGTTTGAAGGCTATCGGGACGTGACGTGGTCGCACGCGACTTCACCGTCCGAGGCGTTCAAGCCCGGCCTGCGGGACCGGTTCGACACGATCGTGCTGCACGACATGCACAATGAGCTTGGGGAGAAGGAGCAGGTGGCGCTGCGGGAGTTCGTGGAGGCTGGTGGGGGTATCGTCTCCATCCATCACGCGATCGTGGACTACACGTCCTGGCCGTGGTGGCACGAAGAAGTGATTGGGGGCAAGTATTACGAGAAAGCGGTGGAGGGTCACCAAGCCTCGGCTTTTAAGGAAGGCGTCGAGATCACCGGCGTGCCCACGAAAGCCGGCGCGAGCCATCCGGTGATGCGCGGTGTGCCGCCGCTCGTGCTCGATGACGAAGCGTACCGCGGCATGTGGATTTCACCGAAGGTCACCGTACTGATGGAGACGGATCATCCGTTGAACGACAAGCCGGTGGTGTACATAGGTCCGTACTCGAAAGCGAGGGTGGTCTACATCCAGTTCGGGCACAGCGAATCGACGCACCGGAATCCCGGCTACCGCACGCTGGTGCACAACGCGATCCTCTGGACCGCGCACAGCATGTAGCGCCGCGCGGACTTGTAGAAAACCCGGGGACGGAACGTTTCCGAGTTGACAACGGCCCGCCTGTTTTTTGTGGCGCGAACGCGCTCGTTTGCAAGCCGACCCTCTGGTCGGCTTCGCCGTCGTACGTCCGTCGTACGTCCGCCGCAAGCGCCCCCTGCTGCCCGCTACAATGACGGTGACCATGAAAATCACATTTTGGGGTGCTGTCGGCACGGTTACCGGCTCCATGCACGAGGTTTGCGTCAATGGCACGCACTTCATCCTCGATTGCGGCCTTTACCAGGGCCGGCGCAAGGAAGCGCACGAGCGGAACCAGAGTTTTCCCTTCCGGCCGGGCAATCTCGACGCCGTGGTGCTCTCGCACGCGCACATCGACCACAGCGGCAACCTGCCCACGCTGGTGAAGAACGGCTTCTCCGGCCCCATCTACGCCACGCCCGCCACCGCCGACCTCTGCGTACCCATGCTGAAGGACTCCGCGCACGTGCAGGAGAAGGACTCCGAGTTCGTCGCCAAGCGGCTTGCGCGCCGCAAGTCGCTCGACCCCGCGGCTACCGACGGTGCGGTGCCGCCGCTCTACACCGAGGAGGACGTCGAGAAGACGACGCCTCTATTCCGCCAGGTGCAACTCGGAGCGCAGCAGGAACTCGGTCCGGGCGCAACCTATCACACCGTGGACGCGGGCCACATTCTCGGGTCTACGGCCGTGATCGTCACCGAGCACGCGAGCGGCGGGAAGCAGATCCGCCTCGGCTTCTCCGGCGACGTCGGCCGCCGCGGCCTGCCCATCATCTGCGATCCCGCGCCTCTCCCCCCGGTGGACTACCTCATCATGGAGAGCACTTACGGCGCGCGCCTCCACAAGGACGAAGGCGTGGTCATCAACAAGCTCGCCAACATCGTCAACCGTACGGCCGGGCGCGGCGGCAAGCTCATCGTGCCCGCCTTCGCCGTGGGCCGCACCCAGCAGTTGGTCACGATGCTGCACGAGCTGTGCGACAAGCAGATGATCCCTCAGATTCCGATCTTTGTGGACAGTCCGCTGGCCGTGGAAGCCACCGAGGTCTTCCGGCGCCATGCGGAACTCTTCGATCAGGAGACCAAGGAAGCCTTCGTGGATAAAGGCGAAGACCCGTTCGGCTTCAGCCGGCTGCGCTATATCCGCGACGTCGGAGAATCCAAGGCGCTGAACGATCTTCGCGGGCCGTTCATCGTGATCTCGGCCTCAGGGATGTGCGAAGCCGGCCGCATCCTCCACCACCTCCGCAACAACATCGAGAACCCGCGCAACACCATCCTCATCACCGGGTTCCAGGCGGAAAACACGCTCGGGCGCAAGCTCGTGGACAAGCTGCCCGAGGTCTCCATCTTCGGCGAGCTCATGCGCGTGCGCGCGGAAGTCGAGACCATCAACGAATTGAGCGGCCACGCCGACCAGCGCGAGTTACTCGAGTGGCTGAAGCCGGCAGCGGCGAGCGTGCGGCGCATCTTCCTGGTGCACGGCGAGCCTTCGCAGAGCGCCGGCCTCGCCACGGCCATCCGGGACCGCTACGGCATCGAGGCCGTCCTGCCGGCCCGCGGCCAAAGCTTCGATCTGAACTGAAATATTGCTCCACCCAATCCCCGCACGGTTTCCGGTCCGTGCGCACGCCCTCGCTGTCGCAGCCGAGTTCCTCTGCGGTGTCCTCTCGCACAAGCTGGACCGCTGCTGGCGAGCTTCCGAATGGCCTCTATTCTCAATCGAAATCAGCTATGCACAGCTCGTACCCTATCGAACTTTGGTACCGTTAACTCTTCAGGCGGCAGGGCCTTGGAACAGCCTGTCCAGCGACGGAAAGAGACATGAGCGACGAACTTGTCCCCGACGAGAGCAATGTCCTGCTCTACACCACCCCGAACGGGAAGATCCGGATTGAGGTCTTTTTCCGAGACGAGACGTTTTGGCTGACCCTGAACCGGATCGCGGACCTCTTCGGGACCTCCAAGCAGGTGATCAGCTATCACCTCAAGAACATCTTTGAAAGCAAAGAACTGGGCCGGGAGTCAACCGTCAAAGAAATTTTGACAGTTCAATCCGAAGGCGGTCGGGAGGTTTCCCGCAAGCTCGACTACTACAATCTCGACGTGGTGATCGCCGTCGGCTATCGGGTGAACAGCCACGAGGCTACCCAGTTCCGAATTTGGGCGACGAACACCCTCCGCGAGTTCATCGTCAAGGGCTTCGTGCTAGACGACGAGCGCCTGAAGCAAGGGAAGCAATTCGGGGCCGACTACTTTGAGGACCTGCTTGAACGAATTCGGGAAATCCGGGCAAGCGAGCGGCGTTTCTACCTGAAAATCACCGACATCTACGAGCAGTGCAGCACCGACTACGACGCGAACGCGGAGATCACGAAGGCATTCTTCAAGACCGTCCAGAACAAGCTTCACTGGGCAATCACGGGGCAGACCGCCGCGGAAATTGTCGCGGGACGACCCGACGCCACCAGACCGAACATGGGGCTCACCACCTGGAAGAACGCCCCGGCTGGGCGCATCACCAAGTCTGATGTGACCGTCGCGAAGAACTATCTCGCCGAGAAGGAGATCAAGGAGCTTGAGCGCATCGTCAGCATGTACCTCGACTTTGCGGAACTACAGGCAACACGGCGGATCGGGATGCGGATGGCGGATTTGGTTCAGCGGCTTGACGCCTTTTTGCAGTTCAACGAATACGAGATCCTAACGAACCCCGGCTCCGTTTCGCACGAGGTCGCGAAAACCCTTGCCGAGGCAGAGTACGAAAAGTTCCGTGTCGTGCGTGACCGCGAAACCTTGAGCGATTTCGAGCGAGAAGTGAAGCGCATTGAAGCCGGAAGCGAACCCGACAAGCGCAAACCAAAGAAGCGCGTCGAATGAAGATCCAGTTCGGCCCTCTGCTAGCGCATTAGGACCGGCGACACCTTACCTGAAATCGTGCGAAACACTCGGTGCCCACGCGGGCAGCGGCTCGACAACGCCCGCTCGCACGGACACCACCCCGTCCACGTTTTGCAACGTCCCCTCGATGAACAGGAACGGCGCGTTCACGAGCACCAGGCGGTTCGCCTCGAACACGTCGGGTGTCGCGATGATGTTCGCAATGCCCGTTTCGTCCTCCAGGCTCAGGAACACGAATCCATGTGCCGTGCCCGGCCGCTGCCGCACAATCACCGAGCCGGCCACCCGCACCGCAGCGCCGTTGCGCATCGCGCGCAGTGCGGAGGCGGGCATGGCGCCGCGTTTCTGCATCTCCGCCCGCCGGTACGCCATCGGATGCCTGCCCACCGTGAGCCCCGTGCCGTAGTAATCGGCGCGCAGCCGCTCGTCCGGGGTCATCGGCCGGAGCGGCTGTCCGTTACTCGCCTCGCCTCGCGCATCGGGACTGACACCTCCGTCCAAAGCGGAGCGCGAAAGGGGCAGGCGATTCCGTTCCGAGTGCAGCGCGTGGACGGATCCTTCTGTTCCGGTGTTTTCCAGTTGCCCGTCAGCCTCGCTGTCTTCAAGCAGCACTCCCGCCGGCCTCACGGCCCGTGCCGCCTCCCACAGTGCGCAGCGGCGGCCTGCGGGCGCGAGCGGGTTCAGCGCGCCGACGCTCGCCAGCATCGTCAACTCGTCATCGCGCAACTCGTGAACGCGCCGCACCAGATCGTCGATCGACGCGAACGGCCTTCGCTCGCGCTCGCGCACAATCGCCTCCGCTGCGCTGTTCCGCAGGCCGCGGACGTACCGCAGTCCCATGCGAAGCTGCAGTGCCGTCCGCTGCCCATTGCCATTCTCCGAACCGAGCACTTCCTCCAGCTCGCACAACCAGCCCGATTTGGTCACGTCCACCGGCTTCACCACGAGCCCGTGCCGCTGCGCGTCCTTCACGATGGTCGAGGGATGATAGAAGCCCATTGGCTGGTTGTTGAGCAGCGCGGCGGTGAACGCGGCCAGGTAGTGCGTCTTCAAATAAGCGCTGGCGTACGCGAGCAGAGCGAAGCTGGCCGCGTGCGACTCGGGGAATCCATAGAGGGCGAATGATGTGATCGATTTCACGATCGTGTCCTGCGTCGCGCCCGTAATTCCGTTGCGCTCCATGCCGGCCCGCAGCCGGACCTCGATCTCGCACATCTTCGCCTCGCTCCGCTTGTGGCTGAACGCGCGCCGCAGTTCCTCGGCCTCGCCGCCGCTGAAACCCGAGGCGATCATCGCCATGCGCAGCAACTGTTCCTGGAAAATCGGCACACCGAGCGTGCGCCTGAGGACGGGCTCGAGCGAGGGGTGCAGGCACTCCGCCGGCTCGCGCCCCTGCCGCCGATTCAGATACGGATGCACCATCTTGCCCACGATGGGCCCCGGCCGGATGATGCCCACCTGCACCACGACGTCGTAAAACCGCGAAGGGTTCATGCGCGGTAGAACGGACTGCTGCGCACGGCTCTCCACCTGGAACATGCCGATCGTATCTGCCCGCTGGAGCGCGGTGTAAGTCTCCGGATCATCCGCCGGCAGGTGCGCCAGGTCCACGTCCTCGCAATACGACTTGTGAATCCGCTCGAGCGTCTCCTCGAGCACAGCCATCATCCCCAGTCCCAGCAGGTCCACCTTGATCAGGCCGAGGTCCGCGCAGTCGTCCTTGTCCCACTGCACCACCACGCGGCCCGGCATCGTCGCGGGCTCGAGCGGCACCACCGAATCGAGCTGCCCCTGGCAGATCACCATGCCGCCAGAGTGTTGCCCGAGGTGCCGCGGCAGGTCCTGCACGCCCACGTACAGCTCGATGAATTTCCGGATGCGCGGGTGCGTCGGGTTCAGCCCCGCGTCGCAGAACTGCCGCTCCGGCGTTTCCTTCGGGTCCTTCCACTCCCACGCGCGCACGAGCGACGAGAGCCGCGCCACCGTCTCCTCCCCGAAGCCGAGCACCTTCCCGACCTCGCGCGCGGCGGAGCGGCCGCGGTAAGTAATGACGTTCGCCGTCATCGCCGCGCCGCGCTTCCCGTAGCGCTCGTACACGTACTGGATCGCGCGCTCGCGCTGGTCTCCGCTCGGCAGGTCGAGGTCGATGTCGGGCCACTCGCCGCGTTCCTCCGATAGGAACCGCTCGAACAGCAGGTCCATCCCCACCGGATCCACCGCGGTGATGCCCAGCGAGTAACACACCGCGCTGTTCGCCGCCGATCCGCGCCCCTGGGCCAGAATGCCGTTTTTCCGGCAGAACTCCACCAGGTCCCAAACGATCAGGAAATACCCGGCGAGGTTCAGCTTTTCGATCAGTCCGAGTTCGCGCTCGATCTGCCGCCGCGCCCGCTCGTGATACGGCCGGTAGCGCCGCCGTGCGCCTTCCTCCGTGCGCTTGCGGAGGAAGGACATCATGGTTTCGCCCTCCGGCGCCGGGTATCGCGGAAACTCGTAACCCAGATCCGTGAGCACAAACTCCAGTCGCGAGGAGAGTTCGGCGGTGTTCGCAATCGCCGCGGGCACATCGGCGAACAACCGCTTCATATCGGATGCCCGCTTCAGGTGCCGCTCGCCATTCCGGGCCAGCAGGCGGCCGGCTTCCTCGAGGCGCACCTTGTTGCCGACGCACGTGAGCACGTCGAAGACCTCGCGCTCGGCGGGCGTTGCGTAGGAGACGCCGTTGGTCGCGACGAGCGGCACGTGCATGGCGCGAGCGAGATCGATCACCGCCTGGTTGCGCGCCTCCTCCTCACGATTCATATGGCGCTGCAGTTCGGCGTAGACGTTCTCCGCCCCGAACGCGCGGCGCAGCCGATCCAGGCACTCGCGGCCGTCATCCGTGCCGCCGCTTGCCAGCGCGCGCGCGAGCGGCCCTTCCTCGCCGCCTGTGAGACAGACCAGCCCGCCGGCGTGCTCTTCGATCTCTTCAGGCAGCGCGGCGCCTTCGTATTTCTTCGCGCGCAGCTTCATGCGCGTCACCAGGCGGCAGAGATTCCGGTATCCCTCCCGGTTCCGCACCAGCACGGTGTAGGCCGCGCCGTCGCTTGCGGTGATCTCCGCGCCGGTGTGCGCATCGATGCCGGCCTTTTTTGCGGCGAAGTGGAACCGCGGAGAGCCGTAGACGCCGTCGCGGTCCGTCAGCGCCACAGCCGGTAACTCCAGTTCCGCCGCATAGGCAGCCAGGGCTTCCGGCAATGAGGCCGCGCGCAGAAAGCTGAACGCGGACCGTGCGTGAAGCTCGACGTACATGGCGCCTCTACGCGCGCGTGGACTGCGGGGTCTCAGTCATACGAGCCCTCCACGAGCCATGTCCCTTTGTGCCGGTCGCGGCAGAGCAGATACAGCGCGCCGTCGCTCAACGCGACGTCCCACTCGTCCCACGACCACGCGTCGTCGCGCCACCAGTCGCCCGAAGTGCGCCACGGCCCCGCGCAATCGACTACGTTGCCCCGAATACCTCGTGCCGCAACGCGCTCCGGCCGGCCCTCGCGGGTATCCACCATTGCCGGGAGTGCCGGGCGAAACGCGCGCAAGGCAAGCCTGTGTGGAGTGGCGGGAGGAGCGACTACATTCTCGGCGTGCGCTCCAGGTGCGAACGGGCGCATCCGGAACGCACCCGGACGGTGTGTTTCCACCAATTCCGGCGAGCCTGCTTTCTCCTCTCCCACCAGCTTCCGGATCCGCGCCAGCGTGAGTTCCAGTTTCTGCGGCTCCGGCGCGAGTGGGATGAACAGTCCGTGCTGCACCACGCGCGGATTCACGGGTTCGGCCGCGAGCGATACGCCGAGCACGGGCGCACCGGGAGGCCGCATCTCCAGATCCAGCGTGAGCAGCTTCAGGAACACCCGCGCGTCCCGCATGGGGTAGGGAAACCGCAGCGTGCGGTCCTGCGATGGGGACTGACTACTCTGCCCCGAGCGAAGCGGGCGGGCAGAGCTGTCTGTCCCCATCGCACTTACAGTGCGTTCCTGCGATGTGTCCTGCTCCGGCGGTTGCTCCTCCAGCTTCAGCCGCAGCCGCAGTTCGTGCGTCGCCAGTCCGTGCGATTCCAGGCGCGCGCACACCGTGCCGGCCAGCCGCCCGAGGATGAATGACAGCGGCTCGAGCAGCGCGACAGGATAGTCCAGCTCCATCGAGTCTTCGAACACAGGCGCCGCAATCGTGGGCACTAGCGGCCGGTGCCCCGCGCCACGTGCGAGTTCCCGCAGCCGTGTGCCTTCTTCGCCGAGCCGTTCGGCCACACCGTCCGCGGGCAGTGCCGCAAGATCGCCGAAGGTCCGGATGCCCCACAGCACGAGCGTTTCCGCAATTCCCGGCGGTGGGTCGAGCAGCTCGATGGGAAGCGCGGCTTCGCGCCCCGTCTCCATCACGGTGACACCGCGAAGCCCGCGCGCGCCGTGCACGGCCAGGTCGGGGTTGGGCGCGATGGCCACGTTGACGTCGAGGCCTGACTCCGCCGCATGCCGTGCCATGGCGTCGCCGATCTCTCGCGCCGAGCCGAACAAGTGCGCCAGCCCCGTCACGCGAACGGTCACCGTGTCCGGTGCGGTCTCCTCAACGTAAGGGGAGAAATCCGACGCGCACGTGACCAGCAGAGACAAACTCGCCCCTTCGGGCGCATGGACAGCGGCAAACATCGCTTCACCCCGCGGCCCGCACGTCGAACGCGGCCTGCAGCGCGCCTGCCGGTTTGCGCATGGTGTGCATGGTGCGCACGTTCGGCGCTGACGCTTCCAGCTTCGCGCCGCGCAGCAGGCGTGCGGAGCCGCCGCGCGCGCCGCTCCACTGCGCGCCCGTCCGGTGCATCTCGAGCGTGAGCGAAGCACACGACTTCAACGTCTGCTCCTGCTCGACGACCACCATCACCGCGGGCGTGTTCTCAATCGCGCGCCTGAAGCGGAACCAGGAAGCGAGCGGGATGTGGCGCGTGATCTTCGCGGGCACGTCCGCCAGGTCGAGAACCACCAGGCCGAACCCGCCGTTCTGAATCAGCAGGTCCGCCGTCTTCAGCGCGTGCTCGGGGCGCCCGCCGCATTGCACCCACAACAAACGGGAGAGGTCGGCGCCCGCCGCCGCGGCCGAGGCCGGGTCGAACGTGTCGCCCGCATCCGCCACCGCGCAGACCTCGCCTCGTGTCGTAGCCGCCGCCAGGATCGCCCCCAGCAGGCTCGTGCGGCCCGAAGATGCCGGGCCGTGAATTTCGGTGATGGAGCCGCGCGGCAGGCCCCCGGTCAGTGCGTCCACTTCTTTGATGCTGGTGGGCACGCACACGGGCGCGGGGCGCTCTGCCCACTGCAGTTGTGCGGTGAAACGGTCGCCGAGCGCCGCTTCGAGATCGGCGCGGAGGACGGCTGAGGACTTCATGGAAGATGCTTACCTTTCGCCTTTATTTCGCCCTGCCCTCCATTCTGGGCCGGCCGCCGGCAGTTGTCAAGAGTGCCTTCAAACAGCGCTTAAATAGCGCAAAAAAGCATGCAAAAAGGCTCTAATAAGCACTTTTTGCACGTCATTTTGCGGGATTTCCGCTGCCGGGATGGGACTGACTCCTCCGTCCCAAGCGCAGCGCGTGGACGGAGCAGTCTGTCCCAGCCGTTCCGGGTTCACTCGGGCGAAGACCGTAGCCCGGCTGAGGCAGGCGCGGCGTTACTTCGCGGGCGTGGGTTCTTTGATCGTGAGGAACTGATCGGCCTTGACGTCGGTGAGCTTCTGCGGAGGGCCGCCGCGCGGCCAGCGGATCTCGATTTCCTTCACCATGGCCTCGGCGCCCAGGCCGATGTGAACCCGCTTGTCGCTCGAGGACATGAAGCCCACGCTGATGGACACATGTGAGTAAAGGACCCGGCCCGACGCCGTGGTCACCTTGACCTTCGCGCCGATCGCATCGCGGCAGCTATAGGTGCCGATCAGGTTCAGCATCAGCCAGTGGTTGCCGCTGTCGGCCGAGTTCAGCATGATGCGCGGATGCTCGTTGAGCGACGTCGTCACAAGGTCCATCGAGCCATCGTTGTTCAGATCGCCGAATGCCGAGCCGCGCTGGTATCCGAGGCGCAGGAAGTCCTGGCCCATTTCGTTCGAGACGTCCTCGAACGACTTGCCCTCCAGATTCTCGAACATCGTGTCGTGCTGTTTCGAGTTAGGCGAAACGTAGTCCACGTCGCCGTTGGCCGAGTAGATGTCCTTCCAGCCGTCGTTGTTGTAGTCGATGAAACCGTTGCTCCAACCGGAGTAGGTCGCGCTCAGTTTGCGGATTTTCGATCCGGGCGAGAAGTAGCGGAACGAGTCGCCCATGTTGCGGAACAGCGCCCAGATCTGCCCCATCAGGTTGTTATAGAAGATGTCGATCTTGCCGTCGTTGTCGAAGTCCTTGGCATCGCAGCCCATCGATGACACGCTCGCCGCATTGTCATCGTAAGCGACGCCGAGCCGCAGTCCCTCTTCTTCGAACTTGCCGTTTCCTTTATTGATGAACAGGAAGTTCGGGTCAGTGTCGTTGGCGACGAAGACGTCGAGCAGCCCGTCGCCGTTGAAATCGGCGATGGAGATTCCCATTCCCTTGCCGGGCGCTTCCTTGAAGCCGGAGACATCCGTGACGTCCTGGAATTTCCCGTTGCCGAGGTTGTGATACAAACGATGCGGCACACTCGGGTACTTGCGCGGATCGCAGTAGAATTCCCGTTCACCGACATTGCAGCGAAGATCGAGCTGCGGAGTCCAGAACGTGTAGTTCGAGACCACCAGGTCGAGGAGCCCGTCATTGTCGTAGTCGAACCAGGCCGCAACAACGCTCAGGGTCTTGTCGGGCTTGCCGCCGATGCCGGATTGATCGGTGACGTCCGTGAACGTGCCGTTCCCGTTGTTGTGGTAGAGGTAATTCTTTCCCGCGTTACAAATGAACAGGTCTTCGTAGCCGTCGTTGTCGTAATCGCCGACGGCAACGCCGAAGCTGTAATCCATTTGCGCGCCGGTGAGTCCCGCCTTCTCGGTCACGTCCTCGAAAGTGCCGTCGCCCTTGTTGTGCAGCAGGCAATTGTAAAACGAGGGGTCCGCCTTCTTCATCTCGGGCATCTTCGCGCCATTGGTGAAGAAGATGTCCATCTTGCCGTCGTTGTCGTAGTCGAAGATGGCCACGCCGCCGCACATGGGCTGCGGAAAGTACTTCCGGCCGGTGAAACTGTTGTTGCTGATGTAGGAGAAGGAGGACTTCGGCGCGATGTCCGTGAAGTGCTGGCGTTTGCCCGCTGCGCGCGCGGCGCGCCCGGGTCGGAAGGCGGCATAGAAGCCCACCGCACTGATAGCGAGGAGGACGGCAACGAGACGGGGCTGACTCAAACGAAACCTCTCACGAGCGACTCAGCCCCGATGCGGAAACACCCGGGCTACGCGCAAACACGTATTATCGCCCAACCCGGCCGGGCTCCGGTTGCCCGCCAGGCGAGGGACGGGCTGCTCCGCCGGTCAGGGTGTGCGGCCTCCCGCAGGTTTGGCTTTGTGGGCCTCGAGCCACGACTGCTCGGCCTTGGCCAGATCCTCGCGCCCGGTCACATGGTAGGCCCGCGCGAGAAAGTAGTGCGCCGAGCGCAGCATGGTCTCATCTTCGGCGTTGCGGATGACGAGCCGGGCTTCCTCGATCGCCTCGGGCCAACGGCTTTCCCTTCCGAGAATCGTAGCCAGCTCGAGCCGGGCGGGCATATGAAACGGCGACCAGCGCAGGACTTCCTCCGCTATGCTCCTCGCCTCCTGAGTCATCGCCTCCCGGTTCAGGAATTTGACATAGTCGCATGCAGCGTCCGGAACGTGCTCCTTCAAATTGCGGTTTACTTCCATGGCCGCGCGGAACGCCTGGCGGGCGCCTTCCGGATGGGACTGTTTGTCTTCGAACTCCCCCAGGCGCGTGTGGATCAGGGTGGTGAGCTCGCCATCCGGCTCCGGGGTGAGTGCCCTCTCGAGTGCAGCGACCGCTTCCGTGTAGCGGCGGAGGCAGCCGAGGCATCGCGCGTGGTGATACAGAGCGAAGGCGCTGCGTGGATTCAGGCCGACGGCTCGCGAAGCCATGGTTTCAGCGGCACCCGCGAGTTGTTCGGCCGCCGGGGGCCAGTCAATGATGATCCGTCCCAGAGCGATCATCTCGCCAGGGCTGTCCGGTTGCGTTGCGGCAAGCCGTTCCATCCTGGTCTCGATACGCGTCGCGAGAAGTTCCGGAGGAGTCTCCAGGTACACTCCCTCGATTCGCCGGGAGTAGGGATAGAGCCGCATTCCCTGTTCGCCTACCTCCAGAGCCTTTGTGAAGTCACCTGATTTTTGCCACGCCCGCACGGCCAGCACATAGATTTCGCCCGGGCTGCGCGGATTCATCGTGAGCAGCGCGTCCAGCTCCCGAGTTGCCTCCGCAAAGTCGCCTGACCTCAACGACGCGGCTGCCAGGAGACCACGAGTTTCGCTGTCGGCCGGCGAGGAAGCGACCAAGGACCTCAGCAACGCCACTGCACGGGCGGGTTCTCCCTGGAGGTCGTAGATGCGAGCCAAGTCCCTTTTGACTTCGGTGTCGGAGGGATCGAGCCGCAGGGCGTGCTCGAGCTGCGGCTGCGCTTCGGCCAGCAATCCCTGACCCATGAGAACAGTGCCCAAGGCGGCACGTGCCTGCGCGGATTGCGGCTGCCGCTTCAGATAGGCGCGGAACTACGTGGCGGCCTCGGCCAGCCGGTCGAGTTGTGTGTAGCAGACCCCCAGCGCGAAGCGCACCTCACTATCATCGGGACGCAGCCGGAGCAATGCCTCATAATCCCGGGCGGCATCGGCAAAATGTTCCTCGCGCATCTTCTGGTCCGCGGCCGCAGCGAGGTTGCGGACACGCTCCGGGGCCTGCGCCAGAACGGCGAGGGCCACGGCGAAGAGCGCAAAAGCGCGAGGCATCGTTCTCAAGTTTACGTTGACGGCTTCGACGGCGCACCCTACGGCTGCCCGCAGCCGATTAGTAACAGACTTGTGCTCTACGGCGAATCGCCGCTGATCGCCTCGAGGAGCGCGGCTCGCGCGGGCGGAGCACAGTCTTGCTTGTTCTGGAGGCAGGCGGCGAGAGCGGCGCTGTCCTCGCCGAGTGCCTGCGCGAAACCGAGCATACGGCCGGCATGCTCGGATTGCCCGTGCAATGCCAGCAGTGCACCGTGCAGCAGGAAGGTCCTCCCCCACTCCGGCCAGCGCGACTCCGCCTCGCGCAGGAGGGAGTCGGCCTGCGCGGCCTGTCCCATGCGATCGAACGACGCCGCTTTGACCAGAGCAGCGCAGAACGAACGGCGGCGGCCTTATCAGCCAATTCCAGCGCCGGTCCGTACTCGCTCCACTTGAAACGCAGAACAGCAGCGCGGACCGCGAGATCGGGCGCGCCGCTGATGGTGTCGATGGCGCGTTCGATCGCCGCCCGAGCCTCCGGGCGGCGTCCCATCTCATCGAGGCACTCGGCGCGAAGCAGTTGGATCCGGCCGTCACGCGCGGCCTCGGGGACCTTGTCCAGTTCTTCGAGCGCGGCAGCAGGCCCGGAGCTGCTGCGGAGGACGGTTGCGATCTGTACCGCGGTTACCGGCTGATTGTCCTCGATCCCGCGCAGCACCGGAGTGGCTTCGTCTTTCCTGCCTGCTTCCAGCAGAACCTTGGCCAGTTGCAGGCGCAGGCCGGTATCGCCCGGCTTGCGCTCGACGGCACGCTGGAGAGAAGCGACGAAGCGCTCCAGGCGCTGGGACGGCGGCAGGCTCAGAAGGCCCAACACGCTGCCGGTCCGTTCCGGAGTGCGCTTCTCCGGGCCAAGGCTGTCGAGCTTCTCGAGCACAGCCCGGGAGTCCTCCGCCTTCCCCAATTCCGAAAGCGCACGGCCGCGGTGCATCAGGACGCCGCGGTCCTCCGGCGCCCATTCCGCGGCACGCCGCAGAACCCGTTCCGCCTCCGCCGGGCGCCCGAGGGCAAGATAGACCAGCCCGAGCTCTCCGAGGATGCCGGTATGGTCGGGCTCGGCCGCGGCGGCGGCTTCCAGGTCCTTGGCCGCGTCCCCGGAACGCCCGAACTTGTGCAGCAGAATGCCGCGTTCATAGCGCGCCGGCACGAAACCCGGCTGCACGGCAACTGCGCGGTCAAGCAGCGCCAACGCCCCGGCCTGGTCCTGTTGTTCCGTGATGAGGGCCAGCCGGAAGTAGCCGTCGGCATCCCTGGGGAAGCGGGCGATGTGGTTCTTCAGGTCGGCGACGGCCTCCGCCTGCCGGCCGGTCACGGCGTAGTCCAGGGCGCGTGCCAAAGCCAGCACGACCGGCGCGTCTTTCGGAGACCGCTTGCGTGCCTCGGCGAGCAGCGCGACGGCTCGTGAATAGTCCTCGCGCGTCGCGTAAACGCGTCCGAGGGCGGCGAGGATTGCAGCGTCGTCGGGACGGCTCTTGAGTGCGGATTCGAGCGCCGCCTGCGCCCGTTCGAAGTGGCCCGCCCGAGCCGCGGCCAGCCCCAGGTTATAAAGCGCGTCGGTGTCGGCTGGATTCGACTGCAGGACCCGCGTGAAAACCTGCTCGGCTCGCGCATACTGTTCGATCCGCGCCAGAGTCAGGCCCAGCGCGGTCAACAAGGCTGGATCGCCGCCGGCTCCTTTTTCGAAAGCCTCCAGAGCGGCCAGCGACTCCGGCAAATGCCCGGCCCAGTGGAGAGCCTCGGCCCGCAGCAGGGCGATGCCCGGCGTTTCGCCGCGCAATCGCGACAGGTAGTCCAACGCCTCCCGACCGTGTCTCGCCTCGACGGCGAAGCGGGCCAGTTGCAGGTTGGCGTTGGAGTGCGCCGGATCCAACTGAACAACGCGCAGAAACTGCTGGCGTGCTTTTTCCTTATCGCCGGTGGCAGCGTAGTGGTTGTCGAAGTTGTTCAGGAGTGCAACGGATTGCGGAGTCAGCGCCAGTGCCTTGCGGTAGTACGCTTCCGCGTCCTGATACCGAATCTGCGCATCCAGCACCGTGGCAAGAAATCCCAGCGCGGCGGCGTCGCGAGGAGATTGAACGAGAAGAGAACGCAGGACCTGCTCGGCCTCGGCCATGCGGCCTTCCCGGAACGCGGTCACCGCTCGTCCCTTGAGATCCGTTGAAGGGTCCTGCGCGGCCAGGCACACCACAAGCCAGAGCAGGGCCGCGAGAACTGGGGATCCCAAGCCAAGCGAAGGGAGCATCCCTACTGAATACACCCGCCGGGCAGGGGGTGATCGTCAGAATTGCACTTTCAGCCCGAACTCCATGCGGCGGCCGAAGGTGTCTGCGTGCTCTGTTCCAGGGGAGAAGCCGAACTGCGTCAGGTTGGTGACGTCCGTGACGGGGTCGGCGAGGGTGAAGTTGTTCAGAGCGTTGTAGGCGGTCATGTCGAGCCGGAGCTTGATCTTCTCCGTGATGGGGAAGATCTTGTTCAGGCTGCCATCCATGTTGAATAACCCTGGGCCATTGATGCCGGGGTACACGTACTGATTCGTGCGCCTGGTGTACGCGGGCAGGATCTGGAACGCCGCGGGGTTGAAATAGGCGCCCTGCGGAACGTTCTTGGTGGGGTCGCTCACTTGCAGCATCCCCCCGAAATTGGTGAAGTCCCCCGAACGCCAACTGACGACCGTGCCCACATTCCAGCCGCCCACCAGAAGATCCAAACCACGCGGAATGCCGGAAAGGTACGGCTTGCCTTTGCCGATGGGCAGTTCCCACGAGGCCGCCTCCGAAATGCGGTGGCGAGGATTCGCGGTCGGCGTCCAGGTCCAGTTCTTCTGGTACTGGGCAAGATCGTCATAGAAATACTGGTCGCGCTCGTAGTGATAGTTGTAGGCGAAGAACAAGCTCAGGCCGTTCCGGAAGGGGCGGTGGAAATCGAACTGCAGAGCCTGATACCGGTAGCTGAGCCCGGACGTGTAGTCCTGTTGCAGGTTGCCGAATTGCGGATAGGGACGCATGAGCTGTCCCAGAGGAACGGTCTGCTGGTAACGGAGCGGCCCGGGAAACGTCGATGCCGTTCCGTACAGGTAAAACGGATTCGGCACCTGCACGTTCAATGCTCCCTGGCACTGGTAGGTCAGCCCGGGATCCATCATGTTGGGGTTCTCGGTCCATCCCAGATTGTGCGAGAAGTTGAGGAAGTAAATGGCCTTGCCAACGATGCCGTACGGCAACTGGCGTTCCAAGCCGAAGTTCATCCGGTCGGTAGTGTCCTTTGGCCGATTCTGGTAGTAATACTCCTGGCCGGAGCCTAGGGCGTAGTTGGCGCCGAAGGACTGTCCGGAGGCAGGGATCAGGGGCGCGGTGGCTGGGAATGGGTTCGACAGGGTCACCTGGGGCACGCCCTGAATCATGGTAGCCGGATACTGGTCAGAGGAGAAACCCGGATAGACGACATCCATGAGGGAGCCGGTGATACCGCGCCCCTGTTGCACCCACGGATGCGCCCAGCGCGCGTAGGCGATCCGCACCGCGGTTTTGTCGTTGAGACGATAGGCTATGCCCACGCTCGGCAGGAACATCGTCTTCAAAACGTTCCACATCCCCGGATGGCTGCTGTCGGTGAACTGCCAGACGCCGTTGGTCAGGTTCAGCGGCCCGGTGTAGTACTGTTTCACCAGGGCCAGCGTGGCCGGGTCGATCTGCGGCGGATTCGCCGCCAGCGTGGCGTTGGTCTGGCTCAAGTCAAGCCCGCGCGAAGCGCGATTCTCCGGGTCAGACCAGGGCAGCTCATACTCGTATCGCAGTCCGAGTGTCACGGTCAGGTTGCGGTTCACTTTCCAGTCGTCGTTCAGGTAGAAGGACCAGAAACGGCTGATCGGCGTGCTGATAACCGTCTGGTGGATCAGGCTGCCCGTGCCCCAGCCCTGGTAGTAGTCGCCCGGATCGCCCAAAGCTCCGACCAGGAAGCTGGCGTACCCGTTGCCGGAAAGCCCGGTGTTGGGGTTGACATAGTTATTCGCGGTGGAAGCCGCGGTGGGGTCGAAGCCCGAGTTGTACATCACGAGCGACTTGCCATACTGATACCTGTATTCCGCGCCCGCCTTGACGAAGTGCGATTTGAATGAATGCAGCACTTTGGCGTGGATGGAATTGCCTTCCGGGTGCGAGTACCAATACCCTTCCGCATCGCCGAAATTCACCAGATCGTCCCACATGGAGCGGGAAATCTGGATGCGCGGCGGACGCTTGGCATTCGACATGCCGGGAACGACGACCGCCTTCAGGAGGGTGTCCTGCCCGGCATAGAGATCCTGCCAGTCGAAACCGGAAACCTAGGTTGGCGGCAGCGCCTCGTCCACAAAGGAGTGCCAGTCGCCGTGGATGTCAATCACCGTGCGCGGGCTCAGAGTGTAGGTCAGCGTTCCGGCAAACTGATACGCTTCATCGCCGGCGCCCTGGACCTGGTAGAGCGCTGAACCGGTGGGGTTGGTCTGCGTGTCGGTATCGACGAAACGGCTGCCGCGTCCGCTGAGCCGCAGCTTGTCCGAAACGAACCAGTCGGCCCGGTCACTGAAGTTGAAGTACTTCGATTGTCCCGGCGCCGCGGCTGCGTAATTGTTCCTGCCGGTCGGGTCGTCGGCAGGCCGGTTCGGCGACATCTTCAGGTTGGTCAGGAGCTTCACTGCGATCGGATCCTGTTGCGCCAGCGGAATGATCGCGTTGGGGAACGGCTTTCGCGTGACGTTGCCGCTCGAATCCGTCTTGGTGCTGAACGGGTCGTAGATCACCAGCGCGTCGCCGTTGGCCAGCTTACTTTGCGAGAAGTCGCCCGAGATCTCGGCGGCGTTCGGCAGGCTGGCGGTAATCTCTCCGGGCGAGGGAACCTTCCACTGTTCAAAGCTGAAGAAGTTGAACACCTTATTCTTGCGGAATGGGTTGCCCACGTCGAAGCCGCAGGTATGCTGCCGCGACTGGTTGATGGTGCGGTAGTGCCGGTCTTCGAGGGCGTTCGCCCACGGATAGCGGCCCAGATACCACGCGTCGCCATGGAATTCGTTGGTCCCCGATTTCAGCGCCAGGCTTACGATGCCGCCCGAACTGTTGCCGAACTCGGCATCCACGGCGTTCTGTTGAATATTCACTTCCTGAACTGCTGCGGTGTTGGGGACGTAGCTGCCCTTCAATCCAAGCGTGATCGGCGAACCGTCCACCTGGAGGTCGTTGCTGAGCTCCTGGCCGCCGGGAATCCTCAGCCCGTTGGAACCCCAGGAAGTCTGAGGTTTATTCGAACTTCCCTCGAGAAACTCGACGCTGGGATCGATGGTGGCCAGCAGGAAGGGGTTCCGCCCGAAGTTGGGGACGTCGCCCACCAGTTTTGTGTCGAGTGTGATCTCCGCCTTCACGGTGTTGAACTCCACCTGGCCGGCAGTGTCGGCCACCGTCACGACCTCTTTCGAATCGCCCACCTTGAGCGTCGAATCGACAGTGACGTCGGCGCGGGACTGCACCAGAACGTCCGCGTGCATCGACTTGGCGAAGCCGGCCGCCTGGACTTCGACCGTATACGTTCCGGGTGGCACCAGGTCAAATAGGTAGTGGCCGGTGTCGTCGGTCTGGCGCGCCTCCTTAACGCCGGTGCCGTTGTTCGTCAGGGTAACGGCCGCGCCCACCACCCTGGCGCCGGTGGAATCGCTGACCACACCCTGGACTCTGGCGCGGTATTCCTGCGCTGCGGACGGCAGCGCGAACACGAGAACCAATGCGAGAAGCAAGACTACCGAAAACGTCTGTGTTAGCTGTCGTTTCACAAAGATTCTCCTGAAGGAACTCCCTGCAATGCCCCTGCAGCATTACGGTCGTGACCCGTGTGCATGCAGCGGGGACTCGTCGTCGAGGAGTCTGGCACAGGCATCCACCTCCGGCAAGGGAATTCTTGGTTAGTTCGAGGTAAGCCGGAGGTGTGGCGGCCGGCGGGCGAAATCCGCCCTTTGAAATCTCGGAGATCAACCACAAGAGAAGCGGACGGCCAGCCGCGTTAGGCGTCCTTCCGGCCTGCGTTAGGCCGAAGTTCCCGACCTCGATGAGCAGGAAGTGACTGATCACTCAGGAGATAGGCCCAATGCCGACGGTTGGCTACTGGGTACGCTACCCTCGGCAGTGGACTTTTAACAGGTCGAAGGCACGCTGCT